>ERZ888423.11-NODE-11-length-158189-cov-31.577605_pt1 | contig 158189 bp, 166 predicted proteins | sample MGYA00520523_ERZ888423 | MGnify/ENA primary metagenome ERZ888423 (study PRJEB32303, sample SAMEA104408611) | aquatic metagenome | biome: Brackish water; feature: Pelagic; material: water | place: Baltic Sea | collected 2014-06-08T10:24:00 | depth 30,27 m ...
ACCAGCCGATGCCGCGGCAGGCTTCGCCGTCGACAAGGTCGCAGGCGCGCTCTGTCACGTCGCCTTCTACGTCAGTGCCCGGAAGATCCGCCGCTCTGGGCAGGTCTTGGTCTGCGCCGGCGCCGACTTGGTACTCCGTCCCGACCAGGGTTTTCATGTCCGGATCGGTCGCGCGTTCGGGGCTCATCAAGGCGCGCAGCGAGCTGGGGGCGTGTGACGCCTTTTCAAGCCGCGCTTCGTAGCGGCTGGTGGCCTGGTCTTCCGGGTCGGTTCATGCTCTGCGCAGCACCCGCCGAGCCAGGCCAGTAATGTGATCAACGCCGCGCAGGTGATCTTATGAAATCTCAGGGGGGCTCACGGAAAGTCGTGCACCCCTGGGTTGTGTAACTTTCGCCAATTAGAAGTTGAGCGGAACATCAAAATTTCACAGGCCAGCTTCGTCCGGATCACTGGCCGCGCGCCGCACCTATACTTGAACGTTACCGATTTTTGGCGGCAGGCGGTCCTATTGGGGGTCGCGCCCCGGTTTACTTTGCGTCATAGTAACGTGCCGACATCCGCAAAGGAGACGCTCATGCAGATTCAGATCACCGGCAAGCACATGAACCTTGGCGACGCGATGCGAGACCGGATCGAGGCGGGCCTCGAGGCGGCGGTGGCGAAATACTTCAACCGGACCGGTGAGGCGAGCGTCTTTGTCTCGCAGCAGGGCCCGTTCGTCGAAGTCGACTGCAATGTTCACCTGCCGTCCGGGATCGTCCTGCAATCGACCGGGCGCGCCGATGACCCCTATGCGGCCCTGGAGGTCAGCCTTGAAAAGATGGAAAAACGGGTGCGCCGCTACAAGCGCCGCCTGAAGGACCACCATGCCAGCGCGCCGCAGCCGATGCCGGCCGCACCGGCCGCCGAAGCGCTGATCCTCGTTTCAGACACAGACGATTCAGACGATGAGCGTATTGAGGTGGGTGACGCTCCCCTGACAGTTGCAGAAACGAGCGTGCAGATCCGTACCATGACCGTTTCGGAGGCAGTGATGCAGCTCGAATTGCAAGATGTCGCGGCATTAATGTTCAGGAACGCTGGCCATGACGGCCTGAATATGGTCTACCGCCGCCCCGACGGGCATATTGGCTGGGTCGACCCTGCAAATACGCCCCGCATCTGAGTGTCACGGAACCGTAAACTCATGGCCACTGATCTGAGTGCCTTGCTGCAAGGCGGGGTGATCATCCCGCTTCAGGACGTGCCGAGCCGCAAGCAGGCGATCCACGTCCTGTGCGAAGCGCTCAGCGAGACGACCGGCATTGCCCCGCGCGTGATCGAGGACGCCGTGATGGAGCGCGAACGGCTCGGCTCCACCGGCGTCGGCGAAGGTGTGGCGATCCCGCATGCGCGCCTGCCGGGGCTTGAGAAGCCGGTGGGCGGGTTCATGCGCCTGCTGCACGGGGTTGATTTCGAATCGATCGACGAGCGGCCCTGCGACCTGATCTTCATGCTGCTGGCGCCGGATGGTTCGGGCGCGGACCATCTGCGCGCCCTCGCGCAGGTCAGCCGGGTGTTCCGCCAGGGCCCGGTGCGCGACGCGCTGCGCAAGGCGCGGACGCAAGAGGATGTGCGCGCCGTCATCTGCAAGGAGCCGGTCAGCGGCTGATCCGGGTTCGGCGACCGCAGACAAGAAAAAGCCCCGCCAGCCAAGGCGGGGCTTTTGTTTTGGGACGGGCGGCGTGCCTCAGCCTTCGGCTGGCGGGGGCGTGGCAAAGCCGCGATTGCGCAGCAGGGGCTCGATTCCCGGATCGGAACCGCGGAAGTTGCGGTAGAGTTCATCCGTCTCGCGCAGGCCGCCGGACTCGTAGACCCACTTCTTCAGCTTTGCGGCGAGTTCCGGATTGTAGATGTCGCCCGATTGCTTGAACGCGTCGAAACCGTCCGCATCCAGAATTTCCGCCCAGAGATAAGCATAATAGCCGGCCGAATAGCCGCCATCGAAGATGTGCGAGAAATAGGTCGTCCGGTAGCGCGGTTCGATCACTTCCGGGATTTTATACTTCTTCAGCACGTCCAGTTCGAAGGCGCGCGCGTCGGTGATCTTCGCGGCCTCTTGCGATGTCAGCATGTGCCAGTGAAGGTCGATCAGTGAGGCGGCGATGTACTCCGTCGTCTTGAAGCCCTGGTTGAAGGTTGCCGCGTTATTCATCTTGTCGATAAGTGCCTGCGCGATTACTTCACCGGTCACGTTGTGGCGGGCGTACTCGGCAAGCACCTGCGGCTCGCTCGCCCAGTGTTCCAGGACCTGCGCCGGGAACTCGACATAGTCCGGACCGCCGAACGTGCCCGAGAAGGACGGATAGCGGATCGTGGTGAGAAGGCCGTGCAGGCCGTGGCCGAATTCGTGGAACAGGGTTTCGACTTCGGTGAAGGACATCAGCGCCGGCTGGCCTGAGGCCGGGGCCACCATGTTCATGTTGTTGGTGATCACGGGACGGATGACCTTGCCGTCCATCGCGGAAGATTCGCGGTACCCGCTCATCCAGGCCCCGCCGCGTTTGGATTCGCGCGAGAACATGTCGATCATGAACAGGCCGAGATGCTCGCCGGTAGCGTTGTCCTTGACGTCATAGGCCTCGACGCTGGGGTGCCAGCCGGCGACATCGACACGCTCCAGCGTGATATTGAACAGGCGCTCGGCGACTTCGAAGGCGCCGTCCCGTGTGCGTCCGAGTTCGAAATACGGGCGCAGCTGGTTTTCGTCGAACGCGTATTTGTCGGCGCGGACCTTTTCCGAATAGTGCCACCAGTCATGGCCTTCGATGGGAAAGCCCGCGAGCTTTTCCATGTCGGCCTTTTCTTCAGCGGCGCGGGCGAGCCCGGGCTCCAGAACCTGGGCGAGGAAGTCAAGCGCGGCTTCCGGCGTTTTCGCCATCCGGTTCTCGAGCACGGAGTGGGCATGGCTCTTATAGCCCATCAGCTCGGCCCGCCTGGCGCGCAGCTGGGCAATCTTGATGGCGAGGGCGCCGTTGTCGAACTCGCCGGAGTCCGCCCGCAGGCGATAGCCGTCGAACAGCTGTTTGCGCAGCTCGCGGTCCTCGGCGCTGGTCATGAACCCTTCGTAGACGGAGCGGTCGAGGCCGATGACCCAGGTCTTGTTGCCGTCCGCATCCAGCGCATTCCTGAAGGCGTCCGACAGGCCGCCGAGGCGGGCAGGGTCTGACACTTCGAGTTTGAAGGCCTTGGTTTCGGCCAGCAGGTTCTGGCCGTACTGAGTGGTGAGGCCGGACAGTTCTTCGTTGATCTTTGCGACCTCGGCCTGGACATCCGGCGCAAGAGCTGCGCCGGCGCGCACGAAGTTACGGTGGGTGAGTTCGAGGAGGCGGGCGTCCTGCTCGTCAAGGCCGAGGCGGTCGCGGGCGTCATACACGGCTTTGACGCGGGCGAAGATGACGGGGTTGAACGTCACGGCGTCGCTCTCGCGGGTCAGCATCGGGTAGATCTCGGCTTCGAGCGCCTGGATCATCTCGTTGGTGTCGGTGCTGGAGAGGTTGCCGAACACGCCCATCACCTTGTTGAGAGAGGCGTTGGAGCGCTCCAGAGCAAGGATCGTGTTCTCGAAGGTCGCCTCTTCGGTGTTGCCGGCGATGGCCCCGATTTCGGCGCGCGATTCCAGGATGCCTTTGAGGATGGCCGGCCTGAAATGCTCGTTCCTGATGTCAGCGAAAGGCGGAATGCCGTAAGGGCCGGTCCATTCGGCGCGGAAGGGATTGCCCTCCAGTTCGGCGTCTGTGACCGTGATTTCCGGCAGTTCGATCTGGACTGCGGCGGCGGCGGGCTTGTCGGCCGCAGAGCCGCCGCAGGCGGCGGTGGCCACGAGAACGAGCGCAGCTGCGCCACCCTTGAGAGCTTCGGACATTTTCATCAGGCTTCCTTTGGAAAGGGGTTTTGTGACTTTGTAACGGGCACGCAGGAGGATTTCCAGAGAAAGCGGCAGGCCGGGGCAGAGTTCACCTGTTCTGACCCGAACGGCGCACGCGGCATTCAGCGCGGCAGGCGCGAGATCACTCTGTGATACTCCTCCAGCGTTTCCTCGAAGATCTGCGCAATCGGTTTCACCTGCGAGATGCGGCCCGCGACCTGGCCCGTCAGCGCGATGCCGGCTTCGAGATTGCCGCCGAAATAGACGTCCTGCGTGCCGGCGAACTCGCCGAAGATGTTGGGTGAACCTTCCTTTTCGAGCCTTGTGGTGCGCTCGGTGCGCAAGGCGCGCAGGGCGGGGCCGGGGCCGGCGCGGTTGAGGAAGACAGTGTCGGTGGAGTCGGCGCTGATGATCGCGTCCTTCCAGTTGGCGTGCACCGGGCTTTCAGCGGCGGAGAGAATGCGGGTGCCCATCAGCACGCCCTCCGCGCCGAGGGCGAAGGCGGCCGCCATCGTGCGCCCGTCCATGATGCCGCCGGCGGCGACGACCGGCACGGAGACTTTCTCGCAGACCTGCGGGATCAGCACCATCGAGGCGACATCCTTCGGGTTCTTGAAGCCGCCGCCTTCGCCGCCTTCGACGATCAGGCCGTCTACGCCTGCCTCGATGGCGCGCAGCGCCCCGGCAAGGGAGGGGACAACATGGAAGACGGTGAGGCCGGCTTCCTTCAGCATGCCGGTATATTTCATCGGGTCGCCGGCGGAGGTGGTCACGAACTTGATGCCCTCGTCGATGATGAACTGGACGATGTTCGGATCGCGCACGAAGGCCTGCGCGACGTTCACGCCGAAAGGCTTCGCGGTGAGCGTCTTCATCTTCTTGATTTCGCCGCGGATCGCGTCGAGCTCGCCGGACGAGGTCTCGATAATGCCCATGCCGCCCGCGTTGGAGACGGCGCAGGAGAGTTGCGACCGGGCAATCCAGCCCATGGCGGCCTGGATGATCGGCTTTTCGATCCCGAGCATGTCGGTGATCCGGGTTTTCACGGGCGCTGCGGGCATGGGTTCCTCCGGCGGTTTTCTTATCGAATGACCTAGAATGCCCTGACGCAACGGGAGGCAAGGGGGGCGTCAGTGCCCGCGCGGCACCGGGATGTCGTACAGGGCGGCGAAGTGGCGGGCGATCAGGCGGGCGGAGGGCAGGTAGGCGTGGCCGTTGGCCTCGGCGTAGGTGACGCCTTCGGCGCGGGGGCTGCCCGCGTGCAGCACCAGGGTCGGGGCATTGTGGCGCCCGTCGCCCAGCAGCGCCGTGATCGGCGCCCGCGGATGCTCTATGCCGACATAGCCGATCTCGAGCGCCTCCTTCAGCGCCGGGAACCAGGAGAGCACGCCCCAGAGTTCGGCGCATTCCGGACAGAACTCGCGCTGTCCATTGGCGGCAAAGCCGGGCGGCAGGAGGAATAGGGTGTCGCGGGGCATCGGGCGTCCTTCGGCTGATTCGTTGTCCTAGCGCGGGGCGGCGCGGCGGTCATCCCCCGTGACTTTGCCAACGGGCAGGTTAGGTTGGAAGCCGGAAACCGGCTGGAGGACACCATGAGCGCAAATTACGACATCACGCAGGACAAGTGGGAGCGGTTTACCTTCGAACGGAAGGAGCGTGTACTGACAGCTTTCATCACCTCAACGCACCCCGTGAACGGCGTCGACGAAAAGATGCACACCGAACTGGCGCTGATCTTCAATTGCCTGCAGCGCGACTCGGAAAGCGACCTGATCATCCTGTCGGGCAAGGGCCGCGCCTTCTGCGCGGGAGGGGATTTCGACTGGTTTGAGGAACAGATCAACCATCCCGAACGCTTCCGCGCCATAGGTTGGGACGCCAAGCAGATCGTGGTGACGCTCTTGCAGATGGAGAAGCCGATCCTCTGCCGGATGAACGGCGCCGCCGCCGGGCTCGGCGCGACGATTGCGCTGCTGTGCGATGTGATAATTGCCGACGAGACCGCGAAGATCGGCGATCCGCATGTCAAGGTGGGCCTCGTGGCGGGTGATGGCGGCGCGCTGATCTGGCCGCAGCTGATCGGCTTTGCCAAGGCGAAGGAACTGCTGATGACCGGCGATCTTCTTTCCGCGCCCGAAGCCCAGCGACTGGGTCTTATCAATTATGCCGTACCCGGAGCAGAGCTTGACGCGAAGGTGGACGAGATTGCGGGCAAAATCCTGGCTAATCCGAAATGGGCCGTGCGCTGGACAAAGACGACCGCCAACATCCCCCTGCGCGCGCTCGCCGCGCAGCTGATGGATGCGTCGATCGGTTGGGAGAGTGTCTCGAACTACCTCTCCGACCGGCGCGAGGCCGTCACCGCCTTCAAGGAAAAACGCGCGCCTAAGCTGACGGGGGAGTGAGCACATGTCGAACGCTTTCATCCTCTCGGGCCGATTTCTGCTCGGCCTCTACTTTCTTGTGCCGGGACTGTTGAAATTTGCTGCGCCGGACATGCATGTGGCCCTGATGGAGGCGCACAATGTGCCGATGGCAGAACCGCTGATGTGGGTCGCCGCGGTGGCAAACGTGGCTGCGGGACTGCTGCTGATTTCCGGGCGGTATGTTTGCCTGACGGCGCTCGGCCTGGTGGTTTATGTCCTGCTGGTCAATGTCCTTCTGCATGACTTCTGGAATGATCATGCCGGGGTTTCCAGCGAACGGGAAATGCAGAACTTCATCAAGAATCTCGGCATCCTTTCGGGGCTGCTGGTTCTTGCGGGTCATAGCGGGGCGCGCCCGTTGTCGCTGAGGGGCTGGTGGCGGTCCGACCGGGCGATCAGGGTGAGCGCGGACGAGGCGCTTGTCGCCGGCTCAATCCCACGCTAAATGTACCTGGTGGTGATTTGGCCGGCCGGCTTGCAGCCACGTTAAACAACTCGCTAAAGGGCCGAGATGCGGGATAAGTCCCCGCCTTTCTCCCTCATCCGATGCGTTTTCAGTCCTAAGCGGGCCGACAGGAACGTTTTGACATGCCGATCCGGATTCCCGATACGCTGCCAGCTGCAGAAACGCTGACGCGCGAAGGCGTTGCCGTGATGCGCGAGACGGACGCCGTGCGCCAGGACATCCGCCCGCTGCAGATTGGCCTGCTCAACCTGATGCCGAACAAGATCCGTACCGAGACGCAGCTGGCGCGGCTGATCGGCGCTTCGCCCCTGCAGGTGGAGCTGACGCTCGTGCGCGTCGGTGGGCACCAGCCGAAGAACACGTCTGCCGAGCACCTGATCAGCTTCTACCGGACCTGGGAGGAAATCCGGGAACGGAAGTTCGACGGGTTCATCGTCACCGGCGCGCCGGTCGAGCAGATGCCGTTCGAAGAGGTGACCTACTGGCACGAGCTGGCAGGGATATTCGACTGGACACGGACGAATGTGCATTCGCCCTTCTATATCTGTTGGGGCGCGATGGCCGCGGCCTGGCATTTCCACCGCTTGCCGAAGTACCAGCTGGGCCAGAAAGCCTTCGGCGTGTTCCGGCAGAGGAACCTCGCGCAGGCCTCGCCTTTCCTCTCAGGCTTTTCGGACGATTTCCTGATCCCCGTCTCGCGCTGGACCGAGGTGCGCCGCGAAGATGTGCTGGCGCGCCCGGCGCTGGGCCTGCTGGTCGATTGCGAGAAGACCGGGCCGTGCCTGTTGCAGGACGCCGCACGCCGCAGCCTCTACATGTTCAACCATGTCGAGTATGATTCGTTCTCCCTGAACGAGGAGTATGAGCGCGACGTGTCCCAGGGCCTGCCAATCGCGGTGCCCCACAATTATTTCCCCGGCGATGATCCGGCGCGCCCGCCGCTGAACCGCTGGCGCAGCCATGCGCATCTGCTGTTCGGCAACTGGATCAACCAGACCTACCAGACGACACCGTTCGCGCTTGACGAAATCGGCAGGCAGGTGACAACAGCAGTATGAACAGCTTCGCCCCCGAACCCGGCCACGTCACCGAAATCCGCCGCCAGCTGTCGCGCTGGGTGGCCGAGAAGATGCCGCGCGAGAAACGGCGCGAATGGGACAAGGCGGCGACCTGGGACCGCGAACTCTTCCGCGAGATCGCGGAAATGGGGCTGATCGGGCTGACCATCCCGGAAGAGTATGGCGGACAGGGGGAGGACATCTACGCCGCCGCCGCCGTTATCGACGAATTGTGCCAGGGCGGATCGAGCATGGCGGGCCCATACATCCATGCCGCCTTCTATGGCGGGCTGAACATTTCCGAGAACGGATCGAAGGAACAGAAAGAGGCGCTTCTGCCGAAGCTCGCGCGCGGCGAGATTTTCCTCGCTTATGGCCTCTCCGAGCCGAATGTCGGCGGGGATCTCCCGAGTGTCGAGACGCGGGTCGAACGCAAGGACGGCGAACTCATCATCAAGGGCGCCAAGCGCTGGTGCACGGGCGCCGATTGGGCGGACTATATCTACTGCCTCTGCCGCTCCGGCGAGACGGGTGACCGGCATGGGAATCTCACATTCGTCCTTGTGCCAACGAATGCCAAGGGCGTCACGATGCAGGCCATTGAGCACGCGAACCTTCGCTATACCCATTCGATGGACGTTTATCTTGATGATGTCCGTCTGCCGGAAAGCGCCATCGTCGGCGGGCCGGAGAAATGGAACAAGGGCTGGCAGGCCCTGGCGGGCCGCGCGCTGGATGTCGAGAAGATCGAGATCACGGCGGTCGCCTACGGCATTGCCCGCGCGGCGCTGGAAGAGGCCTGGAAGTATGCCGGAGAGCGCGTGCAGTTTGGCAAGCCCATCGGCAAGCACCAGGCCGTCGCGCACAAGCTCGTCACAGCACGGACGAAACTCGCCGCCTGCCGCCATATGCTCTACCATGCCGCCTGGCTCGCGAGCGAAGGCCAGCCCTGTTCGGCGGAGACGGCGATGGCGAAGCTCTATGTCGCCGATACCGGTGTCGAGATCGGCCTTGCCTGCCAGCAGGTGATCGGGGCTTACGGCCTGTCGGATGCCTACGACATCGAGCGCAACCTGCGCGACCTGCTCAGCATGCCCATCGTCGGCGGCTCGTCCGACATGCAGAAGAACAACCTTGCACGGATGTGGCGGCTTTGACCCTCAGCCAGACCGTGCCTGAACTTTCCTACGCCGCCTATTTCGAGGACCCGGTGAAGCGGCGCCTCGTGCAGGCGGTGGAGCGGCTGTCCGGCCAGCCCAGGATCAAGCGGCTCTATGACCATTACCGCGCTTATCTCTCGCACGATGTACCTTTCTTCGAAGCGGCGATCCGGCTGCTTGATCTGGATGTTCAGTTCTCCGCCAGCAAGCATGCGCAGATCCCGCGTGAAGGGCCACTTGTCGTGGTGGCGAACCACCCGTTCGGCGTGCTCGATGGCCTGGTCATCAGCTGGCTGATCAGTTTGCGCCGGCCAGACTTCAAGGTGCTGACCAACTCCGTTCTGGACGGTATCCCGGAAGCGCGCCCTTATCTCCTGCCGGTGGATTTTGCCGGCACGCGTGACGCCATTGATGCCAATGTTTCTATGCGCCGTGATGCCCTCGCGCACGTCAAGGGTGGCGGTTGCATCGTCGTGTTTCCGAGCGGCGGCGTGGCGACGACGCCGCGCCCCTTCGATCCGTTGGCGGTCGATGACGAGTGGAAGCCGTTCACGGCGAAGCTGATCACGCAAAGCCATGCCCACGTCACGCCGATCTTCTTTGATGGCCAGAATTCGCGCCTCTTCCAGATCGCCTCGCATCTGTCGCTGGAACTGCGCCTCGCACTCGTCTTCCGCGAAGTGCGCCGCCGGATGGGCAAGACGCTGCGGGTTGAGGTCGGCGAGACACTCAGCCCGGACATTCTCGAAGCGGCCGGAAAACGGCGCGGCCTGATGGAGTTCCTGCGCGAGCAGACCTACGCGCTCGCCCCGGACGGCAAGGCGCCGCGCTACCGGGCGGCCGGTGTGCGATTCCAGGCCAACAAACCGAAAATCTTCCGCTAGACGCCCCTGACGCAGGAAGCTGGTTGCGCGGCGGGCAGGTCCCTGTGAAAACCAGTCCGGGACGGCGGGGAGTGCGGCCATGAGTGACGAATTCGGTGCGCCCGCAGACACCGCCATCGAACATGCAGCAGCCGATGCGTCGGCCAGCCTCCCCAGCAAGACGGGCCCCGTGATCGATCCGGACTGCCTCAACTGCGGCGTCCTGCTGGCCGGCGAGTTCTGTCATGAATGCGGACAGAGCGCGCACAGTATCCGGCGCCCGTTCTGGTCGCTTGTGGGGGAAAGTCTCGAGACCTCTTTCTCGATCGATGGCCGCATCGCGCGCACCTTGCCGGACCTGATGCTGCGTCCGGGCCGGATGACGCGCGCCTACCTCGATGGTAAGCGGGCGCGTTTCATTCCGGCCTTCCGCCTCTATGTGCTCGCCTCGCTCATCTTCTTCGTGGTGATGCCGCTGATCACCGGGCAGGCAACGGTCAGTTTCAACAACCCGCCGTCGATGGAAGAGGCGCGGGCCGAGGTCGAGGCGTCATTCGAGGGAGGCGAGATCACCGAGGCGGAATACCAGCAGGCCCTGAAGGTGCTGGAAGACGTGGATGCAGCCTGGAAAGGCGGCCTCCCGGGTCTTGCGCCTGAAACGCCCGCAGCACCGGGCGAGGCGCCGCCGGCTGAGGCCGAACCGGCCCCGGAAGAGGAATGGGCTGCCTTCGTGCCGCAGTCTGCCATCGATGCCGCGCGCGACGCGGGCGAGGCCGGGAATGAAGACGCAGCCAGGTTCGCCGATGTGATGGAAGATCCCGCGGGCCTGGCCCGGCAGACGCAGGAATGGATTCCGCGCCTTATGTTCGTGCTGCTGCCGGTCTATGCGCTGCTACTGGCGCTGACCTATTTCTGGCGCCGCCAGTTCCTGTTTTTCGACCATCTGATCGTGTCGCTGCATTTCCATTCGGCGCTGTTCTTCGCGATGTCAGCGGGCTTGCTTGTCTCGCTGCTGATCGGGGCCGGCTGGGTCACACTGGCGCTGCTTGTCTATTCCAACTGGTATCTCTACCGGCTCCACCGCGTCGTTTATGGCCGCAGCGGGTATTCCTCCGTGCTGCGGACGATTACGCTGGATGTGGTCTATCTCTTCGTGCTGCTGTCGGGGCTCCTCACGGCGGTGATACTGGGCGCGTTGTCGCTGTGATCACGCCGGCGAACCTCCGCAAGGCTGCGCTCGCCTTGCCCCGCGCGCTGGAGCGCCCACACTTCGACTGGGCGAGCTTCCGGGTCGATGCGCCGAAGGGCAAGATCTTCTGTACCCTGCCGCCCCACCATGAATTCTCGAACGTCTTCCTGACGGTCGACGAGCAGCGGATGCTGTGCGAGGCGGAGCCGGACATCTTCTTCCCGGTGCCCAACAAGTGGGGCGAGAAGGGGGCGACCTCCATCCGCCTCAAGGCCTGCGATGCGACCACGCTCCGCTCCGCGCTCGTGATGTCCTGGCGTCACGCTGCGCCGCCGAAGCTGCACGGCGAACTGAAGCTCTGACCCGCTAGTGCCCCTTGAAGACCGGCGGGCGTTTCTCGACGAAGGCGAGCGAGGCCGCCTTGTGGTCTTCGGTCATCATCGTGCGCACCATATGGGCCGCTTCCATATCCAGCACTTCGGAAAGCGTCGCGCTGGCGGCAAGGTTCAGGTTCTTCTTCATGTAGCCGATCGCCACGGTGGGCAGCCCGGCCAGATAGCGCGCCTTTTTCTTCGCGGCCTCTTCAAACCGTTCCGGCGCGACGGCCTCGTTGACGATACCCAGCCGTGCGGCCTCCTCGCCTGAGATAACGTCGGCTGTAAAGTACAGCTCCCGCGCCTTCGCCTCGCCGACCAGCTTGGTGAGGAAATACGAGCCGCCGTAATCGCCGCTTGCGCCGATCTTGGAGAAGGCCGTCGTCAGCTTGGCGGTGGTGGTGCAGATGCGCATATCACAGGCGAGCGCCAGCGACAGGCCCGCACCCGCCGCCGGGCCTGGCATTACGGCGAGCGTCGGCTTAGGCATCTCATGCAGCCACTTGGCGGTCTCCATGCCCTTGCGAAGGCCGGCGATCCGCTGCTCCATGCTGAACGGAGCCTCGGCCTTTCCGGATGTGCCGGCTGGCGCGGCCACAAAGCCTTTGACATCGCCGCCCGCACAAAACGCCCCGCCAGCGCCGGTCAGCACGACCACGCGCACCTTGGGATCAAGCGCGAGGCGCGGCACCGCGTCGGCGAGCGCGTCGAGCAGTTCTCCTGTGAGCGCGTTGCGCGCCTCGGGACGGTTCATGGTCAGGGTGGCGATGCCGTCCTCGAGAGTTTCCAGCAGCTGGTCGGTCATGTGGCGCACCTCTTGAGTTTGTTGCTCGGCCTGAGTGTAGTCGCCGGGCCACAGGCCAGCAATGCTGACCCGGCGTGAGCCGCGAACTGACACTTTGAAGCGGCGCGGAAAAAGGCTAGTTTTTCCGGCATGCCCGACACATTCCAGTCCAACGACCCCATCGCCGCCATCCAGCCGCTGCTGCCGGAACTCGCTGCCCGCGCCGCCGAGATGGAAGAGGCGCGCCGCCTGCCGGCCGATCTTGCCCTGAAGCTGGCCGCTGCCGGCGTGCTGCGGATGGTGACGCCGAGGCGCTTTGGCGGCCTCGAATCCACGCCGCGCGAGATCGTCGAGATCACCGAAATCATTGCGCGCGCGAACGCCAGCGCAGGCTGGTGCGCCATGATTGCCGCCACAACGGCCTTGAACGCAGCCTATATGGAGCCCTTCCATGCCGGGGAAATCTACGGCAATCCGATGGCAATCACCGGCGGCGTTTTCGCGCCGATGGGCCGCGCGGTCCTCGAGGGCGATCACTACAGGGTAACCGGCCGCTGGCAGTGGGGCTCGGGCTCGGCCAACTGCACCTGGCTCTGCGGTGGCTGCACAATCTGGGAAAACGGCGAAATGAAGCGCCTCGCCTCGGGCGCGGCTGACACCCGCATGATGGTCTTCCCGGCCTCGGACGCCGTGCTGCATGACACCTGGCATGTGATGGGCCTCAAGGGCACGGGCTCCGGCGATATCGAAGTGAAGGACCTTCTGGTGCCGAAAGGCCGGTCGGTTTCGCTTGTGTCGGACGCGCCGCGCGAAGCCGGCGCGCTCTACAAGTTTCCCGCCTTCGGCCTGCTCGCGCTCGGTGTCTGCGGCGTGGCGCTCGGTAATGCGCGCGGCGCCCTGGATGCCTTCCACGACCTCGCCACGGTCAAGAAAAGCCAGGGTTCGGCGAAGACACTGTCAGAGCGCCAATCCATGCAGGCCGCCTATGCAACCTGCGAAGCCCAATGGCGCGCAGCGCGCGCCTACCTCTTCTCGGAGATCGACCGTGTTTGGGCGATCGCTGAGCAGTCAGACGAAATCCCGATGAAGATCCGGGCGGACCTGCGCCTCGCCTGTACGCACATGACGCGCACCGGAGCTGATATCTGCCGCACGCTCTACGATCTCGGTGGCGGTGCGGCCCTGTTCGAATCCAGCGACCTGCAACGCCGCTTCCGGGATGCCCACGCTATTACGCAGCATATCGTAACCGCGCCTTCGACTTTGGAACTCACCGGCCGCATCCTCTTTGGCCTGCCCACCGATTCGGGCATGGTCTGACCTGATTTTGATCTGCCAGGTACCCCCATGACCGAGCTGAAGACGACCGGAGAAACGAACGCGGCCCGCCGGGATCCGGGCGGGCCGGCCGGCGTCTTCACGTTCGATTACGAGCCTGCTGCCCGTCAGGAAGATGTGCGCGCCGCTGTCACCGCGGGGGCGGGCTTGTCATCGTCCTATCTTATCATGAATGCCACCGCGACGCTGATTGCAGGCTATGGCCTGCTCGCCGATTCGGTCGCGGTGATCATCGGCGCTATGCTGATTGCGATGCTTTATGGCCCGATCCTGGGGCTCGGCCTTGCCATGGCAGAGGCGAATACGCGCCTCCTGAGCCGCGCCTTCGTGGCCGAGGCGCTTGGCGCGGCCTGGGTGCTGGCCATCGGGTTCGGCCTCGGGCTCATGCACCAGGATATTGCCATTGGCGAGCAGGTGCTGGCGCGGACGGCCCCGAACCTGCTCGACCTGATGATTGCGCTCGTCGGCGGGGCTGCCGGTGCATACGCGATGACCGCGCCAAGAATATCGAGCGCGGTGGTCGGGGTTGCGATAGCCACCGCGCTTTGCCCGCCTCTTACGGCGTGCGGCATCTTGTTTGCGCATGGCCAGCCCGGGCTCGCGGGCGGTGCTTTCCTGCTCTTCCTGACCAACCTGATTGCCATCGCCGTGGCGGCTATGTTGGTCTTTCTCGCGCGGGGGTATCGCGCGGTTTTCCGCCGCGGCGAGGCAACCGTGTCCTGGACGGCGCGGATCATTGCGCTCGCGCTGCTTGGAGGGCTCAGCGTTTATCTCGCCGGCGCCCTGCACCGGGCTGTCAGCGAGGTTTCGCTCCGCAACCGCGCGCAGCAGGCGCTGAGCCGCGTGCTGGAGCGCTATCCCGGCGCCCGGGTCATCGAACTTCGCTTCGAGGATGATGCGGAGCAGCGCGCGGCCGCCTTCGCCGTCATCCGTTCGCCTGCATCTTTCTCGCCTGCAGACATGGCCCTTCTGGACGACGCGGTAGACGCAGCTTCAGGCGATGACATCGTGCTTCACGTTCGAACGGTACGCGTCGAAGAACTGACGCGCGACGGGCCCCTGCAACAACAGGCCTGGCCCGGCGGGCTCCACTAGGCGAGGCTCACCACGTCTCGTTCCAGGGTCTGAGGTCCAGCTCGTGCGTCCAGGCGGAGCGGTGCTGGCGGTGCAGCCAGACATAGTTCCTGGCAATCTCGTCCGGGATCAGCAGCCCGTCCCGCGCCCGGCGTTCGTCCGCATCCGGAAGGTTGTCTCGGATGAACTGGCTGTCGATGGCGCCGTCGATGATGACATGCGCCACATGTATGCCCTGCGGCCCGAGCTCGCGCGCCATTGACTGGGCGAGGGCCCGCAGCGCGTGCTTGGCGCCGGCGAAGGCTGAAAATCCTTCGCGCCCGCGCACTGCGGCGGTGGCGCCCGTAAACAGGATGGTACCGCGCCCCCTCGGCTTCATCACACGCGCCGCTTCGCGCCCCGCGAGGAAGCCGGAATAGGCCGCCATCTCCCAGACCTTGTGATAGACGCGCGCCGTTGTGTCGGTGATACCGAAGCGGACATTCGCGCCGATATTGAACACGCAGACTTCCAGCGGGCCGACCTCAGCCTCGATCTGGTCGACCAGTGCGATCGTCGCCTCCTCCTCACGCGCATCGACACCGAAGGCGCGCGCCTGGCCCCCCCCGGCTTCGATTTCGGCGACAAGCGCCGCAAGGGACCCGAGATTGCGGGCGCGGCGGGTCACGCAGGCGGTCAGCCCCTCGCGTGCAAAGGCCTTGGCGATGGCCCCGCCGGTCGCGTCGCCGGCTCCCACAATCAAGGCTGCACCCCTGGACATCGCGCCCTCCCGTTTCTTTTCGGAACTCATTCTCGCGCAGACTTGCGCAACGCACAAGGAGCAGGGCTAAACAGGCAGATGAGTCGAACGCTTTCCATCGGGATCGCCGGCGCCGGAATTGGCGGCCTGGCCGCTGGCGCCTTTCTGGCGCGGCAGGGGCACCGTGTCACGGTGTTCGACCAGTTCGAGGCCGCCGGTCCGGTGGGATCCGGCCTGATGCTGCAGGAAACAGGTCTCGTCATCCTCGCCCAGCTGGGCCTGCGTGAACGGGCGCAGGCACTCGGCGCGCCGATCGCGCGGCTTTGGGGTGTCTCGGCCGAAACCGGGCGCGCCGTGCTGGATGTGCGCTACGGCGCCTTGCGCGGCGGCCTTTGCGGCATCGGTATCCAGCGCGCGACCGTCTTCGCGCTGCTCCATGAGGCGGCCGTCGCAAGCGGCGCGCGCATTTTCACCGGCGCGCGCATCACTGCAGCAAATGCATCAAGCGGTACGTTTGTCGATGCCGCCCGCGGCGCACACGGACCGTTTGACCTTGTGGTCGACGCGCTGGGCGTGCGCTCGCCGCTGTCTTCGGCGCCGGTCAAAAAGCTTCCCTATGGCGCGCTCTGGGCCACGCTGCCCTGGCCGGACGACGGCCCCTTTGACAGCACGGCGCTGGAGCAGCGCTACGAAGCGGCCCGCAAGATGGCCGGCGTCATGCCGTCCGGACGCGCGCACGCCGGCGCAGCACAGAGCCTCACCTATTTCTGGTCGATCCGCGGCGACGCGCATGCCGAATTCCGCGCCGCGTCGCTGGTTCACTGGAAGGACGCCGCCCGTGCCCTCTGGCCGGACACGGCAATGCTGGTTGATCAGATCACGGATCATGAGCAGCTGACCTTTGCCCGCTACCGCCACCGCACGCACTGGCCGGCCGCCGAAGGCCGTCTCATCCATCTCGGTGACAGCTGGCACGCCGCAAGCCCGCAGCTCGGACAGGGCGCGAACATGGCACTGCTCGATGCCTGCGCCCTTGCCCGTGCGGTGGAGGCCGGCGGTGAAGCAACAGACATCGCGCGAATGTATGTGCGCCAGCGCGCATCGCATGTGCGTCTCTACCAGCTGATGACCTGGGCCTTCACGCCGGTTTACCAGTCAGATTCGCAGCTCCTGCCCTGGCTGCGCGACCGGCTGGCGGCGCCCATCTTGAAACTCTGGCCTGCACCGCCGATCCTGGCAGCCCTGGTCAGCGGGGCGCTGGGATCGCCCCTGAAGAAGCTGGGGCTCAGCGCTGACAGGTAGTGCAGTAAAATGTCGATCGCCCCGACTGCACGATCCGCTTCACGCTCGCCCTGCACCGTTTGCACGCCTCGCCCTCCCGGTCATACACATCGAACCGGTGCTGGAAATATCCGAGCCCGCCATCGGTCCCCGCAAAGTCCGAGATCGAGGATCCGCCCGCCGCGATCGCCTCAGCGATCACGGCATTGATCGCCGGCGCGAGCCGTTCTGCCCGCACGCCTGGCACACTGCGTGACAATCGTTTCGGCGACACACCCGCCCGGTAGAGCGCCTCGCATACATAGATATTGCCGAGCCCCGCGATCACCGACTGGTCGAGCAGCGCGGCCTTGATCGGCGCCGCCTTGCCGCTGAGCGCCGTATCCAGATAGGCGGCGGAGAACCCGTTCGACAACGGCTCAGGTCCCATAGCCTTTAACCTGGGGTATGCCCCGAATGTCGCGGCGGGCCAGAGTTCCATGAAGCCGAACCGGCGCGGGTCGTTATAGGTCACCGTCTCGCCGCCCTCCATGTGGAAAACCACGTGATCATGTGCGGTCAGGCCGCCGGTCTCGTGGTGGAACTTGCCGGTTTCCTGGGCCTCTTGCTTTCCGGAGATCGTGAACCGCCCGGTCATGCCGAGATGCATCACCAGCACTTCCCCCGTGGAGAGGTGCGCGCTGAGGAATTTCGCCTGCCGGGCGAGCCGGTCGATCCGCGCATTCGCCACCCGTTCGGCAAACCGCTCGGGCAGGGGAAAGCGCAGGTCCGCCCGCCGCTGGTCAAGCCGCAGGATGCGTTTGCCCTCCATCACAGGGGCAAGTCCGCGGCGAACTGTCTCGACTTCGGGTAATTCAGGCATCGTTATCGCATATACGCTAAGGGGAAGGTCGCATGTAAGGTGGCTCAGCATGGCTGGAACAGACGGCGCAGAGCGTAAGGTCTCCTTCGGGTTCGAGGAGGTGACGGAGGCCGAGAAGGTCGCCCGGGTCAAAGGCGTGTTCCGCTCGGTCGCCTCGCGCTATGATCTGATGAACGACCTGATGAGCGCCGGTGTCCACCGCCTGTGGAAACATGACACGATGAACAGGGTGAACCCGCAGCCCGGCGAGCGGCATCTGGATGTCGCGGGCGGTACCGGGGAGCTGGCGCGCGCCTTCCTGGAGCTTGCGGATAAGGCCGGCGCCCGGCGCGGCGACGCGCGCCCGGCCACCGCCGTCGTCTGCGACATCAACGATGCGATGCTGGACGCGGGCAAGGCGCGCGCCGACAATGCGAAGTGGGAGGGCCGCCTCGACTGGGTCTGCGCCGATGGCCAGAAGCTGCCCTACCCGGACAAGAGCTTTGACGTGGTCACCGTCTCCTTCGGCATCCGCAACTTCGCAGACCGGGTCGCGGGCCTGCGCGAATTCCGCCGGGTCCTGAAAACCGGTGGCCGGCTCGCCGTGCTGGAATTCAGCCAGCTGACCGCGCCGCTGCTCCAGGAAGCCTACGATACCTACAGCTATGGCGTGATTCCGCGCCTCGGCGAGTTGATCGCCGGCGACCGGTCAAGCTACCAGTATCTGGTAGAGTCGATCCGTCAGTTCCCGGAACAATCCGTTTTTAAGGCCGAAATCGAAGGCACCGGTTTCAAGCAGGTGTCCGTCACGAACTACTCGGGCGGTATCGCCGCCCTGCACTTCGGCTGGGCGGCGTGATCATGAACCGCTCAGTTACCGTCGATCCTGACGCCGTCTTCGCCGACCGAGATCTCGACCCTGTCCGGGCCGCCGGCGCCTTCGGTGAAGTAGTAGATGCCGAACGCCACCGCTGCGGCGACCAGCACACCGACGACCAGGTACAGGAAATTGTTGGATGACGGGGAACTGGACGTGATGGAACTCGCTATCTGCATTCTCATTTCTTGTGTTCAACGTGCGGGCCTGCTGCCTGGTTCCGTCGTCGCGGACAATACCTAGATGGGCGCGCTCGGCGACTATTGGCGTCTGATGCGCGCGGGCACGTCGCTCGCGAAGCATGATGTCGTGCTGCCGGAGGCTTACCAGTCGCGTCTGCCGGTACCGGCGCGGATCGCCGGCGGGGTGCTGCGCCTGTTCGGCGGCGCCAGAGGCCGCCCCGGCCAGCGCCTCGCCACCGCCCTCGAAGGTCTCGGCCCCGCCTATATCAAGCTCGGACAGTTCCTCGCGACACGGCCGGATGTGTTCGGCTCGGAAGTCGCGGGCGATCTCGGGCGCCTCAAGGACAGACTGCCGCCCTTCTCGATGAAACTCGCCCGCGCGGCGCTCGCCGCCGAATTCACCGGGGCCGAAGCCGTCCGGCTTTTTCCGGGCCTGTCGGAACCCGTCGCCGCCGCCTCCCTTGCGCAAGTCCACAAGATGTCGCTGCCGGACGGCGACCGCGCGGTAAAGATCCTTCGTCCCGGGATCGAGCGCCAGATGGCACTTGAACTCTCCGCCATGCGCCGCGCGGCGCGCACCATTGAAAGCGTCTCTGCTGAAAGCCGCCGCCTGAAACCTGTCGCCTTCACCGACACGATCTCCAGCTTCATGCTGCGCGAGCTCGACCTGCGTCTTGAAGCCGGCGGCGCCGACGAGATGCGCGCCATCAACGCGAAGACCGGATTCTTCGATATCCCGAAAGTCGACTGGGAGCGGACCGGAAAACGTGTCCTGACCATCTCCTGGATCGAGGGCACACCGCTCACCTCTCCCGGCGTCCTTGACCGTCCGGGCCTCGACCGTGTGAAACTCGCCAACGACATCACGCAGGGCTTTCTCGCCAGCGCCATCGAGCACGGCGTCTTCCATGCCGACATGCACGAAGGCAACGCCATCCTGACGCCGGAAGGGCGCATTGCACTGGTCGATTTCGGCATCATCGGACGTATCGGCCCGATGGAGCGCCGCTTCCTCGCCGAAATCCTCTGGGGCTTCCTGAAGCGTGATTACATGCGCATCGCCGAAGTCCACTTCGAGGCGGGTTATGTCCCGCCCTCCCAATCTGTCGGCGATTTCGCCCAGGCGCTGCGCTCCATCGGCGAGCCGCTGTTCGGCAGGCCGGCGGAAGAAGTCTCGATGGGCCGCGTGCTGCTGCAGCTGTTCGACTATACGCACACTTTCGGCATGGCGCTGCGCCCCGAACTTGTCCTTCTTCAGAAGACCATGGTGCAGGTCGAAGGCGTCGCGCGTGCGATTGATCCTGCGCACAATATCTGGAACGCGTCTGAGCCGGTCATCGAAGCCTGGATGCGCCGCAACTTCGGCCCGGAAGGCGCGATGCGGATGGTCCGAGAGAACGTCCGTGAAGTGACGAACCGCCTGAAACGCCTGCCGGAAGTCATGGACCGGTTCGAGAAAAGCCTCGAGGCAGAACCCGCCCCGGCGCCACCGCCGCAACACTTCGCCCCGTGGTGGGGCTGGTTCGGGCTGGTGGGGGTTCTGAGTGTGGCGGCGGCCTGGGCGGTGCGCTCGTTCTAGGCAGCCCGAACAAATCACGCGAATTTCTCGCGGCTGCGGTGCCTTGGGCCCTGTGAGTTTCCCGCCTGAAGCGTAAGGGCTTCTTCGCGTTAAGAACCTGGTTACGTTTTGGCTTCCGTCGTCAGAAGGAAGCCGGTCCCATGAAACGTCACCTGATCGCGCTGACCGTGTTGGTCTGCCTCTCCGCGCCCGCTTTCGCTGACACCTGCGCGGGGGCCACCGAAGCGGCCACCCGCGCGGCGCTCGACGCTGCCGCTGCCGCCGGACGCCGCACGGCCACGGTCCGCGTCACCTGCGATGGTGAGCGCCAGACCTTCATGCTCCACCGCAGCCAGGGCGCGTCCGGCGCGTCGGTTACCGTGCGCGAGTTGAAGCGCAGCGCCGAGCAGATCGGCCTCGCAGCCGAAAAGCGCGGCTCTGCCGGCTCTTCGACCTCGAAACTCATCCGAGTGGGCGACTAGTCCCCGGCGCCAAGTCTTACCGCTTCCTTGACGCCGGGCCGGCGATCCAGCGTATTTGATGGGACGATTTCAAGGTATTTGCGCTAGGAAGGGCCTCAAACCGGACTGACAGACCTGATGAAAAGCCCGAGAATCCTCCTGATCATCGGCGGCGGCATTGCCGCCTATAAAAGCCTTGAGCTGATCCGCGAGCTCGGCCGGCGCGCCATTGCCTCGCGTGCGATCCTGACCAAGGCCGGCGCCGAGTTTGTCACGCCCCTGTCTGTCTCCGCCCTCTCGGGCGAGAAGGTCTATTCTGAGCTGTTCGATCTCACCGACGAGACCGAGATGGGCCATATCGAGCTGTCGCGTTCGGCCGATCTTGTCGTCGTTTGCCCAGCCACTGCGGACCTGATGGCCAAGGCGGCTGCGGGCCTCGCGAACGACCTTGCGTCCACAACGCTGCTCGCCACCGACAAGCCGGTGCTGATGGTGCCGGCGATGAACGTACGGATGTGGGAACACGCGGCCACCAAGCGCAATGTCGCCCGCCTGCGCGCCGACGGTGTGCGCGTTGTCGAGCCGGATATCGGCCCGATGGCGTGCGGCGAGTTCGGACCGGGCCGCCTGCCCGAAGTTCTCGCCATCGTGCGCGAAATCGAAGCCGCGCTCGCGCCGCCCTCCAAACGCCTCGCGGGACTCCACGCCCTCGTCACCGCCGGCCCGACGCGCGAGCCGCTGGATCCCGTGCGCTACATTTCCAACCATTCCTCCGGCAAGCAGGGCTACGCGATCGCATCCGCCCTCGCCGCCGAAGGCGCCCGCGTGACGCTCGTGTCGGGCCCGGTCGCACTGAAAGCGCCGGACGGGGTGACCTTCGTCTGCGTCGAGACCGCGCGCGAGATGCTGAAGGCCTGCGAGGAGGCCCTGCCCGCGGACGTCTTCGTCTCCGTCGCCGCTGTCGCAGACTGGCGCCCGGTGAAGGCCGCGCCGAAGAAGCTGAAGCTGAAAGGGCAGGGCGAAGCGCCCGCCATCCAGCTCACCGAGAACCCTGATATCCTGCGCACCCTCAGCAGCAAGCGAAAGGGCCGCCCGCGCCTTGTCATCGGCTTCGCCGCCGAGACGCATAATGTACAGCAGCTCGCCGTCGAGAAACGCGTCCGCAAGGGCTGCGACTGGATTGTCGCCAACGACGTGTCCGGCGACGTGATGGGAGGCGACCAGAACGAGGTCTACCTGATCACGCCGGACGGCGCGGAGCACTGGCCCCGCCTCGGCAAGGACGAAGTCTCCCGCCGCCTTGCGAGCCGGGTCGCCGACGCCCTGACAGGCCCCGCGCCGCGCCTCAGTTTGGCGGCGGAGTAGCCTTACAGGCTTGACTCGAACGCAGAGTTTCCGCACCCGGGGACGATGAGTACCGTTGCTGTCCAGGTTCGCCCGCTGCCGCATTTCGACGGCCTCGAATTGCCTGCCTACGAGACGTCCGGTTCTGCCGGGATGGACGTGCGCGCCGCGCTGCCTGCAGGCGATCCCCTCACCCTGAAACCCGGCGCGCGCGCGATGGTGCCCACCGGCCTCTCGGTCGCCATCCCCGAAGGCTACGAGATCCAGGTCCGCCCGCGCTCCGGCCTCGCCGCCAGGCACGGCCTCACCTGCCTCAACACGCCAGGCACCATCGACTCCGATTACCGCGGCGAGATCAAGGTCATCCTGATCAATCTCGGCGCCGAGGCGTTCGTCATCCAGCGCGGCGAGCGCATCGCGCAGCTCGTCCTCGCCCCCGTCACCCGCCTTGCCTGGAGCGAAGTGGACGCGCTGGACGAAACGGCCCGCGGCGCAGGCGGTTTCGGCTCCACGGGGCGCTAGTCCGATTTAATCGGCGAAAACCCTTGCGCTGACCCCAAACTTTCCCACATTGATATTCGATAATAGTGGGAGGTGACGATGAGTGCCCTGTGGCCTGTCTTTGCAATTATCCTGTTCGTCTGGCTGCTGACCCGCGGCCAGCGCCGCAGCCGGTTTCGCCGATGGGAGCCTGATCCGCGCACCGAGGCGCGCGACGACGAGATGGCCCGCCTCAAGGAACGCGTCCGCGCGCTCGAGGAAATCATCACTGGTGAAGACTGGCGCCTGCGCCGCGATTTCGACGGGCTCTGACCTGCACTTTCATTCAACGCCCCTTTGGGGCATATTTCCCACGAACCGGAGGACGAAACATGGGTCCATTTGAAATGGTTGTGCTGATCGTGGCGATCAGCGTCGGGGCAGGGGTCTACCAGACCTATCTGAAAACCCGCGCCAATTCGGCCGCAGACGAAACCACGAAGGCCGATGTCTCCGCCCTGCGCGAAGAAGTCAGCCGCCTGAAGGAACGCGTCCGCGTGCTGGAGACCATCGTCACCGACAAGGACCGCGCCCTCTCGGACGAGATCCGCAGGCTCGCCTGACCGTCTGGTTAATGCTGCCAACGAAACTCTGCAGGGCCATTTTGCCGGAATGACAGATTGATCGGCGGGGGTAACTCCCGACAGGGAGGCCCCGCACGGCGACGTTCGGCAAACAGGTATCAACAGCTGGCAGCGCGCTGGCCAGGCTCACTTTCGGCAAGAAAACCGGGCCCTCACCCGGGGGCCGCGCAGCGCCCTCCGCCGCCCGCGAGCAACTCTCGCCCCGGGGCCTCGCTTTCCTGCAGGCCGAACGCAGCCGTGCGCCGGAAACTGCCGCAAAAACACGCGCCCCGGCGCAGCCAGCTTATGCGGCGGCCGCCAGCACCTCCGGAATCCATGCCGGCAAACCCGTCTGGGGCCGCCGGATCATCGCAACGCTGATCGACAGCGCCGTCTTCCTGGTGCCGCTCGTCCTGATCATCGCCCTCATGGGCCCGCAGCCCGGCACGACCGATGGCCAATTCGCCTCCGGCTTCATCGGCGTCATCCTCTTCCTCGGACCCGGCAGCCTCGCCTATGGCATCGGCGTGGAAGCCTCGGCGCATCAGGCGACCCTGGGCAAGATTGTGGTCGGCGCCATCATCATGCGCAATACGCTGGGCAAGATGATTTCGAGCTTCACGCCATTCTACATCAGCTACCTGATGGGCCTCGCCCGCAAGGATCGCCGCTGCCTGCATGCCCTCATGGCGGGCACGATGGTCTGCGAAAAAAGCAAGGCGGCCGCGTCCTGCGAACAGACGTTCGCCTAGACGAGCATCCCTTCGTCCTTGCGGAACTTCGCGAGCAGGTAGTTCGGCGTATCCTCGATCGTGTCGAGCGCGCCGAAGGCAAACGCCTCGCGGTCCAGCACCAGGTCGCGCGGGCGAAGCTGTCGCGAAATTTCGAGGCCTTCGAGGGTGCGCGCGCGCGAGAAGGCCACATAGGCCTGTCCGTGAGCGAACATTCCGGAATCGAAGTCGATGAACACATTGTCCAGCGTCAGGCCCTGCGCCTTGTGGATCGTCACCGCGTAGGCGAGCCGCAGCGGCACCTGCTTGAACGTGCCGACAACTTCGCGCTTCACCTTCTTGGAATCCATCTCGAAATCGTAGCGGTACTTCTCCCAGGCCGCCGCCTCGATCTCGTAGACGCGGCCGGCGATCCTGACGATCACGCTTTTGGCGCCAAAGCCCTCCACATGCGCCAGCGTGCCGTTGACCCATCGCCCTTCCGGATCGTTGCGGATCAGCATGACCCGCGCGCCAACCTTGAGTTCGAGGTCTGACTCGGTCGGGAAACTCTTCTCGTCGAACTGGCCCTGCACGTCCGCCGGGAAGATCTTCCGGTCGCCCTTCAGCTCCGCCAGCCGCGTCTGGTTAATGCGGAAGGCGTTGGCATTGTTGGGCGTCAGCACGACATGCGTTTCCGAGGCGTCGGACGCACTGCGCGTGGAGACGAGCTTCGCCAGCGTCGCCTCGTCATTCGGTGTCACCCGGCCCGACCGCAGCGCGCCCAGCAGCGCCAGGAAGCGCGGGTCTTCCTGGCGGAACACATGTTTCAGCGCCAGCAGAGAGAACTCCCCCTCCCGGAAAGCCGGTGCATTGAAGAAATAGTTCCCGCCAAACCGCTCCAGCAGGATCGGGCTTTCCTGATTGGAGACGACCGGAGGCAGCTGGTGCAGGTCGCCTGACAGGATCATCCGCACACCGCCGAACGGGCGTTTGGAGCCGCGATTGAGCTTCAGGCTGCGGTCGATGGCGTCCAGCATGTCGGCGCGCACCATCGAGATCTCGTCGATCACCACCGTATCTACTGCCCGCACCACGCGCGCATTCGGCAGGCGCCGCACGTCCTGCGCCTCGATCAGGCGCGGTGGCAGCTTGAAGAAGGAATGGATCGTCTGCCCGCCGGCATTCATCGCGGCGACGCCCGTGGGCGCCACGATCACTGCCTTGTCGCCCGCCTCGCTGAGGAACCTGCGCAGCAGTGTCGTCTTGCCGGTGCCCGCCCGGCCGGTGAGGAAGAGGTTGCCCTGCGCGCCCGCGCCGCGCGCCACCCATTCGGCGGGCGCCGCGTAGATGGTCTCCGGCGTGGGGGGGGGGCTGCGGGGCAAGCTCAGGGGCTGACAAGGCGCATCTGGCGCGCCTTGCTTGTGCTGCCCGTGCTTGCCACCACTTCCCAGCCGAGCGCCTCATAGGCGCGCCGCGCGCCAAGGTTCTCGGCGTCCACGTCCAGACTAAGGGCGCCGGTCGCGCCCTGGCGCGCCACTTCCAAAAGGCCCCGCGCGACGCCGCAGAAACGCCAGTCGGGGTCGACGAACAGGTGGTCGATATAGTCCTGCGGCAGCTGCACCGTCAGAAAGCCGATCACGCCGGCATCCGGCTCTTCGGCGACCCAGGCGTTGAGCGGGGTCAGCGATCGGCGCAGGATCATGTACTGGCCGCGGTTGCGGATGCGCCAGGGCATGTCGGTCAGGCAGTCCCGGAAGATCGCAAGGCAAGCGCCCGCGTCCGCCGCGGTGAACGGCCTGATGCTCCATCCGGCTCCGGCATGCCTGTACATGGGGTGCAGAGTAAAGTGAGGCGCGCGCGGCGTCCAGCGGGCAGCCGCGTCAAATCTCACATCTGCATCGTCCAGCCTTCAACGCCCATGGCGGCCTGACGGACGGCTTCCGACAATGTCGGGTGCGCATGGCTGGTGCGGGCAATGTCTTCGGACGAGGCGCCGAATTCCATCGCGACGCAGATTTCCGCGATCATCTCGCCGACGCCGACGCCGATCATGTGCGCGCCGAGAATCCTGTCGGTTCCTTTTTCCGCGAGGATCTTCACGAAGCCGGTGGTCGCATGGTTCGTCCGTGCACGGGAGTTGGCCATGAACGGGAACTTGCCCTTCACGTACTCGACGCCGGCTGCCTTGAGTTCTTCCTCGTTCTTGCCGACCCAGGCGATCTCGGGGTTCGTGTAGACGACGCTCGGCACGAGATTATAGTCCACATGCCCGGCCTTGCCGGCGATCAGTTCGGCCACCGCGGTGCCGTCATCCTCGGCCTTGTGCGCCAGCATCGGCCCGTGGATACAGTCGCCCACCGCCCAGACGCCGTCCGCCACCTTGAAATGACCGTCAACCACCTCGATCACGCCGCGCTTGTCGGTCTTGCCGCCGACGGTCTCGAGCCCAAGGCCCTCCGTGTACGGCTTGCGGCCGATGGCAACAATCACGATGTCGGCCTCGAGCGTTTCCGCCGCGCCGCCCTTTGCCGGCTCGATATTCACTTTCAGCTTGGTCCTGGTTTTCTCGACGCCGGTGACCTTGCTGCCCAGCCTGAAGGCGAGGCCCTGTTTCTTGAAGGTGCGTTCGGCCTCTTTCGCGACTTCGGCGTCGGCCGGCGGCAGGATGCGGTCGAGATATTCGACGACCGTCACTTCCGAACCCAGCCGCGCCCAGACCGAACCCATCTCGAGCCCGATCACGCCGGCGCCGATCAGCACGAGTCTTTTCGGCACGGCCTTCAGGCTCAGCGCGCCGGTGTTCGAGACGACGCGCTCCTCGTCGATCTCGATGCCGGGCAGGGTGGCAGGCTCAGAGCCCGTTGCGATCACGATGTTCTTCGTCTCAAGCACGCGCGTGCCGCCTTCGGCGAGCGCGACTTCGACGCGGCCTTTGCCGAGGATCTTGCCGCGGCCTTTGACGTACTCGACCTTGTTCTTCTTGAAGAGGAATTCGATGCCCTTGGTCAGGCCTTCGACGGCCTCTTCCTTCTGGGCCATCATCTGGCCGAGATCGAGTTCGACCTTGCCTGTCTTGATGCCGAGGGCGGCGAACTCGTGCTGCGCGGCGTGGAAATAGTGCGAGGCGTTCAGCAGCGCCTTGGACGGGATGCAGCCTACGTTCAGGCAGGTGCCGCCCAGCTTGCCGCGTGTCTCGATGCAGGCAACCTTGAGGCCCAGCTGCCCGGCGCGGATCGCACAGTTGTAGCCGCCGGGTCCGCCGCCGATGATGACGACGTCAAAGGTCTCTGCCATGTGAATATATTCCTTAGATGGGGCGGGCGCCGCGCGCGATTCGATTGCGCCGCATACCTAGGCATTCCAGCCCCGAAATCAATCCGCAGAGACCGCAGAATGGACCTAGCTTCGCTTCACGAAAGCGAGCACGCCGGCCAGCACGACCATGGCGCCGCCGGAATAGACCTCGTCCATCCACAGGCTTGAATCGGTGCCCAGCGCCGCCATCGCGCCGGGCAGGGCCGCGAACAGCAACGCGCCGGTCACGCCGAGCCAGGCGCCGCCCCTGACGTTGAGCGCTGCGAGCAGGCCGCCGAGCAGGGCCAGGCCCGCCGCCAGGATGCGCCACAGGCTGGTCGGCGGCTGCAGCAGTGCGTCGTCCAGCGGGCTGCCCCGGCTGACGATCATCGAGACGGCCGAGACGCCCTGCCACAGAAGCCAGGCAGCCAGTATGGCCAGCGCGGCGCCAGCGAGTTTGCGGATCATGTGCGTCCCCTCCCGGAACAGTGTTCTGTCAGCAGGCTAGGCCGATGCGGGCATTCCGGCAACGGGGCGGCGAAGGTCAGGCCGCTTCTTCTTCCTCGTCCCGGTCGCCGCGATGGCGCGCCAGCGCGGCGGCCCGGGCAGCTTTCCTGCGCCGGGCCTGGGTAATGAACATGGCCCGCTGGCGCTGCACCACGATGTCCGGCACGAACAGGGGCGGGTGTTTTTTTTTCACCTTTGCGGGCTTTTCCGGCCGCGCGGGGCGCGGCGCCTGCTGGCCTCCCACGGCCGCGGCAACGGCGGGGTTGGCCATGGTTTCCGGCGTCACTTCCACGTCCATGTAGTCCGGCGGGCGTTTGCGCAGTTCCCAGACCGCGATCAGCAGCAGCACGGCGCCCGCCATCAGGCCGGCCATCGCGCCTTCTCCGGCGCTGGGGTTTTCCCACCAGTTCGCACCGAAATGCACCAGGAAAACCGACGGGACAGAGAAGGCGAGGGCAAAGATGTACCAGCCCACCGCGCCGCCTTTGCGGGCGGCGAGGATGGCGCCTGAGGCGTAGTAGCCGAGGGCTGCAAACAGATAGGCTGCGCCGTGCGCGATGCCGAGTTCGCGCCAGTTCACGCCGCCTAGTCCGCCGGCGACATCATCGGCCATGATCCAGCCCATGACCATCACGATGGACGGCCAGCGGACGGCCGTCAGCGCGCCGAAGGCGAAGGCAATCGCGTAGATCGTGAGCAGAATGGCTATCAGGCGGCGCGGCATCCCGCTCGGGTAACACAAACGTGGTAAGCACCCGTTCTAGGCGTTCTATCAAATTTCATCGATTTTTATCGCATCGCCGTTCAGGCACGGGCCTGGAACACCCGCAAGTTGAGCGCCGCGTTCGCCGCCACCTGAAGCGCAAAGGTCATCGTCACGCCTTCCAGATCAGACCTCAGATGCCAGGCAAGGAAGGTCAGGGCGGAGAGGAAATACGGCCAGGCAAAGATCAGCCCGCCCTGCACGCCGGAGGCCAGTTTGAACACGCCGGCAAACACCAGCGCCGCGCCGCCGGCGGCGTGCCAGTAGGTGGGCAGCGCCCGGCGCAGCACTTCCAGCACGCCCCAGAGCGCGAGGCTCGGGACCGCCGGCGAGAGCAGCACGACGCCGGGGAAGGGCGGCGGCGGGGCCTCTTGCGCCGTCTCGGCCACCGGGAAGACAAGGACGGCAAGGACCGCGATCAGGGCGGTGCCGAGCATCACGGCGAGCCAGGCCCGCCACAGGTACGCCAGCCGTGAGCCGTCATTGCGCGTCATGTAGCTCAGCCAATGGGGCACGCCGTCTCCCGTCTTTGCGTCCGCGCAGGCAGCCTGCTAGGCAGGCCTGCAACCAGACACTCGGGAGGATAAAGCATGGGGCGCGTTTCAGGCAAAATGGCATTGGTGACCGGCGGGGCGCAGGGCCTCGGCGAGGCAATCGGGCGGATGCTGGCGAAAGAGGGCGCCAGGGTGACCCTGACCGACATCAACGGCGCGGGCGCCGAAAAGGTCGCCGCGTCGATCAATGCCGCGTACGGGCCAGGGACGGCTTTTGCCTTCCAGCAGGACGTGACCGACGAGGCGCGCTGGAAGGAAGTCGCCCATGCCGCGCATGACGCGATGGGCGGGCTCAATGTGCTGGTCAACAATGCGGGTATCGGCTCGCTCGGCTCGGTCGAGGACGAGAGCTACGAGATGTTCCGCAAGGTGCAGGCGGTGGATGTCGATTCGATCTTCCTCGGCTGCAAGTATTCGATCCCCCTGATGCGCGCTCACGGGCTCGGCTCGATCATCAACATTTCCTCCATCGCAGGCATAATCGCGAGCGGGAACTATGTTTCCTACAACACTGCCAAGGCGGCGGTGCGCCATCTCTCCAAGTCAGTCGCGCTGCACTGCGCCAAGACCGGCGGTCAGATCCGGAGCAACTCCGTCCACCCCGTATTCATCAACACGCCGATCCTCGACCGGACCAAGGAAATGTTCGGCGAGCAGAAGGCGCTCGAGAAGCTCGGCCGCCAGATTCCGCTCGGCAAGGTGGGTGAGCCGGACGATATCGCTTACGCCGTACTTTATCTGGCCTCGGACGAATCCAAGCTGGTGACCGGCGCCGAGTTGAAAGTCGATGGCGGCATCAGCGCGATGTGATCAGGCCGAGGGCGCTGGTGCTTTGCGCGTCAGCGTCCAGGCATAGATTGTCAGTCCGGCCATCAACAGGGCCGAGACGATCAGAGGCGCGGCCTGGCCTGCATACTTGTAGAGTGCCGCGCCGATCAGCGGGCCGAAGATGAACCCTGCAGGTGGGGCTGCCGACATCAGTGCGGCTGCAGCGCCTTGTTCCTCTCGTGTCACCGAAAGGCTGCCCAGCGCGTTGGCCGAAGGGATCGCCAACGCAGAGCCGACGCCGACGATGAAAAAGCTGGCGCAGAGCAGCGGGAAGGCTATCAGCGTGTCGGCGCCGATATAGCCGACCACGACGATGCCAAGCCCGATAGGGAGCAGCTTGCGCGGGTCCGTCTTGTAACGGGATATATAGCCGAACTGCACGGCAATGGTGGCGACCGCCATGCAGGCGAACACGATGCCGGTATAAAGCACCGCGGTTTCGCCGGACTTGTCTCCCAGCGCCCCGAGATTGTAACGGTCCTCGATAAACCAGCCGAGTGTCTGCTGGATCATCCCGACACAGATGAAATAGGCGACGAGGAAAGCGAGGTGCGGGCGCACCCGCCTGTCGAGCATGGCCAGCGGTTTCGGGCGCAGCATCGCGCGGTCACGGGGCACGGTTTTTGGCAGAGCGTAGCCGAGCACAATGCCCACTACGACGCAGAACACGATTGTGCCCCAGAGCGGGGCCAGCGCGCCGAAGGGGGCCAGGGCCGCGGCGCCGGCCGGCCCGAGGATCGAGCCGATACTCATGCCGGCGCCGAGCATGCCGAGACCGGCTGCGCGGTTGGCAGGCGTGGTGGCATCGGTCATTGCGGCCATCGATGCGGGCTGCAGGCCCGGCGTCAGCAGGCCGAACCAGAGACGGACAAAGACCAGCGTGAGCAGCAGCGCCATGCCGGCCATCGCGCCGGCGAGGGCGGCCTCCAGCGTGAACAGGAAGGCCGTATTGGTGACACCCATCATGATCAGAGAGAAGACCATGACGCGCTTGCGGCCGACCCTGTCGGCGATGCGGCCCCATTGGGGGATCATGAAGGCGTAAAGCAGGGTGGACAGGGTCAGGATCGCGGCGACCTCGACCTCGCCGAGCCCGGCCTTGCGGGTCAGCGGGGCGACGACCACGAAATTGATGCTCATGCCGGCGCCCATTGCGATGGTCGCCAGCATCAGCATGTTGCGCTGGAACGCGGAGAGCGGATGCAGCGGCGTTTCTGTCGTGTCCATATGCATCGCCCCGGAAGAAGTTAGGGACGTAGGGCGGTTGGGGAGGCTTGCCAAACCCTTCCGTTGCGACAATCGGCGGAGTGAACCTTGCCGGAGAGGGGCGATACACCTTAAGTGACACCTGTTCATACAACAGCGCCGGAGCGACCCCGCACCCATGAAAGCGATCCTCGACGTCCTGCTTGCGATTCTCTCGATCGCCACCTGGATTATCCTCATCCAGGCTGTCCTGTCCTGGCTTCTCACCTTCCGCGTGCTCGACCTGCGCAACAATATCGTAGCGCAGGTCTGGGGCGGGCTGGAGCGGCTGACCGAGCCGCTGTACCGGCCGATCCGCAATGTGCTGCCGTCGATGTCGGGCATCGACCTGACGCCGCTGGTGGTGCTGCTGATCATCTTCTTCCTGCGCTCGGTCATCTCCCGCTACGGCTACGGCCTCGCGCCGTTCTGATACGTCGCCGGCTGGCCTTGAAGGTTCAGCCGGGCAGGTTGGCCGACCGGATCGAGGCCAGGGGCAGCGATGATGCCGGCCGGGTCTTCCTGAAAGTGCGGATGCGGGCGCGGCCCGAAGACGGCGCGGCGAATGCGGCGACAGGGCTGGCGGCTGCGGAGGCGCCCGGCGCCGGGAAGTCTGCGGTGCGGGTGGTGACGGGCGGCAAGACTCGGCTAAAAGGCCTCGGGATTGAAGGCTCGCCTGAACTTGCGGGCGTGGTTGAGGGCTGGCTGGCAGATGAGCGCAGTACGGATTGACGGGGTTCAGGTCGCGGCCGATGTGCGCGCGGCGGTGGAGCGGGCGGTGGCCGCGTTGCCGGGCGTCCCGGTTCTGGCCGTGGTGCTGGTCGGCGAGGACGCGGCCAGCGAAGTCTATGTCCGCAACAAGGTGAAGGCGACGGGTGAGGCGGGCATGGTCTCACGCCATCACCGGCTGGCGGCGAGCGCCACGCAGGCCGAAGTCGAAGCGTTGATTGCGGCGCTGAATGCAGACCCCGAAGTGGATGGCATCCTGCTGCAATTGCCCTTGCCGGCGGGCCTCGATGCGGACGCAGCCATCGAGCTGATCAATCCGGCGAAGGATGTTGACGGGTTGACGGAAGTCTCTGCCGGTCGCCTCAGCCTCGGCAAGCCGGGGCTGCGTCCGTGTACACCTGTGGGCTCGGTGATCCTCGCCAAGCGGGCGCTGGGGGAAAGTCTCTCGGGTAAGCATGCGGTCGTGATCGGGCGCTCGATCCTCGTCGGCAAGCCGGCGGCGCTCCTGTTCCTTGCGGAGAATTGCACGGTGACGATTGCACACAGCCGCACGCAGGACCTTGCCGCGGTGTGCCGGGAGGCGGACATCCTGGTGCCGGCTGTGGGCAGGCCGGAGATGGTGCGCGGCGACTGGGTGAAGCCGGGTGCGGCGATCATCGATGTCGGCATCAACCGCGTGCCTGCGCCTGAGAAGGGCGAGGGCAGGACGAAGCTGGTGGGCGATGCCCATTTTGCGAGCTGCGCGGATGTTGCAGGCTTCATTACGCCGGTGCCGGGCGGGGTCGGGCCGATGACGATTGCGTGCCTCTTGCGCAATACCGTTCTGGCGGCCTGTGCGCGGCGCGGCTGGCCGGTGCCGGCCGGCCTGTGAGCCAGAGCTTCGCACCTCCGGATACGGAGATTTTCCGCACGCTGTGGGGGCAGCAAGAGGGTTGCTGCGCGCTATGCGGGCTGGCGATGCCAAGGGACCGGTTCGGGCTGGTGCACGCGACGCTGTGGAAGAAACAGCGCCCGACATTTGATCATATCCGGCCGAAGGCGGCGGGGGGATCAGACCGCGCGGACAATCTTCAGCTCGCCCACGCCGCTTGCAACAAGCGCAAGGGTGCGCGGGTTTAGCTTACCCGCTCGACCATCATGTGCTTGACCTTGGCGATCGCCTGGGCCGGGTTCAGTCCCTTTGGGCAGACCTGCGCGCAGTTCATGATCGTGTGGCAGCGGTAGAGCTTGAACGGATCCTCAAGATCGTCGAGCCGCTCGCCGGTGGCCTCGTCGCGGCTGTCGATCAGCCAGCGATAGGCCTGCAGCAGCGCTGCCGGGCCGAGGTATTTCTCGCCGTTCCACCAGTAGGAGGGGCACGATGTCGAGCAGCAGGCGCACAGGATGCACTCGTACAGGCCGTCAAGCTGGGAACGGTCGGCTTCCGACTGGCGCCACTCTTTTTCCGGCGCTGGCGAGACGGTCTTCAGGTAGGGCTGCACATAGGCGTGCTGGGCGAAGAAATTCGTCAGGTCCGGCACGAGGTCGCGGATCACCGGCATGTGCGGCAGCGGGCTGATCGTGATAACGCCGCCCGGCAGGTCGTCGAAGCCCTTGGTGCAGGCGATGGTGTTGCGCCCGGCAATGTTCATCGCGCAGGAGCCGCACACGCCTTCGCGGCATGAGCGTCGGAAGGCGAGCGTCGGGTCGACCGTGTTCTTGATGTAGAACAGGACGTCGAGGATCATCGTCCCGGCCTTGTCCATGTCCACCCAATAGGTGTCCCAGCGCGGGTTTCCGGTCTCTTCGGGGCTGTAGCGATAGATGCGGAACTCGCGCAGGTTGGTCGCGCCCTGCGGCTTCGGCCAGGTCTTGCCTTTGCCGACTTTCGAATTCTTCGGGAGGGTCAGTTCAACCATGGTCTCGTCCTGGCAGTCAGGTGTTAAACGGGGCGGCGGCGGGCCGTGATCACGGCGCCATCGGTAATGCTGAATCCAAAGCCGTAACCGCCCTGGTTGACGGCGCCTTTTTCCGAATGTCCGCTCACGGAGGGGAGTATGGAAATCACGTCATAGCCTTCTTCATGCAGCCTGTTGCAGGCCGTCTCGATCTGGGCGCTTAGATCGGCGATGTCCCCCTGGTGCGGATCACCGACCAGCTTCACGCCCCGGCCGAGCAGTTTCTTCTCTTCCTTTTTCTGCCTTCCGGTGCGAACCCAGACGGATTTGTATTCACTCATCCAATCCTCCGCGCCTCAAGACCAGGTTCAATCAGTAAACCCTCGCTTTCGGCTCTATATACGCGATGTCGTTTGACAGCGTATACTCGTGCACCGGGCGGTAATCGATGGTCACCTTACCGGCGCTGTCGACCCAGGCCAGCGTGTGCTTCATCCACTTTTCGTCATTGCGGTCGGAAAAATCCTCGCGCGCATGGGCGCCGCGGCTTTCCTCGCGGTTGGCGGCCGAGTTCACAGTCACCGCCGCCTGGCAGACCAGGTTGTCGAACTCCAGTGCCTCTACGAGGTCGGTATTCCAGATCATGCCGCGATCCTTAACATCGATACCCGGCAGTTTTTTGTAGACTTCGTCGATCGCCTCGACACCGTTCCTGAGCACGGAGCCTGTGCGGAACACGGCGCAATCGGATTGCATCGCCTTCTGCATCTCGAGGCGCAGCCTGGCGACTGGCTCACTGCCGCTCGCATTGCGTATCTTGTCGAAACGGGCGAGGTGCGCATCCGTCGCTTTCGCGGGCAGGTCACGCTGGCGCGCCCCGGCTTCGGTCGTCGCGCCGCAGCGCAGGCCCGCCGCGCGGCCGAACACGACAAGGTCGATCAGCGAGTTGGAGCCAAGCCGGTTTGCGCCGTGTACGGACACACAGGCCGCTTCGCCGACGGCCATCAGGCCGGGCACGACCGAATCCGGATCGCCGTTCTTCTTGGTCAGCACTTCGCCGTGGAAGTTGGTCGGGATGCCGCCCATGTTGTAGTGCACCGTCGGCAGGACCGGGATCGGTTCCTTCGTCACGTCCACGCCGGCAAAGATCTTGGCCGTCTCGGAAATACCTGGCAGGCGCTCGTGCAGCGCTTCCGGAGAGAGGTGGTTGAGGTGCAGGTAAATGTGGTCTTTTTCCGGGCCGACGCCGCGGCCCTCGCGGATTTCCATCGTCATCGCGCGCGAGACGACATCACGCGAGGCAAGGTCCTTAGCCGATGGGGCATAGCGCTCCATGAAGCGCTCGCCTTCGGAGTTCGTCAGGTAGCCGCCTTCACCGCGGGCGCCTTCGGTGATCAGGCAGCCTGAGCCGTAGATGCCGGTCGGGTGGAACTGTACAAATTCCATGTCCTGCAGCGGCAGGCCTGCGCGCAGCACCATGGCGTTGCCATCGCCCGTGCAGGTATGCGCCGAGGTGCAGGAGAAATAGGCACGGCCATAGCCGCCGGTGGCGAGGATGGTCTTCTGCGCGCGGAACCGGTGCAGCGTGCCGTCATCCAGTTTCCAGGCGGTGACGCCGACGCAGGCGCCGTCCTCATCCATGATCAGGTCGAGGGCAAAATACTCGATGAAGAACTCGGTCTCCTCGCGCACGCACTGGCCGTACAGCGTGTGCAGCATGGCATGGCCGGTGCGGTCGGCGGCGGCGCAGGTGCGCTGCACCGGGCCCTTGCCATAGTCCCGCGTCATCCCGCCGAAGGCGCGCTGGTAGATCTTGCCTTCTTCGGTCCGCGAGAAGGGCATGCCCCAGTGCTCGAGTTCGTAGACGGCGGCCGGCGCGTTGCGCACCAGATACTCGATAGCGTCCTGGTCACCGAGCCAGTCAGAGCCCTTGACCGTGTCGTACATGTGCCATTTCCAGCTGTCCTCGGACATGTTGCCGAGGGAGGCCGCTATTCCGCCCTGCGCCGCCACGGTGTGCGAGCGGGTGGGGAACACCTTGGTGATGCAGGCCGTGCGCAGGCCCGCCTGGGCCGCGCCGAGGGCCGCTCGGAGGCCCGATCCGCCCGCGCCGACTACGACGACGTCGTAGGTGTGATCGATCCAGTTATAGCTGCTCATGGTCCTGCCTGTCTTTCGCCTTGCGCCTCAGCCGCCCGTCCAGATCCGCAGCACCGACATGACCACCACCACGAATAATATGGCCGTAAAGAAGGTGTTGAGAATGAGGAGCGCAGCGCGGGTACCCGGCTTACCTATGTAGTCTTCGATAACCGCCTGCATACCGAGACGCATGTGGTAGAAGGCCGCGCCGGCCGTCAGCACAAGGAGCGTCACGTTAACCGGCGAGCTGACCCAGGTCAGCGCGTCCGCGTAGCCGCCGAGAGCGGCCTTCATGATCGAGAAAAGGAACCACGGCACGAGTACAAGCAGGGCGATCGCGGACACGCGCTGGCGGATATGGTGGCTGGTGCCGGTCTTGGAGGCACCGAGGCCGCGGGTCACCTTGGAAGGTGTGACGAACTTGCTGTCGGACATCTCGGCGCGCCTTACGACAGGACCGCGGCGGCCATCAGGGCAACCGCCCCGACCAGCGCGAACGCGTAGTTGAAGATCGAGATATGGCTGGCGACCTTCGGGTTGAACCCGAGGCCCGGGCCATCCCACAGCAGGTGGCGAATGCCGTTGGCAAAGTGGAACAATACGGCGAAGGCCCAGAGGAAGAGCAGGATCTGCCCGGGAATCGAGAAGGCGATCGCCTCGACCGTGGCATAGGCGTCCGGACCACTCGCCAGCGCGGCCAGCCAGGCGGCAATCAGCAGCGTGCCGCCGTAGAGGCCCATGCCGGTGAAGCGGTGGGTGATCGAGGCGGCCATCGTGGCATGGAAGCGCCAGACCTGAAGGTGGGGGGAAAGTGGCCGCGAATCAGCCTTGGGAGTGCCGGACATTAAGTCGATCCTTGCGCGCCATGAAAACACTTGGCCTCGCCTTCTAGGCGCCTCTATGATCGTGTCAACGCAGGCAGAGGCGAGAGCGACATTATGAAACTGACTGTCCTAACGGCAGGCATCCTGGCCCTGTCCATGCCTGCCTTTGCGGACCCGCTCGATCCGCTGATCGAGGCTTACGAGACCTACGTGATGGACGCCGATCCGGCCGAGGCCGCGCGCGCCGCAGGCACTGCGCCGACCGGCTGGGGCCAGGTCCGCCCCCGGGACATAGCGGTCCGCGCCGAAACGGCCCGCGCACTGCTGGACGAGATCGAAGCCGCCGATACCGCCCGCACGGTCGATGCAGCCATCCTGAAACGCCTGCTGGTGGAGGAGATCCGTGCCGACGAGCTCGATACCGCCCGCATCCCGTTCACCGGCGACTGGGGATTCCAGGCCGCGCCGCTGTTTGCCGCGCTCCGCCTGCGGCTGAAAACCGAAGAGGAGGCGTCAGCCTGGGTCCAGAGGCTGAACGATGTCCCCCGCTACTTCACTGAAAACCGGATCAACATGGCGCGGGGCATCACCACCGGCTGGACCGCCAACAAGGACCCGCTCGCCACCACGCGCGCGCAGATCGAGGCCCAGATCGTCGAGGATCCGGCGGCCAGCGAACTGTACGCGCCGTTCCTCTCGCTGCCCGAGACGATCGCGCCCGAGGTGGCGGCGCGTCTGAAGGCGGATGGGCTTGCGGCCGTCGCGAACGCCGTCCAGGCCTACCGCGATACCGCCCGTTTCATCGATCTCGCCTATGCGCCGGCTGCCCGCGCGCAGGCCGGGATCGCAGGCCTGCCCGGTGGCCGCGAGGCCTATGCCGCCGCAGTTGACGGCCATACGGCCGGCGCCGGCTACTCGCCCGAGGACATCCACGCCATCGGGCTGACAGAAGTCGCCCGCATCCGCGCCGAGATGGACGAGGTTATGGCGCAGACCGGCTTCATGGGCTCGTTTGCGCAATTCCAGGCGTTCCTGCGCACGGATCCTCAATTCTATGCCCAGACTGATACCGAGTTGATGGCCAAGGCCAGGGAGATCACGGACCGGATCGACCCGATCCTGCCGCTCTGGTTCAACCAGCTGCCGAAGCTGGGCTATACGGTCGATCCCGTTCCGCTCTCGATTGCGCCCGGCTACACGACGGGGCGGTATTCGCAGGGCGATCCCGCCGAGGGCCGCAAGGGGAGCTATCTCGTCAACACCTACGCGCTGGAGCAACGTCCACTTTATGAACTTCCGGCGCTGTCCGCCCACGAAGCGGTCCCGGGTCACCACCTGCAGATCGCGCTCGCGCAGGAGATGGAGGGCCAGCCGCGCTTCCGGCAGGAATACTACGCCACCGCCTTCGGCGAAGGCTGGGGCCTTTATGCCGAGCGGATTGCGGGCGAGGCCGGCATTTATCAGACACCCTACGAGCGTTTCGGCGCTCTCTCCTACGAGATGTGGCGCGCCTGCCGGCTCGTCGCCGATACCGGGCTGCACTGGTATGGCTGGACGCGCGCGCAGGCCGAGGCCTGCTTCATCGACAACTCGGCCCTCAGCCCTTTGAATATCGAGACTGAAGTCACCCGCTATATCGGCTGGCCGGGGCAGGCGACCGCCTACAAGATCGGCGAACTCAAGATCCGTGCCCTGCGCGCCGAAGCTGAGGCGGCCCTCGGCGAGCGGTTCGACATCCGCGAATTCCACGATGTGGTGCTGGGGCAGGGAGCCGTGCCGCTGGATGTGCTGGACGCGCAGGTGAAGGCGTGGGTGGCGGCGTCAGTTCCTTGAACGCTCTTCCCTCTTGCGGGAGGGGAGGGAAGTAGGGCCGCGCGCCTTGCTCTTTCCCATCCCCCGCGCCACATGTGCGGCGCATGCTCCACTTCTTTGAACGCCGTATCGATCCGTTTCCGGAGACCCGCGCCGGCGTTCCGCCGGGGGGGCTGCGCGCTTTCGTCTGGCACTATATCCGTGACGCTGCGCCCTGGCTGATAGCCATGTCCTTCTTCACGGCGCTGATCGCGGTGGGCGAGGTAGCGCTTTTCGGATTTCTCGGCGGCATCGTCGACTGGCTCTCCACCGCCGAACGGGAAGGCTTCTTCGAGCGGGAAGGCGGCCGCCTCGCACTGATGGCCAGCATCCTGCTGATCGGCCTGCCGCTTGCCACGCTGGCGCAGGCGCTGATCGTCTATCAGGGCCTGATGGGCAATGTGCCGATGAGCGCGCGCTGGCGCATGCACCGGCAGATGCTCGGCCAGTCGATGGGTTTCTTTGGCAATGAATTCGCTGGCCGCGTCGCCACCAAGGTGATGCAGACGGCGCTCTCCGTGCGCGAAGTCGTGATGAAGATTCTCGACGTCTTCGTCTTCGTGCTCGTCTACTTCTTCTCGGCGCTCGCGCTGATCGGCGCGGCGGACTGGCGCCTCGCTGCGCCGCTGATCCTCTGGCTTGCGGTCTATGCCTGCCTGCTCTGGTATTTCGTGCCGCGCCTGGGAAAGATCGCGGAGAAACAGGCCGATGCCCGCTCGGTCATGACCGGCCGGATCGTTGATTCGTACACGAACATCCAGACCGTGAAGCTGTTTGCTCATTCCGGCCGAGAGGAAACCTATGCCCGGGACTCAATGTCGGGTTTCCTGGGCACCGTGCACGGCCAGATGCGCCTCGTCACCGGCTTCAACGTCATCGTCTATCTCAACAACTCGCTGCTCGTCTTCCTCATCGCCGCCTCGGGTATCCTGCTCTGGACCGGGAATGTCGTCGGCGCCGGCGCCGTGGCCGTTGCAGTCGGCCTTGCGCTGCGCATGAAGGCGATGTCGCAATGGATCATGTGGGAAGTCGCCGGCCTCTTCGAGAATATCGGCGTCGTCTATGACGGCATGGCGATGCTGGACAAGCCTGTGGCCGTGGTCGATGCCCCGGGCGCTGCGGCCTTGCCGCGCGTCAAGGGCGACATCCGCTTCGAGAACGTCGCCTTCCATTATGGCAAGGGCGCGGGCGTCATCGAAGGCCTGTCACTCGCCATCCGCCCAGGCGAGAAGATCGGCCTCGTCGGCCGCTCCGGCGCGGGTAAGACCACGCTGACCAACCTGCTGCTGCGTTTCTACGACGCCGAAGGCGGCCGCATCCTCGTGGACGGTCGGGACATTTCGAAGGTCACGCAGGAATCCCTTCGGGCACAGATAGGTGTGGTGACGCAGGACACGTCCCTACTGCACCGCTCCATCCGCGAGAACATCGCCTATGGCCGCCCCGGCGCGACGGATGACGAAATACGCAGCGCCATCGGCAAGGCCGCCGCGAGCGATTTCGTGGAAGCGCTCGAAGACGCGCGTGGCCGCCGCGGCCTCGAGGCGCATGTCGGCGAGCGCGGCGTGAAGCTTTCCGGCGGCCAGCGCCAGCGCATCGCGATCGCCCGTATCTTCCTGAAGGACGCGCCGATCCTGATCCTCGACGAGGCAACCTCGGCGCTCGACTCCGAGGTTGAAGCGGCGATCCAGGAACACCTCTTTGAGCTGATGGAAGGCAAGACCGTGATCGCCATCGCGCATCGTCTCTCCACCATCGCCGCGATGGACCGCCTCGTCGTGCTCGACGCCGGCCGGATCATCGAGCAGGGGACACATGACGAACTCGTCGCGGCCGGCGGCCTCTATGCCGATCTCTGGGCCCGCCAGTCCGGCGGCTTCCTTGTCCAGCCGGAGCGGATCGAAGCCGAAGAAGTTCCGGCGGAATAGACAATGAAGCTGACGATCATCGAGACGGGGCAGGTGCCCGCTGCGATCCGCGAGAGGTTCCCTGACTATCCGGAAATGTTCCGCCGCATGGTCGCGCAGGCGGACGGCGCCGTCTCTTGCGAGACCATCTCCATCATCAAGGGGGAAGAGCTGCCCGATCCTGCGAGGCTCGACGCGGTGCTTTATACCGGCTCCCCCGCCGGCGTGTACGACCCCGAGCCGTGGATCGCTCCCCTGGCGGACTTCATACGCAGCGCCGCGACGGCGCGCACCCCGCAGGTCGGAATCTGCTTCGGCCACCAGATCATGGGCGAGGCGCTCGGCGGCAAGGTTGTCAAATCCCACAGGGGATGGGGCGTTGGCCGGCACACCTACGAGATTGTTCGGTGTCCGGACTGGAGCGGCGTCCCGTGCCCGCCGACGCTCAGCGTCGCGGTCAGCCACCAGGACCAGGTGGTGGTGAAGCCGCCGTCGGCCTCGATCATCGCCCGGTCGGAGTTCACGCCTTTCGCCGGGCTCAACTATGAAGACTTCCCGGCGATCAGCTTCCAGTGCCACCCTGAGTTTGAACCGGACTTTGCCGCCGCGCTTTACAATGCCCGGCGCGCGGCGCTTGGAGACGAGCGGGTTGCGGCCGCCGTCGCGTCACTGGAAGGCGAGTGCGACCGCCGCCTCCTGGCAGGCTGGATCGTCAGTTTCCTGCGTGCCAGCGCAGGAAACTGACGACCGCTTTTACGACCCGAACCGGTAGCGTACGCCGACGCTCAGCACGGTCTGGGTGTTTTCGATGTTCAGGGTGCCGGGGAACAGCCTGTTCTGCAGCTCGACATCTTCGGTCGCGCGGTAAGCCGCCTCGCCGTAGAGATCAATCCGGTCATTTACGGACCAGGTCGCGCCTGCCTTCAGCTGGTAGGCAAACTTGCTCTCGCTATCGTCAATGATCCCGACGCCCGACGGGCTGTATGTCACCGACACATTGGAATAGCCGAGTCCTGCGCCGACATAGGGGCTGATCACTCCGTCCCGGTTGAAGTCATAGTAGAGGTTGGCAAACACGCTGGTCGATTCGATCTGGTCACCGTTCGGTGTCGCGACGATCTGGCCAACGGTTGCGCCAAGCTTGGTCGGTGAGCCCGTCAGCACCGCTGCGTCTACCCCGTCAATCACCGTGCCGGCGACATTGACACCGGAATGGGTATCCACATCGGCCTTGGTATAGGTGAGTTCGATGCCTGAGCGCAGGCCATTGTCATACCGCGCGCCGAACTCGCCGGAGACGGCGTAACCATTTTCGAACCCGGTCTCCCAGCCATACGGCGTGCCAGCCGCGATGGCGGTGCCGAAAGGAAGGGCCGGGGCGCCATTGCCGGTCGTGAATGCGCCAGTCTCGCCTTTGTTGGAGATGTCGTTCTGGAGAACGTAGCCGACCGAGCCGCCCACGTACCATTCCTGGGCGGCGGCGGGCAGAGCGAGGGTTGCACACGCGGCGCCGAGCGCCAGGATTGCAATGCGAAGGTTCATTCTGAATTTCCTTTCAGGCTGCAGAGGGCGGGGTTGAAATAAGCTGGCGCCCTCACTGACCCGAAAAATATCGTAACCTATATATTATACAATATGATATCTCTCACTTTTTCGTGAAGTTCCGTTCGCCCGGCCCCTTTCGCCTCTGGCGCGAAGTCTGCAATAGAAACGCCAGTGGCTGCGCCCCATCCGGGACGCGCGCCGAAACCCGTTTCACGGAGACACACATGCTGCCGAAGCCGCGCGCCGATCTGGCCCCTAACACGCTCGAATTCGAAATCCTGCCGCTGGTGAAGCCCACGGGTTTCCGCGAGTATGACGCCCGCTGGTGGTTCAACGGCATCGGCCACGCGAAGGCGCCGGAGCTGAACCTCACCGGCGTCCAGGCCCTCGGCCTCGGCATGGCGACGCTGTTCCACGAACTCGGCGTGAAGCCCACGGTCGTCACCGGCCACGATTTCCGCTCGATCAGCCAGCCGATCAAGAACGCGCTCTCGCTCGGACTGATCGCCGGCGGCTGCGAAGTGCTGGATGTCGGCCTCGCCCTCTCGCCGATGGTCTACTGGAGCCAGTTCGAACTGGACGCCGCCTGCTGCGCCATGGTCACTGCCTCGCACAACGAGAATGGCTGGACCGGCGTGAAGATGGGCGCCAACCGTCCGCTCACGTTCGGGCCGGACGAAATGGGCCAGCTCAAGCAGATCGTGATGAACGGCCGCTTCGCAGAGCGCGCAGGCGGATCGATCCGCCGGATCGACGGCCTGCGCGAGAAATACATCCAGGCCATCGTCGGCGATACACGGCTGACGCGGAAGATCAAGGTCGTCGCCGCTTGCGGCAACGGCACTGCGGGCGCCTTCGCCGGCGACTGCCTGCGCGCGCTTGGCGCCGAAGTGATCGAGATGGACTGCAACCTCGACAACACCTTCCCTAAATACAATCCGAACCCGGAAGATCAGGAAATGCTGCATGAGATGTCGCTCGCGGCAAAGGCGCACGGCGCCGATGTCGTACTCGGATTTGACGGGGACGGGGACCGCTGCGGCGTGGTCGACAATACCGGCGAGGAAATCTATGCCGACAAGATCGGCCTGATGCTCGCCCGCGACCTTTCGAAGAATTATCCGAACGCGAAATTCGTCGTCGATGTGAAATCCACCGGCCTCTATAAGACCGACCCGGTGCTGAAAGCCAATGGGGCCACCGTCGACTATTACAAGACCGGCCATTCCTACATCAAGCGCCGTACTAACGAACTCGGGGCGCTCGCCGGTTTTGAGAAATCCGGCCACTTCTTCTTCCGCCCGCCCATCGGCCTTGGCTATGATGATGGCCTCGTCGCCGCCAAAGCCGTGCTCGAGATGCTGGACCGCAACCCGGGCCGCACGATGGCTGACCTCAAATCTGAACTCGGCATTGCCTACACCTCGCTGACCATGTCGCCCCATTGCGGCGATGAAGTGAAGTACGGCGTTATCGACAAGATGGTCGCCGAATACCAGGCCCTCGGCGGGACGACCATTCTTGGACGCAAGGTCGTGGACGTGAATACCGTCAACGGCGCCCGCGTCACGCTGGAAGACGGCTCGTGGGTACTGGTGCGCGCCTCGTCCAACAAGCCGGAGCTTGTCGTTGTGGTCGAATCGATGACCAGCGAAGCCGACATGAAGGATCTCTTCCACAAGGAAGTGAAACCCCGCCTCGGCAAGCACAAGGAAGTCGGCGCGTACAATCAGGAAATCTGATCGCCCTGAAAACGTTCGAACATGAAAGCCCGCTCTCAGGAGCGGGCTTTTTTACGACCAGAGTGTCAGCAGCCCCGCGATCACCAGGCCCTTGCCGAGGACATACTTCGCCGTCAGCGGCTCGCCCAGCCAGAGGTGCGCGAGCACCGGGACTATGACGTAGGTCAGGGCCATGAAGGAACAGGCGTAGGAGAGCGGCACGGTCTTCAGCACATAGATCCAGAGCAGCGTCGCCTCGCCATAGAGTGCCAGTGATCCGATAAACAGCAGGCTCAGCAGCACCGACTACACGGGCCCGCCGGACGCGGCCCGCGCGCGCCTGCGCACAGCGGGTGTGGACTATCTCCTTGTCTGTCCGTCAGACGCCGACATGCAATTCTTCGCCGGCCATGCGCCGGACGGGCTGATCGGCGAGATCATCGCGTCCCGCCCGCCAGCCTGGCTGGAGCCGGCCCTCGCGGTCGGCCCGGCCACGATCTACCGCATCCGGACTGACTGAAACGCCTCAGCCTGCCGGGCCGTAAGTGGCCATCGCGGCATCGTCGAGTTCGCTTGCCCGGATATAGCCGCGCCGCGACTTGAGCCGCCCGAGATAGGCCTCCACGCGCGGCGTCTTCGGGATCGATCTGAACTGGCTGCCCCAGCTGATCTGCGAGCCCATGTAGACATCCAGCGCAGAGAATTTCGGCCCGAGCAGATAGCCGTCTTCCGGCACGGCGCTCTGCAGCACCTCCAGTGCGCGGTCAAAATCTCCGTACCCGACCATCCCGGAGGCTTCCGCGCTGACTTCGACGTTCAGCGCGCGGTTCGTGCTCGCCGCCTCCCACGGCCCGGCTGCAAATATCATCCAGCGGTAATAGTCGGCCCGCGCGTCCTGCGGCGAGGCGAGATCCGCCTTCGGAAAGGCGTCGGCAAGGTAAAGACAGATCGCCGCGCACTCGGTCACCACCTTGCCGTCATGCACGATGGCCGGAACCTTCCGCATCGGGTTCACGTCCGCATATTCCGCAGAACTCATTTCCGGTCCGTAGCGCAGGTAGCGCGTCTCGTACGCCGCCCCCGTTTCTTCCAGCATCCAGCGTGCAATCCGCCCCCGCGACATAGGGTTTGTATAGAGAATGAGGCTCATCCCGCCCTCCCGTTTGTTCATGTTTTGATCCTGTTGCTAACGATTGCGCTAGTCAACCCGGTTCCCTTGCGGCAGACGCCCCTTGACCCTTTCGCACAAAAATTGCACCCCGCACGCGTTCATCCGCTTTGTGTTTTTTTGAGGGATTGCCCATGCGTGTCGCGATTATCGGAACGGGCTATGTCGGCCTCGTGTCAGGCGCCTGTTTTGCCGATTTTGGCCACATCGTCACCTGCGTGGACAAGGACAAGTCCAAGATCGACAAGCTGCACGCGGGGATCATGCCAATCTACGAGCCGGGTCTCGATGATCTCGTCGCCAAAAACGTCAAGGAAGAGCGCCTGTTCTTCACGGTGGATGCCGCCGAAGCCGTGAAGGACGCCGACGCGGTATTCATCGCGGTCGGCACCCCGTCGCGCCGCGGCGATGGCCATGCCGACCTTTCCTATGTCTATGCCGCTGCCGAAGAGATCGGCCAGATGATGACCGGCTTCACCGTCATCGTCACCAAGTCGACCGTCCCCGTCGGCACCGGCGACGAAGTCGAGGCGATCATCCGTAAGGTGCGCCCGGACGGCGACTTCGCGGTCGTCTCGAATCCGGAATTCCTGCGCGAAGGCGCCGCCATCAAGGACTTCAAGATCCCCGATCGCGTTGTCGTCGGCACCGATGACGACCGCGCCCGCCAGGTCATGAAGGAACTCTACCGCCCGCTCTTCCTCAACGAGACGCCGATTCTTTTCACCGAGCGGCGCACCTCGGAGCTGATCAAGTACGCCGCCAACGCCTTCCTCGCCGTGAAGATCACCTTCATCAACGAGATGGCGGACCTGTGCGAAAAAGTCGGCGCCAATGTCCAGGAAGTCTCGCGCGGCATCGGCCTTGATGGCCGCATCGGCAAGAAGTTCCTGAATGCCGGCCCCGGCTATGGCGGCTCGTGCTTTCCGAAAGACACGCTCGCCCTGACCAAGACCGCAAACGATTATGGCAGTCCGGTGCGCATCGTCGACACGGTCGTCGAGGTTAACGCGGCCCGCAAGAAAGCGATGGCCGCGAAAGTCATCGCAGCGATGGGCGGCGACGTGAACGGCAAGACGATCGGCGTGCTCGGCCTCGCCTTCAAGCAGAACACAGATGACATGCGCGACGCCCCCTCGCTTGACATCCTCCCGGCCCTCACGGCCGCCGGCGCCCGCGTCGTCGCCTATGATCCGGAAGCGATGAAGGAAGCGGCCCACCTTCTGAGCGGAATCGAATTCGCAGGCAGTGCTTACGCGGCGATCGACGGCGCCGACGCGATGGTGATCATCACCGAATGGGATTCCTTCCGCGCGCTCGATTTCGGCCGCATCAAGGGCGCGATGAAGGGCAATGTCGTCGTTGACCTGCGCAACATCTATTCGCCCGAAGACATGGCCCGGTATGGCTTTGCCTATACGTCGATCGGCCGGCCGGTCGCCTGAGGCCCCTTACGGCGGCGCGGGGACACGCTCCATCCGGTAGCGGGGGAGCGTTTCTGTCTTCGCCGCTATTGGAGCGCGGGTCCTGATTGGTTAAGGAAGCCCCAGCGACTTCTCACCAGACCGGAAACCCGACCCATGAAATTCTTCGTCGACACTGCCGACACGAAAGATATCGCCGACCTCGCCGCCACCGGCCTCATCGACGGGGTGACCACCAACCCGTCGCTGATCGCCAGGTCCGGCCGCCCCTTCGCGGAAGTCATCGCCGAGATCTGCGCGCTGACCCCTGGCCCTGTGAGCGCCGAAGTCGTCGCGGCCGATTATGACGGCATGATCAAGGAAGGCCGCAAGCTCGCCAAGATCGCCTCCAACGTCACGGTAAAGCTGCCGCTGACGCTTGACGGCCTGAAGGCATGCAAGACGCTGACTGGGGAGGGCACGCAGGTCAACGTCACGCTCTGCTTCTCAGCAAACCAGGCGCTGCTCGCGGCGAAAGCCGGCGCGACCTTCATCTCGCCCTTCATCGGCCGCCTCGACGATATCCATCTCGACGGCATGGACCTGATCCACGAGATCCGCCAGATCTACGACAACTACCTGTTCGACACTGAAATCCTCGCCGCCTCGATCCGCACGGCCAACCATGTCAAGCTCTGCGCCCTCGCCGGCGCCGACGTGATGACCGCACCCCCTGCCGTCATCAAATCCCTCGTCAATCATCCGCTGACAGACAAAGGCCTCGAGACGTTCCTCGCCGACGCGAAGAAAGCCGGTATCAAGGTCTGACCATGTCAGACCGAGATGGCCCGAAAGGCCGCGTCCTCATCATTGCCGGATCGGACTCCGGCGGCGGCGCCGGCATCCAGGCCGACATCAAGGCTGTCGCGATGCTCGGCGGCCATGCGATGACCGCCGTCACGGCCATCACGGTGCAGGACACAAAAGGCGTCCACGGTGTCTGGCCGGTCCCGCTGGAGGCCGTCCTCGGCCAGATCAAGGTCACGCTCGCTGATATCGGTGCCGACACGATCAAGACCGGAATGCTCGGCTCGGCCCAGCTGGTCGAGGCGATCGCCGAAGCCCTTCACGCGCAGGCGGGACTTACCCCGCGCGTCATCGACCCCGTGATGGTCGCCACATCCGGAGACCGCCTCGTCGACGAGCGCGCCATCGGCGCGATCCGGTCCGAACTGATCCCGCGCGCCCGCCTCGTCACGCCGAATGCGCCGGAGGCGGAGGTTCTCACCGGCAAGCCGGTCGAGACCATCGACGGCCAGCGCCGCGCCGCCGAACGCCTGCTCGAACTCGGCGCGCACGGCGCCCTCGTCAAGGGCGGCCATATCGACGGCCATGTCATCCATGACGTGCTGCAGACCACGACCGGCGAATGGATTTTCGAATCGCCCCGGATACGGACGACCTCCACCCACGGCACCGGCTGCACCCTCGCCTCTGCCATCGCGGCCCTTCTCGCTCAGGGCCGCTCGGTGCCCGAAGCGGTCGAGGAGGGCAGGGACTATCTCTTAGGCGCCATAAAGGCCGCCAGGGGCCTCGGCAAGGGACACGGCCCGGTCCACCACGGCTGGCTGCTGGATGATCTCAAGCGTTAATCCCGGCGCAATCGCCCGGTAAGTGCCCGCACCGCCGCGCAGGGCGCAGACGCATCAGCCCATCTCAACACCCCATCAGAATTCTTCGTTTGTGCATCGTCCGTCCCCCTTGCGATCACATCCGCCTCAACCGGAGCCTTCGCCATGCTGTCGCTGCCCTTCTTCCAGGTCGATGCCTTTGCCGCCAAAGCCTTCGAAGGCAACCAGGCCTGCGTCATGCCGCTGGACGCCTTCCTGCCGGATGAAACGCTGCTCGCCATCGCCGCCGAGAACAACGTCGCCGAGACCGCCTACATCGTCCCCGCCGGTGAAGGCATCTGGAAGCTGCGCTGGTTCACGCCTGCCGTCGAAGTGCCGCTTTGCGGCCACGCGACGCTCGCTTCCGCGCATGTGCTCTTTTCGCAGCTCGGCTTCACCGGCGAGACCATCGCCTTTGATACGGTGAAGTCCGGCCGCCTTCTGGTGAAACGCCTCGCGGACGACCGGCTCGAGATGGACTTTCCGTCCGCGCCGATCCGGCCTGTTCCGGTCACGGACGACATCGCTGCGGCCCTCGGCGCGCGGCCCGTGGAAGCCTGGGGCGGGATGTTCTTCGCCGCGCGCTTCGAGACACCGGACGACGTGCGCGCCCTGAAGCCGGACCAGCGCGCGTTGAAGACCCTCGGCGCAACAAGCGACGGCTGGGACCGGGGCAATTTCGGCTGCTTCGCATTGGGCGGCGATGGCGCCGACGCGACCTCGCGCTTCTTTGCCCCCGGCTCTGGCATTGACGAAGACCCCGCCACGGGCAGCTGGCACACGATGCTCTCGCGCATCCTTGCGGAAAACTTCGGCAAGCCCGCCGCGCGCTGCTACCAGGCCTATCCCGGCCGCGGCGCCTGGGTCGGCGTGAAGCTGGAAGGGGACCGGTGCAAACTCACCGGCAACGCCGTCACGGTGATTGAAGGCCGCTTCACGCTCTAGGCGGGCACTTCCTTGCCCGCCCAGTCGAAGCATTTGCCGGAATCCTCCGGGGTCAGACGGTCCACCACATCCAGAAGGTAGCGCGCCGATTGCTCAGGAGAGAATAGTTTCTCGCCCGGAACGCTGGCCTGAAACGCCTTGGACAGCCCCGTATCGACCGTGCCCGGATGAAGGCTCACGCAGATGCTTCCCGGCGCCCGCCGCGCCTGCTCGATGGCAAAGTTGCGGATCAGCATGTTCAGCGCCGCCTTGGAAGCGCGGTAGGCATGCCAGCCGCCCAACCGGTTGTCGGAGATCGAGCCGACCCGCGCCGACAGCGCCGCAAACACGCTGCGCTCGGCCTTCGGCATCAGCGGCAGGACGTGTTTGGCAATCAGCGCCGGGGCAATCGTATTGGCTGCGAACACCCGCGCGAAGGCCTCTGCGCTCAGCGCCCGGTAGGTCTTCTCAGGCTGCACGCCGTCTGCGGACAAAAGCCCGCTCGCTACGAGGCAAAGCCCAACTTGCCCCGCCGAACCAATCTCGGCGGCCAGCGCAGCCAGCTGCGCCTCATCGGTAAACTCCGCCTGCCGGTTAAGGGTGCCTTCAATCTCCAAGCCGGACCGCGACACCGCGTACACGGACCGGTACCGGCCGGACGCAATCAGCCCCTCGGCCAACGCCCGCCCGATTCCGCCCGAACTTCCAAACACAACAGCCATCATGATCCCGCAGATCTAGGCCGGGGGGCGGAACAGGAAAGGGAAGTAGGGGGAATGGTGCCGCTTAGGTGACTTGAACACCTGACCCCCGCATTGCGAAGCGCCTTTGAATAGAATTTTATGGTCCTTGCGCATGCATGCGGATCATTGAAATTTGAAATTAAAACGTAGATTTTCTATGCTTTTCGCATTGTTGATGATTGCTACCATTTGTTGCAAAATGCCGCGTGCTTGCGGACATGGTGCGGGCACAAAAAGCCCCGAGCGGACGAATTTTTTGCTGGAGGCGAAAGCGAATGTCGGGGATCAAACGCAAGCTTACGCAGAAGTATGTCGACTCTGTTGCGCCTGAAGGCAAGCGTTTCATTGTCTGGGACACGGAGATTGCGGCGTTCGGCCTGCGAGTGCTTCCGACCGGCGCGAAGGCCTACATCATCCGCTACCGTATCGGTCAGGGCCGCCTCGCACGCGAGCGGATGATCACGCTGGGCAAGGCGGGGAGTCTGCGCTGCGAAGCTGCCCGGCAGAAGGCGAAGGACTTCCGGTCCGAAGCCCGGATCGGTCTTGACCCGGAAGCGGAACGCCGGCGCGATGAGCTCGGCATCCTGAAAGTCTCTGCACTGATTGAAATGTGGGGCAAGGAAGCGGCGCCCTACAACCGGCGCACTGGGGCGCCGCGAAAGTCGAAGCGCTACAACGATGACATCCGGCTGCTGAGGGTTCACGTCAATCCGATCCTTGGCAAGCTGGCGATCACCAATGTGAAGAAGCACGAGATCATCCGGCTGCGCGACGCTATCGCAACCGGCGTCACCGCGATGAAGGCCAAGACGAAGTCGCGCGGCATCCAGGAAGTGAAGGGCGGCATCGGAACTGCGCGCAGGACGATCGCGGTGCTGAAGAGCGTGTTTGCCTATGCGATCGATCTGGAGCTGCTGGAGAAGAACCCCTGCCACGGCGTTCGTATCCCGCCAGCAGTCCAGCGCGAGCGCTACCTCACCCAGGCCGAAGCTCAGCGCCTCGGCGATGCTTTTTCGGCGTTCGAGACACGCGGCGACCCGCAAAGGGTGATACGGGTGATCCGGCTCCTGTCACTCACCGGCGCACGCCGGGGCAAGATCCTTGAACTCAAGTGGTCGGAGGTCGATTTCGAGCGCGGCTTTCTCCGGCTCGATGCGACAAAGTCCGGCAAGTCGATCCGGCCGATCTCAGGGGCCGCCCAGAAACTGCTCGCCGAGGCGCCGCGCGCGCATCCTGTCTGGGTCTTCCCGAATGCGAAGGGCACGGGCCCCTACGAGGGCCTGCCGGAAATCTGGCGCGAGGTGCGCGCTGCCGCCGGGCTCGATGATTTCCGGATGCATGACCTGCGGCACAACAGCTTCGCGAGCTTCGGCGCCGCCAATGGTCTTTCGCTTCCGATCATCGGCGCGCTGCTCGGCCACAAGAATACCTCCACCACGCAGCGCTATGGCCACCTCACCGACATCGCCGCGGGTCAGGCCGCCAATGACGTGTCGGACATGTTCGCCGCTGCGCTGGGTGTGCGGACGGGGTCGTGAGAGACGCGAGGGGCAACAGGCGACAGGCTCGTTTCGGGCTGACCGCCAGTTGACGGTCAGAAATTGCGTGCCTATTTCGATCTCAACAACACCCCTCAGGCCTAGAGTGCGAGCTTGCCCAATACCGAGGGGTTACTTCTTTGAGGCGTTCTCGGATCCGTCGAGGAGGCCTCTTTGATTTGGACGAAAGCTGCTGACTTCCGTTGATGAGCAGATCTCCCTTTTGAAAGGGCGAGGGGGCGCCGACACGCGCCTTTCCGGCGCGCTTTTCGACCCGAATGGATGTTTTGGATTGATTTTCGACATTCCGTTGTCATTTTCGACAGGGTCGTGTAGTTAGCTATTTTCGACCGTTCGTCCGGTTAAGACGTCTATTTCGACATTTCCGGGAGGGATTCGACACGTGAGCCAGTTTCAGACGTCGCCTGCGCGTTTTCAGGATGAACCCTTGCCGGACGGGACAAGCCTGATCGGCTGGTCTGCGCTGGTTCATGGGCTCGGGCTTGCCGCGCCGGTGCGTGAACCGGCCTGTGTGTCGTCGGCGCATGTCCGGGGGACGCAGCGCCGGGACGGGGCCTGGCGGATATTCGACAAACGGTTTGATCCCGGCAGCGACCCGCTCGCTCACATCCTGTTTGCGCTGCGCAACGAGACGTTTGACCTCCTGGTGCTGAAACGCGCGTTCGACGCGCTCGGCCCGGCGCCGCTCGAAGCCTATATCGCTGGCGCACCCACCGGCGTGTTCGCCCGCAGGCTCTGGTTCTTCTACGAGACGTTAATGGGTGAGCGCCTCGATCTTCCCGATGCGCCGAAGATCGCCGCGATCGATGCGCTCGATCCCGCAGACTATATCACTCTCGACCGGCCGCAGCTTTCGGCGCGCCACCGCGTCCGGGACAACCTGCTCGGCGGCAAGGGCTTCTGCCCCATCGTGCGGCGCTCCGAGGCGCTGGACCGCTTCATGGCGATGGACCTCGCGGGCAGGGCGAAGAAGACGATCGGCGCGACCGGCGCGCAACTCGTCTCGCGCGCGGCCAGCTTCATGCTGCTCGCCGACAGCCAGGCGAGTTTTGCGATCGAGGGCGAGCGCCCGCCGCGAGACCGTCTCGAGCGCTGGGCGAAGGCACTCAAGGAGGCAGGAAAGCGGCCCCTGAACCAAACCGAAATCTACCGGCTGCACGGCATCCTGCTCGGCGACAGCCGGTTCACCACTGTCGGCTATCGCACCGGCGGCGTGTTCCTTGGCGAGCGCGATCACGACCAGCAGCCCTTGCCAGAATTCATCGGGGCACGGGCGGACGAAGTGCCGGACCTGATGCTTGCGCTGAACACCTGCAACAACCGTCTGCGCACAACGGCGGTTGACGCGGTCATTCATGCGGCAGTGATCGCGTTTGGCTTTGTCTATGTCCATCCGCTCGAAGACGGGAACGGGCGCTTGCACCGGTGCCTGATCCATCATGTCCTGGCCGAGCGGGGGTTTGCGCCGCCCGGCTTGGTGTTTCCGGTGTCCAGCGTGATGCTGGACCGGATCGAGGACTACCGGGCCATGCTGCAGGCACATTCAGGGCCCCTGATGCCTTTCATCGAGTGGCGCCCGACACCGCAGCGCAATGTCGAAGTCCTGAACGACACGGGCGATCTCTACCGCTATTTCGACGCGACCAGCGCGGCGGAGTTTCTCTACGCCTGCGTCCAGCGCACGATCGAGACCGACCTGCCGAAGGAGATCGCCTGGCTGCGCGCACACGATGCGGCGATGCGCCAGATCATGGACCGCGTCGAGATGCCCGACCGGCTGGCGCAGGACTTCATCATGTTCGTGCGCCAGAACGGCGGGCAGCTGTCGAAGGCGCGTCGGACCGGTGTGTTTGCCGAGCTGACGGATACGGAGGTTGCGTCGCTTGAGGACGCGGTGCGGGACGCGTTCGAGGCTTATTTGGCGGCGGGATTTGAGTGAGAGGATGGGCGGGAAGTTCGTGCACAGAGCGTCTGCTGTGCGCAATCAATCGAGGTCACCCAAAAGACGCCTGATAGTTTACCGGCTGAAGCGCGACGTGGTCTTCAAGTGGCGGCTTCAACTCGAACGCCTTTGGCGCCTTCGCGAAGTCGTAAAGGCGGATGAGCCGGAATTCTTCTGGCCGCTCCTGTGAAAAGCTGAGTTCGTTCGGTGAAATGAAGAAGGGCGTGCGTTCGTAGCCGACGGTCGTTTTGACTTCGAGAAAGCGCTCGGTGCCGTCCGTCTCGAAGGACAGGATGTCGTATCCGGCGCCGTCGCCATCAAGGTGAGCCACCCAGCGGACCTTGCCCGCGAGGTCGTCACGCCCCTCGCTCCGGAGGCGCGTCTGCTCCGACACGACGACGCGTTCCTCGCCGAGTTTGCCGAGCTCCCGGTTGCGGGCATCCCGCGCGGCGGGGTCGAACTTTCGCACAAGGCGGATGATGCTGGCATCCGTGTCGTCCTCGGACCGGGAGAAGTCCGGCGCGGGTCCGAAGAAGAGTTTGCCGCTTTCGGCAACGCCGGCCCGCTCTTTGGGGAAGGGGATGATCCGGCCGGGACGGCTGTCGAGAAAACGCTCGACGCCGGCGACAAGTGCCGCCTGAACGTTCGTCATCGGCTTGTATCCGAAGATCCACGGCTCGCCGAGCTTCATCAAGACAGCGCTGATGTTCTGGTGTTTAAATTCGATGGAGCCGCGCGTGCGTCCGGTGAGCGCCTGCAAGGCCTCATTGCGCTGCGACTTCACGAACCGCTCGCCGCGAAGCTCCATATCGCGCATGGCGAAATAGTCAGCGACGATGAGGTCGATTTCAGCGGCGCTCCAGTCCTGTCCAGTTCTATCTTCTGAACTCATGCGAGATGAAGATTCCTAAATGGCCTGCGCTCCAGATATCCGACATTCGTCGGACAGCGCCAGGGGCGTTCTTTGCGCCTCGCCCCTCTGACGAGGAGCCTGCTCGATGGTGATGCCGGGAGTTTGAAGCGTTCGAGGGCGTCTGTGCGCGGCGGGAGGCAGCCGCCCGTCGCTCTTGCCGGGGCGCGGTGTGTGTGCACGGGGGGGGGTGGGCAGGCGTCGTCAGTCGGTGAGCCGTGGCAGCGTGAGCCAGGTCGTGAGGTGACGCCGGGAGTTTGAAGCGTTCGAGGGCGTCTGCGCGCGGCGGGAGGAGACGGCCCGTCGCTCTTGCCGGGGCGCGGCGCGTGCGCACGGGGGGCGGGGGAGGGCCGTCGGGGGCGTTTTCGATGGATTCACCTATGGCTGGAATCGGCGAAGTCCGGCCTGGTCTCCGCAAGGCGCCCGAACGACAGGACTTAGGCGACGCTGCCGGATGCCTAACCCGATAATCGGAGCCGAACTGGCCCGATACTGCCGGTCAAAATTGCGAAAGATGATTGCAGATGGGATTGATAGCTTGAACAGATGGCGGAATGCGAGTGCTTGGGTCGAAGATCAGAACGCTCCGGCATCAGTGGATCACTGCGTGCCGCGAGGTCGGCGCGGTCCTGTACTGATTGAAACACGGTGGTAGCAGGCTGAGTTGTGCATTGCACACGCAATGTTGCAGGTTGAGCATGCCATTCGAATGCGAGAGGAGCCTGCCAATCTTTGCGCAAGGCACTTGATCGAAGGGAAGGTTCGTAATACATTCTGTATTACAGATCGGAGAATTTAAATGGCCACAAAAACTCTGCGTATGGATCCGGAGGATGAGGCACGCCTGGAGCGAATCCAGCGCAAAACGGGATGGACGGTCTCTGATGTGCTCAAGGAGGGTGTACGCCTGCTTGAGGAGACGCTCGCAAAGGCGCCGACGACCGAGGCTTACGAGGTCTATTCCCGACTGGAGCTCGGTCCCGGCGGTTACTCGAGCGGACCGGCTTCGAAATCACGAGAAGCCGCGCGCGCAGCCATTCTGCGCAAGCACAAAAAATGATTCTCGCAGATACCGGACCTCTCGTTGCTCTGTTCGACCCGAAAGAAGAACAACATGCAGATTGTCGTCGGAGGCTCTTGGCTATCAGGCTGCCGGTCGTCACAACCTTACCGGTTTTAACTGAAGCTTTTCACATACTGGGGCCCGGCAGCCGCGGCTCTGAAGCTCTGAGGAGCTTAATTGCCGAAGGCGGAATGAGTGTTCACTATGGGTCCCATGAGGAGACGATGCGAGCCTTCGAATTGATGGGGACATACCGGGATCACCCCATGGATCTCGCGGATGCATCGGTCATCACCGCCGCTGAAACGCTCGGCACCCGCAGAGTATTTACGTTGGATCGAAACGATTTTGAGACCTATCGCATCAAGCGTGGGCACCGCCTCTATCCCGTGGAGATCGTATAAGGGGTGAGATCGAATGATGTCGCTTTTCGGCGATGAATTGCCGGTTAGCCGCTTGGCATTCCGATGGCCGGACTCGAGTGACCCTGCCGCTGGCGGGAAATGCCGGTCGGTGTGAACCTGGCCCGAAGCTGCCACTCCCTTCGCGGAGTTATCCCGCCAACGGGTGCGAGTGAGGAGTTCCCGATGCGGCAATTTCACTTGGGTTTGGGGCTGAAGCGACTTATAAAACATAATGGAAGCGCGTTTGATCACCACTGACCCCGAAACACTGAGCGGCGCTCCGGTATTCAGCGGGACACGTGTGCTGGTGAAAACTTTGACCGACTATTTGGAAGCTGGCGACTCGATCGATGTCTTCCTTGAAGACTTTCCGTCCGTAGCCCGGGAGCAAGTGATCCGATTCCTGGAGGAGGCTCGCGATCGCCTCACCGCCGGGGCGAGTTGATCCCAATGCGAGTGTTGTTGGACGAGTGTTTGCCGCGGCGGCTTGTCGCCGACCTTGTGGGTTACGCTGCCACGACAGTACCGCAAGCGGGTTGGGCTGGCGTTGCTAACGGCGCGTTGCTTGCCCGGATCGAGGGTGTGTTCGACTGCTTCATCACAATGGACAAGAATTTGCCGGCGCAGAACCTGGTCGGTGCTCTGTCCTTTGGCGTCATTGTGCTGAGAGCACCGTCGAACCGACTGCAGGCTTTACGCCCGCTTGTCCCCGAAATTATCGAAGCGCTCGGCAGGATCAAGTCTGGCCAGCTCATTTTGATAGATGCGCGCGCGGTGTGATCGTCGAAGGGGCGTTGCCCAGCGCCTGCGCGGTGACGCTCCTTTGTCCGCAATCGGCGATGAATTGCCTGATACGCAAATCTGGACTCCGTCTGGTTTCCCTCAGATTGCTGCCGCTCAGCGGCTGCCGGCAGCGGACCAACTCAATTGGACGGCCCGCTCGAGAGCCATTGAATCGTCGCCGGTAGGTTTGCAGGCAACCCAAATTTGTCGCGCACCCGCTGGTCCGGGATCGCCTGCAACGACAGGGAAACCGGAGAGGCGTGCGGACAGGGTGCGGGCACAAAAAATCAGTGACCGGACGATCACTCCGGAGCCCTCTGTAACTCTCTGTTTTTGCTGGGGTTTTATGGTGCCGCTTAGGTGACTTGAACACCTGACCCCCGCATTACGAATGCGGTGCTCTACCAGCTGAGCTAAAGCGGCCCTTTTCGTGAGGATCCGCATATACTGGCAGGGCATGGGGCGCGCAAGACTGCTTTTCCTGTCAATCCCGGCCAGCTGCCGGAGGCAGCGTGAGCCGGGATCCTGTCGCGATCTGAGCGGAGAAAAGGTCCCGTATCTGCGGCCGCTGCGCGGCCTTGTCCGGGATGACAGCGGCTCAATCCTCGTCGGGGGCGTAGTCCAGGGGCTGGGTCAGCGGGCCTCGCGGGGCTTCCGGGGTGATCGGGCCTTCGTCGGCGAGGGGAAGGGCCAGCACGCGTCCGGCCTCCAGTTCGCGGCCATAGGTTTCGTAGCGCGGGTGCACGAGGTCGCCGACATCGCCGAACGCATAGACCATCCTGCTCCAGCCGGCGCGGTCGAAGTCGAAGGCATTGCCCTTCGGGTCGATGTCGGACCAGTCAGCCTCGCGCGAGGCCGACGCGGCCATGCGGCCCCAGCGCTGGGCCTCGACCGGGTCGCCGTAACCTTTCAGGGCGCGCTCCATAAGGAGGCAGAGGCGCGCGGTCGGGTTCTCCTCGACGAGCAGGGCGAGGGTCTTGATCGCGGCGACCCAGTCGGCCGAATCCATCGCGATCTCGGCCATCAGGATGCGGCTTTCCCGGTGGTTCGGGTTGGAGTCCGCAAGACCCTTCAGGCGAGCGGCGATGTTGAAGCGGGAATCCTGCGGGATCAGGCGGCGGGAAAGCTGCGCGAGCGCCGGATGAGGCCGCGCCTTCCAGCCGAGTTCGAGGACGCCTTGCGCCGCCTTGACCTTGCCGTCGGTCATCAGGAAGCGCGCGCCATGATAGGCGGCGGGCGGAAAATCGGGCGCCGAGCGGATCGCTTCGCCGAGCGTCTTCTGCGCCACCTGTTTCTCCGTGTGCGCAAGGCCGACGGCCTTCGCGGTATGCAGCACCGCGCGGCGGCGCTTGACGCTGATGCCTTCGATCAGGGCGCGTTTCTCGCCCAGCGCCAGTGTCTCGATGGCCTTGTCCCAGTCGCCCTTTGAGACTTGCAGGTCGAACAGGGAATTGAACGGCCAGTCGGCGTCGGACTTGAGCGCGAGGGCTTCGCGGGCGCGGTTCTCGGCTGTCAGCTGGTCGCCGCGTTCGGAGGCGGCGGTCGCTGCGCCGCGCAGGCCGGCCAGCTGTCCGCCGGGCAGGCGGGTGAGCAGGCCCCAGGCCCGCTCGGCGCCGGCCCAGTCTTCGTTGGCTTCGGCGGCGCGCGCTTCGAGAAGGAGTTTCAGGCGCTCGTCCTCGGCATGGCGCATGGCGCGGCGGGCGAGTTTCAGCGCGGCTTTGGAATCGCCGCCTTCGGCCGCCAGCAGGCCTTCGGCAAGGGCGGCATTGGCCTTGCGGGTGCGGGCAAGGCGGCGGGCTTTCGAGATTCGGCCCGGCAGGACCAGAAGCGCGGTGGCGAGCCACCAGCCAAGCGCCAGGATGCCGCCGAGGACAACCACGCCGATGACGGCGGCGCCGGAATGCACGGCGACGATTTCATTGCCAACCGGGAAGGTAACCTCGCCGGGCAGGCTGAGCGCCAGCGCGGCGAGAACGGCGCCGGCCGAGACGAGAAGGATGACGGCAATGAACAGGAAAAAGCGGCCCATGTCCGTCAGTTCCCCTCTTCCACGAGGCTGAGGCGGACCTCTTCCAGCGCCTCTTCGAGCGTGATGCGGCGGTTTGCACGCCGGGTCCAGTCCTCGGCGGCGCGGGCGGCCTTCGCGTCCAGCCCGCGCAGGGCTTTCACGCTGCCGGCAAGGTCGCCGGCGTCGAGCGATGCGGCGGCGGCATCCAGCGCCCTGGCAGTCGCCGAATGCTTGCCGTTGGCCGGGCGCACGCTGACCGCGTCGCCGAACACCTTGTCGACCCAGGAGAGCCGGGCAGACGTTGTCTCGGGCGTCGCGGCGGCCATCACCGCGGCGCGCACTTTCGGGAACTCGGCTTGCAGCGCGGTCAGCGCGGTGACACCTGAAATGTAGGGAGCGAGACGTTTGACGGGGTCATTGCCAGGCGCCGCATTGCGCAAGGCACGGTAGTCAGCCTCGAAACCGGTGCCGCGCCGGGTGGCGGCCTCGATGGCCGACAAGGCAAGGGCGGCTTCGGCGCGGTTGCCGCTCTGCACGATGGCGGCGCTTGTTTCAGCGGCGGCGGCCTGCGTGGACGCCTCGAGGCTGGCGAGGCGGGAGGTCAACGCCGCCACTTCGCCGTCGGCCGAAACGGTCATGGACGGCGCACGGCCTTCGAGCGCGTCCAGCCGGGCGGTGACCGCGGCCAGGGCTGCCGGATCGCCGCTGGCGGCGATGGCCTGGTCGAGGCGGCGGGAGACGGTATCGAGTTCGCGGATAAGCCCTGCGAGCTCGGCGGATGCGGCGGCCGGTTCGGAAAGTTTCTGGTCGATGGCGTCCTGGGAGGCGATCACTTCGCCGATGCGGCTTTCCAGGCGTTTCTGGGCGGCGGCAAGTTCAGCGGCGGAATTCGGGCGGACGTAGTCAGCGCCGTAAATGCCGGCGACCGCGCTGATCAGGGCGGCCAGGACGCAGGCGGCGCCAAGCGCAATCCAGCCGGGCCCCGTACGCGCCGCGTTGTCCGGGCCGGCGGGTGCCGGCTCGAACTGGGCGTCAATCGGACCGTTTACGGGGTCCTCGTCGCGGAAAGGATCAGTGGTCATGGCGCCTATATGGGCAGCTTCAGGTTTCAAAAGAGTGTGGCACAGCGGCGATTCAAGGGCAAAGCGCGGCGGCCGCCCTTTGAAGCGTGTCCATCAGGCTGTCTTCGTTCGGGCGGGCGGCGATCCAATGGCCCCGGCTGGTCGCATTCAGAAGCGGCGCGAGTGCAGCTTCGGAAATGGCGACAAGGCCGGCGTTCGCAAGTTGCGGGCGGCTGGCGGCGACGGCGCTTGAGGCCTTGGCAGAGTGAAGAAGCAGGATGACGGGGCGCGCATCGGCGAGGGCATCTCGTGCTTCAGCGCTCAGCGACGCGGCCGCGTCGGTGCGATACGGCGCGCTGAAACGAGCCTCGAGACCGCCGCGCTTGAGCGCGGCGACGAGTTCGCCTGCGGCCGCTTCGTTGGCGATGTGGAGCAGGGGGCCATCCGGATAAGAGGCCAGAATGAGGCGCGCGAGATCTTCGGCATTGCCGTCGCCTTCGACTACGGTGGCAAAGCCTGCTTCGCGCGCCGCGTCGGCGGTCGAGGGGCCGACGCACCAGGCCGTGACGTCCGGTGGAACCTCAATGCCGCGTGCCGCGCGCACGCCGTTGGCGCTGGTGAAGATGAGGTGGCGCACGCCCTCGAGATCGCCGGGCGCGAGGCCGGTTTCGGTTATCGACAGCATCGGTGAGAGGACGGGCGCGAAGCCGAGACGCGTGAGATTTTCCGCCGTGTCGTGGGCGCCGGGAAGCGTCCGCGTCACGATGACGGGCAGGCGCACCGCCAATCTCCCTACTCTGCCCCGAAGGCGGGCAGCTTACCTTCGGCGGACTCGAGAATGCCATTCGCGACGGTGCGGCCAAGTTCGGCCAGCTGGGCCATCGAGGCGCTCTTGCTGGCGCTGCCGGTCGCGGTCCAGCGCTGGTCGCCTTTCGGGCTCAGCACTTCGCCGTCGAGACGCCAGGTGTTGCCGTCGTCAAACAGGTGCGCCGCAATCGGTGTGCGGCAGCTACCATCCAGCACGGCGAGGAAGGTGCGCTCGGCAGTCGCTGCGGCCTCGCTGATGACGACGTTGAGTTTGGCGAGCGCAGCGCGCAGCTCGACGTCCGCATCATCGCGGCTGACCACGCCGATGATGCCTTGCGCGGCGGCAGGCAGCATGTCGGTGACCGGAACCGGCGTCGCCATATGATCATAACCGAGCCGGCGCAGGCCGGCCATCGCGAGGAAGGTGGCGTCCGCCTGGCCTTCTTCGAGCTTGCGCATCCGGGTCTGCACGTTGCCGCGGAATGTGACGACCTGCAGGTCCGGCCGCAGGGCGAGGGCCTGCGCTTCGCGGCGCAGGGAGGCGGTGCCGAGCCGGGCGCCCTGGGGCAACTCGCGCAGGGATCTGGCGGAAGGAGAGACGAAACCGTCGCGCGGGTCTTCGCGTTCGGGGAAGGCGACGAACACCTGGCCGGGCGGCAGCAGGGACGGCACGTCCTTCAGGCTGTGTACGGCGATATCAATGTCACCGAGGCTGAGCGATTCGTCGAGTTCGCGCGTGAACAGGCCCTTGCCGCCGGAATTGATCAGGCGTTCGGAGGTCAGCTTGTCGCCGGTCGTCGTGAAGGTCACGATCTCGGCTTCGAGGGCGCCGCCGGAAGCCGCCTTGAGGCTGGCGGCAATCTGGTGGGCCTGCGCAAGCGCAAGCGGCGAGCCACGGGTGCCGAGGCGGATGGAGCGAGGGGCGGAGGCGGATTTTTTATCGGTCATGGTTTGTGCTTAGCGGGGGATTGCGGAAATGCCAATTCAGCCTGGATTGACGCCGGGGCCGGCGAGAGTTACGAGAATTTATCGTTAAACGGAAAGTCTGTTTTCAGGAGACCCCCGATGTTCCGCACCGCTGTTTCGGCCCTTGCCCTGATTGCTGCCCTCGGCGCCTGCGCGCCCAACCCCAACACCGCCCCCCTGAACAAGCAGGCCGCTGCCGAAAGCCAGGAAGCCATCAGCGCCAAGCTGAACGCCTGGTTTGACACCAGGTATGAAGAACAGCTGCAGTTCAGCCCGATCCAGCTGACCTTCCTGGGCCGCAAGGACAAGAATGACCAGATCGACTGCTTCACCCATGCCTGCGCCGACGAGCAGCTGGCCTGGCTGAAGACCGCGACCGACGAACTCAAAGCGACTTATGACTATGACAGCCTGTCGCCGGCCGACCAGGATTCCTATGATCTCTGGGTCTACCAGTATGAGCGCGCCGCAGACAGCGTCGCTTACCGCGGCAACGGCTTCATCTTCGACCAGATGAACGGTGTGCAGAGCTTTGCGCCGACCTTCCTGATGCAGTTCCACACGGTGGACGAAGAGGCCGATGCGCGCGCCTATGTGAGCCGCATCTCGGCTGCGGCGAGCGCGCTGCAGGACGCGCTGGCCAACACCAAGGCAAACGCGGCGAACGGCGCGCATGCGCCGAAGTTTGCCTATGCGGGCGTGATCGACCAGTCGCAGAAGATCATCACCGGCGCTCCGTTCACGGAGGGCCCGGATTCGGCGATCTGGGCCGATTTCAAGGGTGACGTGCAGAAACTGGTTGAAGGCGGCAAGATGACGCCTGAGGCTGCGACGGCGCTGACGGCGGAAGCGGAGACGGCCCTCAAGGGCCCGTTCCTGACTTTCTACAACGACCTGATCGCTTTCTGCACCGCCGACATGGCGAACTCGCCGGACCCCGCCGGCCCACAGGGCGCCAACCTGCAGCCGAACGGCGAAGCCTATTACAACTTCATGCTGGCCGGGCAGACGACAACCTCGATGACGGCGGACGAGATCCACAATCTGGGTCTTGCAGAAGTGACCCGCATCCAGGCTGAGATGGAAGCGATCAAGACCGAAGTGGGCTTTACCGGCACGCTGCAGGAATTCTTCAAGAGCATCCGTGACGACGAGGATAACGAGAAGCATTACTATCCTGATACGGATGAAGGCCGGGAGGCTTACATTGCGGATGCAACCGCCGCGATCAACAATATCAAGACAAAGCTGCCGGAGTATTTCGGCATCCTGCCGAAGGCCGACCTTGTCGTGAAACGCGTCGAAGCCTTCCGCGAGCAGCCGGGCGCCGCCCAGCACTATTATCCGGGCACACCGGATGGCTCGCGCCCCGGCATCTATTACGCCCACCTTTCGGACATGAAGGCGATGCCGAAGGGCGAACTGGAAGTGATCGCGTATCATGAAGGCCTGCCGGGCCACCACATGCAGATATCGATTGCGCAGGAGCTGACCAGCGTGCCGAAATTCCGTACCCAGGCGGGCTTCACGGCTTATTCGGAAGGCTGGGGTCTTTATTCGGAGAAACTCGCGTCCGAAATGCCGGGCACGTTTGAAGATCCGTACTCGAACTTCGGCCGCCTGGGCTCGGAAATCTGGCGCGCCATCCGCCTCGTAGTCGATACCGGCCTTCACTCCAGGGGCTGGACGGAAGAGCAGGCGGTGCAGTATTTCCTGGACAATTCCGCCATCACCGAGGCGCAGGCTCGTTCCGAAGTCCAGCGCTACATCGTGATGCCGGGCCAGGCGACGGCTTACAAGATCGGCATGATCCGTATCCAGCAGCTGCGTGCGAAAGCCGAAGCTGAACTCGGCGACAAGTTCGACATCCGCGCCTTCCACGACACGGTGCTCGGCGGCGGCGCCCTGCCGCTCGACGTGCTGAGCCGGAAAGTGGACCAGTGGACCGGGATCATGAAAGCCGAAGCGGCCGCTCCTTCGGAGTAAGTTCCCGCAGAATGACACAGAGCCCTTCCCGGACGCGGGGAGGGCTTATTGTTTCTGGGGAAGGCCCCTTCATCCCCGGCCCCTCTTCCGCTTTACGCAAGAGGGGAGCAGCCCGCTTCTCCCCGCGTGACCTCTTGCCAGCTTCGGGCATCCGAATACGGTTTGCCGGTTCGAAGGACATTTTCCCATGCACCTGAAATTTGCCCCCGAGACCGAGACGTTCCGCGCGTACGTGCGCAGCTGGTTCGAGGCCGAATTCCCGAAGGACATTATCGCGAAATACAAGGCGGGCACGCCGCTGACGACGGCGGACGTGCGCAGGTCCGAGATGGCGCTGGGGGCGAAGGGCTGGCTCGCTTCGGCCTGGCCGGAGGAATATGGCGGGCCGGGCTGGGGCCTCGAGGAACAGTATGTGTTCGACGAGGAGCTGGAGCGCGCCGGCGTGCCGACGGTGACGCCGATGGGGGTGATCTATGTCGGGCCGGTGCTCTATACGTTCGGCTCGGAGGCCCAGAAGGAACAATGGCTGCCGGGCATCCGGGACGGGTCGGTCGGCTGGGCGCAGGGCTATTCGGAACCCGGCGCAGGATCGGACCTCGCAAGCCTGGAGTTTTCCGCCGTGCTGAAGGACGGCGTCTACACGCTGAACGGCCACAAGATCTGGACCTCCGCCGCCCAGCATGCCGACTGGATCTTCCTGCTCGCGCGCACCAGCCGGGGCGATAAGAAGCAGGAGGGCATCAGCTTCATCTGCTGCCCGCTGGACGCGCCGGGCGTGACGGTGAAACCGATCATTTCCATCGACGGGGCGCATGCGCTGAACGAAGTGCTGTTCGACAATGTCCAGGTGCCGGAGGATTGCCGTATCGGGGAGGAAGGCAAGGGCTGGACCTATTCGCAATACCTGCTCGGTTTCGAGCGCACCTCTTATGCGCGCATCGGCGGCAAGCGCGCGATGCTGCGGCATGTGCGGGGGCTCGCCTCGGCCATGCCGGAAGGCGCCAACGAACGGCTGATCGATGATGCCGGATTTGCCGGGCGGCTGACCCATGCGGAGATTGCCGTGGACGGGCTGGAGATGACCGTGTTCCGCATCCTCTCGGCGCAGGTGTCTGGCGGCTCGGTCGGGGACGCGTCCTCGACGGTGAAGATCCTCGCGACCGAGACGCACCAGGCGATCACGGAATTGTTCCTCGACGCGGCAGGACCCTTCGTGGGGCACCGCGCGCCATCAGCCGCCAGCGCGCCGCGCGATGTGGCGAGCTATTTCGGCGGACGCGCGCAATCGATCTATGGCGGCACGAATGAGATCCAGAAGAACATCATCGCTCGCAAGGTTCTGGGGCTTTAGGGCATGAAACTGTTCGGTATTCCGGGCGCGCCGCTGGCGCTGACGCTGGCGGGCATGGCGCCGTTTGCGGCGGGCACCGGCGTAATGTGGGCGGCGCAGGCTGACCCCGTGCTGCAGGCGCAGTCCGGGCTGGCGCTACTGGCCTACGGCGCGGTGATCCTGTCCTTCGTCGGCGGGTTGCGCTGGGGGGCGGAGGTGGCCGGGAGAGAGGCGCCGCGCGCGAAGGTGCTGGGATTGTCCGTGCTCGGATCACTCGCAGCCTGGGCACTGGTGCTTTACGGCGTGCTGGGCGCGCTGGGCTGGCAGGTGTTTGCGGCGGCGGCCGGGGCGCATCTGCTGCACGGCGTGTGGGACACGGGCGCGCAGGGCCTGCCGGCCTGGATGCGGCGGCTCAGGGCGATCGGCACGTTCGGCGCGGCGGCGGCGCTGCTGGCAGGCGGGGCGGTCTACTTCGCCTGAAAGCTGCGGAAGGTGAGAGCCGCCGCGGCAAAGCTTGCGCCCGCGAGCATCAGCGAGATAACTACGTTCCAGCCAGCCATCGACAGGCCGAAGAAATGGAAGGGCGCGGCGTTGCACGCGGCGATCTTCATCGGCTGGTTGAGGCCGCCGCTGAGATCACCCACGTCCAGCGGATTGACGCCGCCCGCGGAGCAGCCGGTGGGCGGCGGGAAAATCTGCCATTCGACGCCGGCATGATAGGCCGCGACGACCACGCCGACGCCGAACACGAGGCCGATCAGCACGTTGAGCGCGACCAGGAAGCGGCGCTTGGGCACGAAGCGCCAGATGGTGAGGCCGGTGGCGGTCATGAAGATCAGCGCCCAGTAGACTTCCCGCTGTCGCAGGCAGAGCGGGCAGGGCGCCAGGCCGCCGAACGTCTCGAACGCATGCGCCGCCGCGAGGATCAGGGCCGAAGCGGTGAGCGCGAGGACCGGCCAGCGCCAGCCGGTGAGCAGGTTCGTCAACGGTGTCATGCGGTCCATTGTGCCCGTGAGGGCCCGGGCCGCAATGCGGCGGAGCGTCACCCGCCATCCGGCGATTGACAGGAGCGGGCCCCGTGCGGCAGGAACCGGGTTCTGCAGAGGCCCCTGTGGTGAAATGGTAGACGCGGCGGATTCAAAATCCGCTTCCGCAAGGAGTGCTGGTTCAAGTCCGGCCAGGGGCACCAGGTAAAAATCCGGAAGCGTCCGGGTTCATCCGGTAAAATCAAAAAAACGACACTTGGATGCGATGGTCCGCCTGCACTGGCGCAGTGATGTGCGGGTGGCCTGAGACCCTCGGGGTCCCTCCAGGGGCGCTACCGGGGCGCACTTAGCTTGCAAGTGCGATGGGATGCGGGCGCAGTTCCACCAGTTCGGGCATGCCAAGCCAGTTTCCCTGCATCTGGTCGCATCCGAAGGATGCAACAAGCGCCGCAGTCTCCGCGCATTCGATGCCCTCGACAGTACATGAAATGCCGAGTTCATGCGCAAGCGACATGGTCGCTCTCATGATTTTCTGGGTAATGGCGCGGTCCCTCAGTTCACCAACGAAGGCGCGGTCCAACTTGATCTTGTCGAGCGGCAGCCGGTCAAGAACCGCGAGCGAGGAATAGCCTGCGCCGAAATCGTCAAGCGCCACAAGGAAGCCGAGCGCCCGCGCCTCGTCGAGTACAGCGCAATTTTCTGACACATCCCTCAGCGCAACCAACTCGGTGACCTCAAGCTCAATCCGGTTTTCTGAAATGCCATGCAGGGCGATCACGCCGCAGAGATTGCGCAGGAAATGCCGGGAGGTGAGTTGCGAAGGTGAGACATTTATCGCAAGCGAGCAGGTGGTCCCAGCCAGCGCTGGCAGGGCCTGATGCATGGTTGACCAGAGCATGTCGTTGAGCAGGCCAATGCGCTCCGCGATGGGGATAAAGTCCAGCGGTGCAGGATCACGCGGGAAACCGCTTTCCGGCCAGCGCGCCAGAAGTTCCAAAGTGACGATCTTGCCGCTGCGTGCCGATACGATCGGTTGCAACGCGGCTCGGATCTTGCCGTTGGCAAGCGCATCGCGGAAGGCGATCTCGATTGCGGAGGATGCAAGTGCAGCCTGATCAATCACCGGATCAAACTCGACTACGCCAGCATGCTCGACCTTGGCGCGGCGCATGGCTACGTCGGCGCAGTGCAGAATCTCCGACACAGACGTGCTCTCGCCGGGGGCGCTTACCCAGCCGATTGATGCGCCTACTGAAACACTCAGCGCGGCGCAGTGTATCGGAGCAGTCAGGCAGTTGTGGAGCGTCAGCATCAGGCGCTTCTTTGCCTGCGCTTCTTCAGGCGCTTCAAACAGCGCCGCAAATTCGTCCCCGCCCAGACGTGCCGCCCCGATCACATACGGTTGTTCGATAAGGCGCCGACCGATCTCCCTCAGCACCTGGTCACCGACCGCGTGGCCGTATTGATCGTTCAGTGGCTTGAAGCGGTCGAGGTCAATGAACACAAGGGTCAGCGGCCGGCCGGCATTTTTTTTTGCTGTCACAAGATCAACGAAAGAGCGCCGGTTCCTAAGGCCTGTCAGTGGATCTTCTGCGGCAAGTTGCGCCGTCTCGCTTACCAGGTTGCGCAGTTTCTCGCGGACCTGCAGGTTCTGGATGGTGGCCTGGATCATGTAAAAGGAGATCGCAAAGATCGAGCAGACTGAGATGACCTTATGGAAGGGCAATAAAACAGGGTCTGACAGGGTGATCGCGGCTGCGGCCGCAAAGCCGACAAGGACCGGTGCGCCTGAAGCGAATGTTTGTACCCGGCTGGTATTGTACAGGAGCGAGACATGGACGAGGACGCCTATCAGCAGGGTCATGCCGAGCAGCCGGTGTATGGGCCCCTCAGCTACGAAGACGAGTCCGGCGAAGACCCAGAGTGTAGTCACAGAGGACCTTAGCAGTATCAGGATTAAAAGCTGCCGTCTTCCAAACGGTGCATCGAGGCGCTGGTGGAAAGCGAAGCGGCGCTCAATGTGCTCAATCTGGACGATGAAAAAACACCAGGCAAGCGCGATCGCCGGGTGGACGATCCACATGGAAAGGCCCGTTATGAGCAGCACCACGATGATCCGGGCAAGCCAGTCTGCCTTGAGCCGCGCCGCGATATCGAAAGCTGCGGCATGTTCGCCCTGAAGCGACCAGCCGGGCCCGAGCGCCTTTGACAAGAGTGTGCTGTTAGAGAGGTTCATCCCACTCGCTTAACAACACATGTCTAATGCTGCGCCAAAAGCGGCTCAGGATTTTTGAGCCGCGATTAAGCTTTTCGTCAGGAATGCCGCCGCTGCGTGCTGCCGGGACCCGCGCCTTGCCGTTGTCAGACGACAGCGGGAGTGTCTGCTGAAATCCAGGGTGAGTGGGTATCAGGCGGCGAGCAGTTCCCGCTGCTCGTCAAACGCGCCACTGCGTTTGTATTTGATAAACGGACATCTCAAACGGACAGGCCGTCTGCCCGAAAGGATCGTCGCAAAAAGGGGAGGGGGCGGTTTCGCACCGCGCAGGGCCCTCATGCAAAGCCTGCTGCTGCCGGTGTTCCTGGCCGTGTTCCTGGCCGTGTTCCTGCCTGTGCTTCTGGCAGACCTCACGAAGCTGTTGAAATGCCTCATACCCAAGGCGCTGGGGAACCTTGCGCCCTGCAGACCCAACTGAGTTTGGCGGTTGATCGTGCCCCACGTCCGTTGGATGTTCACGCCAAAGGGCAGGGCTATCCGCATGACAATCGCGCCGTCACCGACGATCGGGCGCATCGGCCACGAACGTGAGCCGATTATCGTTATCGATGGTTTCAGTTCCAATCCCGCCGCTTTGGTTGAGGACGCGGCCTCACGCGGGTTCAGCCCGCTCGGTCCCCACTATCCGGGCGTTCGGGCGCCGCTGGCGGGAAAGTACTTGTCGGAGCGGATGGACCTTTTGCAGCGGCTGCTGGCGGATGTGTTTGGCTTCCGGAACGGAGCGAACCTGCTGGAATGCAATTTCTCGCTGGTGACAACGCAGCCTGGCGCGCTGGGCGTGATGCAGCGCCTGCCGCATTTCGATGCGGCCGATCCCGGCAGGATTGCGATTCTGCATTACCTTTGCGGACCCGCAGAGGGAGGTACTGCCTTTTATCGGCACCGGAGTACCGGTTTCGAAACGGTCAGCCCGTCCCGGATGGAAGACTATTCCGGCATGCTGGAAGCAGAACTCGCGCAGCGCGGCGCGCCGGAGGCTGGTTACTTGCGCGGCGACACGTCCCTGTTCGAACAGACCTACCGGGTCGAGGCGGCCTTCAACCGGCTGGTGATCTACCGGGGCTGGACGCTGCATACGGGGCTGATCCCGGAAGGCCATCCGCTGCCGGATGATCCGCGCGCCGGGCGGCTGACGGTCAATACATTCCTTCAGGCTCAGTGAATCCGGCCAGCGGCCCCTGCAGCGGGTAGTCGGCTTCGGCGACATAGCGGGAGGGGCCGCCGTCGCGCTTCTGGCTGGAATAGAGATGGAAGGCGCCGGCCTGCCAGGGCTCGCTGCGGTAGTCCTGGTGGCGCTCGGTCCAGGCGCGGGCGTCCTCGAGCGGGGTAGCGTGGCAATAGGCGAGCGTCACGTGCGGCGTGAACGGCCTGCGTTCCAGCGGGATCGCCAGCCGGCGGGCGGCGCGCTCGCAGGCCGAGGCGAGGCCGCGCACCTCGTCGCTCCCGCGCACCCGGGCCCAGACGGCGGCCGGCTCGCGGCGGCCGAACCAGCCGGCGCCTTCCAGGCTGAGCGTGGGGGCGGACGCTTCGATTTCGCCGAGGAGTTCGTCAAGGTCGCGCGCCTGGGTGTGGCGCAGCTCACCGAAGAAGCAGAGCGTGACGTGAAAGTTCTCCTCTGGCCGCCAGCGTGCGCCGGGCAGGTCCTTCTGGAGCTTGCGAAGCGGCCGGGAAATCTCCGGCGGCACGGGCAGGGCGGCGAAGAGGCGAAGCATGGAAGCGGTTTTTTCACAGCGGCGGGCAAAAGAAAACCCTGCCGTTCGGGGCCGGGTTTCGGGCTTGCAGTTTCGGGCGTGATCAGCTGGCGAGATGGTCCAGTTTTCCGAAATGCTCCGCGAGCAGATAGTAGAAAGCGACGCGGCACTTCTGGCCGCCTTCGGCTTTCATCTGGTCGCAGATTTTCGCGATGCCGGCATCGAGCTCCTGCTGATTGAGCGCCAGGCCAAGCCTGGTGCGGCACCATTTATCCCGGATCCGGTCAAGCTCTCCATCATCACTGCAGGCGACGACGGAACTGTCCTTGTGGCGCAGGGCAATCCCCAAATGCCCTACGATCTTCTCAGCGGCTGCCTTGTTGTATCCTTTTGCATATTTCCTGATGTTTTCGGCATACATCGAGGCGTCAGCCATGGTCTTCCCCTTTAAGTCGTGGCTTGTTTTACTGCGAAAGATAGAATTCACAGTCAAGCGTGAGTTCATGGCCCGGACGAGGTAGCGTCCCATCGCGTGGTGTAATTCGTGCACGCCGTCTCGGCTGCGGTAATGGTTTCAGTTGCCCACGCCGGGCAGACTGGTGACAGGGTTATCGACGATCCTGGCAAGACTTTCCAGTGACATGTATCGCCGGGTGAGAGCCCATTCGTCGTTCTGCTCGAGGAGCAGCGCGCCGACGAGGCGGATTATCGCCGCATCGTTCGGGAAGATGCCGACAACGTTTGTGCGCCGTTTGATTTCCTTGTTGAGCCGTTCGAGCGGGTTGGTCGAGTGGATCTGGGTCCAGTGCTCCTTCGGGAAGGCCATGTAGGCCAGCACATCTTCCTCGCTGCTATCCATCAGCTCGGCGACGGAGACGAACCGTTCGCGAAGATTGTCGGCCACGTTGCGCCACTGTGTGCGAGCAGCTTCCTGCGCCTCCTGAGCGAACACGGTTTTCACCAGGGCGGCGACGGCGGCGCGGTGCGTCTTGCCGACCCGGCCGAGAAGGTTGCGCATCCAGTGCACCCGGCATCTTTGCTGGCCGGTGTTCAGCACTTTCGTGGCGGCCGCACGCAGGCCCTTGTGATCATCTGCGATGACAAGCTTCACGCCCCGCAGGCCGCGCGTTGTGAGGGATCTGAGGAAGTCCTTCCAGAAGGGCTCTGCTTCGGATTCGCCCGTCGCAGGCCCGAGAACTTCGCGCTTGCCTTCGGCATTCGCCCCGACAGCCACTATTGCAGCGGTGGACACGATACGCCCTCCTTGCCGGCTTTTGATGTAGGTGGCGTCGATCCAGAGATAGGGCCACTCGCCTTCAATAGGGCGGTTCAGGAAGGCCTGCACACGCTCGTCTATTTCTTCGCACAAGCGCGACACCTGGCTCTTCGAGACCCCCGTGCCACCCATTGCCTTGACCAGATCATCGACAGCGCGCGTCGAGATGCCTTTGATGTAAGCCTCCTGGATAACCGCTGTCAGCGCCTTCTCAGCGGTCCTTCGCGGCTCCAGGAACGACGGAAAGTAGGTTCCCTTGCGCAGCTTCGGGATGTCGAGATCGATCCGCCCGGCACGGGTTTCCCATGTCCTCTCCCGGTAGCCATTCCTGTAAGTCTTGCGATCCGAGGAGCGGGCACCGGGAGCCGCGCCCGTGTGCGCCTCCACTTCCATCTCCATCATGCGTCCGGCCGCAAAAGCCAGCATGTCGCGCACCAGGTCGTTGTCTGCGCTCTGGTCAATCAGCTCGAATAAAGCCAATCTGTCTTCGGTCATCGTGTGAGGTCCTTCTGGTTGAGTTTTGCAACCACAACCTCGACGGATTCGCGCACGATGACCTTCCCTCAGGTCGAATTTACACCAAGCCCGGGGACGCTACCCCCGGACGACCCAAGTCAACAGTGACTAGCTGTTCACTGGACCCGGCATTTTGCGCATTTCTGGGGCCATTCGGGCCATTCACAGAAGTATTTTAGCTCGCTGAACTTATGCTTGGGTAATCAAATATTAACCAGGAACCGCATTCGCGGAAGAGGTTAAAGTCCCTGCAGGCCGGGAACCTGAAGATGCAAAACCTGAGGCTCATACACTACGGATTCTGTTGCACGCAGGACCGAGTGCCCCCATATATCGTCCAAACGGCGCCCGGTGGGCGTCCGTGCTCATGGAAAGGGTTCAACAACCGATGAATGACTTTAACCGGACTTTCGGAGGGATCGATGCAGGGTCTGCCGACACCTCCGTCAACGTAGGCCTGCGCACCTTCATGCTGGGGGTCTACCAGAAGCTAGCCCTCGGTATTGCGCTGGCAGGCGGCCTCGCCTTCCTCGTCGGCTCCAACATGGTGCCGGCGCTGACACAACTCGTGCTGTTTTCGCCGCTGCGCCTCGTTATCCAGTTTGCACCGATCGTGCTGATCCTCGGCTCGGCTTTCCTGATGAAGCGCCCGTCGCCGCTGGCCACCGGCATCGTCTACTGGACCATCGTGTCCCTGCTGGGCCTCAGCCTGTCGATCTGGGTCTACCTGTCGCTGGCCGGAACCGGCGCTGAAACGCGCGCGGGCCGCGGGATCTCACCGACCCTCTTCACGATGGCGAAAGCCTTCCTGCTGACCTCCTCGGCGTTCGGCGCGCTCAGCCTGTTCGGCTACATGACCAAGACGAACCTCAAGCCAGTCGGCGTGTTCGCCGTGTTTGCGCTGTGGGGTATCGTGGGCGTCAGCCTGCTCAGCCTGCTGTTCCCGCCCTCGGGCTTCCTGGAAGTCGCGATCATGGTCGGCGTGCTGGCTGTATCGGGCATCCTGATTGCCTTCGACACGCAGAACCTGAAGGAAGGCTACTTCCAGAACGAAGGCGACACCCGCTCGCTCGCGGTGATGACGAACTTCGGCGCGCTTGGCTTCTTCATCTCATTCTACAACATCTTCACGATCCTGATGTCGATGTTGTCCAGCAACGACTGACGGACGGCCAATAACATAACAGACTGCGCGCCCCGTGAGCCCTGCTCACGGGGCGTTTGCTTTTGGGCCGCATTGCACGCGGGCGCGGCCTCGGGTAGGCCTCCCGCGACATCGTTCCCAGGCCCATTCCGAGGAGACCCCACATGGCCCGCAACAGAATTGCCCTTATTGGTTCCGGCATGATCGGCGGCACGCTCGCCCATGTGTGCGCGCGTGAAGAACTCGGAGACGTGATCCTGTTCGACATCGCGGAAGGCCTGCCGCAGGGCAAGGGCCTCGATATCGCGGAATCGACCCCTGTTTATGGCGCCTCGGTCGGCCTGAAAGGGGTCAATGACTATGCCGGGATCGCCGGTGCCGATGTCTGCATCGTGACCGCCGGTGTGCCGCGCAAGCCGGGGATGAGCCGCGACGACCTCCTCGGCATCAACCTCAAGGTCATGAAGGCCGTGGGCGAAGGCATTAAGGCGCATGCGCCCGGCGCGTTCGTGATCTGCATCACCAACCCGCTCGACGCGATGGTCTGGGCGCTGCGAGAATTCTCCGGCCTGCCGCACTCGAAAGTGGTCGGCATGGCGGGCGTGCTGGATTCGTCGCGCTTTGCCTACTTCCTGTCCGAGAAGACCGGCGTGTCGGTGGCTGACATCCATGCCTGGACGCTGGCAGGCCACGGCGACGACATGGTGCCGATGGTGCGCCACTCGACCGTAGGCGGGCTGCCGCTGCCGGAACTGGTGAAGCAGGGCTGGATGACGCAGGCCGAGCTCGACGCGATCGTAGAGCGCACGCGCAAAGGCGGCGGCGAGATCGTCAACCTGCTGAAGACCGGCTCGGCCTATTACGCTCCGGCCGAGAGCGCCATCGCGATGGCAAAATCCTACCTCTCCGACCAGAAACGCGTCCTGCCGGTCGCCGCCTACTGCCGCGGCGAGTTCGGCGTTAAGGACATGTATGTCGGCGTGCCGACACTGATCGGGGCCGGCGGCGCCGAGCGGATCGTCGAGTTCGACCTGAACGCTGACGAGAAGGCGATGTTCGAGAAATCGGTCGCATCCGTGCAGGGCCTCATCGAGGCCTGCAAGGCGATCGATCCTTCCCTCGCCTAGGCTTTGCAGATTGACGGGGCGGCGCGGCGCGCAGACTTTCCGGTCACCCCATGACAGGAGGAATGCATGCGGTTGATCTGTTCTGGCGCCGGCCTTCTCGCGCTCGCCTTCGCCGCGGCTTGCGGGGGCGGCCCGGCCCCGGAGACGGCCGGGCAGGCCCCGGCCATTACGGCGCCAGCAGATGCGGCAGAGGCGCCGCTTCAGCTGAGCCCGGTTTGCCAGAACCTCGAACGCCTTGTCGCCGCGCGCGGCGATTCGCCCGCGTTCGCGAGCTTGCCGGATGATTTCGCGTTCAGGGACGGCGTTGCTTGCGCCGCAGCCGATCAGACGATCAAGGCCGGTGCGGACCAGACACCCATAACGCTTTCCGGTTATACCTGCGTATTCAGGAATGAGCCGGGCGGTGCCGAAGATGCGGCCTGGCCCGTTTGGCAGGCTGTCCTGGCAAATGCGTCCGAATGCGGCGCCAACCGCTGGACCATGATGACGGACACGGACACCTCAGGCAGCGCCCGGACAAGGCGTGTCCTGCTTTACCGGGAGGCAGACGCGCCGCAGCTTCTGTTGCAGGAGGGGCCAGTCGAGCCGGTGCGGTTCGAGTGGTCGCAGGATGGCGGTCAGACCATCCTCCTGTTCGTGGCAGCGCCTTGAAAGACATCGTCATCGAGACGCCGCGCCTGATCCTGCGTCCTCCGTCGGCGGAGGATTTTAGCGGATTCTGCGAGTTGATGGCGGATGAAGTATCGGCCCGGTTCATTGGCGGCGTGCAGCCCCCCGAAGTCGTGTGGCGGACCCTGTGCATGATGTCGGGGGCGTGGACCATCAAGGGCTTTTCGATGTTTTCGGTCTTGGAGAAGCAGACGGGGCGCTGGGTCGGCCGGCTCGGACCCTGGCAGCCAGAAGGCTGGCCGGGCACGGAAATCGCCTGGAGCCTGCTGACCTCGGCGCAGGGCAGGGGATACGCCGTCGAAGGCGCATCTGCCGCGATGGATTACGCCGTGGATATTCTGGGGTGGACTGAGATCATCCACACCATCGACGAGAATAATACGACGTCGATCAAGGTGGCGGAGCGGCTGGGGTCAGCCTGCCTGCGCAAGGCGACTGCTCCGCCGCCCTTCAAGGACAAGATCTGGGACGTGTACGGCCAAACGGCAGACGCCTGGCGCGCCCGCCGCGCCAGCCGGTAGACCGTTGGTGGCGTCAGGCAACCCGCCGGGGCCGGCGCCGCAGGACAGAGGTGAACGCGTGCGTCTCGCGCTCTGCGCGGCGCTGCAGGCGCTGAAGCTGGCGCGCCGCGAAGCGGCAGGAGCCGCGCAGGATCCCGCGCGGCTCCGGTGGGCGGCGCTCGGGATCGTCAGTGCACTGCAGGGCGCGCTGGTGGCGGCGCTTTCAGGATACGAGACGGCGACGATTGACGCCGTGCAGAACCCCTCACAGCCCGAGCGGATTGCACCCGTGGCTTTCCTGCTGCGGCGCGCGCGTTCAGCCGAGTTCCTGAACGCGCCCGAGCGGGTGGAACTCTCCGGCAGCCGCCAGCGCGCGCTGGAGCGGGTGATCGATGTGCGCAATGCCGCGGTGCATGCCCTGTCGGTGGAGATACCGGAAACGCTTGCGCGTGACATGCGCGTGGCCACCGCGTTGATTGAACATCTGGTGGTGCAGGCGCCGGCGTTTGATCCTGCGCCGGTGCGTGTCGTCTCGGCGTTGATCGCCGATGAGCTCAAGGCGCTGGAGGCCGCGCTGCGGGAAATGCCCGCCGATTAACGTCAAAGTGACGCCTGTCGGGCAAGGCTTCGCTGATGCGCCGCGCCTCAACCCTGCTCGCCTGCCTTCTGATTGTGCCGCTGATCGCCGCGGCGCCGGACACGTTCACGCGCGCTGATCTCGAAGCGCTGGAAGCCGAACGCCGCGCGGCGGTTGCCGAACTGGCGGCGCTGGAGTCGCAGGGCGAGACGGCGGTGGTGGATCTGCGCGTGCTGGACGAGACGCTGCTGTCGACCGCGATGGAGGCGCGCCGCCGGGAAGAGCAGGCGAGCCGCGCCGAGATCGCGCTGGTCACCTTGAGCGCGCGCCGCGAGGCGGCGCGGCGCGAACTGCTGACCAGCGAGACAGCGCTGGAGGACCTGCTGGCGGCGCTCGCCGCCGCCAATCGGCGCAAGCCGCCGGCGCTGGTCGTCAGCCCCGGAAATTCGAGCGTGGCCATCCGCCGGGCGATCCTGATGCAGGCGGCCTATCCCAAACTGTCGGACCGGGCGGGCGCCATCTCGAAGGAGATCGCCGAGCTCAACACGCTGGAGGCCAGCATCAACGCGCAACAGGCGCGCCTCGGGGCGGCCGAAGCGACGATTGCCCTCAAGAAGGAAGAGATCGAACGGCTCGCCGCCAGCAAGCGGGCTGCGTTCGAGGGCATTTCCGGAAGCCTCGACGGGCTGCGCGACCGGGCAGACCGTCTCGGCAAGCAAGCGGGCACCTTGCGCGAACTGCTCGCAGCGCTCGAACTGAATGCGCCGGACGCGCCGCGCGCGAAGCCGGGCAACCGGCCGCAGCTGGCGGCGCTGCGCACGTCCAGGCCCGGCGCCTCGAAACCGGCCGCGATTGCCGGGCCCGCGAAGAATACGGCCGCGCCGCTCGGCAAGTCCGCGCTTGGCGGCCTTCAGCAGCCGGCGGCAGGCACCTTGCTGCATGGGTTCGGTAAGACGCTCGCGAGCGGATCGAAGACCGAGTATGTCGTGTTTGCAACCCGCGCCGAGGCCCAGGTGGCGGCGCCGGTGGGCGGCGTGGTGGAGTTTGCCCGCCCGTTCCGGACGTACGGGATGATGCTGATTGTCCGCACAAGTGACGGATATAATGTTATTCTTTCAGGCATGAGCCGTATTTACGTTTCCGAAGGCCAGTCTGTCACCGCCGGTGAACCCGTCGGCCGCATGCCGGACCGGGACGATCCTGCACCGGAACTGACTGTGGAATTAAGGCTTGGCGACAAGGTGCTTGATCCGGCAGAGTGGATGTCTCGCGGCAACTAGAGGGTCGCTGAAATGATGATGGAGTGGAACATGCGTTCATTGCTGACCGGAACGGCCCTTGGCGGGGTTCTGGGGGCCGCTGCCGTCGGCTTTGCGGCGATGGCCTGGCCCCAGGAAGAGGCTGGCAAGCCCGAAGATCCGCGCACGGCCACCTATCAGCAAATCGAACTGTTCGCGGAAATCTTCGCCCGCGCCCAGCGCGACTATGTGGTGCCGATTGACGAGCAGGAGGCAATGTCCGCCGCCATCAACGGCATGCTGACCTCGCTGGACCCGCACTCCGGCTATCTCGACCCCGAGGATTTCCAGTCCCTTCAGGTGCAGACGTCCGGCGAGTACGGCGGGCTCGGTATCGAAGTGACGATGGAAGACGGCTTCGTCAAAGTCATCTCGCCGATGGACGGAACGCCGGCTGCCAGAGCCGGCATCATGCCCGGAGATTACATCACCGCCATCAATGGCAAGCCGATCATCGCCCTGACGCTGAACGACGCCGTGAAAGAAATGCGCGGTGAGCGCGGCACAGAACTCGAGATCACCATCCTGCGGGAAGGTATCGATCCGTTCCAGGTCAAACTGGTGCGCGAAGTCATCCAGCAGAAGTCCGTCACCTGGCGCACCGAGCCGGGCGACATCGGCTATATCCGGGTGTCGACCTTCAACGAGCGCACGACGCTGCTGCTCGAAGAGGCGCTGGACGGCCTCAGCCGCGGGCCGAAACCGAAGGGCATCGTGCTGGACCTGCGCAATAATGGCGGCGGGCTTCTGGATGAGGCGGTCAAGGTGGCCGATCATTTCCTGTCCGGCGGCGAAGTCGTCTCGACGCAGGGCCGGCGCCCGGTGGATGTCGAGCGGCGCAATGCCTCCAAGGGCGAGTCCTTCAAGGGCGTACCTTTGGTCGTGCTGATCAATGGCGGTTCGGCTTCGGCGTCTGAAATCGTGGCCGGCGCGCTGCAGGACCGCGCGCGCGCGCTCGTGATCGGCACCACCAGCTTCGGCAAGGGTTCGGTCCAGTCGGTCATCCCGCTGGGCGCCGACCGCGGCGCCATCCGCCTGACGACGGCGCGCTATTACACGCCGGCCGGCCGGTCGATCCAGGCCCTCGGGATCGAACCGGACCTGATGATCACGCAGGTGCGCCTGACGCAGGAAGAACTCGAGAAGATCGAACGCTGGTCCGAGGCCGACTTGCCGCACGCCCTGCAGAACGAATCCGGGGAGGAGCGCAAGCAATTGCGCATGCCGGACGAGCAGCCGCCGGAAGGCTACGAGGGCGAGGATTTCCAGCTTGAGCGGGCGCTCCAGATGCTGCGCGAGGGCAAGACAGCCGCGTCGCGGATGGCGTCGAAGGCCGGCTGATCCGGCCCTTTCCGGCCGCATATCCTTAGCGGTCCGTTACACGGCGGACGCAATTTGTTTGCGACCTGTTAACCCTCTGGGGCGATGTTCGGGGTTCTGATATCCAGCCCCGTTGCAAAAGGTCGAGCCCATGGGTTACCGGCGCGAGTCCGAGCCATCGCCATTTCGCACAGGGGTTGTCCATGCGGGCATGAGCCTCGCTGTGTTCGGCGGTCTTTCCGCCTCGCTTGGCCTTGGCATCCATGTTGTGGCCGATCCGGCGGCAGCGAGCCCGAGCCAGACGCTGGCCCTGTTTGAAACGGAAGAGACGGGCGACACGTTGCGCATGTCGCGCCTGACCGATCCGGGCGAGCATCCTGGCGGCGACCTGCTTCCCGGCCCGGAAGACACCGGCAGCGGGATGGAAATGGCCTATGTGCCTGCCGGGGGCGAAGCGGTTCGCGTCGAAGTGACGGTCGGGCAAGGGGGCCCCACGGTCGGCGACGCTATCCGTATCAACGGCCGCATCGTGCGCGCAGGCGAATCCCTCAGCCAGGTCCGCAGTGTTCCGCAGGCGGACGCCCCGATCAATCTCGCATCGGCCACCACAGTGTCCACTGCGCCGGTCAAATCCAAATCCAGGAGCACGGCGCCGGCGGACGTCTACGCCCGCAGGTTCGCCAACCCCGAAGGCCTGCCGATGGTGGGCCTCGTGATCGGCGGCCTCGGCATGAACGCGACGCAGACGCAGCTGGCGATCGACGACCTGCCGGCGGAAGTCACGCTGTCCTTCGCCCTGGACTCCAAGCGCCTCGACCACTGGATCAAGACCGCCCGCGCCGACGGCCATGAAGTGCTGATCGAAGTGCCGATGGAGGCCTATGACTATGGCCGCATGAAAATGCACCCGGACACGCTGCTGGCGGGCGCCGACGCCAAGGCGAATCTCACGCGCCTTGAAGCGGTCCTGGCCCGCACGTCCGGCTATTTCGGCATCGTTAATTATCAGGGCGCGAAGTTTGCGGCCGACAAGGCCTCGGCCACACCGGTGCTGGAGCGCCTCAGCGAGAAGGGCCTCGCCTTCATCGACGATGGCAGCTTTGAGCGCACCAGCCTGGAAAGCCTCTCCCGTGCGAGCGGCCTGCGCTATGCGCGCGCGGCCGGGCCGGTAGATGCCCGCCAGACGCCCGCCGATATCAGCGCCGAACTGATGGACCTTGAATCCCTGGCGCTGGAGAAAGGCGCGGCCTTCGGGTCGGGCTATGCGTTCCCGGTGACGGTCGAGGCAGCGAAGGTCTGGATCTCCCAGCTGGAGGAAAAAGGCCTCGTGCTTGCCCCGGTCTCCGCGATCATCAATACCCGCCCGGTCGAGGTGCGCACTGGCAGCCTTGATAAGTCTGGTCTATTCAACGGCGGGTGACCCAGCCGAAGTTTGATCCCACGCTCTATCGCCCGAATGTCGGCCTCGCCCTGTTTTCCAAGGCAGGGCATGTGTTTATCGGGCGGCGTGTGAATGGCCGGGGGCCGTTCCAGTGGCAGATGCCGCAAGGCGGGATCGATGACGGGGAAAGCGCTGTGACCGGCGCCCTGCGCGAACTCGAGGAAGAGATCGGGGTGCCGGCGAAGCTGGTCGATGTGCTAGAAGAGACACCGGACTGGCTGCATTACGAATTTCCGCCTGACCTGAAGAAGCGGTTGCCGGGCCCCTATCATGGCCAGCGGCAGAAATGGTTCGCCTTGCGCTTCAAGGGCTCCGACAGCGATGTGCGGCTTGACCGGCATACCCCGGAGTTTGACGCCTGGCGCTGGGCAAAACTGGAAGAAACACCGGACCTGATCGTACCCTTCAAGCGGCCGGTCTATCTGGAAGTGGCGGAGCGTTTCCGCCGCTGGACCGAACCGGTGCTGCCGGGGCGTGTGGCGCAGGGCTGAAGGGGAGGGATATGCCGACACTGCTGATGATCCACGGGATCGGGTGCGATGCCAGCGCCTGGGACGTGATGAAGCCCGCCTTCGAGGCTGGCGGCTGGACCTGCGAGGCGATAACCTTGTTTCCGGACCAGCGCGTGCGCGAGAATCCGCCCGCGAGCCTGCCGGCACTTGGCATCGCCGACTATATCGAGGCATCGGCGGCAGAAGCGCGGCGCCTCGCCGCGCGCGACGGAGCCAGGCCGGCCGTGATCGGACATTCGATGGGCGGGCTGATCGCCCAGGTGCTCGCCGAGCGCGGCGAGGTTTCGAAGGCCGTGTTCCTGACGCCGGCGCAGACCAGGGACTGCGCCGTGATCGGACTTTCGGTGGCCTGGACGTTCTTCAATGTTATCACGAAACAGGACCGCACCCGGTCCTACAAGGTCTGGAAGACCGGGTTCAAATCCGGAGTCCTGAACCGCGTGCCGAAGAGCCGCCATGACGCGGTCTATGCCGGCGCGCTGTTCGATTCGGGCAAAGTCTACGGTGATATATCGGACGGCCTTTCGGTTGACGAAAGCAAGGTGGCGATCCCCACGCTGACGATTGCCGCCAGCCAGGACCGCGCGACCCTGCCGCAGGGCGTGCGCAAGGTCGCGGCAAAATATGCGAGCAGCCCGGTGGCCGGGGATTTCATCGAGTATGCCGGTCATGCGCACTGGATCATAGATGAACCGGGTACGGACAAGGTCGCGGCAGATATTCTCGGCTGGCTGGCGCGCGCCGCATGACGCAGGAGGAAGTCCACGGGGTTCACGACTATGTTTCCGACCCGCGCAACGCCGATGTGCTCATTTCGGTGAACGGCGCGCTGAAGCGGCGCGAGGAGGCGGTCGTTTCCGTTTTCGATTCCGGCTACCTGCTGGGTGACGGGGTGTGGGAAGGCCTGCGTGTCCTGGACGGCGGGGTCGCTTTCTGGCCGGAGCACCTGAAACGGCTCTACGCGGGGGCCAAGACGATCGACATGGATATCGGCCTGGCACGCGAGGAACTGACTGCGCGGCTGATGGACTGCCTGAAGGCCAACGGCATGCAGGACGGGGTGCACATCCGCCTGATGGTTACGCGCGGGATCAAGAAGACGCCCTATCAGGGGCCGCGGTTCACGATCGGCAAGGCGACCATCGTGATCATCCCGGAATACAAGACGCCGGTGCCGGAGGTGCAGTCCCGCGGGGTGAGCCTGTTTACCGTCCACGTCCGCCGGACGGGTCCTGCCGAGCAGGACCAGAAGCTCAACTCACATTCCAAGCTCAACTGCATCATGGCCTGTATCCAGGCCGACAAGGCGGGCGCCGACGAGGCGCTGATGCTCGATCCTGCCGGCTTCGTCGCGACGTGCAACTCGACGCATTTCTTCATCGTTCGGGACGGCGAAGTGTGGACCTCGCCGCCTGAATACTGCCTCGGCGGGATCACCCGCGGCAATATCCTGCGCGTCTGCCGGGAGGCAGGCATTCCGGCGGTCGAGAAGCGGTTCTCGCTGTTCGATGTCTACTCAGCCGACGAGGCGTTTATCACCGGCACCTTTGCCGGTGTCACGCCGGTACGCGAAGTGGACGGCCGCGTGATTGAGCACCTCGATGGTCCGGTCTCGCAGCGTGTGCGCGCACTCTACAAGGCGCTGCAGGCGAGAAGCCTGACGCCGATTGCATGAGCGCGCCGGTCCGGATCGCCATGTGGTCAGGTCCGCGCAACCTGTCGACCACGATGATGCGCAGCTTTGGCGCGCGCGCCGATACCGCGGTCGTGGACGAGCCCTTCTATGCGGCGTTCCTGAAGATCACCGGGCTGGACCATCCGATGACGGAGGAAATCCTGGCGGCGCATGAGGCGGATCCCGGCAAGGTCATTGCGGCGATGACGGGCCCCGTGCCCGGCGGCAAGCGCCTCTTCTACCAGAAGCACATGATCCACCATATGGTGGACCCGATTTCCATGGACTGGCTGGACCGGATCGAGCGGCACGTGCTGCTGGTGCGTCATCCGGCGCGTGTCATCGCCTCCTACCAGCGGAAGATGGAGACGCTCAGCCTCGAGGCGGTTGGCATCCCGCAACAGATGGTCCTGTCGCAGCGTCTCGGGCCAGTGCCGGTGATCGATGCCGACCGTGTGCTTGAAGACCCGGAAGGGGTGCTTTCCCGCCTGTGCACAGCCCTCGATATCGGGTTCGATCCGGCCATGCTGAACTGGCCAGCGGGTCCGCGCGCGCAAGACGGGGTCTGGGCGCCGCACTGGTATGACGCTGTCTGGGCCTCGACAGGCTTTGGTGCGCCGGCGGGACCCTTGCCGGTACTTTCAGGGCGCGCCGCCGAACATGAAAAGGAGGCGCTCGAAATCTACGAGCGCCTCCTGAAATCGCATGTCTGAGGCGCGGTTTACTCGGTGACGGCCGTGACCGTGGCGACGCCGGACGAGCCTTGCGAAGTGGTGTAGGGCGTCACGTGGCCGACCGTGGTGCCCCAGGTTTCGAACGTGGCGCAATTGTCGGTGCCGTTGACGCTGGAGCAGATCGTCTTGCCGGCTTCGTCGGACGTGTAGGCGACCGGCTCGCCGCCGTTGAAGCTGACTGTGCCGTCATCGCTGAAAACAGCGACCAGCTTGTCGCCTTCGGCCGGCGCAAATTCGACGGTAGTGGTGGCGGCCATGGCAGGCAGGGCGGCCAGTGCGAAGGCAGCGAGGATGAGGGTTTTCTTCATGGTGTTTCGTCTCCCGGGGGCGGTTCTGGTTTTAAGGTGAACTCTACGCCGGGGAATTGATAACGCCGCCGCGCGCCGGTTCAACTGCCTTCCGCAGACAAACGCCCCCGACGTTTCCGTAAGGGGCGTTGCAAGCTTTGAGCCGGCGTGGGTGTCAGGTGTTCTCGCCGCACATGCGCAGGAAGCGGTTGCGCAGGTCAGCGTCCGATTTGAACACGCCCGTGAACTGCGTGGTGATCGTTGTCACATGCTTATGGTGCACGCCGCGCGTCGACATGCACTGGTGCTCGGCTTCGATGAACACGGCCGTACCCATCGGGGCGAGGCTCTCGGTGATGGCGTCGCAGATCTGCGCCGTCATCGTTTCCTGCGTCTGAAGACGCTTGGCAAATATTTCAACGACGCGGGCGAGCTTCGAGATTCCCACCACGGCCTGCGACGGCTTGTAGGCAACAAAGGCCTTGCCGAGGAACGGCGCCATGTGGTGCTCGCAATGGCTTTCGACTTCGATGTTGCGCAGCACGACGATGTCGTCATAGCCCTGCACGTCCTCAAAGGTCCGGCTGAGGTATTTCACGGGGTCTTCGCCGTAACCCTCGAACCATTCCCTGTAGGCATTGACGACGCGTTTCGGCGTATCGAGCAGGCCTTCACGGGCCGGATCGTCGCCGGCCCAGGCGATCAGCGTGCGCACGGCCTCTTCGGCCTCTTGCTGGCTCGGTCTGCGTACGCCATCGGCGCGCGGCAGGTCAGTCTTGGGCGTGACGGCGTCCATAGGCATTTATACTGGTCCTTCACTGAGGGACGGGGGTCGAGCCGGGGCATCGCTGCACGGACTTAACGCCCGCCCGGAGTTGATACCCTCAGGGCGATTGTGGGAACATAAGACGGCTACCCGTCTGTTTCCAGCGCTTTCTACGCGTAAGGGGGCTACTGGATCAGCAGTTTATTGGCTTTCCCGGCGTCAAGTGTTAAGGACCGGCCATGAACCTGCCCGCGTTTACCGTTTCGTGCTGCCGGACCTGTTGTCGCTGACGCGGCAACGCGCCATTAGGGCTGGCCTGAACTGCGCCCTGGCAATATCCACGAACCGACAGACTGACACGAGACCGGGATGACCCTGAAACTCCACGATACCATGACGCGCGAAAAGCGCGGCTTCCAGCCGCAGGATGCCAAGCGGATCACCGTCTATGTCTGCGGTCCGACGCCCTACAACTACGCGCATATCGGAAACGCGCGCCCGCCCGTCGTCTTTGACGTCCTGCGCCGGCTGCTGATGAAAACCTATGGTGAAGGCGCCGTCGTCTTCGCGCGCAACATCACCGACATCGAAGACAAGCTGATCAAGGCGGCAGTGGACTCCGGCCAGCCGATCGCGGCCATCGCGAAGAAATATGCCGGCGTCTACAACGCCGACATGCTGGCACTGAACGTCCTTCCCCCAAGCATTGAGCCCTGGGCCACGCAGCATGTCCCGGAGATGATCGGGATCATCGCCAGCCTCGTGCGCAAGGATTACGCCTATGTTGGCAAGGAAGGCGTCTGGTTCTCGGTGGCCGCGATGCCGGATTACGGCAAGCTGTCGGGCCGCAAACCGGAAGACAATGAAGAGGGCGCCCGGGTCGAGCCGAGCGCGGACAAGCGCGCGCCGTCCGATTTCGCGCTCTGGAAGTTCGCCAAACCGGGTGAGCCGGAAGACGCGGTCTGGGACTCGCCCTGGGGCAGGGGCCGGCCCGGCTGGCATATCGAATGCTCGGCCATGGCGGCCAAACACCTCGGCCGCACCATCGACATCCACGGCGGCGGTGTCGACCTGACCTTTCCGCATCACGAGAACGAGATCGCGCAATCTGAATGTGCGCACGGCGAGCTGATGGCGCGCTACTGGCTGCACAACGGCTTCCTCGACATGGGCGGGGAAAAGATGTCGAAGTCGGTTGGCAATGTCGTGCTTGTGCATGACCTGCTGAAAGACTGGCCGGGCGAAGTGATCCGTTTTGCGATGCTCAGCGGACACTACCGCGCGCCGCTCGACTGGACTCCGGACTTGCTGAAGCAGGCGAAGACAACGCTGGACCGGATCTATGGCGCGCTGCGCCGGGTCTGGGCGGCGGAGGGCGGCAAGGCCGCCTACCGCGGCGTGCGTGAGGCGCTTGAGGATGATATCAACACGCCGGAAGCGCTGGCCGAACTTTCCGGCATCGCTTCTGCAGCCAACATGGCGGCCGACCAGAATGATCAGGCGATGATGGCGGCCACGCGGGCCGACCTTCTGGCCGCAGGCGAACTGCTCGGCCTGCTGATGAAAACGCCGAAGGAATGGGAACAGGGCGGTAGCGCAGTTGACGCCGCGCGGATCGACGGCCTCGTCGCGGCGCGGGTCGCAGCGCGGGCGTCGAAAGACTGGGCCGAGGCGGACCGTATCCGCAAGGCGCTGGCCGAAGAGGGCGTTGAAATCATGGACGGCGCAGGAGGCAGCACATGGCGGCGCATCTGATCCGCAGAGGCTTTCTGGGTCTTCTGGCCCTATGCCTGATGACGGCCTGCGCCTCTGCGCCTGCGCCGGCCGCGTCAGGAGACACGTCGGCTGAGGCCGCGGCGGTGGTTCGCCTCTTCCTGGTGCGCCACGGCGAGAAAGAGACGGGCGCCGACCCCGCCCTGACCCCCGAAGGCGCCGCGCGCGCCAGGGCCCTGGCCGAGCGGCTGAAAGATGAGGGCGTCACGGAAGTCTGGTCGACGCAGACCCGGCGCACGCAGCAGACGGCGGCGCCGCTGTCCGTGCAGCGCGGCCTGCAGGTGCAGACCTATGATGCCTCCACTTTGCGGGCCTTTGCCAGCTGGCTGAAGGATGCGCCCGGCGTGAAACTGGTGGTCGGCCATTCCAACACGACGGACGCCCTCGCAGCCCTGCTCGGCGCCGATCCCGGCCCGGCGATCGCCGAGGCGACCGAGTTTGACCGGCTTTATGTGATTGCCATCGACGAGAACGGCGTCGTGCGTTCGCGGATCGAGCGCTATGGGGCAGCCCCGCCGGCGGGCGCAGAATGAACCGTGCAGGGTCGCCAGCGCCGGTGACCAATCTCAGGACGCTGATGCATTCCCTCGTCATGAATACCGAGGGCGAAGACGTATCGGTTCGCGAGATCCTCACGGCTGTCGGCCGGCGCGCCTATGGCCCTGTGCTGCTGCTGCTGGGATTCGTGGCCGTCAGTCCCCTGACGATCGTTCCGGGCGCCAACTGGTTCGTGGCGACCCTGACGCTGATCTTCGCGCTCCAGATCACGGTAGGGCTCAAGACACCATGGCTGCCCAGAAAACTCCTCGACGTGCGTTTCAAGCGTGAGCTCATGGTCAAGAGTGCCGGCACGGGAGAGCAATACGCGCACATGCTGGACGCGCTTGTGAAGCCCCGCCTGACCTTTCTGACGGCCGCGCCGTTCGTGCAGCTCGTCGGGATGGTCTGCGTCCTGGCGGCGCTGATCACCTATCCGCTGGGCCTGTTCCCGCTCGGACCACTGCTGCCGAGCCTGGCGGTCCTGTTGCTCGGCCTGGCGCTCACCGCGCGCGACGGCGTGGTGGTCCTGCTGGCTGTCGCAACTTTCTCGGGCTCCGTCGTCCTGATGGTGAAGATGTTGCCGAAAGTGGCACAGCTCTGGCCGTTTTGACGCGCTGCAACGTGGCGAATTCGTAAATTGACACTGCGTCAACTGGCAGGCATCCCCGGGCTATGGCTTCCGTGTCATTTCTACCCCCCACTCCTGCTGAGCCGCCTGTTGCCTTCCGGCACCCGGCGGCTCCTTTTTGGGCGCCCTTGCCGGGCGGCGCCGCGCGGGCCATCTAGGCGGCCATGAGCGAGCTCTATCACAACCGTATCCTTGAACTTGCGGGCGCCATTGCGCATGTCGGCCGCCTGCCGGATGCCGAGGGATCGGTCCTGAAAGTGTCGCGCGTCTGCGGCTCCACCGTCAACGTCGACATCAGGCTGGACGCCGCCGGCGAGCGCGTCACCGCCATCGCCGTGGACCCCAAAGCCTGCGCGCTGGGGCAGGCGGCGACGTCGATCCTCGCCGAGCATGCCGTCGGCGCAACCGTTGCCGAAATCCGCGCGGCACACGGCGCGCTGCGCGCCATGCTGAAAGACGGCGCCCCGCCGCCGGAGGGCCGGTTCTGGGAACTGCGCCATCTCGAGCCGGTCGCCGATTATCCGCCGCGCCACGTCTCCACGCTGCTCGCCTTCGAGGCCGCCGTGGCTGCGATCGACGCAGCCCTGGCGGCCCGGGCCGCGGCCTGAGATGGGCTTGCGCCGCCGCGCCGCCTATGTGCTGCTGGCCATCTACAAACATGGGCCGAGCCAGTTGTTGCAGCTCGCCGGCGCCCGGTGCCAGCACACGCCGACCTGCAGCGAATTTGGCGCCGAATGCGTGGCGCGGCATGGATGGTGGCCTGGCGGCTGGATGGCGCTCGCCCGTTTTGTCCGGTGCCGCCCGGGGGGCAGCCATGGCTACGACCCGGCGCCGGACACGAAACCCTCCGTTCCGTTCTGGCAGCCCTGGCGCTACGGGGACTGGGCGTCCGGCCCCAGAGACGGTTCGCAGGGGCTGGTTGAAACCGGCCCTGAGGCGTGACATGTGCAGCCCATGAACGCGAACCGCTTCCTCACCGGTCTGACCACGCGAACTCGCCAGGGTGCCTGAAGCGCCCCTGGTCCGCACCGCTCGTGCGCGCCCCTTCATGCACCCGCAAAATTCCTTATACGCCCCGGCACCGCTCTGAAAACAGGGTGGGAATCCCGGTAAAGCCGCGTTAAGCACGGCCGCGCCAGATGCCCTTGCCGGATCACCCGAATTCTGCCGCCGTGTGCGGCAAACCTTAGAAACGAAGACCCATGATCAACGTTACCCTCCCTGATGGTTCGAAGCGCGAATTCGCCGATGGGGCCTCGCCCTTCGATGTCGCCGAGAGCATCTCCAGATCCCTCGCCAAGAAGGCACTGGCCGCCCGCGTCAACGGCGAACTGCGCGACCTGAAACGCCCGCTCGACGGCGATTGCGCGGTCGCCATTGTCACGGATAAGGATCCGGACGGCCTCGAACTGATCCGCCATGACGCCGCCCACGTGCTCGCCCAGGCCGTTCAAGCCCTCTATCCCGATGCGCAGGTGACGATCGGCCCCGTCATCGATGACGGCTTTTACTATGATTTTGCCCGAAAGGCGCCGTTCTCCACGGATGACTTCGAGAAGATCGAAGCCAGGATGAAGGAGATCGTCGACGCCGATTACCCGATCGTGCGCGAAGTCTGGGAGAAGGACGCCGCCATCGCCGAGTTCAGGCGGATCGGCGAAGACTACAAGGCGCAGATCATCGACGACATCATCCCGCCGGGCGAGGCGATCACGCTCTACCGGCAGGGCGACTGGTTCGATCTCTGCCGCGGCCCGCACCTGCCCTCCACGGGCAAGCTGCCGAAGGCGTTCAAGCTGATGAAGATGGCCGGCGCCTATTGGCGCGGCGACTCGAAGAACGAGATGCTCCAGCGCATGTACGGCACGGCCTGGGCCAACGAGAAAGACCTCAAGGAACACCTCCACCGCCTCGAGGAGGCGGAGAAGCGCGACCACCGCAAGCTGGGCGCGCAGCTGGGCCTGTTCCACCTCGACGGCATGGCAGCCGCCGGCTCGGTCTTCTGGCACCCGAACGGGTTCCAGATCTGGCGCCAGATAGAAGCCTACATGCGCCGGCGTCTCGATGTGTCGGGTTATGAGGAGATCAAGACGCCCCAGCTGATGGATTCGGCTCAGTGGGAAAAGTCCGGCCACTGGGGCAAGTACCGCGAGAACATGTTTATCGTGCCGGACTTCATTCCGGAAGGCGATGAAGGGGTGGAAATCTCCGTGCCCGCTGATGCCAAGCTCATGGCGCTGAAGCCGATGAACTGCCCGGCGCATGTCGAGGTGTTCAAATCAGGGCAGAAGTCCTACCGGGACCTGCCGCTTCGCCTGGCCGAGTTCGGATGCTGCCACCGCAACGAGCCGCACGGCGCCCTTCATGGTATTATGCGCGTGCGCCAGTTCACTCAGGACGACGCGCACATCTTCTGCCGTGAAGACCAGATCGTAGAGGAATCAATCCTCTTCTGCCGGCTGCTGGAAAGCGTGTACCGCGACTTCGGCTTTGAGAAGATCGCGGTGAAGCTGTCAACGCGGCCGGCCGTGCGCGCCGGCGATGACGCAACCTGGGACCGGGCCGAGAGCGGTCTCAGGGCCGCCGTCGATGCCGCAGGCCTTCCTTGCGAGCTGCAGCCTGGGGAGGGTGCGTTCTATGGACCGAAGCTTGAGTTCCAGCTGACGGACGCCATCGGCCGCGTCTGGCAGTGCGGTACGCTGCAGCTCGACTATGTGCTGCCGGAACGCCTGGGCGCGGAGTATACGGCGCCCGACGGCTCGAAGCAGCGCCCCGTGATGCTGCACCGCGCGATCCTCGGGTCGATGGAGCGGTTCATAGGTATCCTGATCGAGGAATTCGCCGGGGCTTTCCCGATCTGGCTCGCGCCGGTGCAGGTGGTTGTCGCTGCGATTTCGGATGATGCAGCGGGCAGCTATGCCGACGAGGTCGCCGCCGAGCTTCGCAAGGCGGGCCTCCGGGTAGAGGTCGACCGGCGCAACGAAACGATCAACTACAAGGTCCGCGAGCACTCCCTGCAGAAGGTTCCGGTGATTGCGGTCGTCGGCGCGCGCGAAGCGGCAGAGCGAAAACTGGCCCTGCGCCGGCTCGGCTCCAACGGTCAGCAGATCATCACGCTGGATGAGGCGCTGGTAAGCCTTGCCGGGGAAGCGCAGCCGCCGGACCTCAAGCGGGCCCGCTGATACGCATACGGTGACAAGGCGCGGGGGCGGCGACTAGAGTGCGAGGCATGAACTACGGCCCTGTTCTTGCTGCCGCCTTCGTGCTCTGGCCCGTGATGGCGGTGCTGGGCGGGCAGGGTTTTGCGCCGCTGATCGGCCTGACAGGACTTGCCGCACTGGCCTTTGCCCGGCCGCAGATGCCGCCGGCGGCTTTTGCCTGTATCGGTTTTGCCTTCGTCGCCTGGGCGGCGCTCAGCGAACTCTGGTCGCCGGGCAGTCGTCAGATCGTGTCGGGCAGCCTGCTTGAGGGCACCTTCGCGGTCGAGGCGCGCAGCCTGTCGAGCGTGCTCCTCGCGCTGACATCTGCCCTGACCATCGCGGCCAGCCTTCGGACCGCGCCGGCGCCCTGGGCGTCTGGCATTGCGGCGACGATGCTGGGCGTGCAAGCCGCCCTGGTGATCGCATCACCCTACCTGTCCGGGATGGTGCTTTCCGCCGTATATGGAGAAGATTCCAGGGGCCTGATCGAAGGCGCGCAGAACATCGGACGCGGCGCCAACACGCTGGCGCTCGGCTTGCCTTTGTTGCTGCCCTTGCTGGTGCTGAGATGGAAGGTGGCCGGAATGGTCCTGGCCGGCCTGCTGCTCGCCGGGGCGGTTGCGGCCTTTGCGCTGCTGGGCAGCGCTTCCGCGCTCTGCGCGCTCGCCGCCATGGCCGCCGCGATGGGCCTCATCGTGCTGGCGCCGCGCATGGGCTTCCGGTGGCTTTTCGGCGCAATCGCGGGATACATCGCGGCAGCGCCGGTGCTGTATGCCGGACTGATCCGCGCCCTGGACCCGGTGTCGCAAAGCCTTCCCGCCTCGTTCCGCTCGCGCCTCTGGTCGTGGGAAGCCGTGATTGCGCGCAGCTCGGAGGCACCTTTCGCCGGGCATGGCATGGGCGCGACACGCAGCTGGAAAGACACCTTTGCCTCGCGCCCGGACTGGCTCGCCCAGCTGCCGGACTTCTGGGCCACCTATCCCATCGTGCCCGGCCATCCGCACAACATGGCGCTGCAGATCTGGGCCGAGACCGGCATGATCGGCGCGGTCCTCGCCGCGCTCAGCCTCGTCGCGCTGGCCTTCCATTTGCCGAGGCCGGGTGACCTGCCGCGCGAGATCCGCCTTGCGATCGCCGGACTTGCGGGCGCCGCCACCGTGATCTTCAGTTTCGCCTATAGTCTCTGGAACGAAGGCTTCTGGGCGTCTCTTGCGCTCGCCGCCGCCGTCATCATCCTCTGGCACCGCACCTTGCGGGAGGCCGAGGCATGACAGCGACGGTCACGGCGCTGGTCGTCTCCTATCATACCGGTCCCCGCCTGGTGGAATGCCTCTACGCCCTGAAGGGCGACCCGGATGTGACGGCCATCGTTATCACCAACAACGGAAATCCTCCGGGTGCCGAGGCCTGGCTCGAGGCCTTTGTCGCGGCGACGCCGCAAGCCCGGATCATCAGGCTTCCCAATCCCGGCTTCGGCGCCGGCGTCAATGCTGCGGCGCGCCTTGCGGCCACCGGCCACCTCCTCGTCATCAATCCTGACTGCGTCATCAGGCGCGGCGCGCTGCGCCCGATGATCGCGGCGCTGGACGGCGCGCCTTCTCCCGCCATCGCGGGCGGCCGCATCTTTGACCTGCAGGGCAGGGAGGAGCGCGGCGCCCGCCGCGAGACGCTGACGCTCGCCCGCGCGCTCGGTTTTGGCCGCTGGACGCTGGAGCAGGAACCGCCGCCGCCGGGACCTGTCTGTGTTGGCGCCATCTCCGGCGCCTTCTTCCTGATACGGACGAAAGATTTTTCGGCGCTCGGCGGCTTTGACGAAGGCTTCTTCATCCATGTCGAGGACGTGGACTTCTGCCGCCGGGCCGTCGAGGCAGGCGGCGCAGTCATCTATGTGCCCGCCGCCGGCGCGCTGCACTATGGATCCACGTCCGATGTGCCCTCCGCCTTCGTCACCGGGCACAAGGCCAGAAGCCTCGCGCGCTACTTCCGCAAGTTTGCGCGCGGGCCTTTCGAACGCCTGATCGTGGAGGCCGCCATCCCGTTGATGGGCCTCGCCCTGAAACTCCGGGCCTGAACAGAAAAACCCCGGCCATGGGCCGGGGCTTTCCTTACGCGACACATCGCAGAAGCGCCGGAGCGCCTAGACGAAGCCTTTGAACTTATCCTTGAAGCGCGAGACGCGGCCGCCGCGGTCGAGCGACTTGCCTTCGCCGCCGGTCCAGGCCGGGTGCACTTTCGGGTCGATGTCCAGCACGAGGCGGTCACCGGCTTTGCCGTAGGTCGACCTGGTCTGGTATTCCGTACCGTCCGTCATCACGACCGTGATGAAGTGGTAATCGGGATGGCCTTCTTTTTTCATGGCCTTGGCCTCTTTCTTATCGTCTGGTCAAACCGGGTTGACGCACCCGGGTGCGCTGGCATGTCTCAGCCTGAAATCGAAGTGGGCCGTATATGTGAAAGGCTCAGGCGCCGCAAGAGGCGCCCGCAGGGATTCGGCGGCTGAACCGGGCCCGAAAAGGGAGTAGAGCTGCCGTATGGCCGATTCGGGCAACCAGATTACGGATGATCGCCGCACAACCCTGCCCGAAGGCGGGGAAGCGATGAGCCGTCCGAAGGGGCGCAGCCTGAAGCCGCTGTCGCTGCTCTGGCCCTATGTCCGCCGCCACTGGATCACTGTCTGCGTCGCGCTGGTCTTCCTGATCGGCGCCGCCGCCGTCAGCCTCGCCATCCCGATGCTTCTGGGCCGCGCCGCAGATGCCGGACAGGCTGCCGGACCGGACCCGGGCGCGCTGCTCCGGCTGATCGACCAGGCTTTCCTCTGGGTCTTTGCCGCCGCTGTTGGGGCGGGCGTCCTCGGCGCCTTCAGGTTCTACTTTGTCTCGAGGTTTGGTGAACGCATCGCCGCGGACCTGCGCCGCGATCTCTACGCACACCTCCTGCGCCTCTCGCCCGCCTATCACGCGAAAATGCGCTCCGGGGAGGCGGTTTCCCGCCTGACGGCGGATGTGACGCTGATCGAGAATTTCCTCGGCTCCTCCGCCTCGCTGGCCACCCGGACGCTGATCACCACCCTTGGCGCCCTCGGCCTGATGATCGCCGTGAACTGGCAGCTGGGCCTAACCCTGCTGGCGATGCTGCCTGTCGCGGTTCTTCCCGTCATGGGCATTGGCCGGATCATCCGGAACATGTCGAACCGCGCCCAGTCGCGCCTGGCCGACGCCGGCGCTGAAGCCGCCGAGACGCTGGATGCCATCGAACTGGTCCAGGCCTATGGCCGCGAGGATCGCCAGCTGTCGGTGTTTGCTGAGTCCATAGAAGCCACCTTCGCCGCCGCCATGAAACGCACCAGCGCGCGGGCGCTGATGATCGTGCTGGTGTCGGTACTGCTGTTCGGCGGGTTCACCGGCGTGCTCTGGCTCGGTGCCCGCTCGGTCGCGAACGGCGAGATGAGTTTCGGCGATCTCGCCACCATGGTGATGTACGCCGCCTATGCCGGCTCCGGCCTCGGCATGCTGGCGGAGGTCTATGGCGAAGTGATGCGCGCCGCCGGCGCCGCTGACCGGGCCGCCGAAGTGCTGCGCGAGACGCCGGAGATCGCCGCGCCGGCGCACCCGAAACCGATGCCTGCGCAAGGCAAGGGCGCACTGTCGTTCGAGAACGTGACCTTCCACTATGGCCAAGACGATGCCTCGGCGCTGGAGGATTTCTCGCTGGAGGTGAAGCCCGGCGAGTTCGTCGCGCTCGTCGGCCCCAGCGGCGCGGGCAAGACGACCGTGTTCCGTCTCGCGCTGCGCCTTTTCGATCCGCAGGGGGGCGCGATCCGGCTGGACGGTGTGGCCGCGACCGAAGCGGACCCGCGCGACTGGCGCCGGCGCTTTGCCTACGCGCCGCAGGAGTCGGCCCTCTTCACCGGCACCGCGGCGGAAAACATCCGCTTCGGACGTGACGACGCCGACAACGCGGTCCTCGAGCAGGCCGCCCGCATGGCCGAAGCCATGGGCTTTCTGGACGAGAAGGACGGCCTCGCAACCCCGCTCGGCCAGAAAGGCCGCAGCCTCTCCGGCGGCCAGCGCCAACGCATCGCGCTCGCCCGCGCGCTGGTGCGCGACGCGCCGGTACTGCTGCTGGACGAGGCGACCTCCGCGCTCGACTCCGAGAGTGAAGCCGCCGTGCGCCGCGCCATCGAGAACGCTGCGACGGGCCGTACGACGCTCGTCATCGCCCACCGCCTCTCGACCGTACGCCGGGCAGACCGTATTCTCGTGATGGAGCACGGCCGCATCGTCGAAGAAGGCACGCACGACACGCTGGTCGCCCAAGGCGGGCTCTATGCGCGCCTCGCCGAACTTCAGTTCACGGAGCGCTAAGTCTCAGGCCTTCTTGCGGGCGCGGTCGATGGCCCCGTCCAGCGAGAAGGAGAAGGCCAGCGACAGGATCAGCGGCACCCAGATGGGAAGTTCGCCTATACCGGGCGCGCCGGCTGCCCTGGCGATATGATCGTCAACGCACCACCACAATAGCCAGAGCCACATAAGTCCCTCCATCCGGAAATGGCGAATGCCATCCCGGAACAGATGGGGACCATTGCGGAGCCTGCAAGAATGACTATTCGGCTGCCTGCAACGCAGGTTTCGCGCCCGTCTTTGCGTCCACCTTGCTGAACTGCATCACACCGTCCTCGATCGGCAGCTCGCGCAGGTTCTTGCGGTCGGTGAAATAGTTCTGGTGCAGCTTCCAGGGCGCTTCGGTATGCTGGCGCGGGAACTGGTCCATCACCCGCTGGAAATAGCCCGACGAGAAATCCACGAAGGGCTCGGTCTGGTTCGGGAAATGCGCGAGGTAAGGCACCGCGGAGGTGGCGCCTTTCTCGTCCATCAGGTTCAGCAGGCGGCAGACATACTCGCTCGTCAGGTCCGCCTTCAGCGTCCAGGAGGCGTTGGTGTAGCCGAAGGTCACCGCCATGTTGGGCACGTTCGACAGCATCACGCCCTTGTAGTTCAGCAGCTTGCCGGGATCGACCCTGGCGCCGTCGATGGACACGTTGACGCCGTTCATGAAGATCAGGTTCAGGCCGGTCGCTGTGACGATGATGTCGGCGGGTAGTTCCTTGCCGGACTTCAGCAGGATGCCTGTCTCGGTGAAGCGTTCGATATGGTCGGTCTCGACACTCGCCTTGCCGGATTTCAGGGCCGTGAAAAGGTCCGCATCCGGAACAAGGCAGAGGCGCTGCTCCCAGGGATTATAGGCCGGCGTGAAGTGTTTCGCGATGTCATAGTCCGGGCCCAGCTCGTCGCGCACCATGCCGAGCAGCCGCTCGCGCGCCTTCTCGGGGTTCTTGCGGGTCTGGCCGAAGAAGAATTGCTGGAACATGACGTTGCGCCAACGGATGATATTGTAGGCCCATTGGCCGGGCAGGATCCTGCGCAGGAAGTTCGCCGCGCCGTCCACGGACGGGCGCGAGACAACATAGGTCGGCGAGCGCTGCAGCATGGTGACATGCGCGGCCTTGTCGGTCATCGCCGGCACCAGCGTCATGGCGGTTGCGCCCGAGCCGATCACGACAACCTTCTTGCCGCTATAGTCCAGCGCCTCCGGCCAGTGCTGCGGGTGCAGGACCTGCCCCTTGAAGGCCGCCTCGCCCGGAAACTCCGGCTTGTAGCCCTGATCATAACGGTAATAGCCGCCGCACATGAACAGGAAGCGGGCGGTGGTCACGCTCTGCGCGCCGGTCTTCACGTTCTCGCTGGTCACGCTCCAGACCTGGTCGGCATTCGACCAGTTGGCGGCGATGATCCTGGTGTCGAACTGGATGTGCTGGCGTACGCCGTACTCGTCGGCGGTATCGTTCACATATTTCCGGATCGAGGGGCCGTCCGCGATGGCTTTGGCCTCGGTCCACGGTTTGAAGTCAAAACCCAGCGTATGCATGTCCGAGTCTGAGCGGATGCCAGGGTAGCGAAAAAGGTCCCAGGTTCCGCCGATGGCGCTGCGCGCCTCGTAGATCCTGTAGCGCTTCTTCGGGCTCAGTTTCTGGAGATGCACGGCGGCGCCGATGCCTGAAAGGCCGGCGCCGATGATGAGAACGTCTGTGTCAGGTTTTGTCATGGCGCGGTTCATACCGCGATTTTCTGCGCTTGGCAAAAAATCCTGACGGGGGCGTCAGGTTATTTTGGCCTGGCGTGCGAACGCGCTCGCGAGGCGCAATTGTTCCTGCACCTGGGGCACGATGTCTTCGTTGCCGGCGAGGATCGAGCCGGTTTTCATCACGTCGCCGCCATCGATCTCGGCAACATGCCCGCCCGCTTCGCGCACCAGTACGATGCCGGCCGCGATGTCCCAGGATTTCAGGTTACGTTCCCAGAAGCCGTCAAACCGTCCGGCCGCGACCCAGGCGAGATCCAGCGCTGCCGAGCCGTAACGGCGGATACCCGCGCAGGCAGGCGTCATTGCCAGCATCTCGCGGGCGAAAAGGGCGTGTGCGTCTTCGGATTTGCCATGCCAGGGCGTGCCGGTGGCAATCACCGAGTCCGGCAGTTTCTTGCGCGTGGCGACCCTTAGCTTGCGCTGTTCCAGCCAGGCCCCCCGGCCCGTTTCGGCCCAGAAAATCTCGTTTTTGGCGACATCGAATACCACGCCGGTCAGCAGCTGGCCGTCACGCTCGAGCGCTATCGAGACCGAGTAATGCGGCTGGCCGTGCAGGAAGTTCAGCGTCCCGTCGAGCGGATCGACGATGAAGCGGTTGGACTTGTCGCTCCCTTCCACAATGCCGCGCTCTTCCATCACGAAGCCATAACCGGGCCGGGCCTTCATCAGGTGGCCATAGATCACGTCTTCAGCGCGGTGATCGGCGTTCGAGACGAAGTCGGCCGGCCCCTTGCGGGAGACCTGCAGGTTTTCAACTTCGCCAAAGTCGCGCGCAAGGCTGCGCCCAGCGGCGCGCGCAGCGGCGATCATGACGGCGCCAACGGGGGAGGGTTTCGACATGAGAAATAGCTCTTGGGCGCTTTTGAGGGCGGGAGCGGGGGCGTAATCCCTTGCGCCGTAAGGGTCAAGGCGCGGAGCGTTAACGCGGCTCGAGCCTGTCCAGCAGGTCGTTGAAGGCTTTGACGGCGGCTACCGGGCCGTCCGGGTGGCCCCACACGCCGGAGGAAACCGCAATGAAGTCGGCCCCGGCGTTTACCAGCGGCTCGGCATTGCCCACCGTGATGCCGCCAATCGCAACGCAGGGGATCAACATGGCCGCCTGCCAGACCTGCAGCAGATCCAGCTCCGCCGGCACCGCGGCGTCCTTGGTCGCCGTGGGATAGAAGGCCCCGAAGGCGACATAGTCCGCCCCGTCTTCGCCCGCCTGCATCGCCTTGTGGTAGCTGTTCCTGGCGGTCGCGCCGACGATGGCATCCGGCCCGAGCAGCTTGCGCGCTGCCTGCACCGGCCCGTCGTCCCAGCCGACATGCACCCCGTCCGCGCCGAGCTCTTTTGCCAGCTCGGCCGAGTCATTGATCAGCACGGCGACGCCCGCTTCCTGCGCCGTTGCGGTCACGGCCCGGGACACTTCCCGCGTGGCCGGCATATCTATCATGCCGTCCGCGCCCTTGAGGCGCAGCTGCAGGGAGGCCACGTCTCCGGCGCCGAGGGATGCCTCCAGCGTTCGGGCGAAACCGGCCACATCCCTAATCTGCGGCGGGGTGATCAGGTAAAGGCGGGTGCGCGGGCGGGGCGGAAGGGCTGTGCTCATGGGCGCTGCCTGTGCGGCGGAGGGCGGCGGAAGTCAACGCCCGGCGCCCATTGGAATTTCCTGAAGTTAGTTCTATAATGGAACTATAGAGATGATCGGTTTTGCATCATGCCCAAGAAACTTCCTGTCCGCGTGTTCCAGCCGGTCTTCGGCCTGTTCATGGCCACGTTCATGAGCTTCCTGATGTCGGGGGCGATTACCGCGCCGAATATCGGCTTTCCGCCGGACTATCTCAGCCGCTGGATGCACTCCTGGGGCCTCGCCTTCATGCTGGCCTATCCGGCCATCCTGATCGTCGCCCCGATCGCCCGCAGGCTCGCGCTCCGCTTCGTGGAGTCGCCCTTCGCGCCGCCCCCTGTGAAGGCCGCTAGCCCGCTGGTCTGAACACCCGCGTGGTGCTGGCGGGGCTTTTGGCCAGAGCTGCGCCGCGCCGCATCGGTCGCGGCTCGAGCTCGCCCTTGCAGTTCGGACAGGCGCCGTCGAGCGGGCCGTCCATGCACTCATCGCAAAAGGTGCACTCGAACGAGCAGATGAACGCGCCAGGCTCATCGGCCGGCAGGTCGCGGTCACAGCGTTCGCAGCCGGGTCGCATTTCGAGCATCTGGGGTCACCTCCGCGGGCGCAGGTTCAGCGCAAGTCTCAGAAATCGAAGATATCGCTCAGGAAGCTATCGCGGCCCCGGCGCTTGCCCTTCTTGTACTTCCAGTCGTCATCGTCGTCGTGCCGGTCCTGGAACCGGGCTTCGTCGCGGAAATGTTCGGGCGGGCGCGCCTCGGGCTGCGGGGCGGGGGCAGGCAGCACGGTGGCCGACCGGTCGATGATCTTGTCGAGCTCGCCCCGGTCCAGCCAGACGCCGCGGCACTTCGGGCAATAGTCGATCTCGACGCCGGAACGGTCCGCCATGACCAGAGTCTCACCATCGGCAGGACATTTCATCGCCAGTCACTCCAAAACAATAGGGGTGCAGCCTGTCGCTGCGCCTCCTTCAGATGGGATTTTAGAGCGCGCCCGCAAGGGAGCGCGACGATTAACCGGCGCGGGAAGCTTCGCACACGGCATCGACCGTGTGGCCGAGCGCATTGTCGAAATCGGCGTCACTCTGCTTGGCCGACAGGCCCTCGGTCAGCGCGCGCGAGAAGCTCGCGATGATGCCGGTATTCTCGCCCAGCCTGCGGCAGGCTTCTTCGCGGCTATAGCCGCCCGAAAGGGCAACCACGCGCATCACGCGCGGATGGTCGACCAGCGGCTTGTAGAAGTTCGCCTTCTCCGGAAGCGTCAGTTTCAGCATCACCTGCTGGCTGGCGGGCAGGGCGTCGAGGTGCTTGAGAATCTCGGCGCGCAGGATGTCCTCAGCCTCGGCCTTGTCGGCAATGGTGATCGTCACTTCCGGCTCGATGATCGGCATCAGGCCGTGCGACAGGATCTGTCTGGCGACCTCGAACTGCTGCGCCACGATCGCAGCGATGCCCACCGGATTGGCTGCGTCGATGACCGAGCGCATCTTGGTGCCGAAAATGCCCTTGGCCACGGCGCGCTCCAGCAGCGCCTCAAGGCCGGTGATCGGCTTCATCAGCTGCACACCGTCCCTGCCGGCTTCCAGGCCTTTGTCGACCTTCAGGAACGGCACGACGCTGCGCCTTGTCCACAGATACTCAGCGGTCGCAATACCGTCGATCGCGCCGTCCATCGTGCGCTCGAACAGGATCGCGCCAATCACTTTCTCGCCGCTGAAGGCAGGCGATTTGATGATCCGGGCGCGCATGTCGTGGATCAGGCTGTACATTTCCTCGTCGGTAGACCAGGCGCCTTCCTCGATGCCGTACTGGCGCAGCGCCTTGGGGGTCGAGCCGCCCGACTGGTCGAGCGCGGCAATGAAGCCAGCCTTTTGCGACATCTGCCGCGCCATGTCCGCATTGCCCAGTGTCATCGTGATATCCATGTCTGCCATTGTCCCGACCTCGTGTTCGTACCCGAAGATATTGTGTTCGTCTGCATCCGCCGCGCCGGTCACCGGGCTGCGGGCCGCTGTCACGCTTTGAAACAGGAACCGGGCCGGAATTCGGGCCGTTGTCTCAATTGGCGCAGCGTCCGCTGACGGACTTTCCAGACTGCCCTATATTCAAGTGCCGTGCCGGAAAAGACAGACAACGTTGCCATGCTGCAAACGATCCCCGGCATGCCTTTCGGGCCGCAAACCGGCCTCGATCAGGTCAGCGCGCTTCCGGAAGCGGTCAGGGCCTGGACGCCCGGCAATTCCTTGCCCTCCATCCATTCGAGGAAGGCGCCGCCGGCAGTCGAGACAAAGGTGAAGTCCTGCGCGGCACCGGCATGGTGCAAGGCCGCGACCGTATCGCCGCCGCCCGCGACCGCCACCAGCTTTCCGGCCCTGGCGCGCGCCGCGGCGGCCCTGGCGGCAGACACCGTCGCCTTGTCGAAGGGCTCCAGTTCGAACGCCCCGAGCGGGCCGTTCCAGACCAACGTCCTGGCGACATCCATGGCAGCCGCCAGGATCGCAACCGATTGCGGGCCCGCATCGAGGATCATCTCGTCATCGGACACCTCGTCGAGGCCGCAGGTGCGGTGCGCGGCATGTGCCTTGAACTCCTTCGCCACAACCAGGTCGCGGGGCAGCAGGATGTCGCAGCCGGCGGCCCTGGCGATGGCCTCGATTTCCTTCGCCGTGTCGATGAGGTCGCGTTCGCACAGCGATTTGCCCACGGTGTGCCCGCGCGCGAACAGGAAGGTGTTGGCCATGCCGCCGCCAATTGCCAGCGCGTCGACCCTGGTCACGAGGTGTTTCAGGAGTTCGATCTTGGACGAGACCTTCGCCCCGCCCACGACGGCCAGCACCGGGCGGACCGGGCGTCCCAGCGCCTTGTCGAGGGCGTCGAGTTCCTCTTCCATGTTGATGCCGGCATAAGCAGGCAGCAGTTCGGCCAGCACAGCCGTCGTCACGTGCCGGCGGTGCGCGGCGGAGAAGGCATCATTGACGTAGAGGTTGCCAAGCGCGGCGATTTCCCTGGCGAGTTCAAGGTCGCCCTTCTCCTCGCCTTTGCAGAAGCGGGTATTCTCCAGCAGGATCACACCGGCAGGTTTCAGGTCGGCAATCGCCTTCTTCGCATGCTCGCCCTTGCAGTCGGCGACGAAGCTGACATTCGCGCCGAGTACCCTGGCGAATGCGCCTGCGATCGGCGCCAGGCTGAGTTCTGCAACGCGCTGACCCTCCGGGCGTCCGAAATGCGAGAGCAGCGCCACCCTGGCCCCCGCCGTGCGCAGGCTTTGCACCGTGTCGACAGCGGCACGCAGGCGCGTATCGTCCGTGACCAGGCCATTCTCCATCGGCACGTTGAAGTCGACCCGGACCAGCGCGACCTTGCCGGTGAGATTGCCTGCGTCAGAGATGCGTTTGAAGTTATGCATGTCGGCCTGCCGGACTAGATCAGCTTTGCCAGCGCCACAGCGGTGTCGGCCATGCGTGTCGAGAAGCCCCACTCGTTGTCATACCAGGTCATGATCGACACGAAATTGCCGTCCATCACCTTGGTCTGGTCGAGATGGAAGATCGACGAGCGCGCGTCGTGGATGAAGTCCACCGACACGTTCGGCTGATCGGTGAAACCGAGAATGCCTTTCAGCGGGCCGCTGGTCGCAGCGGCGACGATGGCGGCGTTCACCTCGTCCACCGTGGTGTGTTTCCTGGCCATGAATTTCAGGTCGACGAGCGAAACGTTCGGCGTCGGCACACGCACGGAAATTCCGTCCAGCTTGCCCTTCAGTTCAGGCAGCACCAGGCCGACCGCCTTGGCGGCGCCGGTCGAGGTCGGGATCATCGAGAGGGCCGCGGCGCGGCCGCGGTACAGGTCCTTGTGCATCTGGTCGAGCGAGGGCTGGTCATTCGTGTACGAATGGATCGTCGTCATCATGCCCTTGTCGATGCCGACAGCGGCGTTCAGCACCTGCGCGACCGGCGCGAGGCAGTTGGTGGTACAAGAGGCGTTCGAGACGACCATGTGCTCCTTCCTGAGCTTGTCATGGTTGACGCCATAGACGACCGTCAGGTCGGCGCCATCTGCCGGCGCCGACACCAGCACGCGCCTGGCGCCGGCGGCCAGGTGGGCCGAGGCCTTGTCCTTGCTCGTGAAGATGCCGGTGCATTCCATCGCGATATCGACGTCCAGTTCGCGGTGCGGCAGGTCCTTGGGGTCGCGGATCGCGGTGACGAGGATCGGCTTGCCGTTGATGACGATCCTGTCGCCGTCGACCTTCACGTCGGCCGGGAAGCGGCCATGCACGGAGTCGAAGCGCAGCAGGTGGGCGTTCGTTTCAACCGGGCCGAGGTCATTGATGGCCACGACTTCGATGTCGGTGCGGCCATGTTCGATAATCGAGCGCAGGACGAGGCGGCCGATCCGGCCAAAACCATTGATTGTAACACGAACGGCCATCTTTTTCTCCTGTCAGGCGAGGTATCTTGCGTCTTTTGTGCCGTTTACTGGCGCTGGTCCCCTGCGTCCATCCGTATTCCGTGCGGCACCGCGCCGCGAATTTTACGCCGGGGAAACAGGCATCGGCTCAGCTGCCAGCCTTCAAGGCGCGTGCAACCCGCCCGGGTGGACATGACCGGCGGCCCCTTCTAGGCCCATCCCGGAAAGAGGCGGCGCATGACCAGCACACAAGGGCAGGGAACTTTCGGCGGGCGCCCGGCGCTCGACTGGGTCCTGTTCGGCCTCCTCTCGGTCATCTGGGCCGGGGCCTATCCGATGACCCGCGCCGCCGTCGGCAAGGGCCTGGACACTGGCCTTCCCGCCGAATGGGTGTTGCCGGGCCGGCTCTGCATCGGCGCGGTCTTCCTCTGGATCGTCCTGATCGCCTCCCGAAAGCATCTGCCCCCGCTGAGCGACCGCAAACGCTGGGCCTCCATCGTCGGCATGGGCCTTGTCGGCTCGGTTATCCCCTTCTTCTTCATCACCACGGCGCAGGAGACGGTGAACTCCAGCCTCGCCGCGCTCTACGCCGCCGCCTCGCCGGTCTTCGTCGCCGTCGGCGCCAATCTGCTGTTTGCCGAGGAAAAGATGACCGCGCGCACCGGTTTCGGCGTCGCGCTCGGCTTTGTCGGTGTCGCGGTCCTGTTCGGGCCGGAAGCGCTCAGGGGGCTCGGCTCTGCCAGCACGCTGGCGCAGGTTTTTCTGCTGATCGCCACGCTCGCCTACGCCCTCAGCACCCTGATCGCGCGCGGCGCCCCGCCGATGGATGCCATCGCCTTCGCCGCCAGCTACGCCACGGTCTCCGCCTGCGCGTCCCTGCCGCTGGCACTGACGGTTGATCCGGCCACCGTCACAGCCAGCTGGGTCAACTGGCTCGCCGTGCTTGGCCTCGGCCTCGGCTCGTCCGGCATCGCGCAGGTCCTCTACATGACGCTGATCGCCCGGGCAGGCGCCACCTTCGTCTCCCTCAACGGATATTCCATCCCGGTCATCAGCGCGGCCTTCGGCTGGCTCTTCTTCCGGGAAACCCAAAGCTGGAACGCGGTGCTTGCGCTCCTGCTCATCCTCGGCGGGGTCTGGCTCGCCCGCAGCGGCGGCCGCGGACGCGCCGCCTAGCGATACGCCGCCACCGAACCGCGCACTTCCCCGTCGTCGTCGAACAGGAATGTCTCGGCGACGAGTTCCTCGCGGTGGTTCGTGTAGAGAAGGGTGATCGCATCACTGCTGGTCAGCACGCTCTCCAGCTCGAAGAACAGTCCGGGCGAGCGCTCCAGCGCCTTCGTCCAATAGTCGCGCAGCGCCGCCTTGCCGGAGACGCTGGCCGCACCGCTGCCCATCACCAGCGCGATGCGCGGCGAGTGGAACACCACCCCGTCGGCATAATGCGCGAGGATGCGGTCAATATCCCGGTCATTCCAGGCAGACATCCAGGCCCGCGCGAAGGTTTCGGCCCGCGCGCGGTCAAGCGGTCGCTTCATGACGATACTTCAGCCCTGGCCGTTGACCGCCAGCACATCCTCGACCGTGCGCAGGCCCGGTTTCGGCGCCGTGACCAGCACGGCCATGTTGCCGGGCAGGTGCTTGTTGTCGAGCATCTTCTCGTGCGCGAGCGGAATGTCCGCCCACGGAAACACCTCCGACATGCCGGGATCGACCCGCCGGTTGATCACCAGCTGGTTGGCCTCGCTCGCCTGCTTGAGGTTGGCAAAGTGCGAGCCCTGAACGCGCTTCTGGCGCATCCACAGGAAGCGTGCATCCATGGTCAGGTTGAAGCCTGACGTACCGGCGCAGATCACCACCATGCCGCCGCGTTTCACGACGAACACCGAGACCGGGAAGGTCGATTCGCCCGGATGTTCGAACACCAGGTCGACGTCCTTCTTGCCCGTGATATCCCAGATCGCCTTGCCGAACTTGCGGCTCTCTTTCATGTAGTCGGCGAATTCCGGACCGTTGACCTTCGGCAGCTGTCCCCAGCATTTGAAGTCATTCCGGTTGATCACGCCCTTGGCGCCGAGGCTCATTACATAATCGCGCTTGTCTTCCGATGAGACCACGCCGATCGCGTTCGCACCGGTCACCGCGCAGAGCTGCACGGCAAAGCTACCGAGCCCGCCCGAGGCCCCCCAGACCAGCACATTGTCCGCTGGCGCCACGATATGCGGCTGGTGGCCGAACAGCATGCGGTAAGCCGTGGCGAGCGTCAGCGTGTAACAGGCCGCTTCTTCCCAGGTCAGGTGTTTCGGGCGCGGCATGCACTGGCGCGCCTGCACGCGGCAGAACTGCGCAAAGCTGCCGTCCGGTGTCTCATAGCCCCAGATGCGCTGGCTCGGCGAATACATCGGGTCGCCGCCGTTGCATTCCTCGTCGTCACCATCGTCCTGGTTGCAGTGGATCACCACTTCGTCGCCCGGTTTAACGCGCGTGACGCGCTTGCCAACCGCCCAGACGATGCCCGAGGCATCGGAGCCGGCGACGTGAAAGGGTTGCTTGTGGCCGTCGAACGGGGAAATGGGCTCGCCGAGCGCGGCCCAGATGCCGTTATAGTTGACGCCCGCGGCCATCACGAGGACGAGCACTTCGTCCGAATCGATCTCCGGCACCGGCACCTGCTCAACCAGCATCGCGGTAGAGGGCCGGCCATGACGTTCGCGCCGGATCGTCCAGGCGTGCATCAGCTTCGGAACGTGAAACTCTGGCGGGATTTCGCCGACGTCGTAGATGTCTTTTGTGACCCGGCCTGCCATTTTGGTCGCCATCACTTTCCTCCGTTATGATCTGTATGTGCTGGCTGACACGCTCACGGTGTCTTCACAGCCCTGATTGGCGCTGGCACACTGGCAAGTGTCATGCCGCAGTGCAAGAATAATGTTGCGGTGCACAAGCCCCTCCAGATTCCGAGGCCCCCGCATGCCCGTTTGTCCCGTCGTCCATTTAAATGGATCGTTTTTGCCGCTCGGCGAGGCTCATGTCTCGCCGCTGGACCGGGGTTTCCTGTTTGCCCATGCCGCCTACGAAGTCACAGCCGTTTATGGCGGCCGCCCCGTCGATCTGGACGGCCACATCGCCCGGCTCATCCGGACGCTGGACGGAATCGCCATTCCGAACCCGCACGGCCCCGCCGGCTGGGAAGCGCTGCATACGCAACTGATCGTCCGCAACCAGTTCACCGAAGGCCTCGTCTATCTCGAAGTCACTGCCGGCGCCTATGACACGCGCGACTTCGCCGGGCCGGAGACCTTCGTGCCGACCGTGTTCGCCTATGCCGATGCCAGGCCCCTGATCGGCGCCCCCGCCCGTGACGGGATCAAGGCGGTGTTCCTGAACGATACACGCTGGAAACGGCGCGACATGAAAACCACCCAGCTCCTCTCGCAGGGCCTCGCCTACCGCGCCGCCAGGGCTCAGGGCGCGGAAACCGCCTTCATGGTCGAGGACGGCTTCGTCACCGAAGCCGCCTCCGCCAATGCCTGGATCGTCACCAAATCCGGCGAGGTCATCACGCGGGACCTCTCCCCGGCGATCCTTCCGGGCATCACCCGAGCCGGCGTCATGGCCCTGCGCGGGAGGGGGGGCTTTACCATCACCGAGCGCGCCTTCACACCGGAGGAGGCCTTGATGGCCGCCGAAGCTTTCACGACCTCGGCCGGCGCCATGGTCGCCCCGGTAACGCATATCGATGGCCAGTCCATCGGCAACGGCAAGCCGGGGCCCGTCACCCGCAGGATCCAGCGGTTCTATTACGAAGCGATGGGCGCTGACGTGTCCTCCGCCGCGCCGTGGACGCTCGGGCGCGCCTGAAGTACGGCGCGGGTCTTCATAGCGAGGATGAGCGCGGCGAGGACGAGCGTGATGGCATTCGCCATGATGATCGGAAGTGCACTTTCCAAGACGCCGTAAACCAGCCAGGCCGCCACCCCGATCGTGAACAGGGCATACATGGCCAGCGAAATGCCCTCCGTCTTGCCCGTGCGCAGCACGAGCCAGGCTTGCGGCACGAACGACAGTGTCGTCAGGAAAGCGCCGATGAAGCCGAAAATGTCCGTCACCTGATCGCGCTCCTGCTGGCCTGCCTGCGCCTGCTAGGCCGCTTCGGTGCCCGCGTCACCGCCGGTCGGTGTCGATGATCTCGCCTTCAAGGATGATGCTCTCGGCCGGCGCTGTCTCCGCCGGCGCACGCCCTGGCACTGCCTGCACCGGTGCCAGTTGCGCGCTCAGCGCATTCGCCAGCAGCGCTGCGCCGCAGGAAAGCCCGATCACCACAAGGTCCGGCCAGCCCAGGCTACGCGAAAGGGCCGTATCGCGAAACAGCGCCAGCACGCCGAGGGTAACCACGAACAGGCCCGTCAGCAGGCCGAAGCGGACTGCCAGTCCGGTCGCCAGGCTACCTGCACTGGACGGGATCGCGATGCCCAGCGCCTTGCCGAAACGCCGTCGCTCGAACAGGCTGACGGCCAGCATCGCGGCCGCCAGCGCGCCGATCGACAGCCAGCCGCGCTCGAGGATTGCCATCAGCACCGCCCCTGCCGGAAAGGCGAGCAGGGAGCCTGCGCGCAGCGACAGGGCGGTCTTCAGCGTGGCGAGAGGATCTTGGTTGGGGCGGGGCACTTGTCCTGGTCCCTCATTGGTCGACATCAATGCCCGAGATGTCGTGGTTCGCGGTCTGCATTCAAGCGGCCAGTGGCAGAGTTTTGCCGGGCCTTGCCAGCAGGCAGGGGCTCGGCCATGTTGCGCCGCAACAGAAGGGGAGGGCAGGCCGATGAGCAAGCCGGATAAAAACTACCAGCACGCACCCGAAGAGCCTTGGATCTTCCGAACCTATGCGGGCCATTCGACGGCCACGAAGTCGAACGAACTGTACCGTCTGAACCTTTCCAAGGGCCAGACCGGTCTCTCCATCGCCTTCGACCTGCCAACCCAGACGGCCTATGACGCCGACCATATCCTCAGCAAAGGGGAAGTCGGGAAGGTCGGCGTGCCGGTCAAACACCTCGGCGACATGCGCCTCCTGTTCGACCAGCTGCCGCTGGAGCAGATGAACACCTCGATGACGATCAACGCCCCGGCCGCCTGGATGCTGGCCCTCTATGTGGCGCTGGCGGATGAGCGCGGCGAGAGCCGCAGGAAACTTCGCGGAACCACCCAGAACGACATCGTCAAGGAATACCTCTCCCGCGGCACCTACGTGTTCCCGCCGGAGCCATCGCTGCGCCTGATCGGGGACATGGTCAGCTGGTGCTATACTGAGGTTCCGAAATGGAACCCCATGAACGTCTGCTCCTACCACCTCCAGGAAGCCGGTGCCACGCCGGAACAGGAGCTCGCCTATGCCCTCGCCACGGCCATCGCTGTGCTGGATACAGTGAAGGCTGGCGGACAAGTTCCGGAATCAGACTTTGAAACCGTCTTTGGCCGGATTTCCTTCTTCGTGAACGCCGGAGTGCGTTTCGTAACGGAACTATGCAAGATGCGCGCGTTCGTGGACCTCTGGGAAGAGATCGGCCGGGAGCGCTACGGTGTCAGCGATCCGAAGGCGCTGCTCTTCCGCTACGGCGTTCAGGTCAACTCCCTGGGTCTCACCGAGCCTCAACCCGAAAACAACGTCTACCGCATCCTGATCGAAGCCCTCGCCGTTACCCTCTCCAAAAAAGCCCGCTGCCGCGCCCTGCAGCTGCCCGCCTGGAACGAAGCGATGGGCCTGCCGCGTCCGTGGGACCAGCAATGGTCGCTCCGCCTGCAACAGATCCTTGCCTACGAGACCGACCTGCTCGAGTTCGAGGACATCTTCGATGGCAGCCATGTGATTGATGCCAAGACCGAAGAGCTGAAACAGAAAGCCCGCGCCACTCTGGCGAAGATCGATGAGATTGGCGGGGCGAAAGACGCGATCGGCTTCATGAAGGAAAGCCTCGTCGGCGCGCATATCGAGCGGATCCGCGCCATCGAATCCGGCGCGCTGAAAGTGGTCGGCGTCAACGCCTATACGGAAACCGAAACGAGTCCCCTCGGCTCCGGTGACGGCGCCATCATGACGGTCGACCCCGCCGAAGAAGCGGCGCAGGTGCGCGACCTGAAGGCCTGGCGCGCCGGCCGCGATGGCAAGGCGGCCACCGCCGCGCTCGCGGCCCTGCGCGCCGCAGCCGCCGAGAACCGCAACATCATGGAGCCGTCCATCGCCTGCGCGGTAGCGGGCGTCACCACCGGGGAGTGGGGCAGCGTCCTGCGCGAAGTGTTCGGCGAGTTCCGCGCGCCGACCGGTGTCGCGCTCGTCGTCGGCTCGGATGGCGGCGAGGACATCGAGGCCGTCAAGATCGAAGTCGCCCGCGTCTCGAAGGCCCTCGGCCGTACACTGACATATGTGCTCGGCAAGCCTGGCCTCGATGGCCACTCCAACGGCGCCGAACAGATCGCCGCGCGCGGCCGCGCCGTCGGCATGGAAGTCGTCTACGAAGGCATCCGCTTCACGCCCGCCGAAATCGCCGCGCAGGCCAGGGCCGCGAACGCGCATGTCGTCGGCCTGTCGATCCTGTCGGGCAGCCATCTCGATCTCGTGCGCGAGACGATCGCCGAACTGCGCGCCGCCGGCCTTGGCGACGTGCCAGTCGTCGTCGGCGGCATCATCCCGCCGGAAGATGCGCGCGCCCTGAAACAGATGGGCATCGCGCGTGTCTATACGCCCAAGGATTTCCGTATCACCGAAATCATGGACGACGTGACCAGGCTTGTCGAAAAAGCCTGGCTTGTGAAGGGATAGAGCCAGCTTTCTGTAGGCTGACTTGCCGTCTCGCCGCAAAGCGGCCTATCCCGGCGCCATTTCTCCGAGCCGGGCACAGAATGAGGCCTTCGCAATGACGGATGCAATGAACTTCCAGCTCGGCTGGGAAGAATGGCTGTCGCTCACAGATCTCGGCTTGCCGGCGATCAAGGCGAAGGTCGATACCGGCGCCAAGACCTCTGCGCTGCATGCCAGCGTGATCGAGCCGTTCGGCCCGGCGAGTTCGCCGCAGGTCCGCTTCCTGATCCAGCCGGACCCGAACGATCCTGGCCTCGAAGTCACGTGTTCTGCCCCGGTCGTGGACCGGCGCGAAGTGATCAGCTCCAACGGCGACCGGGAGCTGCGCTACGTGATCGAGACGCATGCCAGGATGGGCGCCCTGCGCTGGCCGATCCAGCTGACCCTGTCGAACCGCGAGACGATGACCTACCGGATGCTGCTCGGCCGCGCGGCGATCCAGCCGAACATGGTCATCGATCCCAACGCCTCCTTCCGCCAGCCCCAGCTCGGCTACGAGCTCTATAGCGGCCTGCCCAAGCGCCGGCCCGCGCGCCGTCCGCTGAGGATCGCGCTCCTGACCCGCGAGCCGCGCAACTATTCGTCGGTCCGCCTGATCGACGCCGCCGGGACGCGCGGCCATGTCATCGAGGTGATCGACACGGCCCGCTGCTACATGCGGATCGGCACGGTAGACGCCGAAGTCCACTATGACGGCAAGCCGCTGCCCCGCTATGACGCGGTCATCCCCAGGATCGGCTCCTCGATCACCGATTACGGCATGGCCGTGCTGCGCCAGTTCTCCAATACCGGCGCCTATTGCCTCAACGGTGCAGGCGCCATCGGGCGCAGCCGCGACAAGCTGCTGGCGCACCAGATGCTGGCGCGCGCCAAGATCGCGATGCCGGTCACCGCGTTCGCGCACAGCCCGAAGGATACCAAGGACCTGATAGCGCTGGCGGGCGGCGCGCCGATCGTGCTGAAGCTGCTCTCGTCCACGCAAGGCAAGGGCGTCCTGCTCGCTGAAACGCGCAAGGCGGCCGAGCGGCTCGTCGATGCGTTCCGGGGCGTGGAGGCGAACTTTCTCGTCCAGGAATTCGTCGAGGAGGCCGGCGGCGCTGATATCCGCGTCTTCGTCATCGGCAACAAGATTGCGGGCGCGATGAAGCGTCAGGCGGCAAAGGGCGAGTTCCGGTCCAACCTGCACCGGGGCGGCACGGCGAGCCCGGCCAGGCTGTCGGCCGCCGAACGCGACATCGCCAGGGAGGCCGCCAAGGTGCTGGGGCTGCAGGTGGCGGGGGTAGACCTGTTGCAGACGCAGGACGGCCCCAAGGTGCTCGAGGTCAATTCCTCGCCGGGCCTGAAAGGCATCGAAGCGGCGACCGGCAAGGACATTGCCGGTCTCGTCATCGAGCATCTCGAAACCGTCGTGCGCCCGCTCTCGAAGCAGCGCGAGCCGTTGTAAGCTGGCTCAGCGCGCGCTGAACAGCCGGCCCTTTTCGGTGATCAGCACAATGATCAATGACACAGTACCCAGCACCGCAAAGCCCAGCATCAGCGGCACGGTCGAGCCATTGAACTGCGAGCCGATGAAGGCGCCAACGAACGCCGAGGCCAGCGTGGTGGCAAAGCCGTAGGCGGCCGAAGCGGTGCCCGCGATCGTGCCGAGCGGCTCCATGGCGAGCGCCGAGAAGTTCGAGCCTATCAGCCCGAAACAGCCGAAAGCGATGGCAAACAACGGGAAGAAGATCACGAAATTCTCGCCGAACATTATGGTTGAGATCGCGAGCCCCGCCGAGATCGTGGTGAACACGATCAGCGCCGTATGGCTGATGCGCCGCATACCGACCTTTTCCACGAGGCGCGAATTGGTGAAGTTGCCGAGCGCCATCACGCCCGCGACCCCTGCGAACCAGTAGGCAAACGTATCACCCTTGTCGAACACCTGCCGGAACACCTGCTCGGACGAGGCAATGAAGGCGAACAGCGCCCCGAAAACGATGCCGGAGGCGCACATGTACCCGAAGCTCACCTTCGAACGCAGCACGCTCATGTAGGCGCCCAGCGCGCTCGCCATGTTCAGCGGCCTGCGGGCGGGGACGGGCAGGGTCTCCGGCAGGCGCAACCAGGTCCAGGCCAGCATCACCGCGCCCCAGATCCCGAGCCAGATGAAGATCGCCTCCCAGGGCGCAAACATCAGGATCAGCTGGCCGAGGCTCGGCGCGACGATCGGCACGATCATGAAGATCGTCATCACCAGCGACATGAAGCTCGCCATCGCGCGGCCGGAGAAGAGGTCCCGCACCACCGCCGAGGCGACGATCCGGGCGCCGGACGAGAACACGCCCTGCAGGAAGCGCGCGCCGAGCAGCACCCAGAAATCCTGGATCAGCGCGCAGGCAAGCGAGACCGCGATGTATCCGATAAGGCCGATGAACAGCGGCGCCCGGCGTCCGAACCGGTCCGTCACCGGGCCCCAGACGAGCTGCGGCGCACCGAAGCCCAGCACATAGGCGAAGATGATCAGCTGCTGGCGGTTGTCCACCGCGCCGCCTTCCGCCGTCAGCCCGGTCGCTGCCGCGATCTGCGACAGTGCCGGCAGCATGATGTCGATGGCCATGGCGTTGAGTGTCATCAGCCCGGCGACGATGGCGACAAGCTCCGCCTTGCGCAGGCCTTTCGGCGCTGCGGTCAGCTGTGTCGGCGCATTGTTGCTGTCGGCCATGACGGGAGGTGCCATCCGGGAGGAAAAGGAACGAGGCGTTCTGGACCCGTACGACCAGCTTGCCTAGTGCCGAATGGACATAGCCAGCATCAGAAAGCCCCGCGGGTTGCGCGGGGCTTTCTCAAAGATCCGGACCGTCGGGCCGCTCAGGCCTCGGGCAACTTGATCGAGCCGGTGAGATTTAAGATTACCTGGCCGGCATCAAAATAGGCGACATCGTCCGGTTTCGGACCTTTGCCCATCACGATCTCTGCCGAGGCGATATAGCGCGTCGACTCGCGGAAATCCGCCGGGCCGCCCCAGAAGCGGTCATGATATCCGAAGCGCGATGCGTAATGCGGCCCGGGATAGAAGCGGCGGTAGGGATCGCGGAAATAGGCCGCACGCGGGCCGAAATAACGGTAGCTCAGAAAAAAGTGGTCGTAGAACGGGTCGTACGCGGAGGGAGAGCTGACCAGCTTCGTTCTGGCATCTGTGTCCCGGCGAACCACCCGGAAATGGTCGAAGCCGTTCTGCCTGGTCAGTTCGGCTGCGCGGTAGAGCAGATAGGTCTCGACCGTCTTGCGGTCGGTAAGCGAGTTGCCCGCGAACTGGACCTGGAAGCGGTTGTCCTCGATCTTCTGTTCGGAAAAGCCGCGATCCGAAGTGGACGCCGCCTGATAAGGCGTTGCCGTGGCGCAGGCGCCGAGCAGCACGAGGCCCGCAAGGGCAGCAGCGAATGTCAGCCGTTTCATCAGAGCAGCCTCCTGAATATCCGTTACCCTATCATGTGCCTGCTGCAAGCTGAATGCCAACCAGCAGACGGGATCACTTTTGTGTGAGGCGCCGGGCGACGGCCCCCCTCTCCATCACCTGCAACGCGGCGCTCTCGAAATCGACCCCGGCCATAGCTCCCGCCAAAAGCAGGCCAGAACAGCCCCGTCGCCTCCGCCGTCATCAGGACGATGCCCTGATCCGGGGTGTTTGCCTTGATGGACGGCTTGCGGAAGATCGCCGCCGCCCGTCGGGCGCGGATCAGACGCCCACCGCGAGCATCGCCTTGTAGGCGGGCCGTGCGGTTACCTTGTCCAGCCAGGCCTTGGTCGCCGGACGTCTCGCGAGCCCGCCTTGCGCATCGGTCATCACGATCTGGAAGCCCATCAGGCAGTCGGCGGCCGAGAAATTCTCCCCAGCGAAATAGGCATGCTTCGACAGGTGTGCCTCAATGTATCCGGCCACCTTGTCGCGCTCGTTGGAGATCATCTGCGCGACCGGGCCTTCGGTGATCCCCGCCATGCCGGTGTAGAGCGCCAGCAGCCCCGGCAGGAACACCGCGCCCTCGGCGGAGTGGACCCATTCGAGATAGCGCGGGAAATCCGCCGAGTCTGCCGCCGGGTGAAACCTGTTTGCGGTGTCATGTTTCGCCAGCAGGTATTGCGCAATCGCGCCGGTCTCGGCGATGACGATGTTGCCATCCTCCAGCAGCGGCGACTTGCCGAGCGGGTGGATGTTCTTCAGGTCCGCCGGCGCGAGGCGTGTTGTCTCGTTGCGCTTGTGGTGGACGATCTCGTGCGGCACGCCGAGTTCGAGCAGCAGCCAGACGATGCGCTGCGAGCGCGACGCGTTAAGGTGGTGAAGCTTCAGGGCCATGGGGTATTTCCTCTGTGGACGAATAAGAAAGAAGCGGCAGCTTTGGGGGCTGCCGCTTCGGATGTCTTGGCTGGCACGCCCGCCTCAGGCGGCGGCGTAGCCAATCACGGCTTTCACTTCGAGGAATTCCTCGAAGCCGTGCTCGCCCCACTCACGGCCATTGCCCGACTGGCCGTAGCCACCAAACGGCGCGGAGAAGTCAGGGCGTGCGCCGTTGACCTGGATCTGGCCGGCGCGAATGCGATTGGCGACGGCGTTCGCCTCTTTCTCCGGACCCTGAACATAGCCGGCAAGGCCGTAAACGGTGTCGTTGGCCATTTCCACGGCTTCGTCCACCGTGCCATACGGCAGGATGCACAGCACTGGCCCGAAGATTTCCTCGCGGGCGATGGTCATGTCGTTGGTGACGTTGCCGAACACGGTCGGGCGGGCGAAGTAGCCCTTGTTGAAGCCCTCAGGGCGACCCGGGCCACCGGCGACGAGGGTTGCGCCCTCTTCGATGCCCTTCTGGATAAGGTCCTGGACCTTCTGGTACTGGTTGCCGTTGGAGATCGGGCCGATGGCGCCCGGCGCAGCTTCCGCCGGCATCATTACCTTCACGGACTCGGCGGTCGCCTTGGCGATCGCGAGCGCCGCATCGTGCTGGTCTTTCTGCACGAACATGCGGCTCGGCGCGTTGCAGCTCTGGCCGGTGTTGGTCATCATCGCCATCACGCCGCTCGAGACGGCTTTTGTCAGGTCGGCCGTAGGCAGAACAATGTTCGGGCTCTTGCCGCCGAGTTCCTGCGCGACGCGCTTGACAGTCGGGGCCGCAGCCTGCGCGACGAGCACACCGGCGCGGGTCGAACCGGTGAAGCTCACCATGTCGACATCCGGGTGCGAGGAGAGCACCGAGCCGACGCCCGGGCCGTCGCCGTTGACGAGGTTGAACACGCCTTTCGGCACGCCGGCCTCATGCAGGATTTCGGCGAAGATCATCGCGTCGAGCGGGGCGATCTCGGACGGCTTCAGCACCATGGTGCAACCGGCAGCAATCGCCGGAGCGACCTTGCAGGCGATCTGGTTCAGCGGCCAGTTCCAGGGCGTGATGAACGCGCAGACGCCGATCGGCTCCTTGCGCAGCATCGTCGTGCCTTTAAGCTCTTCCCACTTGTACGAGCGCAGGATCGCTGCGGTCGTCGCGAAGTGGCCCATGCCGGCCGGCACCTGGGCGGCGTTGGCCAGCCACATCGGCGCGCCCATCTCCTCGGAAATGGCGACAGCGAGTTCCGGCATCCGCTTCTGGATACCGGCAGTGATCTTGTCGAGCAGATCGGCGCGGTATTCGACCGAGGTCTGCGAGAAGCTGGCAAAGGCGCGCTTGGCTGCGGCAACCGCCTTGTCGGCATCGGCTTTCGAGCCGAGCGAGATTACGGCGAAGTTTTCCTCGGTCGCCGGGTTCTCGACTTCCAGGCGGCGCGGCACCACCGGGTCAACCCAGGCGCCGTCGATGTAGAACTTGAGATACTCTTTCATGGGCCGTGGCCTCCCTTTGGCTCGTCTGATTAGGGCTCAGACAGGACTATAAGAGGCGCGCGCCGTTTTCGCCACTCCTTACGCGGGGGGAGGGCTGGTCCTTCGTCTTTACCCAGCCGCGCCCGGCCATGCAGACCGTGAAGTTCGCCTCGATATTGTAGCTGATCTGGCTGCAGGCGGAGGCGGCCGTAGCGAAGGACTGGGCGCCGGGGTTGCTGGTCCAGTCCTTCTCGGACGGGCCGGTGGCACAGCCCGCAAGGCCGAGGGCGGCGATCAGGAGGAGCGTGCGCATGGGCTTCACCGTTTCCGCGTCCCGAAGATGCCGCGCAGGATGTAGCGCGTGATCTCGCGGCTGGCCGTGCTGGCGGCGTTGCTGGCGGCGCGTTCGGTGGTGGTCATGCGGCGCGAGCGGGTGGTGGTCGTCTTGCCCTTGGCTTTCGCCTTGGCCGCCGCCTCTTTCTCCCTGGCCTCGAGCTTGGCCAGCTTCTCGGCCTCCTTGGCCGCGATCTCCTCGCGCTTAGACAGTATCTCGTAAGCCGACTCCCGGTCGATGGTCTTGTCGTACTTGCCTGACACCGGGCTCACCTTCTGCACTTCGGCGCGCTCCGGTTCCGTCGCCGGGCCCAGCCGCGACGAAGGCGGGCGGATCAGCGTCTTCTGCACCATGGTCGGCGCGCCCCTGGCTTCCAGCGTCGAGACCAGCGCCTCGCCGACGCCCATTTCGGTGATCGCCGCCTCGGTCTTGAAGGCCGGGTTCGGACGGAAGGATGAGGCCGCCGACTTCACCGCCTTCTGCTCGGTAGGCGTATAGGCCCGCAGCGCATGCTGCAGCCGGTTGCCAAGCTGGGCGATCACCGATTCCGGCAAGTCGCGCGGGTTCTGCGTGACGAAATAGATGCCCACCCCCTTCGAGCGGATCAGGCGCACCACCTGCTCGATCTTCTGCAGCAGCGCCGGTGGCGCATCGGCAAACAGCAGGTGCGCCTCGTCGAAGAAGAACACGAGCCGCGGTTTGTCCGGGTCGCCGATCTCGGGGAGTTCCTCGAACAGTTCCGACAGCAGCCAGAGCAGGAAGGTCGAGTAGAGCTTCGGCGAGTTGATCAGCTTGCGAGCGTCGAGAATGTTCACATATCCGCGCCCGTCGCTTGTCGTGCGCATCAGGTCGGCCAGCTCCAGCGCCGGCTCGCCGAAGAAGCGCTCTGCTCCGCCGCGCTCCAGCACCAGCAACTCGCGCTGCACCGCCGAGAGGGAGGCCTGCGCCACGTTGCCATACTTGCGGCTGATCTCGGCGCGCAGCGTATCGTCGCCCAGGCTCAGCAGCAGCTTGCGCAGGTCCTTCAGGTCGAGCAGCAGGAGGCCGTTATCGTCGGCATACTGGAACGCGATGTTAAGAACGCCTTCCTGCACATCCGTCAGCCCCATCAGGCGCGACAGGAGCAGGGGCCCCATCTCGGAAATCGTCGCGCGGATCGGATGGCCGGTCTCGCCGAACACGTCCCAGAACACCGTCGGCGCGCCCTTGTAGGTCAGCTCGCCCATGCCGATCTGCTTCGCGCGCGCCGTCAGGTTCGCATGCGCCTTGTGCGTCTCGCTGCCCGGCATGCAGATGCCCGAGAGGTCGCCTTTCACATCGGCGGCGAACACCGCCACGCCGGCGTCGGAAAAGGCCTGCGCCATGATCTGCAGCGTCACCGTCTTGCCGGTGCCGGTCGCTCCCGCCACGATCCCGTGCCGGTTGGCTACTTTCAGGATCAGCGACTGGGCCGCATCGGGATGGCCGGTGGCGTTGGCATCCGCGCCGCCCAGGAAAATCGTGTCACTCATCCGGCGTCCTTCATTCTGAAACCCTGACCCACAGGCTAGCCATCTGGCCGGATTCGGCAAGCTGCATCACCCGCGCCGTCCGGCTTGACCCGGCGCGCGGGCGCCCCCACCCTGCGCCGCTCGCTCCCGGAGATACAACCACATGGACCGCTCAGCCAAGGTCGGCACCTGGATCATCGCGACAGGCGTCATCCTCGCCGTCCTCTATCTCGGCCGCGACATTCTGGCGACCTTCGCGATGGCCGTCTTCCTGTTCCTCATCATCGAAGGCTTTGCCACCGCCATCGAGAGTGCCACCAAGACGATCAACCTGCGGATCGCCCGCCTGATCGCGGTCCTGCTGGTGACGGGCGGCTTTGTCGGCTTCATTGCGCTGATGGCCAACGGCGTCGGCGAGTTCGGGCGTCATGCCGAGGACTATGAGACCAAGATCAACCAGCTGATCTCCGACGCCTATGGCGTGTTCGGCGTGTCCGATTCGCCGACCCTTACACAGCTCCTGTTCAACGAGCGCGGCGAGCAACTCTTCGCCACCATCGCCAATTCGGTCAGCGGCCTGTCGGGCGACCTGATGCTGATCCTGATCTACGTCGCCTTCCTGTTCTCCGCCCAGGCGGGCTGGGCCCGCAAGCTCGATAACATTTTCCCGGTGCCCGAACGCCGCGAACAGGTCCGCGCCATCGGCAACGACGCGCGCATTGGCATCGAGCGCTATCTTTGGGTCCAGACTTTGATCTCAGCTCTGATCACGCTGCTCAGCTATGCCTCGCTGCTGGCCCTCGGTGTGCAGAACGCGCTCTTCCTGTCGGCCCTGATCTTCGTGCTCAACTATATTCCGACCGTCGGCTCGATTGCCGCAGCACTGGTGCCTCCGTTGTTCGCGCTGGTGCAGCCCGATGTTCCCGGCTGGGTGCCCGGCGCCGCGCCGCATGATTCCTACCTGTATTCGGCAATCGTCTTTGGCATCGTCAGTTTCTGGCAGTTTTCGATTGGCAACTTCATCCAGCCCCGGATGATGGGCGACTCGCTGAACCTGTCCGCCCTGGTTGTCCTCCTCGCCCTCGCCATCTGGGGTGTTCTCTGGGGAATCCCGGGCATGTTCCTCTCAGCGCCCCTGACGGTGCTGATGATGATCCTGTTCGCGCAATCAGACGCTACAAGGTGGATCGCGGTCCTCCTGTCGTCAGACGGCAGTCCGAAGGGGAAGGCTGCGCAGCCCGTTGGGGGCGCGACTTAAGAAAACACGGATTGAATCTTCCGGTTTCGTATAGGGGCAGCGCCCGGGAGTTGCGCGGTTCGGGCCACCATTATGTTGACAGTTGTTAACTTTTTTACAGGACTTCGGTGTTGACATCCGCGGCCAACGACTGAGTTGATAGAATTCAGGCTTCCGCGTGCGTCCCCCCACCCAGCCTGCGGAAGATTCTGAAGGGCCCGCCGGACATGTCCCCGTTCGGCGGGCCCGCTTATTTCCGGCCCCGGCAATCCCCCTGCAAGCCTCCGCGTTGCGTTGACGCGGGCGCCAGGCAGTGTTTCCCGCGGCTGCCCTATTCTTCATTACCCGTCCGACCAGAATTCTTGAAGCGCTAACGCGGCGGGGTTAGACCCGGTGGAACACATTTCCCTAAGGTGAGTCGCTTCCATGACACGTTCCGCCGCTGCTACCGGGCCTGAGGGCCAGGTTCTTGAACAGTTCCTGCAGGAAGCCGCCGGCGAAGACCTCACCGGTCTCACCGAGGCCGACATCAAGCTGCTCGGCCAGCAACTCTGGGCCTGGGCGGCGCAAGTTCCGGCCGGCGCGCAGGCCGTCCGTGTGATTGCGCGCGCAGACGGCGCCAAAGGCCCCCTCGGGCGCGCCGTGATCGAGGCCGCAGGTCCCGACATGCCCTTCCTCGTCGATTCGCTTCTCAACGAATGCGCCGCGCAGGGCCATGAAGTGAAGGCGCTCTTCCACCCGGTCGTCACCCTCGCCGACGGGCGGATGATCTCCGTCATCCAGATACACACGTCGCTCCTGACGCCCGGCGAGGCGGGCCTCCTCGAGGCCGGCGCCCGCACCACGCTCGCCGATGTGCAGCGCGCCGTCTCCGACCACCGCGCCATGCAGGCCCGGATGCGCGCCGAGATGAAACGCCTGTCCGGCCTGCAGCACATCTCGCCGGTCGAGCGCGACGAAGCCGTCGCCTTTCTCGAATGGCTGCTGAAGGAGCACTATGTGTTCCTCGGCAGCCGCGAATATGATTTCGATACGGACGAGTCCGGCCGCGTCCTGCCCGCTGAGCCGCTGATGATCGACGGCTCGAACCTCGGCATCCTGCGCGACGAGAACCTCAACGTCCTCTCGCCCGACAGCGAACCGCTCGTGCTGACCCAGGAGGTCGGCGATTTTCTCAGCCATCCGGCGCCGCTGATCATCGCCAAGTCGACCCTGCCGAGCCGCGTGCACCGCCGCGTGCCGTGCGACTATATCGGCATCAAGAAATACGACGCGCAGGGCCGCGTGAACGGCGAAGTCCGCTTCCTCGGCCTGTTCACCGCCGAAGCCTATGACGAGACCGCGCGCTCGATCCCGTTCGTGCGCCGCCGCGTGCAGAAGATCATGGCCGCCTCCGGCGCCGCCCCCGGCGGACATACGGAGAAGGCGCTCGCCAACCTGATCGAGACCTGGCCGCGCGACGAGCTGTTCCAGACGCGGTCCACGCTGCTCGGCCCGATGATCATGGGCGCGCTGCACCTGATAGGCCGTCCCCGGACGAAAGTCTTCCTGCGCCGCGACGAGTTCGACCGGTTCGTCACCGCGCTCGTCTTCGTCCCGCGCGAATCCTATGACACTGCCTTGCGCCAGCGCATGGGCGCCGTGCTCACCGAGGCCTACAAGGGCGAGCTGCGCTCGTTCCAGCCGTACTTCGACTCCGGACCGATGGCGCGCGTTCACTTCGAGATCGGCCTTTCGCCCGGCCATCCGGAGCCGCACGCGGCCGAGATCGAAAACAAGATCGTCGCGCTCGCCCGCACCTGGGACCAGGGCTTCCGCGACCTGCTCATGAGTTCCGATCTCACCGGCGGCGACCGGGAAGGGGCCCGTGCCTTTATCGGCGCCTTCAACGCCGCCTACCGCGAAGCCTTCGCGCCGGACGAGGCCCTGCGCGACGTCACCAGCATGGCCGCTCTCAGCGCCGGTCGCCCTATGGTCGCGCGCGCCTGTCGCCACGACACCGACGATGCCTCGAAAGTCCGTGTCAAGATCTTCGCGCGCGACGGCGCCATTGCGCTTTCGCGCTGCGTGCCGGTGTTCGAGAACCTGGGTCTCTTCGTGCAATTCGAAACCGGCTACCCCGTCCGCCCGCCGTTCAAGCCGGTCGCCGATGCGCCGGACGTCTACTGGGTCCACTCCCTCGCCATGGAATCGGCGGACGGCACGCCGCTGGCGCTGACCAGTCTCGCCCGCGCGCTGGAAGATGCCTTCATCGCCGTCTGGAGCGGCAAAGCCGACAATGACAGGTTCAACCGTCTCGTGCTCACTGCCGGCGCCTCCTGGCGCGAGGCCGCGCTGATCCGCGCACTCGCCGCCTACCGCCGCCAGAGCGGCCTCGATCAGCCGCAGGACGTCCAGGAAGCCGCCGTCGCGCGCTATCCGGCCGTCACGCGCCTGATCCTTGACCTGTTCACCGCCCGCTTTGATCCGCAGGCGCACAAATCCCTCGACGCCCGTACCAAGGCCGGCGCCGAGATCGAAGCGAAGTTCGAGGACGCGATGAAAGGCGTCGCGAGCCTCACTGACGATCTCGTCCTGCGCCGCCTGTTCCATCTCGTGCGCGCCCTGCAGCGCACCAACTTCTACCAGACCGGCGAAGACGGAGCCGAGCTGTCCTGGATCAGCTTCAAGGTCGCCAGCCGCGAACTCGCTGACCTGCCGGAGCCGAAACCCTTCCGCGAAATCTTCACCTCCAGCCCGAAAGTCGAAGGCGTCCACCTGCGCTTCGGCCCGGTCGCGCGCGGCGGCCTGCGCTGGTCGGACCGCCCGTCGGATTACCGCACCGAAGTCCTCGGCCTCGTGAAGGCCCAGCAGGTCAAGAACGCCGTCATCGTGCCGGTCGGTTCCAAAGGCGGCTTCTACCCGAAACAGCTCCCGCCGCGGAACGATTCCGGCTGGTTCGAAAGCGGCCGTGACGCCTATAAGGAATTCATCACCGCGCTGCTGGGTCTCACCGACAACCTTGTGAAGGGCAAGATCGTGCCCCCGCCGCAGACCGTGGTCTGGGACGGGGAGGATCCCTATCTCGTGGTCGCCGCCGACAAGGGCACGGCCACCTTCTCCGACACCGCCAACGCCATCAGCCTCGAGAAGGGCCACTGGCTGGGCGATGCCTTCGCCTCCGGCGGCTCAGCCGGGTATGACCACAAGAAGATGGGCATCACCGCCCGAGGCGCCTGGGAAGCGGTCAAGCGCCACTTCCGCGAAATGGGCAAGGACATCCAGAAACAGCCCTTCACCGTCATCGGCGTCGGCGACATGTCGGGCGATGTCTTCGGCAATGGTATGCTCCTCTCGCCCGAGATCCGTCTCGTTGCCGCCTTCAACCACATGCACATCTTTATTGATCCGTGCCCGGCCAATCCGGCCGCAAGCCTCGCCGAGCGCGCCCGCATGTTCGCCCTGCCGCGCTCCACCTGGGCGGACTACGATGCCAGGCTCATCTCGCAAGGCGGCGGCATCTTCGAACGCGCCGCCAAGTCGATCCCCCTCTCGGCGGAAGTGAAAGCCCTCACCGGCCTCGCCAAGGACGCCGTCACGCCGGACGAACTCCTGCACGCCCTCCTGAAAGCCGAAGCTGACCTCCTCTGGTTCGGCGGTATCGGCACCTATGTGAAGTCAGCCGCCGAATCCCACGCCGATGTCGGCGACCGCGCCAACGATGCCATCCGCGTCAATGGCCGCGACCTGAAAGCCAGGGTGATCGGGGAGGGCGCCAACCTCGGCATGACGCAGGCCGGCCGCATCGAATTCGCTCTCGCCGGCGGACGCCTCAATACCGATGCCATCGACAACTCGGCGGGTGTCGATTCGTCCGACCACGAAGTAAACATCAAGATCCTCGCCGCCGAAGCCATCCGCCTCGGCGACCTGAAGGAGGCCGCCCGCAACGACCTTCTTGCCTCGATGGCCGACGATGTCGCGGCCCACGTCCTCGCGCACAATTACGACCAGTCGAACGCCCTCACGCTCGCCGCCTCCACCGCCGCCGAAGACCATGACGCGTTGGAGCGCGTGATGGTCTATCTCGAGCAGCGCGGCGTGCTGAACCGCGCCCTCGAAGGCCTGCCTTCGACCACCGCCATGCAGGCCCGCAAGGACGCCGGCCAGCCGCTCAAACGGCCCGAAGCTGCCGTGCTGCTCGCCTGGTCGAAAATCGTCCTGTTCGACGATCTCGTCGCCTCGGACCTGCCGGACGATCCCTGGCTGGCGCCGGTGCTGAAGGCCTATTTCCCGTCGCCCATCGACGGTTTCGAAAAGGCGATGAAAGGCCACCGCCTCCGCCGCGAGATCATCGCCACCGTCATCGCCAACCGCACGCTGGATTTCTGCGGCCCGGCCGCGCTGCTGCGCCTGCGCGAGCTCACCGGTGCTGAGCCAGCCGAAGCCGTCCGCGCTCTGGAGGCCGCCCGCGAAGTGCTCGACCTTGCCGGCTTCCGCCGCGAAGTCTTCTCCCTCGACACACACGTCGCCGCCGATCTGCAGACGCAGCTTCAGCAGGAAGCCGTCCACGCCGCCAGCGAAGCCGCCGCCTGGTTCATCCGCGCCGCCGCCGGCAAGACCATCGGCGACGCCGTCAGGCAGACCCATGCCCCGCTCAACGAACTCAAGATGGCGCTCGCCGATGTCCAGACGGACTTCCCGGCCTCCCGGATCGAGCGCGATGCCCGTGCCTTCATCAAGCGCGGCGCCCCCGAAGCGCTTGCCCATTGGGCTGCCGCGATGAGCTACTTTGCGCAGGGCCTCGATATCGTCGCGGTCTCGCAGCAGGCAAAAAAGAAGGTGCCGGAAACCGCCGCCGCCTTCTACGCCATCGGCGATGCCTTGCGGCTCGACCGGCTGCGCGCCTCCGCCCGCGAAGGCCTGATCAAGGCCCCCTACTGGGACCGCGTCGCCGGCCGCCGCCTGATCTCCGAACTCGTCCGCCTGCAGGCCTCCGCCACAGACGAGGCGCTCCGCTCCGGCGGCGCCGATGCCTGGCTCGAGGCCCGCGGTGACGCCCGCCGACAGGTGATCAGTACGCTGACGGCCCTTGGCAAGGACCGCGCCTGGTCCTTCGCCAAGTTCGCCCTGTCGACCGATGCTGTCCGCCAGTTCATGGGCCGCTGAGGCGTGTTCAGGACAGGTTCAGGGCCGGGCGGCTTGTCGGCCCGCCAAACAGTGGAGGGGTGACATGCGAAATCTGATTGCGGTGCTTCTGGCGATGGCGGCCACCGCCTGCGCGGCTACACCCGCCGCGCTGCCAGCGCCGCTCCCCGCCACTGAAACTGGCGCGCCCCGGCCGCCCCCCTCGTTCCGCTGGTACCGCACGGGCGAGGCCCTCTTCGCCTACCACCAGGTGCGGGGCGACTGCGACACCCTCGTCCATACCCACGGACGCAACGCCGCCTGGGGCCTCTGGGAAATGCCGCTCGCCGAAGTGATCGAACACGGAGCCGAGGAGACGGAAGAGGGCACGGCCCTCGTCCGCCTCACCTGCCGCGGCGGCTCGGCCTGCCTGCGCAAAGGCGCGCTCAGCACCGCCGCCGACCCCCTCAGCGAGCACGCCGTCCCCTTCGCGACGATGGCCCTCGCCCGCCAGTACACCGAAGCGGTCGCCGCCCTGAAAACCGCCTGCCAGCTCCCGAACTGACGCGCGCCGCGCGCGCGCGATTCCCTGCCGCCCCGAAGGCTGCTACCCAGCACCCCATGACCGGCACGCCTGCCTCCCTCGAAGACACGCTGAAAGCCGCCGCCCGCTCGCTCGGCTTCGACGCCGCCGGCATCGCCCGCGCCGACGAGGCCTGGGAGGCCGGCGCCCGCCTCGCCGCCTTCGTCGCCGAGGGCCGCCACGGCGGGATGCGCTGGATGGAGGATACCCTTGCCCGCCGCAGCGCCCCCACCGCGATGTGGCCGCAGGCCCGCTCCGCCCTCGTCGTCGCGATGAACTACGGACCCGATCACAACCCGCTTGACACGCTCGCCGAGCGCGAGACCGGCAACATCTCCGTCTATGCGCGGGGCAGGGACTATCATGACCTGATCAAGTCCCGCCTCAAGCTGCTCGCGGGGGAGGTTGCCCAGCTGACCGGCGCCGGGGTGAAAGTCTTCGTCGACACCGCCCCCCTGATGGAAAAGCCGCTCGCCCAGAAGGCTGGCCTCGGCTGGCAGGGCAAGCATACCAACCTCGTCAGCCGCGATCTCGGCTCCTGGTTCTTCCTCGGCGTGGTCCTTACCAGCGCCGCCCTCGCGCCGGACGCGCCTGAACCCGATCATTGCGGCTCCTGCCGCGCTTGCCTCGACATCTGCCCCACCGCTGCGTTCCCCGCGCCCTACCAGCTGGATGCCCGCCGCTGCATCTCCTACCTCACGATCGAACACGCCGGCCCCATCCCCCGCGAATTCCGCGCCGCGATGGGCAACCGCATCTATGGCTGTGACGATTGTCTTGCCGCCTGTCCCTGGAACAAGTTCGCCGCGAGCGCCTCGGAGGCCGCCCTGTTCGCCCGGGCGGAGCTGAAAACACCGGGCCTCGACGAACTCGCCGCCCTCGATGACGCGGCGTTTCGCGAAATCTTCTCCGGCTCCTCGGTCAAGCGCTCCGGCCGGGACCGGTTCGTGCGCAATGTCGCCGTCGCCATCGGCAATTCCGGCAGCGCCCGGCTCACGGCCAGCTTATTGCCCCTGCTGGACGATGCCTCGCCCCTCGTGCGCGGCGCGGCCATCTGGGCGCTCGCCCGCCTTGATCGCGCCCGCTTTACCGGGGAAAAGGCGCAGCGCCGCGCCAGCGAACATGATAGAACGGTCATCGAAGAATGGGATCTCGGGGCATGAGCGAAGGTATGGCCAACACCACCCTTCCGCCGCAAAAGCCGAAGCGCAACCTGCCGCTCTGGCGCCACGTTCTCGTGCGGTTCGTGCAGGCCGGCATCGCCATCTTCCTGCTCTTCCATCTCTACGCCCTTGTCCTGAGGGTCCTGCCCGCGCCCGGCACCATCCTGATGACCCAGCGCGGAATGCAGGGCGAAGAGGTCCGGCGCGACTGGACCAGCCTCGACAGGATCTCACCCAATCTCGTCCTCGCCGTCATCGCGTCCGAAGATGCGAAGTTCTGCGAACATGGCGGCATCGACTGGGACGCCATTGGGAAAGCCCGCGAGTACAACAGGAAGCATGACGGCAGGAAACGCCGCGGCGGCTCGACCATCAGCCAGCAGACGGCCAAGAATGTCTTCTTCTGGAATGGCGGCGGCATGCCCCGTAAGGCCGGCGAGGCCTGGATGACCTATGTTATCGAAACCGTCTGGGGCAAGCGCCGCATCATGGAAGTCTATCTCAACGTTGCTGAATGGGGCGACGGCCTGTTCGGCGCCGAAGCCGCCGCCCAGGCCCGTTTCGGCAAGTCCGCCGCTGATCTCTCGCAGCTGGAGGCCGCCCGCCTCGCTGCCGTCCTTCCGTCCCCGAACAAATGGAGCGCCGACAAGCCCGGCCCCTATGTAAGGAAGCGCACCGGCTCGATTATGTCGCGTATGCGTGTCGTTGCCAATGAAGGCTACGCCGCCTGTGTCCTCGGCGACGATGTCCGTCTGGCCTTGCCGAAGCCCGGGAAAGGCGACGCGCCCCGTCCCGAGCCCGTCTTCGAAGACCTTCCGGACGCGCCCGACGAAGGCGAAGAGGCTATCGGCACGTCAGCCGAAGCCGAACCCGCGCTGAACGAGAATGATGTCCTCAACGACATCCTCAACTCCGCGGATGAAACCTTCAACACCGAACCCCTCGCGGAGCCGGTCCCTGAAGCCCCCGCCGCCGAACCTGCCCCCATCGATCCGTCCGCGGACGAAGGCGGCCCGGCGGTCCTGACGCCCGAGTAGGTCCGCCGCCCTCTTAACATGCGCACGAGCAACAGCTCGTCATCCCGGTTTCGCCGCAGGCGAAGACCGGGACCCGGACTTAACTGCACATGTTACCAATGTCCGCTGCCGCGATAAAGGAGGGTGATAATCCGGCAGGGCGTGAGAAAAAAGAGAAAGTCTGATAAAATTGAGAAATAAACGCCATCACACAGGCACTGCTTGAAACAGTTTGAATCAGGTCGGCGAGGGCACGCACGCGAACTTGCGCCTGCAAAAACCACCCCGTCCGGAAAACAAAAAACCAGTCCCCTCAGGACCTTTTAAAATACTTCCCCGATCCTTCCGCCACACCTCAGTGCACAGAACTGTACTCCGTGCATGAATTCAACTCAGAGAAATTCCTAAACCAAAGACCCTCACCTCCTGCGGCCAGCCGTCCTGGGAGGTGAGGGTCTTCGCCAGACAAGGCAAAGCTGTACTAAACCGGATCGTACGGGAAAACGCTCGTCGTCGCGCCCAGACTGAAGAAGCTGCCGCTCATCGCCGGGAAGCAATGGTCGATCAGGGTTTCCGGCGTCCAGCCCTCAAGCCGCGCCAGAGATTTCACCGGGCGCGGCTGGTCGAACAGGATGACCTCGTTGCCGCGCACGCCGAAGATCTGCCCACTGACATGTGCCGCCGTGTCGGCGCACAGCGCGACACCCAGCTGCGCCACCTGATCGGCCCGCATGCCGTTCTTCATCCGCTCGACCCGCTGCGCGCCGGCTTCATCCTTCACCGGGATCGAGGCGATCATCCGTGTCCAGGCAAACGGCGCGATGATGTTGGAGCGCACCTTCTTCGCTGCGCCCTCCATCGCCACCACACGGCTGAGGCCTGCAATGCCAAGCTTCGCGGCAGCATAGTTCGCCTGGCCGATGTTTCCGATCAGTCCGGACGTGGAGGTGAACAGCACGAACGAGCCGCGCTCGTTCTCGCGGAAATACTCGATCGCGGCACGCGTCACATTGAAGGAGCCATGCAGGTGAACGTCGATCACGCCCTTCCAGTCCTGCTCGCTCATCTTGTGGAACATCCCGTCGCGCAGGATGCCGGCCGGGTTGATGATCGCGTCTAGCCGGCCATAGGTGTCCAGCGCCTGCGTCACCATGCCGGCCACGGCGGTATAGTCCGTCACGCTCTCGGAGTTGGAAACCGCCTCACCGCCCGCCTTGCGGATTTCTGCCGCGACAGCCTCTGCCGGACCGGCCGAGCCTTCCTCATCGCCCTTCAGGCTGCCGCCGAGGTCGTTGACCACGACTTTTGCGCCTTCGCGCGCCGCCAGCAGGGCGCATTCCTTGCCGATGCCGTTGCCGCCGCCAGTGACCAGCACCACTTTTCCGTCCAGAACGCCCATGGTTTTTCTCCCTCTAGTCTCGCTTTTGTTTCGGGCCGGGACACTATCGCCCCCGCGACGCGCTGCAAGGGCAGGGCGGGCGAAAATCAGGGTTTGAATTGCCGCGCCGCGCGCGCTAGCTAGCCGCCATGACACGCATCTTCCAAGCCATCATCTGGGATTTCGGCGGGGTTTTCACCTCCTCGCCCTTCGAGGCCTTCAACCGGTACGAGGCCGCCTCCGGCCTGCCGGTGGATTTCATCCGCACCGTCAATTCCGTTAATCCCCTTGAGAACGCATGGGCGAAACTGGAGCAGTCGCATGTTGACGCCGACGGGTTCGACGAACTGTTCCGGATCGAGGCAAAGGCGCTCGGCCATGATGTCCGCGGCCGCGACATCCTCGGCCTCCTCTCGGGCAATCTGCGCCCCCGCGTCGTCCACGCGCTGAGGGTCTGCAAGACGAAAGGCAAGGTGGGCTGCATCACCAACAACGCCCCCATCGGCAAGGGCGCTTCGATGACGCAGGACGATGCCAAGGCGAAGGAACTCGCCGCCGTCTTCGACCAGTTCGACCACCTCATTGAAAGTTCCAAGCTCGGCATCCGCAAGCCCGATCCCCGCATTTATGCGCTGATGTGCGAAGCGCTCGATGTCGATCCCAAAGCCTGCGTCTATCTCGATGACCTCGGCATCAACCTGAAGCCCGCCCGCGACATGGGCATGGCCACCATCAAGGTCACCGGCGAAGAACAGCTCCTCACCGATCTGGAAGCCGTGACCGGCTATGCGCTTCGCTAGCCTCGCCGCGCTCATGGTTGCAGGGCTGCTGCCTGGCTGTTCGCAGGCCGGGCCGGAAGTAGTCGTGACCCTGCCGCCTGTACCCGACGAGCGCTTTACGCAAGTCCCTGCTGAGCCTGCACCCATCGAAGTCAGCAAGGCCGCCGCGAAGACGCGTGACGCGCTGATCCATGAAGCCACAAGGGGATCCCTGCGCGGCCTCGGCGAAATCGCCGCGCGCAATCCCGGTTTCAAGTCGAACCTCGGCGGCCAGTCGCATGACCGGTTCTGGGACCTCTTGCGCCGCACCGGCGTCGATCCTAACCGGAAACTCCGTGAACTGTTCGACCAGCCCGCCGGCCTGCGCGAGATCGATGGCCAGCGCTGGTATGTCTGGCCGGACCTCGCCGCGAAGGACGCCGCCGATCTGATCCCGGAAAAGCTGACATTTCAGGACCGCCGCCGGCTTGGGGACCTGATCGGCGAGGACGGCATCGCCCGCATCCGCGCCGGCGAGGGCTATCCCGGCATGCGCACGGCCATTTCGGAAGACGGTACCTGGATTTACTTCGTACTCGGACAAGACGGAGAGGAATGAACATGAGCAGGAAGATCGGTGCTGCCGCAGCCCTGAAAGCACTCAAGGGCTGGAAAGCCCCGGACGGCGAGCGCGACGCCATTCAGAAGGCCTACAAGTTCGCCGACTTCAAGACCGCCTTCGCCTTCATGTCCGGCGCGGCTCTGAAGGCCGAGCAGATGGACCACCATCCCGAATGGTTCAATGTCTACAACAAGGTCGAGGTGACCCTAACTACGCATGACGCGGACGGCGTCACGCAGAAGGACCTCGAACTGGCGGGTTTCATGGACCAGTTGGCGGCAAGGCTCGCCTAGCCCTTCCGCCCGCTGCCGTGCAGATCCGTGCGCCGGTCATTGAGGTTCTGCACCCTTGCCGCGCAGGCGGGATTCGGCGAGGCGCGCCAGCGAGGCATCCGCGACCATCATCGTCTCCGCGTTCGGTTCGGCCTCCGCCTGTATCCCGTTCCAGGCAAAGGCAGGTCGCAGGGGGTCAGCACCGCGCCCTGCACATAGTGGACATCCATGTTGCCGACATTCGGCAGGTTGGCGCACACGCCGGACATCGTCACGTAGATCTGGTTTTCGATGGCGCGCGCCGCGCAGCAATACCGTCCGCGGAGATAACCGTTCCGGTCATCGGTGCAGACCGGCCCGGACAGGATCATCGCACCTTGATCCACAAGGTGGCATACCTGTTCGGGAAACTCGCTGTCAGAACAGATGGCGATGCCGATCGGCCCGCAATCTGTCCCGATCACCTTGTTGTCGCTGCCGCCCATGACGCTACGGAAGGTGCGCTCCGAAGGCGCGGCGTCTCCCTTTTCTGGCGGTGCAGGGTGCCATCGCAAAGCACTGCATAAGCCACGCACGGATCGCACCAGAGCCTGCGCGCGTTACATGCGTGCCGCCGATGACATCGATCCGGTGGCGGACGGAAAGGTCCGTCGGCAAAGCTCCGAAGCGCTGGGTGGCGGCCGTCAGCGCGTCAATCGCTTCGCAAACATCCGGAAGCTTCGGGGCCAGTGACAGGGTCTGCAGGGTATACAGTTCCGGGATTACGGCGAACTGCGCGCGCTACTCGCTGGCCACACGCATGAAGTCGTCCATGCGGTTGCAAAACTCTTCTAGGCTCGCAATCTGCCGCATCTCGAACTGGACCGACGCGATGCGGACCCTTTCAGGCAGGCAAGTCTGTGTGGTCATGCCTGGCGCTTAACGTGGCTCGGTCGGAACACGCAAGACGGCGCGCAGGCCGCCAAGCGGGCTTTTGGAGAGCCGGACATCGCCCCCATGTGCGCGGGCCGTGTCGCGCGCCAGCGTCAGGCCGAGGCCGGTGCCGGACTCGTTCTGGCTGCGCGCATCATTGAGGCGCGAGAAGGGGCGGAAAGCTTCCTCATGGCGTTCTGGCGCAATGCCGGGGCCGTCATCATCGATCACCACCTCGGCCCAGTGCGGGCCGTCAACCAGTGTCACACGCGCCGTGGCGGCATACTTCAGTGCATTGGACAGAAGGTTCGTCACCGCGCGCTTCAGCGCCAGTGGGCGGCCCATCACGAGAATTCCCGGAGGGCCGAGCACCGGCACGTGCCCGCCAAAACCTGTCGCCACCTCGCGGGTCATCTGCGCGATGTCAAACAGCGCCGCCTCGTCGCCTTCCTCGCCGCGCGCGAAGGCGAGGTATTCGTCCAGCATCATCGCCATGTCGTCGAGATCGGACCTGGCGGCGCGGATGTCGGCGCTTTCGTCCATCATCGCGAGCGCCAGCTTGAGGCGTGTCAGCGGCGTGCGCAGGTCATGGCTGACGCCGGCGAGCATGGAGGTGCGCTGGTCGGCAAAGGCGGTCAGGCGGTCCTTCATGTCGATCAGCGCGCGGGCGGCGTCGCGTACTTCGGTGGCGCCGGAGGGGCGGAAGTCCGGCAGGTCGCGGCCCCGGCCGAAGGCGCGCGCGGCTTCGGAGAGACGCAGGATGGAGCGGACCTGCTGGTTGAGAAAGCCGATGGCGAGCGCGACCATCAGCAGCGAGAAGGCTATGACCCAGACGATGAAGATGTGCGAGTTGATCATGAAGGCGCGCTTGCGGTCTATGATGATCTCGCCCTGGCCTTGCGGCGACGGGAAGCGGATGTGCAGGCGCGCGTCGCCGCGCTCCAGCCCGACGAAGACCGGCTCGCCCCCGCGGCTCATCAGTTCGGCCCTCAGTACACCGCCATAGGGAAAGTCCTGCTTCAGGTCTGCGTCGGCAATCGCATTGCCTTGCAGCTTGCAGGTAAACCAGGTCTCCAGCTGGAACCGGATCCGGGCGAGGTCGTCATCGGTATAGGACGGGTTCAGACAGGCGGCGCGGATCAGGTTGGCATCGCGGGAGATCGCCTGCGCGAACTTGCGGTTCACTTCGGCCACCTGGCTCGAATAATAATACCATGTCATCAGCCCAAGGATCAGCAGAACCGGCACCAGCAGGAGCAGCAGGGTGCGGGCATAGAGCCCGCGCGGGGTGATGTCTCTCAGGCGCAGCATGGCCATCTCAGTCCGGCATCAGGCGGTAGCCGATACCGCGCACCGTCTGGATATGCACCGGTTCCTTCGGGTTCGGCTCGATCTTCCGGCGCAGGCGCGTGACCTGTACGTCTACGGAACGTTCGAGGCCCGCCGAGGTCAGCACCGCCAGATCCTCGCGGCTGACGGGCTCACCGGCATTTCGGGCGAGTACGGTGAGCAGTTGCAGTTCGGCGTCCGTCAACCGGATACGCTCGTCGCCGGATTTAAGCTCGCCGCGCGCCGCGTTGAACAGGAGGCCGGACATCTCGATCTCGTCCGGCGGGGGCGCGGATTTCTGCGAGCGGCGCAGGATCGCCTCGCAGCGCAGCACCAATTCCTCCGGCTCGAAGGGCTTGGCGAGATAATCATCGGCGCCGAGACGCAGGCCCTCGATCCGGTCGCTCGTCAGGCCGCGGGCGGTCAGCAGCATCACGGGGGTCTCACGGGAAGGACCCTTGCGGATGCCGGAGAGGAGCGACAGGCCGTCCTCGCCCGGCATCATGATGTCGAGGATCGCCAGATCGAACGCCATGCTCTCCATCAGGCGCCGCGCAGCAGCAGCATCCGCCGCGCCGCTGACGCGGAAGCCGTTCATCGTCAGGAAGCGCTTGGTCAGGTCGCGGATACGGTCATCGTCGTCAACGATCAGGATATGGGCGGGTTCTTTCATCGCGGGTTATTTCACCAACGCTTCAAGCAGGAAGCGGGCCCCGGCGACCGCTTCCGGCCCGCTGGCGCGGAAGGCGAGGCGCAGCCGCTCGCGCACCTCGATGGCAATGGGCGTCGTCAGGGTCACCCCGGCGTCCGACAATGTCAGCTTGCGCCGGCGCGCATCCCCGGTCTCGCGGGCCCGCTCGATCAGGCCGCGGTCGTCCAGCTTGCCGATGATCCGGGCAAAGGTTGGCACGGTCATGCCCAGCGTACTGCGCATTTCGCTGACTGTCAGGCCCGGACGGTAGCGCGCGGCCATGAGAATCTGCAGCTCTGGCTTGCTCAGACCGGCCTTCTTGCGGGCGCTCTCGGCCGCCTTGGCGAGCACGGATGCCCCTGAAATCAGGAGTCCTGCGCTCCGGTCCAGCTCCTGATCGGTCAGGAACAGTCTGGGGTCGAATGGCCGGTTCAGGTTGACGGGCAGGGACATAAGTCGGAAATGAACCCGAATACGCAGAAAGTTCAAGCGAGGAGCGTTCCTATGGCTGCCATCCCTTATGATGACCGAGACGGATACATCTGGATGGACGGCCAGTTTGTACCCTGGCGTGACACCAAGGTCCATGTGCTGACCCACGCCCTGCACTATGCCTCGGCGGTGTTCGAGGGCGAGCGCGCCTATGGCGGCAAAATCTTCCGCTCGCTGGATCATTCCAGGCGCCTGCACCGGTCTGCCGGGATTATGGGCTTCGACATCCCGTTCAGCGTCGATGAGGTCGAGCGTGCCAAGAAGGAAGCCGTCGAGAAGTCCGGCCTCGAGAGCGCCTATGTGCGCGCCATCGCCTGGCGCGGCTCGGAGATGATGGGTGTCTCGGCCCAGAACAACACGATCCACCTGGCGGTCGCTGTCTGGAACTGGGGTGACTATTTTGCCGATAAGATGAAGGGCATCCGCCTGAACCATGCGCCCTGGAAGCGCCCGGCGCCTGACACCGCGCCTTGCGAGGCGAAGGCGGCCGGCCTCTACATGATCTGCACGTTGTCCAAGCATGCAGCCGAAAAGGCGGGCTACCAGGACGCGCTGATGCTCGACTGGCGCGGCCAGATCGCCGAGGCAACCGGCGCCAACATCTTCTTCGTGCGCGACGGCGCGCTGCACACGCCGACGCCGGACTGTTTCCTCAACGGCCTGACCCGTCAGACGACGATTGCGCTCGCCAGGGCGCGCCAGATCGAAGTGGTTGAGCGGGCGATCTTCCCGTCGGAACTGCCCACATTCAGCGAGTGTTTCATTACTGGTTCGGCCGCGGAACTCACGCCCGTCTGCGAAATCGGCGAACATCTCTACAAGCCGGGCGCGATCTCCGAGACGCTGGTCAATGACTACTCGGCGCTGGTGAACGGGAAGCTCGAGCTCGCGCTTTAGTCGTGCGGGCGTATAGTGAACTCCCTGGAATTTCAGGGAGGTCCCATGATCATCGAAGCCGTCATCAACCTGTTCAGCGGCGCGCCGCGCCGACCCGGTAACGCTGAGAAAGCGGAGCGGGCGGTTGATGCCTTCCGCTCGCGCCGGCCGCTGGTGCCGGATGCAAATGCCACGATTGATGCCGGGACGTCGCAGGGTGAGCGGCTGTCTGATGCAATTGCGCGCGTTGGCGGCTCATGGCCGTTCATCATCGGCTTCCTGCTTTTCCTGTTTGTCTGGATCACGGCCAACGGGCTCCTGCTGGCCGCAAATGTGCGGTTCGATCCGTTCCCGTTCATATTCCTGAACCTCGTCCTGTCGATGGTGGCGGCCTTGCAGGCACCCATCATCATGATGTCCCAGAACCGCCAGTCGGCGAAGGACAGGGTTGTGGCGCATACTGACTATGAGGTGAATCTCAAGGCTGAGCTCGAGATCCTTGCCTTGCACGAGAAGGTGGACCGACTGGAAGCGCTTCAGAAAGAGCACTTCGGGCGCCTCGCCGAGTTGCTCGGTGGGACATCGTCCGCAACCGGACAGCCCGCCCTCTGACGGTCAGGTCAGGATATCGCTCGTCGGCAGTTTCGCTTCGCGGCGCGCGACAAAGTGCGTCTCGAAAGCGACGACGAGGCAGGCGGCGATGATGATCGCTGCGCCGGCATAGACGCGCCAGCCAGGGATCTCCTGGAAGAAAGCATAGCCGAGCAGGGCCGACCAGATGAGGCCGGTATATTCGAACGGCGCGAGCGTCTGCGCCTTCGCCTTGGCATAGGCGAGCGTCATCAGCCACCAGATGCCGATGCCGAGGAAGGCGACGCCGATCATCGCACCCCAGGAATGCGCTTCCGGCGTCCACTTAGTGAACAGGAACATGAAGGGCAGGAGGAAAAGCGCCGGGAAGACGTTCATGAACGTCACCAGGGTCAGGCTGTCCTCCTCCTTCGACCGCTGGCGGAGGAGTACGATGTTGAGCGCGTAGAGCACAGCAGAGATGAGGATCGCACCGGTGCCATAGAGCCGGTTTCCGTCTTCCGGCGCGCCGGCGGTCTGCGCAGTGGCCGCCACGGCAGCGCCGGCAAAGCCGATCAGCGTGGCGACGATCGTGACCCGGCTCATCTTCTCCCCGAGGATCACGCGGGCAATCGGCGCGATCATCAGGGCGGCGCTGAAGCCCATGACGACGGCCTCGGCAAGGGCGATCTGGGTCAGAGCGTAGAAGAAGCAGAAGGCAGAGATGACCTGCGCAAGGGAGCGCAGGGCATGGAAACGGATGGCGGGCAGGCCCGGGACGGGGCGACGGCTGGCGGCGAACAGGGCGACCATGATCCCCGAGCCGAGGATGTAGCGCCAGGCCGTTGCGGTCAGCACGCTCGTGCCGCCGAGCATCACGTGTTTCATCACGGCGTCGACGCCGCACCCGAAGATGACGCCGAAGCAGACGAGAAGGATGGGGTGGGGCAGGCGCATGGCCGACGCGGAGTGGAGCCGCGCGCCTGCTGCGTCAAGACGCGATCACGCCGCCGAATTCATGCCCAGCCAGACGCAATAGCCGACATAGCCGGCCAGCATGATCCCGCCCTCGACCCGGCCGATCCGCCAGCGGGAGGTGGCGGTGATGAACAGCAGCACGGTGGCGGTGTCCGGGGCGCGGAACGAAGTCACCTGGCTGACCCCTCCCTCGGTATCGCCTGGCAGTGTTTCCGGCATCTGTCCGACTGACAGACCGCCTTCGGCGGCGGCGCCCGCCAACGCTCTGGCGCAGCGCCGGAGATAAGGTAGTTGATGCCGGGCCGTGTCAGAAGCTTTCAAGTCCGGCCCCGGTGTCCCCGGATCGCACTGTGCACGAAGTTTCAGCGCGCGGCGACGTATGGTGCAGGCCGATTTCTGTCGTGCGCGTTACAGTTTGCGGGGGTGCGGTATGGATTCTCCGTCCCCGAACGACCGGGCAGCTTTCAGGCCCTGCTGGGCTGGGGTGTGACGCGCAGGTAGGATTTCAGCGTCTTGTAGCCCTTCGGGAAAAGCCGCGCGATTTCGGCAGGGTCCTGCAGCGATGGCAGGATGATCACGTCATCGCCGTCGACCCAGTTGACCGGCGTGGCGACCTTGTAGCCATCCGTCAGCTGCAGGGAGTCAAGCAGGCGGAGCACCTCGTTGAAGTTACGTCCGGCGCTCGGCGGGTAGATGATCGAGGCGCGGATCTTCTTGTCGGGATCGATCACATAGACCGCCCGCACGGTGACCTTCGGATCTGCATTCGGGTGGATCATGTTGTAGAGGGTAGCGACCTTGCGGTTCGTGTCCGCGATCATCGGGAAGTTGACCGCAGTACCTTGCGTCTCTTCGATGTCGGCGCTCCAGGTCTGATGGTGTTCCAGAGTGTCCACCGAGATGACCAGCGCCTTGGCGCCGCGCTTCTGGAATTCGCCCTTGAGTCTTGCGGTGTAGCCCAGTTCGGTGGTGCAGACAGGGGTGAAATCGGCGGGGTGGGAGAAGAAGATCACCCAGTCCTTGCCGGCCCATTGATGGAACCGGATGCGGCCTTCGGTCGTCTCCGCCTCGAAGTCCGGCGCGGTGTCTCCGATCAAAAGGCTCATTCGCGGTCCCTGTGACTTGATTTATGGGGCGAAACTAGTGCCTAACGAGGCCCGAACAACCATAGATACCTGAAGCCGCCGATGAGAAATCCTCAATGCCGCCGGGGTCCGGTGCGTCCATGAAGCGGCTCATCCTGATGCGCCATGCCAAGACCGAGCCCTGGACCGAGGGCATCGACGACTTTGGCCGTGCCCTGACGCCGCAAGGCCATTCTGATGCGAGGCGCATGGCCGGGGAGCTGGTGGCGCTTGGATGGGGGCCGGAACGCATCCTGGTCTCCAGCGCGCGCCGGGCGCGGGAGACCTGCGCGGAGGTTGCCTCCGTGGTGACCGGCGAGAAGGTGCGGCCGATGGAGTCGCTGTATCTGACCGGCGTGCGGGGTCTGACCGAGGCGGTGGCGCAGAATGACCGGGCAGTGACGCTGATGGTCATCGGGCACAACCCGGGTCTGCATGATTTTGCGCTCGCGATCCTGCGTGACGGCGGCGCGGCAGATTATCAGGCCTCGCTGCGCCTCAACGAGAAATTCCCGACAAGCTGCGCCGCGCTGTTTGAGGCCGAGCGCGACGGCACGTTTGTGCCCGCGCAGTTCCGGCTGATGCACATCCTGCGGGCAAAGGACTTCCGGAACGGCGACGCGGACTAAGCTGCAAGCGAAAAAAGAACCGCCTCCATCCTGGCGGGGATGAAGGCGGCAGTCACGCTGTTGCGGCCTGGCGCGTGAGTGAGGGGCGGGGGCCGTTGCAGCGCTGTCTGTAAGGGGCTCAGCCCTTGTCTTCGAGGTGCACCGTCTTCGGTGACAGGGTTGGCGCGCGAGACGTCGACCTCGGGCCTGAACGTGTCGGTGGCAGCGAAAGCCGGTTCGGCGAGCGTCGCGGCGGCCAGGCTGGCGGCGATGAGAGAGCCATACATGCGGGCGTTTCCCTGGTTTGGGTTCCTGTTCTGAGAAAAAGAGCAGCACCGCCGGGGTCAGGGGCCTCCCGGCGGTGCTGGGGTCGCTAGGCGCGTTGCGCGTAGCGATTGTGGCGGCGGCGGCGGCGGGCCAGGAGATCGATCCGGCCTCCAGCTTCCGTATCGTTCGCAGGCCTGTACCGGACAGGGGCGGTTCCGGCGGGGCGGGCGAGCGCCGCGACAGGGGCGAAAGCTTTGGCACCGATGTCGCTCAAACGGGCGCGGGGGGACATGATCAGTTCTCCTTGTTGCTTGTCTTCGGGTTCGTTTTCATTCTCGGCGGGCTGATCCCGCTGCCGACACTTTGTAGATAGGCCAGAAATTATTGTTTTTCAATATTAAATTATTGAAAAAAAATAAATACAAACAAAATCAAGGACATAAATTCATCGAATAACGATACGCAAGGAGTGTCGGCGTCAAAACCGATCCTTATCGAAGGTCAATATGGATTGTTCAGCGCGCGGAACGGCACCGGTCGGAGCAGAATCGCACTTCATCCCAGACCTTTTCCCATTTCTTGCGCCAGGTGAACGGACGCGCGCAGCGGGCGCAGACCTTTACCGGAAGGTCGCGCCTGGCGACCGCTTTGCCGCTGCCGGGCTTACGAGGCATGGGGCAGGCCGAGATCGAGGCTCAGCTGGGCGGGCGGGGCTGGCTTGCGCTCCGGCCCGCGGGAGGCGGCCCGGCTGCGCTGGCCGGTCGCCGGGATGCCGGAGCGGCGGCTGCCATGCCGGGACTGGATATCCTCCGCGCCGGATGCATGGCCGGGCGCCCTGCGCACGCCAGCAATACGGGTCCGGGCTTCTTCGGCTGCAGCCATGTGGTCCACCATGCGCATCGGATACGTCTGACCCAATACGATCCCGGCGGCAGAAAGGATCTCAGGCGGCGCCTCCCAGGGCGCATGCAGGAAGGCGTCCGTCAGCCCCGCAAGTTCCGGAACCCATTGGCGGATGAATGCGCCTTCCGGATCCTGATCGCGGGACTGTTTCACCGGGTTGTATATGCGCGGCGTGTTGATGCCGGTTGTGCCGGACTGCATCTGCACCTGCGGATAGTGGATGCCGGCCTCGAAATCCGTGAAGCGCGCGGCGAGGCGCTCGGCCGGCACTTTCCAGTCAAACCAGAGATGGTGCGAGGCAAAACCCATCGCCATGGCGCGCATCCGGAAGTTCAGCCAGCCGGTCGCTTTGAGGGACCGCATGCAGGCATCCAGAAAGGGAAAGCCCGTGCGGCCTTCGATCCAGGCTTCGAGGCGCGGGTCAGACGCTTCGGGGCGCGGGCGCAGGCCGTCATAGGCGGGGTGGAGGTTGCGGCTCTCCAGCGAGGTCTGGTCTTCCAGCTTCTGGATGAAGTGGCAGTGCCAGTAGAGACGCGAGATGAAACTGTCGATCGAGGCCGCGAAGGTCTCGTCGCGCTGGGCTGTCTGAACGCTTCGGGCGCGGCGCGCGGCTTGCCAGGCTTCGCGCAGCGAAACGGTGCCGAAAGCAAGGTGCGGCGACAGGCGCGAGCAAGCCTCGGCGCCGCTGAGCGGGCTCGACATGTCACGGCGATAGGTGCGCCCGCGCGCCTCCAGGAAGGAGCGCAGGCTTTCGACCCCGGCGCTGCGCCCGCCCGGCTGGCGGGCCGGGCAGTCGTCTGCGCCGAGGCCGAAATCTTCGGCGATGGGCCAATGGGACGCCGGAAGGCGAGGCGCGCGAAGGCTGTCCGGCGCCTTGCCGCGGGGTTCGGCCATCCGCCGCTCCCAGTGCGCGGCCCAGCCGTTACGCGACTTGAGAGCGCGCACGACGCCGGACTGAGCCTGCTCGCGCACCGAGATGCCGGCATTGCGCGCCCAGCGGCGCACCTGCCGGTCCCGGTCATATGTCCATTGCAGGCCGGTTTCCTCGTGGGCGTGGATCGCCTCGAGCCCATAGTCGCGGTGGAGCGCGGAGAAGACATCCGTCGCCTGGCCCGATCGCACGACGAGACGGCAGGCGCGCGCTTCCAGGGCCGAGTCCAGCTCACGCAAGGACTCGATCAGGAAATCGAACTGCCGGCGGGAATGTTCCGGCTGGGCCCAGTAGCCCGGCTCGAAAATGTAGAGCGGCAGTACGGGCGCGCCGCTCGCCGCCGCGGCCAGAAGCGGTGCGTGATCATGGACCCGAAGGTCCCGCTTGAACCAGACGACATGAACACCAGACATAGAACAAAGATAGAACAAATGGCCGGATGCTTCAAGGGGTAACCTCAGACTGGACGACTTGTGCTGCCGCTCTAGGTCCCTTTCATAACGCCACGGGGGCTGCCATGACCATTGCGATTGTCGGCGCCGGGATGGCCGGGCTGTCGGCAGCTGAGACGCTATCGGCGCAGGGCCGGAGCGTTCGGCTGTTCGACAAGGGCCGGGGCGCGGGCGGGCGGATGGCGACGCGCCGGGCCAGCGTCAACGGCTCGAACCTCACGTTCGATCACGGCGCGCAGTATTTCACCGCCCGCTCGGAAGGGTTCCGGGCGGCGGTATCGTGCTGGCTTTCAGCCGGCGTCGCCGCGCCGTGGGACGACGAGGAGGCGTCGGGCAAGGCGTCCGAGCGCTTTGTCGGCGCGCCGGGAATGAACAGCATCCTCAAATCCATGGCGGCGCCACTGGACGTGTCCTGGGGCGCGGAAGTCAGCACACTGGAAGGCGGGCCCGGCCGCTGGAGCCTGCGCTTTGCGGATGGCTCGGCCGCTGGAAATTTCGAACGGGTGATCGTCGCCGTACCGGCCGAACAAGCGGCTGTTCTGCTCGTGGCGGCGTCGCCGGAACTGGCGGCGAACGCTAAAAAGATAAAATCCGAACCGTGCTGGGCCGCGATGCTGGCGTATGATGAGCCGACCCGTATCGTAAGCCTGAGTTTCGAACCCTCCGACGGCCCGCTCGGCTGGACGGCGCGCAACTCGTCAAAGTTCGGACGCACCGACGCGGAGACCTGGGTGCTGCACGCGCGGCCCGAATGGTCCGCAGCCAACCTTGAAGCCGCGGCGGAAAAGGTCGCGGCGAGGCTGGTTGAATCCTTCCGTGAACAGACGGGTGCAGGCGCGCCCGTCTTCTCGCAGGCGCACCGCTGGCGGTATGCGCGAGTGGCCGACCCGCTCGGCACGCCGTTCCAGCTGGACCCCGGGACGGGTCTGGCCACCTGCGGCGACTGGCACCTCGGCGCAAGGGTCGAGGCGGCCTGGACAAGCGGGCATTTGCTTGGATTGCAATTGTTGCGGCAGTGAAAAGTCTTCATTCTAAGGTTTTAGGAAAACCGGCGGGTTTCCCGGCATGGCAGCCGATGGGGAAGGCTTGTTCGGGCCGACGCGCGGCGCGCGAGGCCGCCTGCGGGTTTCTGCGTCGCTATCCTGGAACAGCGACGGCGGACGAGGACAGCGACGGGCCGGTCTGAGACTGGCCGGCCTGAACGATGTTGACCGCGCTCAGGGGCGAGGCGGATACAGCGCCGCAGTTTGTGGCGGCGATCCGCGCGCAGGATTGTCCGGAAGGCTGGCGGGACGTGAAACGCCTGATCGAGACCGGCGATGAGGTCGCGGCGCTTGCGTCTGCTGGCTGCTGCAATCGATCGCAATGGGCCGGGCGCTGTAAGGCATTGCGAATTGTGCGCACTTCCGGGCGAGGACGCCGTACCGGGCGTGATGCCGGGGGGGGGCATTTCGAAATCGCAACGTTCGTCTTCCGTTCGCTACGCTGCTTTGTCTTTCTGACGCCGCGTGACCGCTTGGCGGACGCACGCGCCGGGCTTAGGGTGTCATCGAAAATGAGCATCATCCGAGGGAGTAAGCCGATGGCCTATGACAATGCCGAGCAACTCGAAGAATTCCGTGTCGAGGCGCGCAAGTGGCTGGAGGAGAACTGTCCGCCCTCGATGCGCACGCCGATGGCGGACGACGAAGTGGTCTGGGGCGGCCGCAACGCGACCTTCAAGAACCCGGAGTCCAAACTCTGGCTCGACCGGATGGGCGAGAAGGGCTGGACCTCGCCGGAATGGCCGAAAGAGTATGGCGGCGGCGGTCTTACCCGCGCCGAGGCCCGTGTGCTGGAGCAGGAATTGCGCCGCATCAAGGCGCGCCCGCCGCTCTTCTCGTTCGGTCTCTGGATGTTCGGCCCGGCGCTGCTCGAATTCGGCAATCACGAACAGAAGCTGCGCTTCATCCCGGATATCCTGAAGGGCAAGACCCGCTGGTGCCAGGGCTATTCCGAACCGGGCGCCGGCTCTGACCTCGCCGGCCTGCAGACGCGCTGCGAGGACAAGGGGGGCCATTACCTGATCAACGGCCAGAAGGTGTGGACCTCCTATGCCGACAGGGCGGACTGGATCTTCTGCCTCGTGCGCACCGATACGTCGGCCAAGCATGAAGGCATCAGCTTTATCCTGTTCGACATGAAATCGCCCGGCGTGGAAGCGCGCCCGATCCAGCTGATTTCCGGCGAGAGCCCCTTCTGCGAGACCTTCTTCACCGATGTGAAGGTGCCAAAGGACCAGCTCGTCGGCCGCTTGAACGGCGGCTGGGACATTGCCAAACGCCTGCTGCAATTCGAGCGCTCGTCGATCTCGGCCGGCGGGTTCGGCGGCACCGGTGGTTCGGGCATCCTTGGCCCGGAAGACTATGCCAAGCAGCATATCGGCACCGATGAAGCCGGCCGTATCCTTGACGGCGACCTGCGCGGGCGCATCACCGATCACCGGATGTATGCCAAAGCCTTTTCGCTGACCGTGCAGCGCCAGACCGAGCAGGCGAAGGCGGGCCAGGCGGTCGGCCATACCGCGTCGATCCTGAAATACGGTGCGGCCAAGATGAACCAGGACCGGCACGAGCTGCTGATCGAGGCGCTCGGCACCGAGGGTCTCGGCTGGGACGGCGAGGGCTTCGACAAGAATGCCAAGAAGGTCACGCGCCAGTGGTTGCGCTCGAAAGGCAACTCGATCGAGGGCGGCACGTCCGAGATCAACCTGAATGTCATTGCCAAGCGTGTACTTGGCCTGAAGGAGCACCAGTAGGATGTCATTCGTTCTGACAGAAGACCAGGAAATGCTTCGTGAAACAGCGATGTCGCTGGTACAGGGCGAGTTGCCCGTATCGCACCTCCGGGCGTTGCGCGACAAGGGTGCCAACGGAAATGATCCGGAGACGCGCAGGAAGCTGGCCGAGCTTGGCTTCTTCGGCGTGATCATTCCGGACGAGCCGGGCGCGGAAACGTTCGGACTTGTCGGGCTTGGACAGATCCTCGAAGCGCAGGGCCGCACGCTGGCGGCGACGCCATTGTTGCAGACGGCGCTGATCGCCGCCTGCGCTCTGCAGCTCGGTGGCACGCCGGCGCAGAAGGCCGAATGGCTGCCGAAGATCGCAGCGGGCGAGGCAACCTTCGCCCTCGCGCTCGACGAGTCGGCGCATTTTTCGCCCTACACCATCGCCACCGAAGCCGAGCGCGACGGACAGGGCTTCACGCTGAACGGCCTGAAGAAGTACGTGCCAGATGGTCATTATGCGGACGTTTTCATTGTTGCCGCACGCACCTTCGGTGAAGCAGGCGACCGGCACGGCATCAGCCTGTTCCTTGTGCCGAGCACCGCTAAGGGCGTAACGGTCACGGCCTTGAAAACGGTCGACAGCCACGGCGCCGCACATATAAGCTTCGAAGACGTGCATGTGCCGGACGCGGCGTTGATCGGCCCGGCCGATCAGGGGGCGGACATTCTTGACCCGGTGATCGACCGCGCCGCGATCGGCATGTCAGCCGAAATGCTGGGCTCCGCGCAGGCCGCGTTCGACATGACGCTGGACTATCTCAACAACCGCAAACAGTTCGGTCAGTTGATCGGCTCGTTCCAGTCGCTCCAGCACCGCGCAGCAAAGATGTTCGTGGAACTTGAGATGACACGCTCCTGCGTGGCGGCTGCGCTGGGCGCGGTAGATGCCGGCAAGGCCGATGTCGCCGAACTCGCGAGCCTCGCGAAAGCAAAAGCCGGCGAACTGGTGCACCTCGTCTCCAACGAATGCGTGCAGATGCACGGAGGCATCGGGATGACCGATGCGGCCGAGCCCGGTTTCTACATGAAACGGGCCCGTGTGCAGGAAGCGCTGTATGGCTCGGCGAGCTGGCACCGCGACCGGTATGCACGTCTCAACGGATTCTGACCCGCGTCAAATCCGGCCCGCGCGTCGATTTCACCTTTGAATTCCTGACTTTGCCCCCATGTGCTTCAGGGGGGCGGTGACAGGAGATTTGAGAGATGTCCATTTCACGCGCGGCCGCAAAGCCGCTGTGCACGGCCGCCGAGTTTGAGCTGGCGAATGAAAGTTATCCGCCGATCGTCAGGGCGCTTGATGTCAAGGGGCTGCGGAAGCGCGTGGCGCGCGCGCGTAAGCTTCGTGACAAGTATTCGGATCTTGCCGCGAAACAAACCCGCGAAATCAGGGGCAAGGTGGCGCCGACACGGCGGCGTGCACCGACAGGTAACCAGGCCACAGTCACGAAGCAGGCCTTCTTTGCTGAAACGCTGGAAAGGTTCGAGACGCGGCTAGGGATCGCTGAACGCAAGACGCAGCGCGAGGACGCGAAATCCGCTGCCGAAAAAGCCAAGGCGGCGCTGTCTGCAGCGCTGGCACGCAAGAAAGCGGGCGAAGCCGGGGCAGGTCCGTCCCGCAAGGCCGGCCGCGGCATGAAATCCGTGCCCTCGGAAAAGACCCAGGCCTATCCCAATCTTCCTATGATGCGCGGCGCGACCCGCGCGGCCCATGCCCGCGCGCAGGCAAAGCGAGACAATCGGGGCAAGTAGTCTGCCCTGCGAACGGAAATCGCCGCTCCCGAAAACCGGGGCGGCGATTTCATTTGGGATGCAAGACGATCAGACGGCCTTGAGGGCGGCGGCCTTGCGCAGTTCCTTGGTGACGAGATAGTAGATGACAGGGCGGTGCTTGGCGCGTACCGAGCGGCCATATTTTTCGATGGCTGACTTCAGCGCAGCTGCGCCCTTTTCCTCGTCTGCGACGCCAAGTTTCTTCACGATGAAACTCGTCCGCACACGCTCTAGTTCACTTTTGTCAGATGCCGCGACGGTTGCGGAGTCGGCCTTGTAGATCGAAGGCCCGCAAGCTTTGACGCAGGCATCGAGCAGGACAAGATCCGGCTTTGCCTCACCGACCTTTTCTTTCAGGTCGGCGACATACTTCTCGACAAGCAATTCCTTCGCACTGGGCGCTTTCGCCATAGGTTATTTTCCTTTTCTGGTTTGTCTGCCGTGGCTCCTGAGACAGGAGCGTGACAATGCGTTGGGAGGCGAAGCTGTTGCTCCGCCTCCCGTAAAAGACGCCAGTTTGCCAGAATGATCAACCGTTTTTGGCTGAGGGGCTTAATCAGTGCCGTGTGCGGATGATCACTGATCGATCCTGTAGATCATGCAGACGCTGGCGGAAACCGGCTGGGACTTGTCGTCGGAGGGAAGGTTGAGTGCGTCGATATCGGCCTGCGTGATGGTGACCTGACGGCCATCAATCATGCCGGAGGCGACCGGTGGCGCAGAAGGCGGCGGCGGCGCCATAGCATACGACTTGTCGTAATAATTGTAGTCGCTGCCCGCCATCGACGACCAGTTGCCGAGGCAGGGGCCCGAGCCTTCCTGTACGACCATCAGCTTGCCGAGCTTGGATCCGCTCGCCTTGGCGGTTGCTTCGGCGCGGGCGGCAGCGTCCTTGACCGCGGCCTCGTAGGCTTCGCGGTTCAGTTCAGTCGTGCGCTCGAGATAGGTCGACAGGCCCGTCGAGTTCTCCGGGCCCAGCGCCAGAGCTCCGGCGCGGGCGGTGCCGGCCTTGGAGACATCCTCGACGGTGACGCTCAGCGTCACGCGGGCTTCATAGGCACGGATCTTGTCGGAGCGCTCGTTGTCGATGCGGTTACCGTCTTTGTCCTTGTACTGTTCATAGAGGGCCGTGACATTGACCGATGACTGGATGACGGATTCCTTGCCGGCAGCCTTCTTGATCGTCTCGTAAGCGAGGCGGCCGCGCTCGACAGCGAGCTGCATCGCCTTTTTCGAATCCTTGTCGGTTTCCAGATAGGTGACCGAGAAACTGGCGCGGTTCGGCGCGACCTGCATGTCGGCGCGGCCGAGAACCTCGATCACCGGAACGCGTGTCCAGTACGGCGTGGTGAAGGCCTGGTCCTGAAAGTCTGGCGCGCCCTGCGCGAAGGCAGGCAGGAACGCGGCGGCGGTGCAGGCGGCCATGAGGCCGGCGGTAAAACGGGTGAAGCAAGTCCGGTTTGTCATGTGTATCCCCACAAAGACATTTTCAGTCAGCTGCCGCGTTGATGCGGCAACGCTTTGACTATTCAAGTCTTATTGTGTCGGCACAATGACCGCGGGAGCCTTAAGCGTTCGCTTCGGACTGCAGGTGGATATACAGCTCGATGCCCATCCGCTCGATCAGGGCGAACTGTTTCTCCAGGAAGTCGACATGCTCCTCCTCATTGTGGAGGATTTTTCCGAACAGGTCCCGGCTCACGTAATCGCGCACCTTTTCGGAATGCTCCATCGCGTCACGCAGCACGGGGATGGCGATGTTCTCCAGCGCCATATCACATTTGAGGATTTCCTCGACGCTTTCACCGATATGCAGCTTCCCGAGGTCCTGAAGGTTCGGCAGGCCGCCGAGGAAGAGGACACGTTCGATCAGCCAGTCGGCATGGTGCATTTCCTCGATCGATTCGTCGTGTTCTTTCTTGCTGAGCTTGGAGACACCCCATTCCCGCAGCATCCGCGAGTGCAGGAAATACTGGTTTATAGCCGTCAGCTCGTTCTTGAGGGCGAGGTTTAGGTATTCGATGACTTTCTTGTCGCCTTGCATGAGCGGCTCCTGAGTCTGGAAGGTTACGGGGGACTGCCGCCGTATGTAGGCTAGCCGCGACGAGATGGCAATAAAAAACCCAATAAAATCAATTGCATATGATAGTGAGACACACTTGCAAACAGGTTTGCGCACCCTTCTGCGGGCGTTCTTGAAGCATTTGAATTATCAGGCGTTTATCGTTGCCCAGGCCAGCTATTCTGCGGCGAGGATCTGCATCTGGGGAGCGCAGCGGTCCATATGCTCGGAGATCATGTCGCCAATCATTGTGGAGCATTTTCCGCAATTGAACTTGCAGCCATGGTGCGACTGGACCGCGTTCGGGCTGCGCGCGCCCGATTCCACGGCTTCGCGGACGGAGCGGCAGTTGATTCGGTTGCACACACAGATGATCATGAGAACCATTTGCAGTCCCTGCGAATGATTGTCAACTGCACTTTTCCCGCCCCCCACTGGATTCCTGAACTGCGCCTGCCGGCTGCAAAACCCCTTGCCAACCGGGTGCGTTGGCGTAGCGTTTCCCATGGCTGGAGCCTATCCGATCCGTTACCCGCGCCGGCAGGCATCGCGATGGTGCTTGCGTCAGCTGACCGGCGGCCTGATCCGGCAGTTTGGCGAACTTGCAATTACCGGCCTCGAACACGTTCCGAAGACCGGACCGGTGATCCTCGCCGCGAACCATTTCGCCTTCACGGATGCGCCGCTGCTGCTTTATGCCAGTCCCCGCCTGGTCGAATTCATCGGCGGCGCTGAGCGCCCGAATTCACCGGTCTGGAGCCGGATGATCCCGCAGGCCTGGGGCTTCATTCGCGCGTATCGCGGCGGCTTCAGCCGCTCGACCCTCACCGCCTCACTCGGCATTCTTGAACAGGGCGGCGTCCTCGGCATCTTTCCGGAAGGGGGCAACTGGGCAAGCCTGCTTCGCCCCGCGCGGCCTGGCCTGGCCTTTCTCGCCCTGCACAGCGGCGCACCGGTCATTCCGGTCAGCATCACCGGTTCTGTCACGCTCCTGGCCAGGCCGCGCGAAGCGGTGGGCGTGCAGTTCCATGCGCCGATCTCTCCGCCGGTGATCAGCGAAAGCGGACGGGCCAGGCGCCGCGCGCTGGACGCCTTCAGCGAAACCGTGATGGCGGCCGTGGCAACCGGCTTGCCGGACGCGCAACGCGGACGTTATGCGGCCGACCCTGCCGCCCGGATCGCGGCCGAGGCGGTCTCCGCCTTTCCGTTCCACGCACCCGGAATGCGCGGCATGTGAGGCGGCCGTCTCAGGCCTCCCAACCGAACACGTCTTCGACGCCAAGGTCAAAAACCCGCGCGATCCGGAAGGCGCTTTCGAGGGAGGGGGAGTATTTGCCCAGTTCGATGGCGATGATGGTCTGGCGCGTCACGCCGATCGCCTCGGCGAGGGCGGACTGACTCATGCTCCCGTGTTGCTCGCGCAGGTCCCGGATGCGGTTGGTGATCGGCGGGGCCTTGGCCATGTCTCAGACGCCCCGGCGATAGAGGACGACCTGGAAAACATAGTCCGCGATCTGGCCCAGCATCAGGCTGAGGAAGACCAGATGGAAGAGCATGTTGCCGTCCATGTTCACCGCATAATGCCACAGCCCGCCGAGCGCCGGCACCACCATCACATAGCCGGCCCAGTTGCCGGCCTTGTCACCGATGATCTTCTCGCGCTCGTCGGCAGGCGCGTTCGCCTCGCGCGGCGACGTGGCGGCGAGGGCTGCCATGAGGATGACGGAGGCAATGACGATCACCACGACATAGGCGATGACGAAGCCGACGATGGGCGGCGCCGTCTGGCCAAGCGCGCGCGAAGCGCTGATGATCATGTAGAGATAAAACGCTGCGCCTCCGATGAGGATCAGGGCCATGGCCCAGGCAGTCTTTTCGCGGAAGGGCATGATGTGGCCTTTCTGTGTAAAAAATATCTTACATCTGCATGTAGTATAAGATTTTTGACATGTCAAAGATTATTTACACACATCGCTTGACGCCCAAAGGCGTGGCCTCTAGGCCCGGCCAACTGCCAACTCTGATATGACTGACCGACGATGACCGACCTTTCCATCCTCGCCCAAACCGCCAAGGCCTGGCCTTTCGAGCTGGCGCGCGCGCTGGAAAAGCGGGTGGCGGAACAGGTGAAGGCGGGCGAGCGCGCCGCCGATGCGCCAGTGATCTTCGAGACCGGCTATGGTCCGTCGGGCCTGCCGCATATCGGAACCTTCGGCGAAGTCGTGCGCACGACAATGGTGCGCCGTGCCTTCGAAGTACTGACTGCCGGCAAATATGCGACGCGCCTGATCTGCGTGTCGGACGACATGGACGGCATGCGCAAGGTTCCGGACACCGTGCCAAATCCTAAATCGCTGGAGCAGTATCTTCAGATGCCGCTGACGACTGTGCCAGATCCGTTCGGCACGCATGCCTCCTATGGCGCGCACATGAACGCGCGGCTCTGCGCCTTTCTCGACCAGTTCGGTTTCAGGTATGAGTTCCTCTCGGCGACGGAATGCTACAAGTCTGGCCGTTTTGACGCCATGCTGCGGCGCGCGGCAGAGAAGTACGACGCCATCATGGGTGTCATGCTGCCGACGCTGGGCCCTGAGCGGCAGGCGACGTATTCGCCCTTCCTGCCGATCAGCCCGAGCACCGGCCGCGTGCTCTATGTGCCGATGAAGCATGTGGACGCGGCCAGAGGCGAAGTGACCTTCACGGACGAAGATGGCACCGACGTGACGCTTCCGGTGACCGGCGGCGCGGTCAAGATGCAGTGGAAGCCGGACTTCGGCATGCGCTGGTCGGCGCTCGGCGTAGACTTCGAGATGTTCGGAAAGGACCATCAGGCCAACGCCCCGGTCTATTCCAGGATCGCCCGCATCCTCGGCCACCGGCCGCCGGAACAGTACGTCTACGAACTGTTCCTGGACGAGAGGGGCGAGAAAATTTCCAAGACTAAGGGCAACGGCATCTCGGTCGAGCAATGGCTCGCCTATGCGCCCGATGAAAGCCTGTCGCTCTACCAGTTCCAGAAGCCGCGCGTCGCCAAGAAGCTGCACTTCGACGTGATCCCGAAAGCGGTGGACGAATACCTGACCTTCCTCGACAAATTTCAGCAGGAAGATGCCGCTGCGCAGCTGGAAAACCCCGTCTGGCACATCCATTCCGGCCATCCGCCGCAATGGTCGAGCCCTGTATCCTTTGCGCTGCTGCTGAACCTTGTAGCCGTGGCGAACCCGACCGACGCCTCGCAGCTCTGGGCCTACATCATGCGCTATGCACCCGGCACCTCGCCGCAGACGCATCCGCTGCTCGATGAACTCGCCGGTTATGCCATGCGCTATTACCGCGACTTCGTTCTGCCTGCGAAAATTTTCCGTACGCCGACGGAGCAGGAGCGCGCCGCAATGGCGGACCTTGCGGGCCGCCTGCGCACCTTCCCGGACGAGCCGACGGGTGAGAACCTTCAGGCCATGACCTTCGAAATCGGCAAGACACATGGTTTCGAGAACCTGCGTGACTGGTTCAGGGCGCTCTACGAAGTACTGCTCGGACAGGAGCAGGGGCCCCGCTTCGGCAGCTTCGCCGCGCTATACGGCGCAGGCGACACCGCGAAGCTGATCGACGAGGCGCTGGCGCGCTGAGGCGTTGCGCATATGGGCGGGTGAGGGTGAGGCGAGACGTATGACGCGGGAATCAGATCAGAAGGACGCAGGCCGCAGGCCGCCCAACATCATCCTTGTGCTGACGGATGATCTCGGTTACAGCGATATTGCGCCCTATGGCGGCGTGTTCGGGACGCCGGCGCTGTCGCGGATGGCGCGAGAGGGCTTCCTTGCCACCGATTACTACAGTCCGGCGAACATCTGCACGCCGGCCCGCGCCGGCATCCTGACCGGCCGGTATCCCTTGCGCACGGGTCTCGGCTTTGAAGTGATCATGCAAGGCGATGACAGGGCCCTGCCGCGCAGCGAGGTCACAATTGCCGCGGCACTGAAACCCGCCTACGCGGCCGGCCTCTTCGGCAAGTGGCACCTAGGCCATCGTGCGCCTGACTGGTTGCCGACAACCTATGGCTTCGACCGGTTTGTCGGCATTCCCTATAGCCACGACATGGCGCCGCTTTCGGTCTTTGCCGCGAATGCCGGAGAAGCGGCGCGCGAGTACAGCGTGCCGTTCGAATCCCTGCAGGAAGAATTCTACACGCAGGCCGAACGGTTCATTGAGGCAAACTGCGACCGCCCCTTCTTCATCGAACTGGCGCTCAGTGCGCCGCACTTGCCAAACTATCCGCCGGACGCCTTGCAGGGAAAGTCCCGCGTCGGCCCCTATGGCGACTCGATTCTCGAGATCGATGCGATCATGGGACGTCTGTTCGCGAAGCTCGAAGCGCTCGGCCTCGGCCCGGACACTCTGGTGATTTTCACATCCGACAATGGCCCCTGGTTTGAAGGCTCGAGTCTTCCGCTGCGCGACCGGAAGGGCGGCTCCGGATATGACGGCGGCTACCGCGTGCCCTTCCTCGCCTGGTGGCCGGGACAAATACCAGCGGGCCGGCGTTCCAACGCCATCGTCTGCGGCATCGACCTTTTCCCGACCTTCTGCGCGCTCGCCGGCATCGCTGTGCCGGACGGTCTCGAGATCGACGGACGGGATATTTCGGATGTGCTCCTGCGCGGGGCGCCGTCGCCGCATGAGCAGCTCCTCCTTTTCAACAACTTTGACGTGGTGGCCGTTCGCACCCAGCGCTGGAAGTATGTCGCGGAGACCTACTACCGCACCTTTCGCGTGCCGCTGGCGCGCTGGGGGCATGAGGAACTTTACGACATGTCGGTCAGCGATACCGAAAGCTACAGCCTCGCGCGCTATGAGCCCGCTGTGCTTGCCGAAATGCAGCGCCGTCTCGCGGCGGCACGGGCCGAATTCCAGCCCTACAACACGGGTGTTCCGGATTTTTTCCGGACCTTTTCTGCACAGCTGAAGCAGCGGCAGGACTGAGCACGAGACAAAATGGAAAGTTAAGCTGCACGGCTCGTCAATCGCGGGTATGATTTCACGACATTCCGGAGACGTCCTGACATGCGTTCACTGATCCTTGCCGCCTTCGCTCTCAGCCTCATGCCGCTGACCGGTTGCCTCGCCACCAGGATCGTGACCGTACCGATCGGGCTGGCCGGTGACGCGCTGGAGGCGACTGGGAGGGGCATCGTGATGGTCGGCGGCACCGCTGTGCGGGTGACCGGCGACGCGCTTGATGGACCTGACGAAATGGTCCGCCTCACGGTCACCTACAGGAAAGGCAAGCGCGAACGCACCGAGGAGCGCGTCGTCAAGGCGAAGTATGTCGAGCGCGAGATCAAGGACATGAGCAGGGACGGCAAGGTATGCGACGTCGAAGTCTCGCCTGTCGATTGACGCTGAAAAGAAGATGCCCCGGAAGCCGATCAGCGCGCCCGGGGCCAGTGATCGGGCAAGACTACTCTACTGCGACGCTGAAATCAGCGAAGTCTTTGCCTTCGGAAGCTTGCCAGTCGGCCAGCCGGCCCAAAGGTCTGCTTCAAGCGCCCTGGCTTTCGCGGCGGCGGCTTCCTTCACATGCCCGAAGCCGCGGATTTCATCCGGAACCTTGGCAATCTCGACTGCGAGCGCATGGTTGCCAGCGGTCAGTTCGCGCGCGATGCGGCCCAGGTTCTCAAGATAGGTGTCGCGCAGGGCGCGCTCCATCTTGCGTTCCTCGGTATAGCCGAAGAGGTCAAGCTGCGTGCCGCGCAGGCCCTTGAACTTCGCCAGCAGCTTGAAGCCGGTCATCATCCACGGGCCGAAATGCTTCTTCTCGAGATGGCCGTGCGAATCCTTCTTCGCAATGATCGGCGGCGCGAGCCAGAAGCGCAGCTTGCCGCCCTTGAACTGGCTGGCCAGCTGCTGAGCGAATTTTCCGTCCGTATAGAGGCGGGCGACTTCATACTCGTCCTTGTAGGCCATCAGCTTGTAGGCATAGGTCGCCGCCGCCCGCGTCAGGTTCTCGCCAAGACCGGCTTTCGCCTCGGCGTCGCGAACTTCGGCCACGATGGCACGGTAACGCGCCGCATAGTCCGCATTCTGGTACGCCGTGAGACGCGCGGCGCGATCCTCGATCAAGACATCGAGCGTCTTCTCCTCGACATGCCCGCGCGGATCAGACTGCGCAGCGAGGCGTTCCGGCGCGGCCGCCGCGATGCGGCCGATATTAAACGCCGCCATATTGTCTTCGACCTTGGTGGCGTTAAGGCGGATTGCGCGGTAGAGCCCGCGCAGCGAAACCGGCACCTTGCCCTTCTGCCAGGCATAACCTGCCATGATCATGTTCGTGTAGATCGCCTCGTGCAGGTAGCCGACGGCCAGTGCTTCGGCATCGAACGCGCTGAACTCTGCCGCCTGCCGCTTCACACGCGCTGACAGCAGCTCGCTCTCATAGCGTTTCGACCGGTTACGGATGAATTCCGAAGTCGGCGTTACGTCCGAGTTGGCGAAAGCAGCGGTTCGGCCTGCATCCATAAGGTTCAACGCGTCGCCGCCGGCCGCCACGACGAGATCGCAGGCGATCACGCAATCAGCGCTGGCGGGCGGCACGCGGCCGGTGGAAATCAGCTCGGGCTCGCGCGCAAAGCGGATGTGGGAGAGGACAGGGCCGCCCTTTTGCGCGAGGCCGGTCATGTCGAGGGAAGAAGCAGCATTGCCGTCCACATGTGCAGCCATCGCCAGCACGGCGGCGACCGTCGTGACACCTGTGCCGCCCACGCCGGTGAACAGGATGTTCCAGGGCTGCGCCAGGCCTGGGGTCTCCGGTAAGGGCAGGCCGTCTGCGTTGAACGCCTGGCGCGGCTGCGCTTCCCAGGCCGGCTCGCCGTCCTGGATGGTCACAAAGCTCGGGCAGAAACCTTTCAGGCAGGACAGGTCGGTGTTGCAGGTCGACTGGTTGATGCGCCGCTTGCGGCCAAGCTCTGTCTCGATCGGCTCGACCGAGAGGCAGTTCGACTTCACCGAACAGTCGCCGCAGCCTTCGCAGACTTCGGTGTTGATGATCGTACGCACACGATCCGGCTTGATCATGCCGCGCTTGGAGCGGCGGCGTTTCTCGGTGGCGCACATCTGGTCATAGATGATCACCGAGACGCCGGGCGTCTCACGCAGCTTCATCTGGACGTCTTCGAGGTCGTCGCGGTGGTGGATCGTCACGCTGCGGGGCAGGTCGCGCACGCCGGCATAGCGGGTGGGGTCTTCTGTCACGATACGGATGGTCTTCACACCCTCGGCCTCGACCTGCTGGGCGATCATCGCGGGCGTCTGGCCAGATTCTACATGCTGGCCGCCGGTCATCGCGACGGCGTCATTGTAGAGGATCTTGTAGGTCATGTTCGCGCCGGAGGTCACGGCGGCCCGGATCGCGAGACTGCCGGAGTGCGAATAGGTGCCGTCGCCCAGGTTAACGAACACATGGTTCTCGTCCGTCGCCCAGTGCTGGCCGACCCAGCCGATGCCTTCACCGCCCATCTGGCTCGTCATGTCCGTCTTCCGGTCCGGCATGAAGTTCGCCATGTAGTGACAGCCGATACCGGCAAGCGCGCGGCTGCCTTCCGGCACCACGGTAGAGGTGTTGTGCGGACAGCCGGAACAGAAATGCGGCGAGCGAACGGTCGGCGAGGCATTCGTGCGGGCCGCCTCCGAGGCGCGGCCGACGCGGTCGAAGTAGGCCGCAGCGCGCGAGGTGTCCCAGCCGGGTGGCAGGGCGTGCATCAGTGCACTGGCGATTTCCGGGATCGTCAGCGAGGCGATGTCGGACAAGAGCGGTGCACCGTTCGAATCCCTCTTGCCTTCGATGATCGGTCGGCTGCTGGCGGGCAGGTCATACAGCGCGGCCTTCAGCTGCGCTTCGATCAGCGGACGCTTGTGCTCGATCACGATGACGCGTTCGAGGCCGGCGCAGAACTCGCGAACGCCCTGCGGCTCCAGAGGCCAGGGCATGGCCACCTTGTAGACAGTGAGACCGAGCGCGCCGGCTTCCTGTGGGCTGAGGCCGAGCGCGGCCAGCGCTTCGAACACGTCGCGTGCGGCCTGTCCGGTGACGATCAGGCCCCGGCGCGGTTTCGGCGAAGGCAGGATCACATGGTCCAGCCGGTTGGTGCGAACATAGGCCTGCGCGGCGGGCAGCTTGATCTGACGCAGGCGCGCTTCCTTGTTCAGCGGCACATCGCCCCGGCGCATGTGCACGCCGTCTTCCGGCAGCGTAAAGTCCGGGCGCAGGACGGCGAAGCGGGCCAGGTCAATATTGACCACCGCGCCGGAATCCATCGTGTCGGCGAGCGCGACAAGGCCCGTCCAGGCGCCGGAGTAACGGCTCATCTCCCAGCCATGGATGCCGTAGTCGAGCACGTCCTGGATCGAGGCGGGGTTGAGCGTCGGAATCTCCGCGTCCTGCATCGCGTATTCGGACTGCGAGGGCAGGGTGGAAGACTTGCAGTTATGGTCGTCGCCGATCACGGCGAGAACCCCTCCGAGGGCGGACGTTCCGGCAGCGTTGGCATGTTTGAAGACATCGCCGGTCCGGTCGACGCCGGGGGCCTTGCCGTACCAGATGCCGAACAGGCCATCGAACTTCGCGCCGGGAAACAGCCCGAGCTGCTGCGAGCCCCAGACGGCGGTCGCGCCCAGGTCCTCGTTCAGGCCTTCCCAGAACTTGATGTCATGCGCGTCGAGGCGTTTCTGCACCGCGCGCAGCTGCTGGTCGTATCCGCCGAGCGGGGAGCCGCGATAGCCGGAGATGAAGCCGCCCGTATTGTGCCCGGCGGCGCGGTCCATCCGCTTGCGGTCCAGCGGCAGGCGCACCAGCGCCTGGATGCCGGTCATGTACGCCTTGCCCTCGACAAGATCGTATTTGTCGTCCAGCGTGACTTCGCGGTGTTTCATGAACGCGCATCCTCGATTCTGGCTCCGGTAGATTATTGGCCGAATCGCGTGAAAATGCTTGCCTATCTTGCGAAAGTTTTGCTAATTTAAGCAATAAATTTTCCGAAACTAAGGGGATGTGGGGAAATTGTCCCAAGAATTAGATAGCGTTGATGCCCGTATCCTGGACCTGATCCAGCGTGACGCGAGCCTGTCAGTCGCCGAGATTGCCGAGCGCGTGGGCCTGTCTTCATCGCCCTGCTGGCGGCGCATCAAGCGGATGGAAGAGGCCGGTTTCATTCTTGGCCGGGTGACACTGATCAACAATCACGCCCTTGGCCTCGACTTTGAAGTCATCGCCAGTGCCAAGCTCGCGCTGCCCAGCCGGGAGAACCTCGAAGCCTTCGAAACCATGGTGCAGGCCTGGCCGGAAGTGATCGAATGCATGACGGTGACCGGCGCGGTCGATTACATGCTGCACATCGTGACGACCGACATGCACGCCTACGACAACTTCCTGCGCGACAAGCTGCTCGGCTCGAAGCTGGTCTCGGACGTCCAGTCGCGCATCGTCATCCGCGTCGCCAAACGCACGACCGCCCTGCCGATCGGCCTCGTTCGCCAGACGACCAAGGTCGCGCACGATTGAACCATGTGCGGCGCCGGGTCTCAGGCCTGTTGGCCAGTCTTTTGTTCACGGCCGACTTGGCAATTGCTGACAACGGAAAACTGAGCTTGCAGCGGGACGTCGACCTTGCGCGCGAGAAGGCGGGGCTGGTCGCTCTCGGAGCCGTGGTCGCAACCGCTGACAAGGGGATCGTGGCGGTGGCTGTTTCTGGCGAGCGGGCCAAGGGCGGCAAGAATCCTGTGCAGGACTCTGACGCGTGGCACATTGGGTCGAACACCAAGATGCTCACGGCCCTCCTTTATGCGCGCTTGGTGGAGCAGGGCCACGCGCGCTGGGGTGCAGCCGTCCCCGAGCTCTTTCCGGGCCTCTCCGGCAAGATCCACGCGAACTGGCAGGAGGTGACGATAGAGGACCTGCTGTCGCATCGCTCCGGCGCGGCGCCGAACGTTTCAGTGACCTGGATGATCAGTGCCCGGTTCGATCATAAGCCGTTGGACGTCCAGCGCGCGAATCTGGCCGAAACCATTCTGGCATCCAAACCGGCGGGGAAGCACGGCGAGTTTACATATTCCAATCTCGGCTACATCCTCGCCGGCGCGGCGATCGAGGATCTCGCAAAGCGAACGCCCGATTTGAAGGGCAAAACCTATGAGCTGCTCCTGCGCGAACTTGTCGTTGCGCAAGGCCCGGCCGGCGCAGCTGCGGGGTTCGGATTTGGCCCGCCCAAGACGGGGATCGAGGGTCATGCGAAGGGCCTGTTGGGCCGCACCATGAAACCGCAGGGCCGCACCAACGATGCAGATAATCCGGCCGCGCTCGGTCCGGCCGGTACGGTCCACTACAGCCTGCGCGGCCACGCCTTGTTGCTTTTGTCCTTCTTGGACGGCCCGCGCGCCTTGCCGCTTTCCATCCGCAAGAAACTCCTGACGCCCTATCCCAATGCAAATTCGGACTATGCCCTGGGTTGGGGTGTGGCGGTAAAAAACACGGCGCATGGCGTCAGCTACGGCCATAGCGGCTCCAACACGGTGTGGTTGTCGCAGGTGACGATGGTGCCCGAACTTGGGCTGGTCGTGATCGTCAATACCAACCAGATGGATGTGAAGGCTGAGACCGCCGTCAGCGCACTCAGCAAGCGGCTGGTCGAGCAGATGTCCGCGGCGGACAAATAGTCCCGGCGCCTTAGCGCAGGTCGAAGGCCGAATAGTCCGACACCTTAACGCCGGGCAGCACGTCTGCACCCGCTGCCTCATGCGCTGCGATACCGTTCTGCAAGGCCTGCCCAATGTCCGTCTCCGGATCTTCCCCGTCCGCCAGGATCATGGCGATGGGCCGCTGCGGCGCGGTAAGTTCCGGGCAGATAGCCTTGCCGGAAGGGCAACTAACATCGGCGCGGCTGTAGCCAAGATCCAGCACGCCGGTGGGCAGGGTGCCGGCCTCGCAGGGCAGGTTCGCGCCAATGGCTGCGCGCAGGGCATGCCCGCGCGTGAATGACAGGAATGTGTTCTGCACAGACGTCCCCTCGACCGAAGCCGCGCCCACTGCGATTACCCCCGTCAGATCGCAGATGCCGGCACCAAGGTCCAGATTGCTGAAGGCTGTTTCGACAGGCTCACTCAGTCCCGCCGCAAAGATCGAATCGGCGCGGGAATAGGTCCAGGTCTCGTCGCCAACGAGGACATAGGCCGTGAACCCGGCTCTGCGTCCGGCGGCGTCCGTGCCGGTGAACCGGGCCGTTTCGCGCCAGCGGACATCGGAGAACAGCGGCGCCGGCGGTTCCGGCTCGGCCGCCTGTTCGGATGAGGGTTCAACAACCGGCGCCTCAGGCTCGGCTTGCGCAGTCTCAACCGGCTCGGGCACAGGCGCAGGGGCGGGCGTCTGCACCAATGGCGCGGCGGGCAGGGCGGTGGCGGTCAGTACCGGATCCTCGCCGATTTCGCCGGGCTCAAGCCGCAGCGACCACCAGGTGGCAACAAGGCCGAGCAACAGCAACAGCAGGAGAAGCAGAACCACGCCTTTGAAGCTGCGTTTCTTCTCGGGTGGCGGAAGGTCATAATAATCGGTCATGGAGCGTCTCCGCATGCGGCCCGGTAAGCATTAGCCTACTTTGAGCGGTCAGGGGATGCCCCAGTCTGGCTGCAAACGGGCTTAGAGGGTCTGCACGCGCGTTACATGGCCATCCGTGGTTAGGAAAGTGTGGTCCCCGCCTTCAGGCCACATGCGAAGCTGTGTGATCATGAGGTTCGGGTTCACATTATCGAGGTTCGGACGGTCAAACAGATATCGCGGTTCCATGCTCAGCCAGGCGAGTGGCCTGTCGGGATTGGCGGATTCGCCAGCCGATGTGATCAGATCGACAATTCGGGTGCGAACATTGGCAGGCGGATATTGTAGGAAAACCGAATGATAGACGACTGTCAGGCCGGTTTGCGGGCGCGCCTCCAGTTTCACTTTCAGCCAGTCGGCGGCGTCCGCCTTTTCAACCCGGGTGCCCGAAGCAACGGCAAGTGAAATGGCCGCGTCCAGCCGGGTGAGCCGCTCTGGTTGATCAGGCCACGCATAGGATTTGAGGCGGCGCGCCGCCGCTGCATCGTACACATCAACCGGGTTCTGGTCGCAGGCCGCGCGGCTCGACACGTCGAGGATGTTCTGGAGGTGAGCGGGGGCGGGTCCGCGCCAGTCGGTGTCGATCTGCACCTGGCTGCTGCCCCTGCGAGACCAGCTTTCGGTCCTGTAGCTGAACTTATCCCAGTTCTGATTCAGGCCGGCGCTCGCGCCAAGCTCAAGAATGTGCATTGGCCCAGGATACCGGGCGGCGAGCTGCAGGAAACCCGGAAGAAGCGCAATTGAGCGGCGCACTTCGTTGGTCTGGGGCGGCGATATCATGAACGCTTTTGCAGCGGTTACAGTCTGGGCTAACCAAAGCGCGGCGAGAGGCCAGATGCGCTGCATGGTCCAGTCCTTGTCCGTACCCGGATAAACGGCGGACAGGTCCGCCGCTTCAACCGTCAACACACTATGGTGAAGATAGCCTGCGATACGGAGCGATAGTGCATCCCGCTTCGGGTCGCCGGCCCAGTCCCGGGTGAGCTCGGCCACCGGCCCTCCGGCTTCGATATCATGCGCCATGGCTTCGCAGAGTTCAGCCATGAACGGTGAACCGAGAAACCTGCAAAAGCCCGACTGCTCCCTGCAATGATCAATGATGGCCTGGGGGGTGGCGTTCTTGGTCATGCGGTCACCGAGGGATGGAGGATGGGTCTGTAGCCTGCGCGGAACGCTTCGCAGGTGATATGTGGTGTCAGCCGATCGCCGGAGGCATGCAGGGGCTGGCGCGCGCCATATACCTTGAACGACCAGGCCCTCGCTGCGCCGTCGTGCTTGAGGTAGGCCGCGCCGCCGGTCGCATACATTGCGCCGCCGGGCAGGGAAGAGGGCGTCACGGCCTTGCGCGGCCGTGCGCCGCTCAGCACCGTCTGAATCTCGCCTGCGGCAAGCGTGTCCAGCCTGTCGATCGTCTCGCCAGCCTGCAGGTGTCCGATAGTGATAAGGCCGCCGCGGAAGGCGCTCACTTCGGCGCGGCGGCATTCGAAACACGGCCGGTGCCCGGCCGCCAGTGCGGTCGCTTCATCCAGGAAAAACAGCTCAGTATAAAGCCCCGGCTGCATCAGGCCGCGCTTGCGACCCTTGAAGATCAGTACACAGATGATCCACCGTTTGCTGGTCCAGTGCCGGTCCTTCAGCGTCTGGTCCTCGCGGTGGAAACAGCCGCCCCGGTTTCCCATGAACAAGCCGCGATCGGGCGCAGCATGCAGCTCGCCAAAAGGATCAACGCGGTTCTGGAGAGGCATGGCTCGCACCCCTGAAAGAAAAAGCCCGG
>ERZ888423.12-NODE-12-length-154984-cov-24.580214_pt1 | contig 154984 bp, 148 predicted proteins | sample MGYA00520523_ERZ888423 | MGnify/ENA primary metagenome ERZ888423 (study PRJEB32303, sample SAMEA104408611) | aquatic metagenome | biome: Brackish water; feature: Pelagic; material: water | place: Baltic Sea | collected 2014-06-08T10:24:00 | depth 30,27 m ...
GCCTTCGTAGCTCAGTGGATAGAGCAAGAGCCTTCTAATCTCTTGGTCGCAGGTTCGATTCCTGCCGAGGGCACCACTAGGGTTGGAGTTATCAGTGACCCGAATCATGAATCTGAACGAACACTCGAGAGGTAGATGACCGTGTCTAGAACTAGCACCGAGAACGTAAATCGGCCGAAACGATTTGGACCCCTAAGCCTGGTGTCTCGGTTTTTCTACGCCAAGTCCAACCTGGTCATCGCGCTGCTGGCCACCACTATCTTTGCCGGGTACCTTGTCTTTGTTCTGACAGCCCAGGGGAATGCTTTTGCAGTGGCTAATAGCACTGTTAGGTCACTTGGAACTTCGTTGGGCTTTGGTCAGGCAGAGATTCTTGCATTCCTTTCAGAACGTTCTGATCAAATGATTAGTGCCTACATAAACTTCAATCAGGTTTGGGACTCGCTCTTTGGCTTGATCTACGGGGTTATGTATGTGATCTGGGTGTCGGTTGTGTTTAAGCCATACGCGCCAAAGGTTGGAATTTTGAACCTGCTCCCATTTGGTCAAGTTGTCTTTGACTGGTTTGAGAACGCCTCCCTAGCAGCGCTGTCAAACCAATACCTCGCAGACGGTACGATTTCTTCTTCGATGGCTCTAGTTGCCTCGACGGCCTCATCGATCAAGTGGGTTTTTTCGCTGTTGGTCTATTTATTGATTTTGGTTGGCATTGTCATGCGGATAGTTCGGGCAGCAAAGATTAGAAGCCAGCGTTAGAGCGGACTCGGCACACACTCTTAGCCTTCTAATCTCTTGGTTTCAGCTTCGATTCCTGCCGAGGGCACAGCGTAAGCTGAAATAATGATTGCTTCACTCTCTGGGTTCTTCACCGGGTTATCCCTGATTATTGCAATCGGTGCCCAAAACGCCTTTGTAATAAGGCAAGGCCTAACAAGAAAACACGTTCTGCTTGTTGTTGCTATATGTGCCGTCTCGGATGCAGCTTTGATTATTTTGGGTGTTGCAGGCCTTGGTGCACTGATCTCTGGCCTTCCGTGGCTACTGGAGATTATTCGCTGGTTCGGCGTTTTATACCTGACATGGTTTGGAATCAGGTCCCTGAGATCTGCTTTCAAGGTTCAGGTGCTTGATGCTTCGGGGGTTCAAAGCGGCAGTGTAAAGACCTTTGTTTTGTCTGTTCTTGGCTTTACCTTCTTGAACCCGCATGTCTATTTGGACACCGTGATTTTGCTTGGCTCAATCGGCAATCAATTTGGGCCAGATAAGTGGTGGTTTGCCCTAGGGGCTGTGGTTTCAAGCTTTGTATGGTTTAGCTCAATTGGGTTAGGTGCTAAGGCAGCTTCCAGGTTTATGTCGAAACCGGTGTTCTGGAAAGTTCTGGATATCCTCATTGCGGTTGTGATGTTTAGCATCGCAATATTGCTGGCCTTCTATAGCTTTTAGGGTTCTTTGGGCTGGTGGCTAGTACCATGAGTAAATGCGCAAAATTCTAGGTCTAACCCGATACGCGGTAATTGTTCCCTCAGTAGCTTCCATCATCGGAGCGTTGTTATTGATGGCTCAGGGGTCTATTTCAATCATGATGGTGATCGTTGATGCTGTGCTAAACGATGCATATCTCAAAGACACCATTGTTGATGTCCTAACAGCTGTAGATGCCATCTTGCTTGGAACGGTTCTTCTGGTTATTGGTTATGGCCTTTATGAGTTATTTGTAGACACCAGGCTTGAAGTTCCAGCCTGGTTACAGGTTCGAGACCTGGATGATCTAAAGTCAAAACTTATTGGAGTCGTTGTAGCGATTATTGCCGTGGTGTTCGTAGGTGTGTTTGTTGATGCAAACCGCGCCTCTGACGTTGTTTCTTACGGACTAGGCGCCGGAGCTTTGGTTGCTGGTTTGGCGCTCTTTGCCTACGCAACTCGTAAAGATGGTGCAGTAAAGAAGCCAACCAAGCGCTAGTTAGCCACTAAATGGGCTACCAAAACCAATAATTTTGTTTTTTGGTGTTTTATCTGGCAAATTTATGGAAACATAGTATTTCAACGTCTAAACAGCAATTGGGGTGAATCGAAACAGGTCCTTGGAAATAATCCTGCTGTTTTCTCTCATACTCATTAATGGCCTTCTTGCCATGTCAGAGGTTGCTCTACTTACCTCAAAACGCGCCAAGCTTTCGGCGATGGCCTCACGCGGCAAGAAATCTGCTGAAGTGGCCATTCGCATCAGTGAAGACCCAACCCAGTTTCTCTCCACAATTCAAATCGGTATTACCTCTATTGGTCTACTGAGCGGAATCGTGGGAGAGTCCATCTTTGCTAAGCCGTTGGCTATTTGGCTTCAGAGCGTTGGAGTCCTAGACGGGGTAGCAGACGTATCAGCCACTGTGTTCGTTGTACTTATTGTTACCTTTATTGCCATCACGGTTGGCGAGCTAGTTCCAAAGCGAATTGGACAGTCGAACCCGGAGCAGATAGCAGCGGTAATTGCCACACCGATGCTTATTCTTTCTAAGGTCACCAAGCCATTTGTGGTGATTTTGACCGTGACCACAAACACACTTCTTCGACTCTTTGGTGTCGGTAAGCACAAAGAGGCCACCGTAACCGAGGACGAGATCGAGGCGATCTTGGATGAGGGTTCGGTTGCGGGATTAATTGAAGACCAAGAGCGCGAATTGGTGAAAAACGTATTCCGGCTAGACGATAGAAAACTGGGCTCTTTGATGGTCCCTAGATCTGAAATTGTTTTCGTTGATATCAACGACCCTGAGGCCGAGAGTTTCAATCTGATTGCTCAGTCGGTTAGGTCCAGGATTCCAGTGTGTGATGGTGGTTTGGACTCAATTATTGGAGTGCTAAGTGCCAAGACAGCACTTTCAACCGTTGCCAGAGGAGAAAAGCTCAGTTTGCAGGACAACCTGGAGCCACCGCTATATGTTCCTGAGACCCTTACTGGAATGGACCTACTGGATCAGTTCAAAGAGTCCCGCACCCACATCGCTTTTGTGGTGGATGAGTATGGTGGCCTCGAGGGCCTTGTCACCATTCAAGACATCTTCGACACTTTGATTGGTGAAATCGTAACTGAAGGTGAAGAAGCCACCGATCCAGTTCAACGAGACGATGGTTCTTGGCTGTTCGAAGGAGACACTTCGATACCTGAGATCAAAGACTGCCTGGTTATTGATGAGCTACCTGAACAAGACAAGGGTCGCTACCACACCGTCAGTGGACTTATCTTGTTACTACTGGGCAAGATGCCAGTAGCTGGCGACAGCGTAGTTCTTCAGGATTGGAAGCTAGAAGTTGTTGATATGGATGGCCGTCGAATAGACAAGATTCTAGCTACGCGAATTATCTAGTAGCTGACTACTTAGTTAGCGCCCGATCAAAAAAACCTGATAGCAAATCTGCGTATCGCTGGGTCTCAGAGAGCATTCCCTCAGTGTGATCAGAGCCCTTGAAGGTTTCAAGTGTGACGTCCGACCCCTGCTCTTTGGCGTATTTATAGAAGTCCACCGATGACTGGTAGTCCAGTCGCTGGTCAATATCCCCATGCAAAATGAGCATCGGTCTATCTCCAGCCGCCGTGATTCCCTGCATAACTGAAGTCTCTGTCAGGTTCACACCGTGAAATAGCTGAGCGGACATTTGAGCCAGCGGCCACAAGAAACCAGGAAAGCCTTGGTACTCGACTTCTTTAGTCGCAGCAGCAGTGAAATCAAAAATTGTTCCCTCCATTGCGAAGGCTGAAACGTTTTCGGTCTTGACCGGAAGAAGTGAAGTTGCAACAGCTCCTCCGGAGACTCCGTACATGCCAAGAGATTCTGGCTTGACACCCTTGGTGTCAATTAACCAGTCGGCAACCGCTGCAAAGTCAGTGGATTCTTCTTGACCCGCCGAGTGACGACCGTCGGTGCAGGTGGATTCTCCGGAGTCACGGGAGTCGACTAGCAGCACCTGGAAACCATTTTTTACTAGCATTGCCGAAGGAAGCAGGGTGTTGAAATCTCTTCTAGAAGTTGAGAACCCATGGGTCACAATAACGGTTTTTCCATTGGAAACCTCTGGCTCAATCCACCAGGCTGAAAGAGTTACTTCTTCGCTGACCGGTATCTCAACCGCGTCATAGTTGTTATCAGTTAGCCACCAAGCGCTTAGATCGTAATCAACCCACTTATCCCAACCAGATCCCGGGAAAGGACCGTTTCCAGAAGCGGGGGTATAAAAAGCTTCAGGGGAGTTAGCTAAGTCATCCTCGTTAATCGCACACGGAACCACTGTTCCTGAGGTGTAGACATAGTTACCGGCGGCAAGTGCGCCACCGGAAACGATGACAACTAAGACTCCGGCTGTTATTGCTATCCACTTTGATGCTCGCATGACAACAGGCTAGCACCAGGATCCATGGCCTAGGCCCTAGACATCGCTTCCTTGAGAGCGTCCAACCCTAAGCCACCGAGGTTTAGTGCCGTTGAGTGGAACTTCTTCATGTCGAACTCGGAACCCTTGCGAGCTTGGTAATCATCTCGGATTTGCTCCCAAATACGCTGACCAATTTTGTAGCTTGGGGCTTGGCCTGGCCAACCAAAGTATCTGGTCACCTCAAACCGAACAAACTCTGGACTCATGTTCACGTTTTTGGACATGAACTCGAGTGCGTAGTCAAAGTCCCATACCCCAGTGCCATCTAGTTTTGGCTTACCTAGGTGGACTCCAAGATCCAGCACCACTCGAGCAGCTCGCATTCGCTGGCCATCGAGCATGCCAAGGCGATCTGCAGGAGTAACTAGGTAACCAAGTTCATCCATGAGTCGTTCGGCATAAAGTGCCCAGCCCTCACCGTGGCCAGAGGTCCATGAAGCCAAGCGCCGCCAATCGTTTAGGGTTTCGCGTATATACGTAGCCTGGGCTACCTGTAGGTGGTGACCTGGAACACCTTCGTGATAAACGGTTGTGGTTTCACGCCAAGTATCGAAAGATTCGACACCTTCAGGAACAGACCACCACATTCTTCCCGGTCTGGAGAAATCATCGCTTGGACCGGTGTAGTAAATTCCTCCGTGCTTGGTTGGTGCGATCATGCACTCGAGCTTTCTAAGAGGCTCTGCAATGTCAAAATGCGTCTTTCCAAGATCTTCAATGGCCTTATCGCTTAGGCGCTGCATCCACTTCTGTAATTCATCAGTGCCATTCAGCTTGGTTGTCGGATCGTTCTCCAAATGAGCAATCGCCTCTGCAACGCTTGCTCCAGGAAGGATCTCTTTAGCAACAGCTTCTTGCTCGGTTACCACGCGGGCGAGTTCTTCGATACCCCACTTGTAAGTCTCATCGAGATCAATTTCTGCGCCTAGGAAACTCTTGCTAAGTAATCGGTATCTTTCGCGACCGATAGCGTCTTGTTCACTAGCCTTTGGCAACATGCTTTGTAGGAAATCACCGAAGGCTGCGTAGGCATCGGTGGCAACTTGAGCAGCAGCAACTAATTCCTCGCGCAGGGCGGTCGAGAGCTCCTGGTCGGCTTTGGCGCCTTTGGCGAATTCATGGAAGAAACCCTCAGGCTGATTAATTTGCCCTACTTGGGTAATCACTTCTTGGAGCTGACGCTTTGCGGGACCGTCACCTTTTTCAAATCCAATCGCTAGCGTCTTTTGGTACCCGGCCAGCGCATCTTTGACTTTTCGCATTCTTGAGGCAAGATTCTCCCAATCTGTCACGGTGGCGGTGGGGGAGACATCAAATACATCCCTGATGCCTTGGGCAGGAGATGCGATGTTATTCAAGTCTCTGTACTGCAATCCCGCAGCGTGTAATTCGATATCCAGAATCAGCTGCTGGCTTAGGGCGTCCTTGGTTACTTGGTCGACATCATCTTTAGGCTCTAAGGCTTGAAGGGCTGAGAGGGTCGATTGGTTTAGTTTCAGATCTCGCTCAATTGCCTCGGGGGAATAATCGTCCATGTCTGCCGCGCCAGAGGCCAGGCCGATGCTGGTGGCAAAACTTGGGTAGTTGGCAGCCAATTGCGCTAGGTAGCTATCAGCCAGGTTGTCTATCGCGGACTTATCTCTCATGACTACCTCTTCTGCTCCTTCTTACTCTGTGAAGTTGCTGCAATAACGCTCACAACCGCTGAAACCGCAATAGAGGCGACAATCACCCCGAGGGATGTGATGCTATCGATGTTTGGAGCCCACTCAATATGTTCACCACCGTTGATAAATGGCAGCTCGTTTACATGCATCGCATGGGTGATCAGCTTGAAACCAATAAATGCCAAGATAAACGAGATTCCGTACTTCAAATATTCAAGCCGGTCTAGTAGCCCACCCAGCAAGAAGTACAGCTGGCGAAGACCCATCAGCGCAAACAGGTTCGCTGTAAAGACAATAAATGGGTCTGTTGTGATTCCAAAGATTGCTGGAATTGAGTCAAAGGCAAACATCACATCTGTAATTGCAATGGCCGCAAACACCACAAGCATCGGCGTGAAAGCTCTGCGGCCATTCACTACCGTGGTCAGCTTTGCCCCATCGAAGTCGTCAGAAATGTGCACTCGCTTGCGAAGGAGTTGTACTAGCTTCGACTCGGTTTGATGTTCATCCTCGTGAGTTCGGAAGGCTTGGTGATAGGCGGTGTATAGCAAGAAGGCACCAAAGAGGTAGAAGATCCAACTGAACTGTTCAATAAGAGCTGCCCCAACCAGGATAAACACCCCTCTAAGAACCAGAGCCATAATGATTCCAACCATCAGCACCTGCTGTTGATAAATTCTTGGAACAGCAAACCTGGACATAATCAGAACAAATACGAACAAGTTGTCAATCGAGAGTGAATACTCGGTTAGCCAGCCGGCAATGAACTCGGTTGCTTGAAGGTTTCCAACTATCAACCAGAGGACAGCTGCGAACACTAAAGCCAGCCCAGCGTAGAAACCGACCCAGCCGGCTGATTCTTTGGCGGAGGGGATGTGAGGGCGCTTTACAGCTAGAAACAGATCAGCGATCAGAATTGCGACTAAAACACCAGAGGAGATTGCCTGAAACCAGAAGTATGAGGGGGAATCCATAAGACCCTAATTCTAAGGGCGTTATTTGGATCTCGAGAGCAACTTCTTGAGAACTCCGATAGCCGAAGTGGACCATAGTGCCCATGCAACTAGTAGCGGTTGGAAAAACAACCGGGTGAGCCTGGCTTGGTCGGTGTCTAAACCAAAAGCGTCGATACCTTCGACATATTGGTTGTTGTTGCCAGGAAAGATGGCTATAAAAAACAGTGCCGTAACGATTCCAAAGTAAGAAGCAATACGCCCAGTGCTCAACAGTCCAAGGCCAAGAGTTATCTCAACAGCACCAGAGGCCAAAACTACAAAGTCTGGATCCAGTGGTAGCCATACCGGAACTTGGGCCTGGAACTCTTGACGCAAGAATGTCAGGTGACCGATTCCTGCGTAAACGAGGGCGGCACCAAGTGCCACCCTTGCTAGCAGTCGAGCTATTTTCAATCTATTTTTCTAGGCGGTAAGAGCCGGAATTATTGCTCCGGAGAATACTTGCCAAGCAAGAATGCTCTTGGCTACCAAAGAAAGAGTGATGTAAGTTCTTTCTCCCTTTAGGTAGTTTGCCCATGATCCCCACTTCTTGTATTGCAACGCCTGGTTGATAGCGAAGGTGTTGAAAAACACAAACAGCGAAATGATGATTCCAATTACAAATCCTGGAACCTCTGCCGCGCTCGTGGAGCCTGGCTGCAAGGTGTAGACACCGATAAGGATCCAAGGAACAATTCCGGTGATCGAACCCATGATGAATGGCAAGCCTTGGCCGTTTCCAGGAGTTTCGTACCTCTCCTGTAGGGCTCCAAAAAATATCATCGAGGCGTTTACCGCGAAGATACCTACCAGTGCTGAGAAATCAGAGATTCCAGTTAGCTGAGCAATAAGCCAAATCATTACCGATGAGCTAAGGGAATACTCGACCCAGCGGAAGTAGTTGCGGTTTTGCTTCAGACCCTTGGAGTATCTTCCAAAGAACTGGGGGGAAGAGATCAAGAAGTGGAAGAAAGCAGATAGAGCCAAGAAGGCCACAACTCCAATTCCAAGGTTGACTTCGAAAAGAACTACGCGCTCAGTTGGAAGTGGTGAGCCTGGAGGACCTGTCATGTAATCAACTGTGGTGCCAAATAGGACCTGGTTATCCAGGAGCGATAGTGCGTAGCCAAAAGCTACGGCCTGGAACAAGTGCAACAAACCCGCAACAATGTTGTAAGTTCTTAGTCTTTTGATTTGCTCAGCAACTGAGCGCTTTTTCTGTGCCATCAGTGATACCCCTTCGTAATGGTTATTGCTTTTTAGTCTAGGCTCGCGCCTGAGTTTCACGGATAAGTGAGCTAGCTCTTCTTGGCTGACTTGCGCTTTGTTTTGGTCTTTTGCGAACCAAGATAGAAAGTAGAGGCAAAGCCCAAGAGCAGGAATCCTGCCGCTGACCATGCTGCCCACTTAGCACCATCTGTGAAGGCGTCCCCGGCTGCCGTTGTTATGTCCTCTGCTAGGTCCTGGGGAACCTGCTGCGCTACAAGCCCATCAGTTAGTTGTGGAATAACCGATCCTGCAGAATCAACCACAGCATCAACTAACACAACGCTTTGAGCACTTGGAACATCTAGATCACTAAGTCTTTGCTCCATGGAGACCTGTGTTCCAGTAAACAAAAGTGTTCCAAGAACAGCTACACCAAGTGCCGAGCCAACCTGTCTAACAGTTGACTGGGAACCAGAAGCTTGACCGGTGCTAGTCATTGGAACATCGACCATGATTACTCCAGTTAGCTGAGCAGTAGCTAAACCAATACCTATTCCATAAAGGAACAAAAACGGAGCAAGAATTGCCCAGCCTGCTTCGGTGGAGGCAAATAGGGCCACACCCAAAACTCCAATTAACTCAAGCCCAACACCTATTTGAACTGCTCTTGCCGGCGGTAGCTTGCCACTCAGGGCACCTCCAACACCAGAGGCCAAGAACGCTCCGGCGGCTAGCCATAGCAGAACTAAACCGGAAGAAATTGGGCTAAGGCCAATTACGTTTTGCAACCAAAGTGGAATCGCAAACAAAATTCCAAACTCTCCCATAGAGATAATAAGTGCAGCTATAGAACCGTTTCTAAACGAACCGATCTTGAATAGTCCTAAGTCCAAAAGCACGTTCTTCTTCTCAGCTTCGCGATTTCTTTCCCACAGCACAAACACCACTGCAGAAACCACAAAGATAAGTAGCGCTATCGGGATAACTGAGATTCCTGTTGTGGGCCAGGCAAAGTTACCAATTTGGAACTGGTTGCTTGGATTGATCTCCCACCAGCCATAGATGCGGCCTTCAATTAGACCAAAAACCAATGTGGAGAACATAACTACCGAGATAGCTGCGCCAATAAAGTCAATACCGCCGGCACGCTGTGGTGCTTTAGATTCTGAAACATAATATGCAAGACCCATCAAGATAATGGTTCCCAGTGGCAAGTTAATTCCAAAAGCCCAACGCCAGCTAAAGTCAGTTGCTAGCCAGCCACCAAGAACTGGACCAACAGCAACCATGCCACCGATGGTGGCACCCCAAACAGCAAAAGCAATTCCGCGTTCTTTACCTTGGAAGGTCGCATTAAGAAGAGACAGGGTAGTTGGAAGCACCATCGCGCCACCGATGCCCTGGATGACTCTGGCAAGAATCAAAACGTCCGATGACTCTGCGACCCCGGCCCAAACCGAAGCGAGAATGAAGATGATAATTCCAATGCTCAGCAGGCGCTTTCGACCAAACCGGTCCGCAAGGGAACCCCAAACCAGAAGGAGGGAGGCAAAGACTAGAACGTAGCTTTCCTGAACCCACTGAACCTCAGTTGAGGTAAGACCCAAGTCATTAATAATGGAGGGAAAAATGGTGTTTACGATTGTGCCATCGATGATCACGAGGGATATGGCCATGGAAATGAAAACAAGCCCTACCCAGCGATTGCGAACTTTTGTCAATTGATTCCTGATTTCTGATCATTTCTAGCTGATGCCTACTAGATTGCTTGGGCTAGGAACTAGCCGTCTCAAAGTCTATGGGGGCAAGAAGGATTTTCGCTGGCCTTAGGTTAGGTGTCCAAACAGGTATAGCTGATTCAAAGGCCATAGAAGGTAATAATTAGCTATGACCGAAATCACCGAGGGACTGCCATTACCTGTCAAAACCAATGGACTGGCCCCCCTTTGCCTGGTCACTGGAGCCAATGGTTACATTGGCGGCAGGCTCATTAGAGAACTACTCACCTTTGGCTACCGAGTAAGGGTGCTGGCAAGAAATGCTTCGCGTTTGACGCAGTATCCCTGGATTAGTCAAGTTGAGGTCGTAGAGGGAGACGCTCACGACGAATTGGCTTTAGGGCAAGCACTTTCTGGCATAGATGTCGCTTACTACCTAATCCATTCACTTCTGGTCAAAGACGACTTCGAGGCATCAGAACTTAAGATGGCCAAGATGTTTGCTGACGCTGCGTCAGAGGCAAAAGTTTCTAGAATTATTTATCTTGGGGGCATCATCAACGGCACCGATGATCTTTCTGATCACATGAGTGCTCGCATGAACACCGGAGCCATCCTTGCCCAATCGGGAGTCCCCACAATCGAGTTTCGAGCTGGGGTAGTCATCGGGTCAGGCTCTGCTTCATTTGAGATGCTTCGCTATCTAACTGAGCGCTTGCCTATTATGACCACACCAAAATGGGTAAACAACCGAATTCAGCCGATTGCAGTGCGCGATGTTCTTCGCTACCTAGTTGGTGCTGCAGCTTTGCCGCCAACAGCAACGGGTGTTTTTGACATTGCAGGCCCTGACATATTTACTTACGCCGACATGATGCAGCACTACGCAGCCGCGGCCGGGCTGAAGCGAAGAATTGTTATCCCGATACCTGTTCTTACCCCAAGACTTTCTAGCGGTTGGGTGGGACTTGTGACTCCGGTTCCTTACCGACTTGCCCGCAGACTTGTTGAGAGCCTGAAGCACGAAGTGGTTGCTGCGCCATCAAATATCAATGAGTTGATTCCGCCATCGCCAGCCGGGCTAACCTCTTTCGATGTTGCGGTGAAGCTGGCCCTGGTTCGAATCAAAGAAGCCAACGTCGAAACCCGTTGGACCAATGCTTCGGTTCCAGGAACCCCCAGTGAACCGCTTCCAACTGACCCGGATTGGGCCGGTGGTTCTTTGTATAAGGACGTTCGGGTGGTTCGAGGCACTGACTCCATGGAAAAGGTCTGGTCCAGAATCGAATCAATTGGTGGCAAGAATGGTTACTCCATGGCCAGCTGGGCTTGGGAGCTACGAGGTCTTATGGATCGCATGGTCGGAGGAGTTGGGCTAAGGCGCGGCAGACGTGATCCAGATCACCTAAGAATTGGTGACGCCGTGGATTTCTGGAGAGTCGAAGAACTTATTCCCCAAAAGCTTTTGAGACTGCGTGCCGAAATGAAAATGCCAGGTCTTGCCTGGCTTGAATTCAGCATCGAAAAAGATCCCGACACACAGGAAACTGTTTTGACTCAAACGGCAACATTTGCCCCCAAGGGATTATTTGGCCAGCTTTATTGGTGGGCAGTGTTACCGATGCACGGTCTAGTGTTCCCGTCTATGGCTAAAGGTGCCATTTCGGGATCCTAGAAAAACCTAGTTGCGCGTGGTGACTTTCTGAATCAACTTCTTGAGTCCAAGAACTAGGAACCCAAGAATCAAGAAGAAGGAAGTTATTGCTGCGATGTAGGTAAGCATTCCAGGAACGCCACCTTCTTCGTTCGGGTTGATAAACCAGTAAGGCCACCAGTTAGTAACAAGTCCTCTAATTACAGAAAACACCAACCAAGTTAAGGGAAACACTGCAACCCATAGAGCTGCGCGGAGCTTGATCTGAAATGCTTTGTGGGAAAGCAAGTAGCCAATGACAATCAAGATTGGACCGTAGGTGTGAATTACCTCATTTGGTAATACCGGCCAAACATAATCTCCGTCTCGAACATCTCCAGGAGCATCGGCAAGTAGCAAGTGGTAGACCACGCCAACAACAATCATTGCAACCGTAAAGCTGAGTCTGGCTATCTCAATTTTCTTTGAACCTTCTTGATTTCGAACTAAGCCAACGCCAGTTGCAACCAGAAACGAGCCAGCAACGATTGCTGTAACTATAGAGAAGTATGCAAAATACTCCTCAGGTCGAAAGTTGTCGTTTGCCAGTCGGTCAGTTACCTGCCAGGCAACAGATCCCATCAGGGCAGAGCCGGTGAGAATACGAAGTAGTCCAAGAGAGGTGTTATAAATCATGCTCGCAACAATAGCATCCGGTAATCAAAAAACGACCCAAACTACGCAGGCTGTTGCTGTGTGATGCAGTGAATACCGCCACCGTTAGCAAAGATTTGCTTGGCGTCAACCAAGACAATCTCTCGACCCGGATAAGCCTTCTCAAGAATTGACTTAGCTATTTGGTCATTCGGGTCATCAAATGAACAAAGAATCACAGCACCATTGACTATGTAGTGGTTGATGTAGCTGTAGTCGACAAAACCTTCTTCATCGCGCAAAACCTTAGGAGCAGGAACTGCGATCAGCTCAAAGTTTCCTGCCGCTTCAAGAGTTGCCTTTACTTCCTTAGAAACCTCAAAGTCAGGATGAGTTGGGTCTTGCTGGTCGTGATACAAAATCACATTCTCGCTAGCAAAACAGGCCACAATGTCGATGTGACCTCTTGTGCCAAAGCCGTCGTAGTCGCGGGTCAGGCCGCGCTTTACCCAGATGGCCTTGGAGGTTCCCAGTTTGGCGTGAATTTCTGCCTCAACTTCTTGCTTGCTCCAACTGGAGTTTCTTCCTTCTCCCAGCTGCACAGTTTCCGTTAGAAGCACAACGCCCGCGCCATTTACATGGATGCCGCCACCTTCATTGATTAGCTCAGAATCAACAACCTTGGATGCCGTTAGCTTTCCAATAAAGCCTGCGGTTAGCTGATCTTTATCAAAGCTTGCCCAAGGCTGATTACCCCAACCATTGAAGATCCAATTGATGGCGACGAGCTCACCGGTCTCTGATTTGGCAAAAGTTGGACCATTATCTCTAAGCCAGGCATCATTTAGTTCCGCTTCTACAATTTCGATACTGGTGTGTAGATAATTTCGGGCAAGTTCAATTTGGTCAGAGGTGGCAAGCACTGTAACCGGTTCGTACTTCACAATCGCGTTTGCAACATTTGCCCAAGTGGTGCGCGTTAGTTCTGCTTCCTTATCGTTCTCGCCAAGGAGATAGTTATTTGGTGGCCAAGACATCCAAGTGCGCTCGTGCTTTTCCCACTCCGCAGGCATTCTTAGTTTCATGAGGATGAAACTCCCGCAATGCCGCCCTGCTCGCCATCGCCAGAATCTGTTCTTTTGTTCACAACCGGTTTAGTTAAAACATCGTAGGTATCTGGCCTGCGAGTTGCCAAAAATGGAAACAAGTCGAGCCAGTCACGTCTTTGATCTAGGTCTAGATCTGCAACCAAGACCTCATCGGTGTTCCTTCCGGCACGGGCGAGAATTCTTCCAAATGGATCTGATATAAAACTGCTGCCATAAAAGTTCAAAGAACCTTCGTTGCCGTAACGGTTGGGCACGACCATAAAAGTTCCGTTGGCAATACCGTGAGAGACAATTACCTGACGCCAAAGCGGTTCGGTATCAAAATCGGGGTGGTCGGGCTCAGAGCCAATCGCGGTTGGGTAAGCAAGTATCTGCGCGCCGCGAAGTGAATAGTTTCTAGCAACTTCCGGGAACCACTCGTCCCAACAGGTCGGCAAACCAAAGCTTGCTTTTACTCCCTCTAGGTCAAGGCTGTAAACAGGGTAGGGGTCTTGATCCGAAGGGCCTGGCTGGAAGTACTTATCTTCGTAGTAGCCGGCGGTTACTGGGATGTGAAGCTTTGGGGTTCTGGCGATGATCTTGCCATTACTGTCAACCAAGATTGCTGTGTTTAGACCCCTGCCATCTGCCAGGTCGGCTTTTTCATAAAGCGATGCGTGAACTATCACGCCGAGTTCTTTGGCAACCCGAGCAGCAAACAGATGCGTCTTACCGCCTTCAAGAGGCTCTGCAATCTTTGAAGGAACTCCCTGAGGCTTAGCATCTGCTGGGTAGCGAGAAAGTGTTAGCTCCTGTAGGAAAACAATCTTGGCTCCAGCTTCAGCTGCAAGTTTGATACCTTCATACAACTTGGCTTCGTGTTCAGCGGGGTCGCTGTGCCATTTGGTTTGCACTAAGCCAACTCGAAGTGGCTTTTGGGTCGCGGGCTTTACTCTCGAAAGTGATTCCGGGGCTTCGGCAACAGTTAGCTTCATCGGTTTGGCTCCTTATTTCATGCTTTCAAGAATCTTGGAGAGTAATTCAATTGAGGTTAGCGGATTCACAATCGCAAAGCGGGTGTTTGGTTTTCCCTGATGGCTTGAAGAAACTACAAATCCAATTTCATCCTTAAGTAGTTTTTCGGACCAACTGTCGTAGTCAGCTAAGCCCCAACCCTTGCGCTCAAAAACCACAACCGATAACTCTGGCTCACGAACTAGCTCTAAATAATCCAAGCCACGAATCAAATCAGCTGCCTGATGGGCTACATTAATGCTCTCCTCAATTGCTTCCCGGTACTTCTGAGCTCCATGCGTTGCCAGAGAGAACCAAAGCGGTAAGCCTCGCGTTCTTCTAGTTAATCCAAATGAATAGTCCGAAGGGTTCCAAAGCCCAGACTCATTTAGTGTTTCTAAGTATTCTCCCCGCTGAGTATGTGATGCTTTAGCAAAAGAAGGGTCTCTATACACAAGAGCGCATGCATCATATGGTGCGAACAACCATTTGTGTGGATCGACGATAAATGAATCAGCAAGCTCCGACCCATCAAACAAATGCCTGTATTTCGGACTCAAGATTCCAGCCAACCCATAAGCGCCATCGATGTGGTACCAGATTGTATTTGCGTTGGCAACTTCACCGATTCCACGCAAGTCGTCAACTATTCCAAAGTTTGTGGTGCCACTCGTAGCAACAATTGCAAAGACGCTATTTGGCTCTGCCGCCTCAAGCGCTTCTTTAACGGAGCTTGCAAGTAGCTTGCCGTTTACTTCAGGCTTTGCCAGAAGGATGTCAACATCCATAACCTGGGCTGCAGATTTCAAAGAAGAATGTGCTTCTTTAGAGGCAATGAAAGCCAATCTTCCGTTGAAACTGATACCGGATTCAGAGAGCTTGTTTCGGTGAGCTTGCCTTGCTGCAACGAGTGCGGAGAGATTTCCAACAGTGCCTCCCTGAGTAAATACACCACCAGAAGTTGCAGGTAAGCCGGCTTCCTTTGCGAGCCAGGCTAAGACTTGGTTTTCGGCAAAAATTGCGCCCGAGCCCTCTAACCACGATCCACCATAAATCGAGCTGGCAGAAACAATTAGGTCAAAAAGCGTCGATGCTTTAGTCGCGGCGTTTGGGATGAATGACAAAAACCCTGGGTGGTCAGTAGAAATTGTTGCTGGCGCGAGCACTTCTTCAAAAAGCTTGAGGGCGGTATGCCCCCCTAAGCCTTGCTCGGTAACGGTTTGCCCCGCTTGGCTAAGTAGCTCCGCTTCAGTTTTAGATGAGTCCAAAGGCGCTGGGCTGTAATCCATTCGAACTCTCACATATTCGAATATCGCTTCACGCAGCGCTCTGGTTTCATCGTTAATCTCATGCACGGTTAGCGTTTCTTTCTTCGAATTATTGAAACTGAGAAGCCAATCACCACAACTGCCCCAAGAATTACGGCCGCCCAAATTCTTTGGTCAGCTATATCTTGGCAGGTCGTGAACCCCTCAGCATCGGGGACAACGCAGGTGCCGGTGTCAAAAAATGCCAACAGCAGTGCTGCAAGTCCAACCAACGCCACTGTTGCCAGCATTGCAGCCGAATCATTTCGCACGTTTGTCCTTATGGCAGTTGGTTAGGAAGTTTCCTGATCTTTTACCCTGGAAGTTTGTGCCAGAACGATTCCGGCGATAACTATGAATCCTCCGAGAGCCTGAAGCCCATCAATTCTCTCATTTAGCCAGGCCCAACCAAAAACGAAGGCCATCACGGTCTCAGCAGTAGAAATAACACCCACCGCGGTGGCCCTCAGGTGAGTTAGGGCCAGAAACGAGAACAGCATGGGAATAAAGGACCCGAATATCCCAATCCATATCAGAAGCACCCAAAGCGGAAGCTCGAACTGTGCCAAGTTACCGGTTAGTGAGACAGTCTTCACAAATAGAGATGTATCGAAGTTCCACCACGGGGTCACGATCAGCCAAAACAGAGCAGACACGGACATGCTGTAAAAAAGCGTAGAAAGCGCGTCTCTGTTTCTAAGGGTGTGCTCACCCATAAGAAAGTAAAAACTCAAAAACAGGGCAGCTGCGACAGCAAACATCACACCAACTGGGTTCAAACCACCATCCCAGATTCTAGAAACTACCGCCAGGCCACCTAGCACCATGGCAATTGCAAACCACAGCCTAGGAAGCACCTTTTCTTTGAAGAGCCACAAAGAAACCAGCGGCACGATAACAATCGCGGTGTATTCAATTAGAAGCGCTATGCCAACTGGCAAGTTGGCAACCGCATTGGAGTAAGACCATTGCATGAGCGCAACACCGAAGATCCCGAAGATTACAAGGTTCTTCCATTCCTTTGGCTTGACCTTGAAAGCCCTCGGATTTGTTAGAGCCAGCGCGATACCGGCACCTAGAGCGGTGGCTAGAGATCGAAATATAACAAGCTCGGAGGGCGAAATTCCCGCTGCCATAGTGACTTTGGAAGTTGAGGCATTTAGCCCAAACAGGACAACGCCAGCTAGTGCGAAAAAGACTCCAAGAGCAGGATGCTTAGTTCCCAATTAGTTATTAACCCAACCCGTTCTTGGTTGCGTCATCGATTAACCGAAGTTCTTCCATGGTGAACGGGTTTGCAAAGATAGCTGCGTAGTTTTGTTCGAGCTGCTTCACGCTAGAGGCTCCAATTAGCGCACTGGTCACCGCGGGCTGTCTTAGCACCCAAGAAATCGCCATTTGTGCAAGGGACTGATTTCTTGAAGTGGCAACAGCATTTAGAGCTCTCGCGGCTGTTAGGTACTGCTCGGTTATTTGGGTAGAAGGCAAGAACTTTCCTTTAGAGGCTCTCGAAGACTTGGGAACTTTTCCGTCCAAGTATCTATCGGTTAGCAATCCTTGGGCCAGGGGAGAAAAGACAATCGAACCTATTCCAAGATCCTCTATCGTTTCCAATAATCCCCACTCAGGAGTTTTTTCCAGAATGGAGTACTTTGGCTGGTGAATCAGTAGCGGTATCCCCATCGAATCCAAAATCTGTTTGGCCCTAATGGTTTGCTGTGGGTCGTAGTTGGAGATTCCAACGTATAGAGCCTTTCCGCTTCTTACCGCAGAAGCGAGTGCTCCCATGGTTTCTTCCAGGGGAGTTTCTGGATCGAATCGGTGTGAATAAAAGATGTCAACGTATTCGAGACCCACGCGATCAAGTGATTGATCGAGTGAGGCAAGTAGATACTTTCTTGATCCCCACTCGCCGTATGGCCCGTCCCACATGTCGTAGCCGGCTTTAGTGGAGATGATCAGTTCGTCACGGTACGGAGTAAAGTCTTTGCGCAGGTGTTCACCAAAGTTGATTTCGGCTTGACCGTGGGGCGGACCGTAGTTATTGGCTAAGTCGAAATGCGTTATGCCCAAATCGAAGGCACGACGAAGCACGGCGCGCTGGTTGGAAAAGGAATGATCCGAGCCGAAGTTGTGCCAAAGACCAAGGGAAACCTCTGGAAGCAATAATCCGGATTTTCCTGTTCGGCGGTACTTGATTTTGGAGTATCTGTCTTGGCTGGCTCGAAATTTCATAAGCACAAGCCTAAGCTAGCTAGATGATCAGTTTGGTCCTCGGCGGTGGCTGCTTTTGGTGCCTAGATTCGAGCTTTATGCAGTTTCGCGGCGTAAGCGACGTCGAGGTCGGCTATAGCGGTGGCCATGTTGAAAACCCGAGCTACGAAGCCGTTTGCGGTGAGGGAACTGGCCACGCTGAAGTTGCCAACGTTATCTTCGATGAATCCATCATTCCCGCCGATGTCATTTTGGACATCTTCTTTACTCTTCATGATCCCACCCAGCTAAACCGCCAGGGTAACGACATCGGCACTAGCTATCGAAGCTGCATGTTCTATGACGGGGAAGATCAAAAGGCTCTATTCGAACAAGCGATAGAAAGAGCCAAGCAAGTCTGGGGAGACGCCATTGTTACCCAGCTATTGCCGCTCGAAAAGTTCTGGATGGGGGAGACCTACCACCAGGACTTCTTCGCCAAGAACCCAGACCAGGGCTACTGCAACATGGTGGTCAAACCCAAGATGGCAAAGACCGCAAAGGCATTTACTTCTTACCTGAAATAACTTCTCCACAGATTCTTTTTCAACCGGCACAAGTCTGAGACTTTTTGAGAGTCTTTTTCTCTGTTTAGTTCAATCAGAGAAAAAGGTAGCTATGTCAGATGTATTTTCAGTTCAAGGTTTAGTAGCAACAACCCCTAGGCACTTAGTCACTCAAGATGGCTTGCCAATAACATCATTTCGCTTGGCTTCCTCCAAGCGCCGATTCGATAGATCCAAAAACTCTTGGATTGACGGAGAAACCAACTGGTTCACCGTGACCTGTTTTCGCCAGCTTGCCATCAACACCGCAACCTCTATATCCAAAGGCGATCGTGTTTGCACCTCAGGCAGGCTCAAGGTTCGTGACTGGGATAACGGAGAAAGAACTGGAACCTCTGTTGAGATTGAGGCCGATGTGATCGGCCATGACTTGTCTTGGGGTAATTCGGTGTTCACCCGCACTGTTCTGGTGCGCGAAGAACCAGCAGATAGTGAAATTGAAGATGAAGAGTTCGAGCCCAAGGAGACAACGCTGCTTAGCTCTGCGAGCAAGTAACAGACCCGGTCAGGCTACTTCCCCCTAAGCGCCTGGTCGCGTGACACCCTTTTTACCTAGGTGTATGTGATTGTTGGCTCACAATGAGCCACACCATTGTCGGATAAACTTATCCACAGCACTCTTGGTGAAAAGGGTGTCATTTTTTTGACACCACAATTTGAGGGAAACATGGCTGAATTTATCTATCAGATGATCAAGGCGCGAAAAGCGCACGGTGACAAACTTATCTTGGACGACGTAACGCTCTCATTTATTCCAGGAGCCAAGATTGGTGTTGTTGGACCTAACGGTTCCGGTAAGTCGTCTGTTCTAAAGATCATGGCTGGTCTCGATACTCCTTCGAACGGAGAAGCTCGCCTGAGTGAGGGATACACAGTAGGCATCTTGATGCAGGAGCCCAAACTTGATGAATCAAAGACTGTGCTTGGAAACGTTGAAGAAGCAGTAAAAGAAGTAAAAGCAAAGCTTGATAGGTTCAACGAGATATCAGCAGAACTTGCTAACCCAGACGCTGACTATGACCGCTTGCTCGAAGAAATGGGAACTTTACAAGAGGCAATTGATCACCTGGATGCGTGGGATTTAGATTCACAGCTAGAACAGGCAATGGATGCCCTTCGTTGCCCACCTAGTGACACCCCCGTAGCCCATCTTTCCGGTGGAGAAAAGCGCCGTGTTGCGCTTTGTAAATTGCTACTTGAAAAGCCAGAACTACTGCTTCTTGACGAGCCAACAAACCATTTGGATGCCGAGAGTGTTTTGTGGCTCGAGCAGCACCTTGCAAAGTATCCAGGTGCGGTGTTAGCCGTTACACACGATAGGTACTTCCTAGATAACGTTGCGCAGTGGATTTTGGAACTCGATCGCGGACGCGCTTATCCATACGAAGGTAACTACTCCACTTACTTGGAGAAAAAGCAAGAGCGTCTAGAAGTTCAGGGAAAAAAAGACGTCAAGTTAGCTAAGCGACTAAAGGATGAACTTGAGTGGGTCCGCTCTTCTTCTAAAGCTAGACAGACAAAATCCAAGGCCAGGCTTTCCAGATACGAAGAGATGGCAAGCGAAGCTGACAAGGCAAGAAAACTAGATTTCGAAGAGATTCAGATTCCGCCTGGCCCAAGACTCGGAAACATTGTTTTGGAAGCCAAGAACCTGCAAAAGAATTTTGGGGACAGAAAGCTGATCTCCGATTTGTCATTCTCGCTTCCTCGAAACGGAATTGTTGGAATCATTGGTCCAAACGGTGTTGGTAAATCAACACTATTCAAGATGATTGTTGGTGAAGAAAACCTTGATGGCGGCGAGCTGCAAATTGGTGAGACGGTAAAGATTTCTTACGTTGACCAGTCTCGCGGAGGCATAGATCCCGAAAAGAGCCTTTGGGAAGTTGTGTCGGGAGGTCTTGACTACATTCAAGTGGGACAAGTTGAGATGCCATCGCGTGCTTATGTTGCAGCTTTTGGCTTCAAGGGACCAGATCAGCAAAAACCTGCCGGAGTGTTATCTGGTGGTGAGCGCAACAGGCTAAATCTTGCTTTGACTTTGAAAGAGGGTGGAAACCTACTGCTACTGGATGAGCCAACAAACGATTTAGATGTTGAAACCCTAGGTTCTTTGGAAAACGCTTTACTCGAGTTCCCTGGTTGCGCTGTGGTAATCACACACGATAGGTGGTTCCTGGACCGAGTTGCTACTCACATCTTGGCCTACGAGGGTACTGACGAGAAGCCAGATAAGTGGTACTGGTTTGAGGGAAACTTCGAAGCTTATGAGGAAAACAAGATTGAACGCCTAGGTCCAGACGCCGCTAAGCCGCACCGCTCTACTTACCGAAGATTGACAAGAGACTAGCTACTTTTCCTTCGGGTACTCGAACCATTCCCTCCTGGGCAACTGTTGCTAGCAAGACACCTTCGCGGCTAAAGATCTTTCCAATAGCTAAACCTCTGCTGTTTTGAGCAGCGGGGGATTCTTGAACATAGAGCATCCACTCATCCACCTTCGCAGGGGCGTGAAACCACATCGCGTGATCGAGGCTTGCGGTTTTTAGTCCCGGTTTAGCCCAAGAAATTTCATGTCTTCGGTAAATGCTTTCAAGAAGCGTGAAATCTGAAGCGTACGCAAGGGCTGCTTGATGCAGGGTTGGAGAAGCAGGTAATTCGCCGATGGCTTTTAGCCAAACTGCCTGGTGAGCCACTGGCTCGCCCTTTACTTCAAAGTAGATCGGTGATTGCACGTGACGCAAATCAAACGGTCTGGCCTTGGCCCAATACTGAGCAACCGGGTGAGGAATACCGCCAAGCACTTCAGCCGCCGAGGGAAGATCTTCAGGCTGCTTCAAACCTTCTGGCATCTGCTCGTGGTGGGTAAGTCCTGGACTCTCGGTTTGAAATGAAGAGATCATGGAAAAAATCGGTTCACCTTTTTGGTAGGCCTGAACTCTTCTGGTTGAAAACGACTTACCGTCTCTTAACCTGTCAACCGAAAATGTGATGGGGAAATCAATGTCTCCGGGTCTCAAGAAATAGCCGTGGAGCGAATGCAAAATTCTGTCCGGGTCTACTGTTCTGGTTGCTGCAACGGTGCACTGCGCGAGGACTTGACCACCAAAAACTCTTCCGTGCGGCATCCACTGCGACGGGCCGATGAAGATATCTTCTTTGGTTCTTGCTCCGCCAGCGTCTTTGATGTCGAGGGCTACCAATAGATCGGCAAGTGGGTCTTTAGGAGGCGGAACCTTGCTCATCTTGGGTGTCCTTACTTTGCGTGGCAGCTATCAGGGTAAGTTTAGTAATGAAATGAAAAATGAATTCCAGCTTTTGGACCAGCAAACTGCGCTCGACCTAAAAACCTTTTTGACTCGGGCCAAGAAAATGGACCCTAAGGGAGTTGTAAGACTCAGGGCCTTTGGCGCCCTTCTGACTGCTTATGTAGCGCCCTTGTTTACTGCAAATATTTTGGATGAAGGACCAACAGTCCTGGGTCTTCGCACCATGGATCTCAAGCAGGAAGCCGAAATCAACGTACTGGTTCCAATCCAGTCAATTCTTGACCGAATTGCATTTGAGTTAGAAAAGCCAGAAGCAGAACAGAGTTTTGTATTTCATCTTGAGTCTTCAGAGCGTGTGCCTTGGGCTGGAGTATCTCCACCACGAACCGGTTGGGTAGAAGCTACGAGCCTGCCAGAATACATGCTTACCGGGGTTGCCAGAAAAGGGATTATCGAAGTCGCGGAGACAATCCCAGAATCAGTTGGTGGACCAATCGCCGCTCGTATTCGATCTGAGGTGTGGGGCAGGGCCATTGACCTCGATTCGAAAGTTCCAGCTGGTGCAGCCTTTGCTGCTGCTGGACTTGGCTTTTTAACTGAAGGCGAAATGGTTCCAGTTTTTCACTCTCAGGGCTGGGTCAGACTATCTTCCCAATTTGGCCACGTGTTATCTAAAGAGGCCAAGCACTTCTAGTCTTCAAAGGTGTTCAACATTGAAGTTGCTGCACGATCTAGATATCCCCAAAGCTGCGCCTGATGCAGTGGAGCTAGCTCGAGTGAATCACACGCCACCTTCATGTGATGCAACCATCTCTCACGAGCAAGCGGGTTTATCTTGAAGGGCTGGTGGCGCTGCTTGAGTCTGGGGTGTCCTCTGGTTTCTTGATAGGTTTGCGGACCACCCCAGTACTGCTCCAGAAACATTCTTAGTCGCTCGGCAGCTGGACCCAGATCGTCTTCTGGATACATGGGCTTTAGAACATCATCTGTGGCAACGCCCTCGTAGAATTTCGTAACAAGTTTCTTGAAAGTATCGGTGCCACCAACCAGCTCAAAGAAGTTTCCCTCAACGGCTTCTCCAGAAAGCCCCTTGATTCGAACTACCTCAACGCGGTTGGCGTCCTCAAACTCTTCGCTCATTGATATTTACTAACTCTTTGTTTTTGAATCTTGGGGCTTGGAAAGCTTGATACCCGCTTTGTCTATTGCTTTTTTGACTTCGAGTCGAATCAGGCGCGCTAGCTCATCTTTCTTGGATGGTCTTACCTGCTGAACAACGCGAAACACGATCGCCTCCACTTCTATTGCCTGAATACCCCAAACCTGGGCTTTTCCAATTAGGCCACTCTTGGAGCCAAGGGTCTCGGCAAGTTTTGCTGCCGCTTGCTCAATAACTTTTTTGGCCTTGTCTAGGTCTGAATTGTAAGCGAGGGGCAAATCAAGAATTACTCTTGACCAACCTTGGGAAGAGTTTCCAACTCTTAGGATCTCTCCATTTCGGACATACCAAACGGTACCTTCTAGGTCTCTTACCTGTGTCACTCGCAGCCCAATTGACTCAACTACTCCCGTTGCAGAGCCTAGGTCTACAAAGTCACCTACGCCATACTGATCTTCGACAACAATAAATAGTCCCGAAATGAAGTCTCGAACAAGACTCTGAGCTCCAAAGCCAAGAGCTGCTCCCAAGATTCCGGCTCCTGCAGCCAAGGCGCCTATTGCTATCCCAAGTTCCGAGAGGATTGCAATAACTGCACTGATAAGCAATCCGGCGGTAATGAGATTGCTTAGCACTAGCCCGATAGTTCTTGCTCGTTGGACAATCCGTGCTCTTGCCAGAGGTGACGCATCGAGTGCTTTAGTGTCATCGGCGCCGGCACGCCTTTTCACGCCAGAAGTAACACTTGTGACGACACGGCGGATTAGAACAAGTAGCACCAACCGAGTGGCAAAAAGACCAACGACAATCAGGGCAATTCGTATGGCAAAACCCCATTCACCCCAGATTTGATCTAGTGATTCCATGATTATTCCTTCAAATCCCGTTGTTGAGCGTTGAGCGCTCTTTCAACATTGGCTAGGTTCTCGATGATGATTCTTCGAAGCGCCGGTTTGCTTTGAATCTCAGTCTTTGTAAGGAAGGTTTGAGTTTCGGAAACCAGTTCTTTGTTAGCTAGCGCCAGTGGGTAGAGATTTACAAGAAGATATTCAGCCATGTGATAGGTCTTGTCTTCCCAGATCTTGAGCACATTCTCAAAGTAGCTAGAAACAAAAGGCTCAAGTGACTTCGGGTCCAACACTCTTCCAAATGCCAAGCTAGCAGAATTTACCAACGCATTTGAGAGCTCATCGGTGGCCACCAACTTGGTGAACATTGCCTGTTTTGAACCCTGGTCCGGCAAGGCCGCAATGGCAGCAACGTGGTACTTCTGTCCGTTTGCGGTGTTATCGCCTGCGAGCTCTTGATCTATTAGCTCGCTCGTAATCTTTCCACCAACAGCCAAAGAAGTGATGAGCTCCCAGCGTAGGTCAGTATCGATTGCAAGCGAGGCGAGCTTTAGCTCACCATTTAGCAAAGCTGAAATATTTGCCAGCTGCTGATCGCTTCTAGCAAACTGAGCGAAGAATTTCACAAACTGCAACTGTGCATCAGAGCCAGCTTCGGCCTTTTGAGCAAGGCTCCATAGGCCATCCGCTAACAAAAGCTGCTCAGTCGAGCGGTTTTGCTCGGCTACGTAGAGGTTCGCAACTGTAAGTAGCTGTCTCAAGATAGTCAACATAGTTGTTGACTCAGTTTCGAATTCAATGTGTCGAAGGGCAAGCTTTATGAAATCGCGAGGTGAGGTTTCTCCATCCCGGGTTGCATCCCAGGCTGATCCCCAAACAAGGGCTCTGGCCAGAGGGTCTTCAATTAGTGAGAGCTTGTCTAGAGCAAAGCTCCAGGAGGACTCGTCCATGCGAATCTTTGCGTAGGTGAGATCGTCATCGTTTAGCAAGATCAAGGCTGGGCGTTTTTTGCCAGTAAGTTCTGGAACCTGAGTTTGGGCTCCTTCAACATCCAGCTCGATTCGCTCGGTTCGAACGATTTTGCCGTTTTGTTCTTCATAGAGACCAATTGCAATACGGTGCGGTCTTAGGTACGGGTATGCATCGATGGCTGATTGCAAAATGGCGAATGATTCGATCATTCCGTCTTTTTCCAAAAGCTCTGGTCGCAAGGTGTTTACACCTGCGGTCTCAAGCCAAAGCTTTGACCACTCGGTTAGATCTCTTCCGCTTTGGTTCTCTAGCTCTTTCAATAGATCTTTGAGCTCAGTGTTTTTGTAGGCATGCTTTTTGAAGTAGTCGGAGACTCCTCTCATGAAGGGTTCCTGACCAACCCAAGCAACAAGCTGCTTCAATACCGAGGCCCCCTTCGCGTAAGTGATTCCATCGAAGTTCACCTGCACATCTTCTAGATCATTAATCTCGGCAACTATTGGGTGCGTGGATGGTAGTTGGTCCTGGCGGTAAGCCCAGGACTTTTCTAGTGAGGCAAATGTGGCCCAAGCTCCGTGCCACTCGGTTGCTTCTTGGGTAGCCAAAGTAGACATGTATTCGGCAAAGGATTCATTTAGCCATAGATCACTCCACCAGCGCATTGTTACTAGATCACCAAACCACATGTGAGCTAGCTCGTGAAGAATCGTTACAACTCGACGCTCTTTAACAGCGTCAGTTACTTTAGATCTAAAAACATACGTTTCGGTGAACGTTACTGCTCCAGCATTTTCCATAGCCCCGGCATTGAACTCGGGAACAAAGAGCTGGTCATACTTTTCAAACGGATACGGGTAGTCGAACTGCTTCTCAAAGAACTCAAAGCCCTGCTTGGTTTTCTCAAACACGTATTCGGCATCCAAGAACTCAAATAGTGACTTGCGGCAAAAAACTCCCAGAGGAATTGTTTTGCCAGAAGATGAAACTAGTTCATCTCTAACTTCTACATAGGGTCCTGCTACCAGAGCGGTTATGTAGCTTGAGATGCGAGGAGTGGCTTCAAAGTTCCAAACCGAAACACCTTCTCTTAGATCATTTGGAGTTGGGGTTGGGGAGTTGGAAACAACCTTCCAGTAGCTGGGGGCGGTGATGTTGAACTGGAAAGTTGCCTTTAGATCGGGTTGCTCGAAAACTGCAAACATCCGGCGAGAATCAGGCACCTCGAACTGGGTATAAAGGTATACCTCTTGATCTACAGGATCCACAAAACGATGTAGGCCTTCGCCTGTGTTGGTGTACTTACCCTGAGCCACAACGACCAGCTCATTCTCTGCTGCAGTAGAAGGTAGCTGAATGCGAATGCCATCTGACACCACGGCCGGATCTAACACCTCGCCGTTTAGCACAACCGAGTGCACAGAGTTTGTGATGGCGTCAATAAAGGTTGCAACACCTGGGGTCTTCGAGGTGAAGCGCACTCTGGTGGTGGAACCGAAGTACTCGGCGCCTTGGGTGAGATCGATCTCAACTTGGTAGCTCTGAACTTCCAAGGCGGCTGCTCGCTCTTGAGCTTCAATTCTTGTTAGGTTTTCGCCAGGCATCGCTTCTTCTCTCTAGTGACTGTTCATCCCAAAGCCTAACTGGGGGATAGGAGGGTGTGAAACAATAACAGTGTGATCAATCCAGTTATGGCCTTGGGGGGCTCGGCAGAGGCATCGCAGACCCTCGCTGAAATTGGCGCGCTGTTAGTTGGGCTTGGAGTAATTGCCTTCATCGCTGCCCGACTGAAATTCTCTGTAGTCCCTTTGTACCTGATTGTCGGACTTGCGGTTGGCCAGGGTGGTTTTGGTTTAGTTAATCTAAGTTCAGATTTTCTAGCAATCGGAGCACAAATCGGTGCAATCTTGTTGCTGCTATTACTGGGGTTGGAGTATTCCGCACCTGATCTAGCTAAAGCTTTCAAAGACAGAAAATCCGCTGGAATTTTCGACATTGCCACAAACTTTGTTCCTGGCGCATTGCTTGCCTTTGCATTTGGCTGGGGGCCGCTGGCCGCATTTGTGGTGGGCGGTATTTCATACGTTTCCTCTTCGGGAATTGCCTCCGAGTTACTCCGTGAAACCGGTTGGCGTAAATCGGAACTTTCCAAACGAGTGGTTGCAATCTTGGTGTTCGAAGATCTTGCCCTTGCTCCATACCTTCCGTTACTGACTTCGCTAGTGCTTGGCCTGTCGGCAGCCGTAGGCCTCGTGTCAGTTTCGGTTGCATTGATTATTACTGGACTTGTCTTGATTATTTCTTATCGCGGTAATGCCAAGTGGTCCAGAATCTTGAACCCCGATGTTCCATCGGGCCTGCTATTGACAGTGTTTGGATCAGCGTTGTTGGCAGCTGGTGTAGCAGACCTTGCAGGATTCTCTGGAGCGGTAGCCGCGTTCCTTGTTGGACTTTTATTGACCGGTGAGGTCGCCAACACGGTGCGTGGAAGACTTGGTTCACTTAGAGATCTATTCGCAGCTATTTTCTTTCTATTTTTTGGACTGGCAACCAACTTCTCAGAGCTTCTGCAAGTGCTTCCGGCCGTTTTGCTTTTTGTTCTCTTTGGTGTCGCAGGAAAATTCGCGGTTGGCTGGTGGATCGCCAAAGATATGGTTGACAAGTTCAGCTGGATTCGAGCAGGAGCCTTCTTGACCCCAAGGGGCGAGTTCTCAATGGTTATCGCAGCTCTTGCGGCCCCTGCGGTGCTATCGGTGAACCTTCAGGCACTTACTCTTAGCTACGTGACACTTACTGCAGTAATTGGCTCAATTGTGTTGCGGCTTCTTCGTAGCGGTTTCGATAAGTAGATTAGGTAATTATGAGAATTCACATCGCCACCGATCATGCTGGGCTAGAAACAAGCCACTACTTAATTAAGGAACTAACTAACCTCGGTCACGAAGTATTCGATCACGGGCCACAGTTATTCGATCCACTTGATGACTACCCTGCTTTTTGCATTAATGCCGCACTCGCCGTTCAGCGCGATCTTCAAGCTGAAGTTCCCGCTCTTGGGGTTGTTCTTGGTGGATCTGGAAACGGTGAGCAAATGGCTGCTAACAAAGTGAAAGGCATTAGAGCAGCTTTGGTTTGGAACAAAGAAATCGCTGAATTAGCAAAGCAGCACAACGACGCAAACGTGATTGCCGTGGGTGCCAGACAACACAGCAAAGAAGAAGTGCTTGAACTAATAAAGGTATTTATTGCTGAGCCCTTCAGTAAAGATGAAAGGCATGTGCGCAGAATCGGAAAGATCGGTCTCTACGAGCAAACTGGAGAGATTAGCTAGCTAATGAATTTTGGCCTAAAGAAACTGAACACCTGGTTAGCTCCAGCACTTGCTATAGCCGGATTACAAGTTCTCATCTATTTATTGGACTCTGCTGGTCTGTTACCTAACCCGATGGCCATTCATTGGGGCATAACAATGCAGCCCGACGGATTCGTTTCTGTTCGCGATTTTGCACTAACTGTTTTGATTCTTCAGTTAGCTCTATGACTCCCTTTAATTGCGGCAGATATTTGGCCAAAGTCCAAGATTCGAATTAGGAACCTAGTGATTCTGGTGTTTGGAATTGTGTTTTGGCTGGTTACTGTAATTCTTTGTGTTTCTTTGTTTATCCAAGTCGGAGCAACTGATGCTGCCGCAGTGGATTTTCCGTGGCCTGTTTTTGTAGTTATCTTGTTGGCGGTTCCAGTTCTGCTTGGATTTTTGTTATCAATGCCAGAAGTAGTTGTCGGCAAGGATGTTCAGATTCGTTTACGCGGGCTAAACATTATGAGTTTTGCCCCAGAAGAGATTGTGAGCGCGTCTGTTGGGGTTGTATCAGCGAGGGAGTTTGGCGGGTGGGGTATAAGGCTGACCACTCGCAAAATCGGATTCGTTCCTTCTAAAGGCCCAGCCGTCAAGCTCCAACTCCAGGACGGCACAGAGGTGTCAATAAGAAGCAAAGACCCAAAAGCTATCGTTGCCTCAATAGAAGACCTCATTTCCTAGCAACATGCCAGAAGGCCATTCCGTTCATAGAACCGCAAACAAGCTCGCTGAACTATTTGTTGATTCCAAGCTCAAGATCTCCTCACCGCAGGGAAGATTTGCCGAGCAAGCAACACTTGTTTCTGGAAGAAAACTTGTCGAATCCAGCGCGATTGGTAAACAGCTATTTCTTGGCTTTGATAACAAACTAACCATTCGGGTTCATCTGGGTATTTATGGAAAGTGGAACTTCTACAACGTTCCACTTAGCAAAGCGCCTGAAGTCTGGGGACAGGTGCGTGCGCGTTTTGGATCAAACACCGCTTCAGCTGATCTTCGGGGGCCTACGGTTTGTGAGGTTGTTGATGCCAGTGAGGTTTTGGCAGTTTACAAGCGACTTGGCCCCGATCCGCTGCGAGCAGATCCTTCTGGCAAAGAAGCTCTTCGCTTTGTTTCCAAAGTGAGAGCCTCGGCTGCACCGATTGGCTCACTTCTGATGAACCAAGCCGTGATCAGCGGCATCGGAAACGTCTATCGAGCTGAGCTGTTGTTTAGAGCAGGCCTTAGCCCGCACAAAACAGGAAACAAAGTTTCCGAGCACAAGCTGTTGGCCATTTGGGATGATGCCGTGAATCTCATGAAAATAGGAGTGAAGACCGGCTTGATGCTCACTCGAGAGGGATTCTTGAAGGGCAAAGTGCCCCTTGACGTTCGCTATAACGTATATAAACGTGAGGGTTTGCCTTGTTGGCAGTGTGGAAAGAAAGTGAAGCTAGAGCTTTTTTATGGACGAAAGCTTTATTGGTGTAATACCTGCCAGAGGTAATTGGAGGGAGTGACGGGAATCGAACCCGCGCCATCAGTTTGGAAAACTGAGGCTCTACCATTGAGCTACACTCCCGAAAAAGCCGTTCGCTACCTCACTATTGTATGGGATAGACTGACCGAGGTTGTTTATGGAAATATTTCCAAAAACCACCGGGGTGTAGCGTAGTGGCTAGCGCGCCTGCTTTGGGAGCAGGATATCGCAGGTTCGAGTCCTGTCACCCCGACAAACAAAGAGCCGTATTTGTTTACCCCTTTATGGGGGCAAATTTCCAGGAGAACAACTTGAAAACTAGCGTTGAACGAATAAACCCAACCCGCGTCAAGCTCAACATCGAAGTCACCCCAGAAGAATTCAAACCCTCGCTTGATCACGCCTACGAGCACATTGCTCAGCAGGTAAACGTGCCTGGCTTCCGCAAGGGAAAAATCCCTGCTGCGCTTCTGGATCAAAGAGTTGGACGTCCAGCCATCTTGGCTCACGCCATCAACGATGGACTAGATGGTATCTACAAAAAAGCTGTTGAAGAAAGCAAACTTCGACCACTGGGTCAGCCAAAAGCTGACGTCAAGTCAAGCCCGGACGAAAACACATTCTTGGGAAACCTAGTTGTTGAAATCGAAGTAGAGGTAAGGCCGGAGATCAAGCTGCCTGGCTACCGCGGACTCAAGGTTGTTGTCGACAACATCAAAGTGGGCGGCAAGGAAATTGACGACGAGCTGGATGCTCTTCGTGCTCGCTTTGGAACCCTAAACACCGTTGAGCGCGCAGCCAAGAAGGGTGACTTCGTCTCCATTGATTTGGCTGCCAGCATCAACGGTAAAGAAATCGACTCTGCCGAGAACATTTCTTACGAAGTTGGATCTGGAAACTTACTGGATGGCATCGACGAGGCCCTAGACACTCTAACTGCCGGTGAAACTACCGTGTTCCGCTCCAAGCTTGTTGGTGGAGACATGGCGGGCGAAGAAGCCGAAGTTACCGTGAAGGTAAATGCTGTCAAGGAACGTGAGCTTCCAGAAGCAAATGATGACTTTGCCAAGTTGGCCAGCCAGTTCGACACCCTAAAAGAGCTAAAAGACGACATCGAAGTTCAAATTGCTAAGTCCAAGAGTTACTCACAAGGAATCCAGGCAAGGGATCTTCTTACCGAGGAGCTACTAAAGATTGTTGACGTTCCAGTTTCGAAAGAAATGATTGAGTCAGACGTCAACCGCCACCTCGAGGGTGAGGGCAGGTTGCAAGATGACAAGCATCGCGCCGAAGTGACACTGGAGTCCGAGAAGTCTTTCAAGGTTCAGATGTTGCTTGACGCGATTGTTGACGCCGAAGGCATCAAGGTTGGCGAGCAGGAGCTAATGCAGTACCTGATGCTGAGCAGCCAAAACTACGGCATGGACCCAAACCAGTTTGTGGAGACCATTAGCAAAAACGGTCAGGTGCCAGCTTTTGTTGGAGAGGTTGCAAGGCGTAAGGCTCTTTCCATTGTTCTGTCCGAGGCAATCGTGACCGACAAGGCAAATAATCCTGTTGATTTGGGGGAGTTTCTAAAGGGGGATAACTCAAGCCAGGACTCACACGCCGGTCACGACCACGACTAAGACACCAGCTTTATTGCCCTAGGCGAACAAGCCCTAATCTTGGCGTGTTTCGAAGTATCTTGGTCTAGCAAGCAAGTAATCAAGCACTGGATAAGGGACTCAAATGGCAGATAAGGCAATGGAAAAGTATTCCACCGTTGACCGTCTATTAAAAGACAGAATCGTTTGGCTTGGAAGCGAAGTTCGCGATGACATGGCAAATGACGTCTGCGCAAAGATTCTGCTGCTAGCAGCCGAAGACTCCACCAAGGATATTTACCTTTACATCAACTCACCGGGTGGTTCTATCACCGCGGGTATGGCTATCTACGACACCATGCAGTATGTTCCAAACGACATCGTGACTGTTGGAATTGGAATGGCCGCTTCGATGGGTCAGTTCTTACTTTCTTCTGGCACCAAGGGCAAAAGATATGCCACGCCAAATACCAGAGTGTTACTTCACCAGCCAGCCGGAGGTTTCGGTGGAACTGCTGCCGACATTCAAACTCAGGCGGAGCTGATCATGTCCATGAAGCGTCAGCTTGCACAGATCACCGCGGATCAAACTGGCAAAACAGTTGAGCAAGTTATGGAAGATGGCGATCGCGATCGCTGGTTCACAGCTCAAGAAGCTTTGGAATACGGATTCATCGACCACATTCAAGCATCCGCTGGCGCAGCCACCGGTGTTGGAAACAAGTAGGGAGAAACTGAAAATTGCCTAAAGATCTTTCAAACCTGTCCCCAGAAGCTAGGTACATTCTTCCTAGCTTTGAGGAGAGAACCTCCTACGGTTTCAAGCGCCAGGACCCTTACAACAAACTCTTTGAAGACCGCATCGTGTTTCTAGGTGTTCAGGTTGACGACGCTTCGGCAGACGATGTCATGGCGCAGCTTTTGGTTCTTGAAAGCCAAGACCCTGACCGTGACATAACTATGTATATCAACTCACCGGGTGGATCATTCACCGCGATGACTGCAATCTACGACACCATGCAATACATCAGACCGCACATTCAAACTGTTTGTTTGGGTCAGGCTGCTTCAGCTGCTGCCGTGTTGCTTGCAGCCGGATCTCCTGGAAAGCGTCTAGCTTTACCAAACGCAAGAATTTTGATTCACCAGCCGGCAACCGGTGACTCTGGTCGAGGACAGGCCTCTGATATTGAGATTCAAGCTAAAGAGATTATGCGTTTGCGTGAGTGGCTCGAAGAGACTCTCTCCAAGCACTCAAACAAGTCTGTGGCCGAAGTTAACAAGGACATTGACCGCGACAAGATCTTGACCGCGGATGAGGCTCTGACCTACGGATTGATTGACCAGGTGCTTACTTCTCGTAAGAACGCACTGCCTGCCAAGTAAAACCTTAGGAGAACCTAACCGCGATTGTCGGGGATGGGTAATAGAGTTTTAGCTATGACAAAACTCAGCGAATCAGGCGACCTGCTGAAGTGCTCATTCTGTGGAAAGAGCCAGAAGCAGGTTAGAAAGCTGATCGCAGGCCCAGGTGTTTACATTTGCGATGAGTGCATTGAGCTTTGCAACGAAATCATTGAAGAAGAACTTGGCGCCGCGGCTTCCAAGGAAATTGAAGATATAACCCTTCCCAAGCCAAAAGAAATCTACGGCTACTTGGACGAGTACGTCATTGGTCAAGACAAAGCCAAAAAGGTTCTTTCAGTCGCTGTTTACAACCACTACAAGAGAATTCGTTCCGCTGGCACCCTGACCGCCGCCGGTAAAGAGCACGATGCAATTGAAATTGCTAAGTCAAACATTTTGATGATTGGTCCAACCGGTTGCGGTAAAACCTATCTGGCCCAAACACTCGCCAAGCGACTAAACGTTCCGTTTGCAGTAGCTGACGCTACGGCTTTGACTGAAGCGGGCTACGTGGGTGAGGATGTTGAGAACATCCTGCTAAAGCTTTTGCAAGCCGCTGATTTTGACGTCAAGCGCGCCGAGCAGGGCATTATCTACATCGACGAAATTGACAAGATTTCCCGAAAAGCCGAGAACCCATCGATTACCCGAGATGTTTCGGGCGAGGGTGTTCAGCAGGCTTTGCTGAAGATTTTGGAGGGCACTGTAGCTTCGGTTCCACCACAGGGTGGCAGAAAGCACCCTCAGCAAGAATTCATTCAGATCGATACCACCAATGTGCTTTTCATAGTTGCAGGTGCTTTCGCAGGTCTAGAAGAAATCATCTCTAACCGTTCTGGCAAGAGAGGTATTGGCTTTGGAAACGAAGTTCAGTCTCACGGGGTGGATCCTGACATCTTCAACGATGTTCAATCAGAAGATTTGAGAAAATTCGGCCTGATTCCTGAATTCATTGGTCGACTACCAGTTATTGCAACCGTTGAACCGCTTGACCGGGCGGCGTTGATGGATATCTTGACAGTTCCTAAAAATGCCCTCACCAAGCAGTACCAAAGAATGTTCGAGCTGGATGGCTTCGAGCTGGAGTTTGATAATGCAGCTATTGAGTTAATGGCTGATATGGCAATCGAGCGCGAAACAGGAGCTCGAGGCCTACGCTCAATTTTGGAAACAGTACTTGGGTCAATAATGTTTGAGATTCCAACCATGGAAACCCAAGGGCTAGTGAAGATCACCAAGGATGTTGTCTTGGGTAAAAAAGAGGCTTCCATCACTCCATTCAAAAAACAAGCCCAAGAAAAATCTGCCTAATAAATGAACCCCGTTCAGTCTGCCAAGCCTGAACTAAAAGCACCCATAATCGCAGGCTTCGTAGCTTCCATTTCTGGATCTGCGGCAACTTTTGGAATTGCAATTGCCGGTTTAGTTGCAATGGGGGCCACCCGAGATCAAACCTTTACAGCACTGTTTGTTTTGCTGATTGGCTACGGTTTGCTCTCGACGGTATTGAGCTATCGATACAAGATGCCGATTTCGATTGTTTGGTCCACTCCAGGAGCAGCGTTCCTTGCAGCCTCAGCTGGATTGGGTCTGGAATTCGATCAAGCGGTCGGCGGATTCTTGCTTTCCGGACTTTTACTCACCATTACGGGATTGTGGCCGGCGTTATCCAGGTTGGTTCAAAAGATTCCATCGAGTATTGCAAGTGCGATGCTTGCGGGCATCTTGTTTGTGTTTGTTATCAACACTGTCCGAGCTGCTGTTGATTACCCACTTCTTGTAATTCCCTTTGTTTTGGTCTGGTTTGTATTGAACCGGATTGCAACCGTTTGGGCAACGCCCGTAGCAATTGTTCTAGCGTTTGGATTAGTGAATGCGGACCTGGGATGGGATTGGCTGGATAGCGCGAGACTGTTGCCAAATTTCGACATCGTAATTCCCGCACTTGATTTGATACCGGTTCTATCAATTGGTGTTCCGCTATATCTGATAACTATGGCGAGCCAGAACCTTCCGGGGATCGCAATCATGAAGGGTTTTGGGTACACGGTTCCTGTAAGAGCAGTTATCACTTCAACCGGAGTTGCAACCATGGCGGCTTCGTTCTTTGGTGGGTTCGGAATGAATCTTGCGGCCATTACCGCTGCGATCAACGCCAACGAGCAAGCCGCTAAAGATCCATCACGTCGCTGGCTCGCTTCTTTTGTTGGCGGGTTGGTTTACTGGTTGTTTGCAATTGGGGCCGGATTGTTTGCAGCATTTGTTCTTGCAGTCCCATCAGAGCTACTTCTCGCTGTAGTTGGGTTAGCGCTTCTTCCGAGCTTCATCGCCTCAATAGGAGCATCCTTGGAGGACCGAAGCACTAGATTGCCTGCGGCAATAACCTTCATCGTGGGAGCTGCAGGTATCCCGGTATTCGGGATTGGTGGAGCCTTCTGGGCGCTAGTTGCTGGAATGCTGGTGCTTTTTTGGGAGAAAGTGCCGCTAGCTAGAGCAGACCGCGGCGCGTAAGAAGAGGCTCTATTGCAGGCTCTTGGCCACGGAAGTTTCTAAACATATCCATCGAATCAATTGACCCTCCCCGAGACAACAATTCCTTCCTGAACTTGTCACCGTTTTGTCTTGTCAGGCCGCCATTTTGTTTGAACCAGTTCACGGTGTCTGCGTCAAGTACCTCGGACCAGATGTAACCGTAGTAACCGGCAGAGTAGCCGCCAGAAAACACATGCGAGAAGTATCCGCTCTTGTAACGAACAGGAACTGGATCAAAATCTAACCCGTAATCTTTGATTGCCTTGGCCTCAAACTCAGACACGTCCGAGATTCTTTGGTCGGAAACTTCGTGCCAGGCAAGATCTAGGATTGCGGCTGCAAGGTAAGAAGTCGTCTCGAATCCTTCATTGAAAGTTTCCGAGGCTTGCAAGCTTGCTATCCACTCAGCTGGAAGAACCTGACCAGTTTCGTAGTGTTTGGCATAGTTGTTTACCACTTCGGGCCAGAGCATCCACATCTCGTTTACCTGTGATGGGAACTCGACAAAGTCCCGCTCCACGTTGGTACCAGAGAATCTTGGGTAAGTGACTTGGGAGAGTAGACCATGCAAGGCGTGCCCGAACTCATGAAACAAAGTGTTGGTTTCTTCAAAGGTTAGAAGTGCAGGTTCACCGGCGCGAGGCTTTGGAACGTTTAGGTTGTTTACCACAACAGGCTTCTGATCTAGGAGCTTGGATTGATCAACAAGATTGTTCATCCACGCGCCACCGTGCTTAGAGTCTCTAGTAAAGAAATCCCCCACAAACAATCCAAGTTTGGACCCGTCTTCGTTGAAGACCTCAAACACCCTGGCTTCTTCGTGGTAAGCCCGCAGGTCTTTTCTTTCCTTGAAAGTGATTCCAAACAGCTTCTGCGCAGCGAAAAAGACACCGTCAAACAGGACTCTCTCAAGCTCGAAGTAAGGCTTCATCAACGAGGTGTCTAGGTTGTACTTTTCTTTGCGAACCTTCTCTGTGTAGAAAGCCCAGTCCCAGCTTTCAAGTTTCGAACCGGCGTGGTCTTTTTGTAGTTGGGCCTCAAGATCCTTGGCTTCTGAGCGTGCGTTGGAAACAGCAGCTGGGGCAATACGGCGAAGCATTTTGTGCGCATTTGCTGGCTTACCAGCTGTTTGATCCGAGAGTACATAAGCTGCGTGACTCTCGAATCCAAGTAGCTTGGCGCGCTCGGCACGAAGCTTGACGATTTGCTTGATGAGCTCTTGATTGTCAAAGTCACCACCAGAGGTGGATTTTGACATGCTGGCACGCATGATCTTCTCGCGAAGTTCTCGGTTTTCTAAAGAAGCCAACCATGGGTGACCGGTGTAGTTGACCATGTTCACTAGATACTTACCTTCGAGGCCACGTTCTTTTGCTGCTTGAGCGGCGATGTCAATTTCTGATTCAGATAATCCGGCAAGCATTGCAACATCATCCACCACAACACCCAAACGATTAGCCTCTGCTAGGGCATTCTGATCAAACTTGGTTTGTAGCTCGGAGAGCTTCTCGTTGTATTGCTTGAGGGTCTCGCGGGCCTCTTGGGTAAGTTGTGCTCCAGCGTGCACAAAATCCCGATGATATCTTTCGATTAGCCAAACCGACTCGGTGTCCAGGCCAAGCTGAGCGCGTGTTTCGTAAAGTCTTTCGATTCGAGAAAACAAAGCAGGATTTAGCTTGATTGCATCCTCGTGGCCTGCAAGCTTTGGTGCAATCTCAGATTCAATTTTGTCGATAGTCGGGTTGGTGTCGGCTGATGACTTGTTATAGAAAACTAGAAGCATTCGCTCGAGCATTTTCCCGGATCGCTCTAAAGCGACAACGGTGTTGTCAAAAGTAACTTCAGTTTGGGAGGTTATTGCTTCAATTTCAGCCAGCTGCTGCTCGCAACCAGCATAGAAAGCCGGAAGGTAGTGCTCGTCTGTGATTTTAGAAAAATCAGGCAGTTCGTATTCGAGTATAGATCGATCTTGAAACGGATTTGAGCTAGTCATCTCGTACCTTTCTTATTGCGCAGGCTTGAAAGAAACTCCGCTAATTGATAGCGACTCAGAAACTTTGTATTTGATCTCATCGATTTTTCCTACCGATTTCAAGTCGGATTCGATGTGCTTTAGCGATTCAATCTCTTGGTCAATCGCTTCAATGGTCAGGCTGGTTATTTCAGCCTTCATTGATAGCTTTTCGTCAGATTTGGCTTTGCGAATACCAATTAGGGCCTGCGAGGCAAGAGATAGAAGGCCTGCGTTCTGGCTTCCGGTAAAGACAGTTAGGTCCTCAGCTAATGGCCAATTACTGCGGTGGACGCTACCTTCTTGCCACCAGCTCCAGGCTTCTTCGGTGGCGAAAGGAATAAATGGGGCCAAAAGCTTGGTGATAGCAAGTAGGGCAATTCTTAGCGCGCTCACCGCAGATGCTTGGGCTGCAGGGTCTGTGCTCTGACCGTAGGCACGTTCTTTCACAAGTTCTAGGTAATCGTCGGTGAAGTTCCAGAAGAACGATTCGGTTAGCTCAAGGGCCTTGGTGTGATCGTAGCTGTCAAAGGCCTTGGTTGCCCCCATGATCACTTCGGCAAGAGCTGCAAGCATTGCCTTATCAATTGCTTCAGTTACTTCTACCTTGTCGCTTGCAAGCTCAAAGGAGAGAACGAACTTTGCAGCGTTTAGAACCTTAATTGCAAGTCGTCTTCCAACTTTCATCTGACCCACGTCAAAGGCAGCATCGGTTCCAAGCCTTGCCGCTGATGCCCAATACCTGACAGCGTCGGAGCCGTGCTCATCCAGCAAATCATTTGGCACCACAACGTTGCCTTTGGATTTAGACATTTTCTTGCGGTCTGGATCAAGAATCCAACCAGATAGCGCGGTGTCACTCCATGGGAGCTGGTTTTCTTCCTGGAAAGAGCGAAGCACGGTTGAAAAAAGCCAGGTGCGAATAATGTCTTGACCCTGAGGACGCAAAGTGAACGGGAAGACCTTGGCATACTTCTCAGGATCGGAAATCCAACCACCTGCGAGCTGTGGAGTTAGGGAAGATGTGGCCCAGGTATCAAGAATATCAACCTCTCCCATAAATCCATTTGGTTTGCCGCGCTGATCTTCAGTGAAACCTTCTGGGCATTGACTGGATGGATCAACCGGCAGAGCTGATTCAGCGGGAGTGATTACCCTGTCGTAATCAGGATTGCCTTCTGCATCGAGGGCGTACCAGACCGGAATCGGAACACCAAAGAATCGTTGCCTGGAAACTAGCCAGTCACCAGTTAGACCATTGACCCAGTTCTCAAAACGCACCCTCATAAAGTCAGGGTGAAATTTCAGGTCTTTACCGAGAGCAATTAGCTTGTCGCGTAGCGCCTCGTCGCGACCGCCATTTCTTAGGTACCACTGTCTCGTTGAGACAATCTCGAGTGGCTTGTCGCCTTTTTCGAAGAACTTCACCGGGTGAGTGATTGGTTTTGCTTCACCGACCATGTCTCCTGATTCGAGCAAGAGCTCAACAATTCGCTGCCTTGCAGAAAACACTGTCTTACCGGCTAGTTCGGCAAACACCTCAAGAGCTTTAGCGTCTTTGATTACCTCGGGTGCATCGCTCAGGATTCTGCCATCCCAGCCCAAGATGGCACGGTTTGGAAGATCTAGCTCTCTCCACCAGATAACGTCGGTGACATCACCAAAGGTACAAATCATTGCAATTCCAGAACCTTTGTCTTTTTGCGCAAGACGGTGAGCAACTACTGGAACTTCAACTCCAAAAAGTGGCGTTGTTACGGTCTTTCCAAAAAACTTCTGATAGCGCTCGTCATCCGGGTGAGCTACGAGTGCTACACAGGCTGGAATAAGTTCTGGTCTAGTGGTCTCGATAAAGATATTGCCTTCAGGCCCATCAAAGCCGATGCGGTGATAAGCACCTGGCTGATCACGGTCTTCTAGCTCAGCTTGGGCAACGGCTGTTCTAAAAGTTACGTCCCATAGCGTCGGCGCCATTGCCTGGTAGGCCTCGCCACGAGAGAGGTTGTTTAAAAACGCTTTTTGGGAAACAGCCTGAGCATCAGGGGAAATAGTTTGGTAAGTCTGTGACCAATCAATTGATAGACCGAGCTGACGCCAAAGAGCCTCGAACTGCTTCTCATCTTCTAGGGTTAGCTTCTCGCAAAGCTCGATGAAGTTTCTTCTCGAGATAGGAACCTGGTCAGCAGCTTTACTTGACTTGCCATCACCACCTTCAAATGGCGGCTTGAAGTCAGCTACGTAAGCCAAGCTTGGATCGCAGCGAACGCCATAGAAGTTTTGTACGCGTCTTTCGGTTGGTAAACCGTTGTCATCCCAACCCATTGGGTAGTACACCTCTTTACCGATCATTCGCTGGTACCTGGCAATTAGATCGGTATGGGTGTAACTGAATACGTGACCGACATGCAAAGATCCAGAAACCGTCGGAGGGGGAGTGTCGATTGAGAAGATTTGTGATTTTGGAGCTGAGACATCAAAGCTGTAAGTCTTGGAGCTATCCCAGTTAGGACCCCACTTTTGCTCTAGACCTTCAACTCCAACCTTGTCTGGGGTGGTGGCAGCGCGGGCGTAGCTATCTGCATTGCCTCGGGCATTATTCATGGCTAAAGTCTCCAAAAAACGGGTTAGATACAGGTTAACATTGATAGAGATTACCTAAGACAACGCCAAGAAAGCCCAAAATGTATCCCCTGAACTCGGAAGATGAGGCATCTGGCGTAACTCCTAGCCCTAGCTTCCCTGAAATCGAACAGCGGATTCTTGATTACTGGGACAAAGACGGCACCTTCCAGGCTTCGATAGATCAGCGAAAAGCAGAATCTGCTGAAGAGTTCGTGTTTTATGACGGACCTCCTTTTGCCAACGGATTGCCTCACTACGGCCATTTACTTACCGGTTACACCAAAGACCTAGTTCCTAGGTTCAAGACCATGCAGGGTTACCGAGTAGAGCGTCGCTTTGGCTGGGATACTCATGGACTACCCGCAGAGGTAGAGGCAGAGCGTCAGCTGGGTATCTCTGGAAGGCCTGAGATTGAGAAGTACGGAATAGATAAATTCAACGCCTACTGCAAGACCTCGGTTTTGAAATACACCCAGGACTGGAAGAGCTACGTCACAAGGCAGGCCCGCTGGGTTGATTTTGAGAATGACTACAAGACCCTAGACACCAACTACACCGAGAGCGTTATCTGGGCTTTCAAAGAGCTATACAAAAAAGGTCTGATCTACGAAGGCTTCAAAGTTTTGGCTTACTGCTGGAGATGCGAAACTCCACTATCAAATCATGAACTTCGAATGGACGATGAGGTTTACAAAACTCGCCAGGACCAGAGCGTAACCGTAACCTTCCCAATCGTTGGGGGAGCCTATGACAAGACGCGCATCTTGGCTTGGACAACAACTCCATGGACGCTACCTACGAACTTCGCGCTCGCGGTAGGTCCAGAAATTGAATACGCAATTGTTCCAGCTGGAGCAAACGGTGCAGCCGACGGCGGAGATTCATCAACTAAGTATTTGATCGCGGCTTCTTTGTTGGGCAACTACTCCAAGGACCTAGGTTACGATTCCGCCGAAGAAGCAACAGCGGCAATCAAGACCAAGGTAATGGGTAAGGACCTCGCCGGTATTCGTTACGAACGAATCTTTGATTACTACGCGGATGAGTCGAAGTTCGATACCGCTAACGCCTGGCAGGTATTAGTAGGTGACTATGTTGCTGATAACGAGGGAACAGGAATTGTTCACCAAGCGCCGGCATATGGCGAAGACGACCAAAAGCTTTGCGAACTTGCGGGAATCCCTGTTTATGTTTCGGTGAACGAGCGCGGTCAATTCAATTCTGTAATTACTGACTTTGAAGGTCAGCATGTATTCGATGCCAATAAGCCGATTACTCAAAAGCTAAAAGCTGATGGCAGGCTGCTGAGGCAAGCAAGCTACGACCACCCCTATCCACACTGCTATCGCTGCAAGAACCCGCTGATCTATAAGGCCGTTTCATCTTGGTTCGTTGAAACTACAAAGGTGAAAGATCGCATGCTGGAGCTCAACCAACAAATTGACTGGACCCCTTCACACACCAAGGATGGATCATTCGGTAAGTGGCTTGAAAACGTTCGCGACTGGGCCATTAGCCGAAACCGTTTCTGGGGAGCTCCAATCCCGGTTTGGAAATCCGATGACCCAAACTACCCGCGCATTGATGTTTACGGCTCTTTGGAAGAACTGGCTAAAGACTTTGGAAAAGAACCAACTGATTTTCACAGGCCATACATCGACGAACTAGTAAGACCAAACCCGGACGATCCAACCGGTAAATCAATGATGCGACGTGTTCCAGAAGTTCTGGACTGCTGGTTCGAGTCAGGTTCGATGCCCTTTGCTCAGGTTCACTATCCATTTGAAAATCGCAACTGGTTTGACACTCACAACCCAGGAGATTTCATAGTTGAATACGTCGGTCAAACCAGAGGTTGGTTCTACACCCTTCATGTTCTTGCAACAGCCCTCTTTGACAGACCAGCGTTTAAGTCTGCTATCTCTCACGGAATTGTTTTAGGTAACGATGGACAGAAGATGTCTAAGTCGCTAAGAAACTATCCGGATGTTTCCGAGGTCTTTGACCGCGATGGCTCAGATGCCATGAGATGGTTTCTGATGTCCAGCACAATTCTTCGCGGTGGCAACTTGGTTGTAACCGAACAGGGAATTCGCGAAGGTGTTCGACAGGTGCTGCTGCCGCTGTGGAATACCTGGTACTTCTTTAGCCTCTACGCAAACGCTTCCAACTACCAGGCTAAGTACTCTGTGGATAGCAAGGATGTCCTAGATCGTTACTTGCTATCAAAAACCAAAGACCTAATTGAAGGCGTTGAAGCGGATTTGAATCTTTATGATTCCTATTCAGCGTCAGCGAAGCTACGAGATTTCAGCGATGTGCTAACCAACTGGTACGTTCGTCGCTCTCGCGACCGGTTCTGGGAAGGTAACGAAGAAGCCTTTGACACTCTTTATACGGTTTTGGAAATAGTCACTCGCGTAGCTGCTCCTCTGCTTCCAATGATCTCCGAGCAGATTTGGCGCGGACTAACTGGTGGCCAGAGCATTCACCTCCAGAGCTGGCCAGAAGCTTCGGACTTGAAATACGACGAAGACTTGGTTTCGTCAATGGACCAGGTGCGAATTGTTAGCTCTGTGGCGCTAAGCCTGAGAAAGACCAACTCACTTAGAGTTCGGCTACCGCTTTCCAAGCTGACTGTTGTTACTCCAGGAGCCAAGGCTTTACAAGAGTTCGCAGAGATTATTGCTGAAGAGCTAAACGTCAAAGAAGTAGAGCTTGTTGAGCTTGCGGTTGAGTCCACAAAAGACTTTGGAGTCGAACAGCAGCTGACCGTAAACTCCAGGGCGTTGGGTCCAAGACTTGGCAAGCAGGTTCAGGAAATCATCGGCGCTGCAAAGTCAGGTAACTGGCAACAGGTTCAGGGTCAGGTTGTAGTTAACGGCGTTGATCTAATTGAGGGTGAATACGAACTAAACCTGGTTGCCAAAGACGAATCTAGCGCCGAAAAACTCATCGGTATTTTGCCAGCTGGTGGCTTTGTGATTCTAAACCGCGTGGTAACCCCAGAGCTTGAAGCAGAAGGACTAGCTCGCGACGTGGTTCGCGCTGTGCAGCAGGCAAGAAAAGATGCTGACCTGGATGTATCAGATCGGATCGCCACAGCTTTGACTGCTTCCAAAGATGTCTTGGATGCAGTAAAGGCACACGAAGAACTTGTCAAAAACGAAACTCTAACTTTAGAAATTAGCTATAGCGAATCGGCAACACTTTCTGGCGCGGTTGCAGTTGGTGACAATCAGCAGGTTCAGATTTCGGTAGTAAAGCTTTGAGCGCAGAAGTTCACGACGAAAAATACTGGGAGTCCAAAGCAGCCTTCGTTCTAGAAGAGCTAATGAAGCGGGTTCCAGAGAACAAGATCAGACCAAGACTTGAGCCAACCAAAAAAGCGGTGGAACTACTAGGTGACCCGCAACGGACTTACCGTGTGATTCACATCACTGGAACCAACGGAAAGACCTCGACTACCCGATTTATCGAGCGAATCTTGCGCGAGCATGAACTAAGAACCGGAAGGTTCACCTCGCCACATCTTTTGAAGTTCACCGAGCGAATGGCAATAGATGGTGAGCCAGTAAGCGATGAAGTGCTTTATGGCGTTTATGTGGACATTGAGCCGGTTCTAGAAATGGTGGATCAGGAACTTGCTGCCAAGTCAGAAGCCCCGCTTACCTTCTTTGAGGCGCTATCAGTTCTTGGCTTTGCGGTCTTTGCTGATGCGCCGGTAGATGTTCTGGTGTTGGAAGTGGGCATGGGTGGAGCGTGGGACTCGACCAATGTGGCAGATGGCGACGTAGCGGTTTTTACCCCCGTTGGTCTAGATCACATGGACAGACTTGGAAACACCATTTCGGAAATTGCCGAAACCAAATCAGGAATCATCAAGCAAGGGGCCCTTGTAATCACATCGGATCAAACCGATGAGGCCATGCAAGTAATAAAACGTGTCTCGAACGAGAAAGCCGAAGGAATTTTCGAGCTCGGTAAGGACTTTTCTGTTGTGTCTCACCAAGCCACATCAACTGGACAGCGCGTTAGCGTTGCTGGCTTGGCCGGAAAGTACGGACCATTTGAGGCTCCGGTGTTTGGAATTCATCAAAGTGCCAATCTTGCAGTCGCAATTGCAGCAGTGGAGGCTTTTCTAGGTGGCGGTCAAGTACCAATTGCCGATGATGTTCTTAGATCAGCTGTAGCTGATCTCTCTTCCCCAGGAAGATTGCAACTTGTCCAAACTGAACCTGCATTGTTACTTGATGGAGCACACAATCCAGCAGGAGCTAAGACCCTGGCAGTTTCTCTCAAGTCGGAGTTTTCTGCAAAGCCACTGGTTGGTTTGGTTGCCGTGCTTTCCGATAAGGATGTAGCGGGGGTATTCAGTGAGCTCTCAAGTTGCTTTGAGCATCTTGTGCTCACTGAGTCATCCTCAAATAGATCACTTGAAATTTCTAAACTAGAGCCGATAGCCAGTGAGCATTCAGGAACCAAAACTGAGGCTATGACCGGGGTCAGCCAAGCGCTAGAGCGTGCCCGAACAATTGCACGTGAAATTGATGGCATGGTTGTAGTGACGGGATCAATTTCCCTAGTGGGCGATGTCCTACAGATTCTTCAGGAGGAAACCGATGCGGAATAGAACCACAAGAGCCACCCTTGGTTCGCTGGTTATGGTTTTTGAATCCGTGGTCGTGTTCTTTGCAACCCTGGTCGGATTTGGTCTTCGAGTTCACCCTGACCCAGCAGTCATTTGGGGCGTTGGAGTAGGGCTCTCGGTAATCTTGATGTTGTTTCCCGCGGTTCTTGGAAAGCGCGGAACCTACGCACTTGGCTGGGTATTGCAGGTAATTGTGGTGCTGCTAGGAATCTGGGTTCCTTTGATGTTCTTGCTAGGAACGATATTCTTAGGAATGTGGGGCTGGGCCATGATTGCAGGTGCCACAATTGACAGAGCGAGAGCTGCGAAGGCAAAACTCGACGGTCAAGATTTAGGAAGTGAGTAGTAAATGTCTAAGGAACAGACCTTGGTTCTTATCAAGCCTGATGGCGTCGCCCGCTCACTGACCGGAGAAATCATTAGCCGCATTGAAGCTAAAGGCTACGTTGTGACAGGACTAAAGATGTTGCAGCCATCTGCCAAGCAGCTTGCTGACCACTATGCAGAGCACGAGGGAAAGCCTTTCTATGCTCCACTGATTGAGTTCATGTCTTCTGGCCCTATCGTTGCCATACGCCTAGAAGGTGATCGAGTCATAGAAGGATTCCGTGCCCTAGCTGGTGCAACCGATCCAACCACCGCAGCTCCTGGAACCATTAGGGGAGATCTAGGACGTGACTGGGGTGAGAAGGTTCAAAAGAACTTGGTTCATGGTTCAGATTCAGTTGAATCTGCAACTAGAGAACTTGGAATCTGGTTTAGCTAAAACAGGCTGGGCCACAAGTCCCAGAATTTCCAAACCACAGTTGCGCTTAATCCAAAGAACGTCAAGATCGTAAAGAGCCAGTGCCAGTCATAGGCATTGACAAAAAATCCAACGGTTTTCACAGGAACAGGAACGATTCCCTCACTGGCCGCAAACAAGAAGTGTTTCCAGAACATAGGAATCATTCCTGCCCAGGCAACCATGCAGTATGGGCAAAGAGCCCCAATTTCGAAAAGGCTTTGGCTAAAGAGCCAAAACACGAAAACAAATCCGCCAGTCATGCCAAGTGTGAATAGCTGCCAGAACCACTTAGCAAATTTAGCTCCAGCCAAAATTGCAAATCCAATAAGAACTGGCGCGAAAAAAGCCGCAAGCCCAATTAGGGGATTAGGAAAACCTAATAGTGAAGCCTGCCAGGTAAGCATCACAGACTTGCAAGAAATAAATGGACTCACATCGCAGCTAAGAACTGCATCTGGGTTACTGGCGACTCTAAGCCTCTCGATCGTGAGGGCGAGAGCCGCAATCCAACCGGTAATACCACCAGCTATTAGCATCCATGCAAGCGATACTGGAGCCCCAATAAGGCTTTGTTCAGCTGGTTTTTGAGTCATGAATTCAAGTATTCCACGACAATTCTTGGCTTTTGCCATATTGGTGTCATACTTATACATAGGTGAGCTAGAGCCACATCTTCTAGACGCCACAGGTTTATCGAGCATTTGGCTCCAAGGTATAAGACCCATCTGGGCAGCTGGCAGGGCGTCGTGACAGCAATGACTCGCAACTACAAAGGTTTAGTCGGCTACAAAAGTCGCCGATACAGATTTGATAGCCGAATATCGGCAAAGTGTGTGGGCTTTCGCCAATCGGCAGCTTGGAGTACACCAAAATGGTGAAAGAAAAAGACGATTCAGCTAAGGCTGAGAAGCTTACAAAGAAAACAGACAAGAAGCCTTCAGCGGCAAAATCAGATGAGCTGAAGAGCTCCAAAAAAGCTGACCCAAAGGGTGCCAAAAAAGCCGAACCCAAAGCGGCGGCGAAAGACTCCGAAAAGGCTAGCGCTAAAGCAGGATCTAAGCCAGCTGCGCTAAGTGCAACATCGCTAGTCTTCCAGGCGCCAGATCTTCCACCAGTTGAACCTCGCAAAAAGTCAAACAACAAGAAAAACTCCGAGGCCGAGTCTGAATCCCACCTGAGAAGAAGGTCTCGCCGCAGAGCTGGCGAGCCAATAGATGAATCTTCAGACCTACCAAACGTTGTAGTAAAGGTCCGCACCCCGCGCGCTCCAAAAGAACCTAGTAACGAACCACAAAGAGTTAAGGGCTCAACCAGACTTGAGGCCAAAAAGCAGCGCAGGCGTGATGGTAGAGACTCCGGTAGACGTCGCCAGACAATTACCGAAACTGAATTCCTAGCCCGTCGCGAGTCGGTAGATCGCATGATGCTGGTTCGATCAAAGGACGCCAAGATTCAACTCTGTGTTGTTGAAGACAAGGTTTTGGTTGAGCACTACGTTGCACAAAGCCAAGACGGTTCGCTTATTGGAAATGTCTACCTCGGTAAAGTCCAGAACGTACTTCCTTCCATGGAGGCAGCTTTCGTTGACATCGGCAAGGGCAGAAATGCTGTGCTTTACTCTGGCGAAGTTAACTGGGACGCCGATGGATTAGAAGGTAGACCTAGAAAGATTGAGCTTGCTCTCAAATCAGGCGACACCATCTTGGTTCAGGTAACCAAGGACTCAGTTGGTCAAAAGGGTGCTCGCCTTACCTCCCAGGTTTCCTTGCCTGGACGGTATGTGGTTTACGTGCCCAACGGCAACATGAACGGAATCTCCAAGAAGCTTCCAGATTCGGAACGAGTAAGGCTCAAGAAGATTCTGAAGGACATCGTTCCAGAAGAAGCCAGCGTGATTGTTAGAACAGCTGCCGAGGGAGCAACCGAGGAGCAGCTAACTCTCGATGTCCAAAGACTGCAGGCGCAGTGGACTGGTATTCAAAATAAGCTCAAAAAAGCCACCCCGCCAACATTGCTGCACTCCGAGCCAGATCTTCTGGTCAAGATTGTTCGAGACGTGTTCAACGAGGACTTCCAGAAGATGATCATCGCAGGCGATGACGCCCAGTCGGTTATCACCGAGTACTTGGAGTCAGTGGCACCGGATTTGATGGATCGAGTCGAAAGCTACTCCGGCAAAGATGACCTATTTGATCACTACCGAGTAGGCGAGCAGATTGACAAGGCTTTGGAGCGCAAGGTTTACCTTCCATCTGGTGGATCGCTGGTTATTGACCGCACCGAGGCTATGACCGTGGTTGATGTGAACACCGGAAAGTTCATCGGAAGCGGTGGAAACCTGGAAGAGACAGTAACCAAGAACAACTTGGAAGCTGCTGAGGAAATCGTTCGTCAGCTAAGACTGCGCGACATCGGTGGAATCATCGTTGTGGACTTTATCGATATGGTTCTTGAGTCCAACAGGGATCTAGTTTCCAGGCGGCTTATAGAATGCCTAGGCCGTGACCGCACCAAGCATCAGGTTGCTGAAGTGACTTCTCTAGGGCTTGTTCAAATGACTAGAAAGAAGCTTGGAATCGGGCTTTTGGAATCCTTCAGCGAGCCATGTGCGGTTTGTGATTCCAGGGGAGTAATTGTTCACCACGAGCCAATTGTTCGCTCCCGCTCGAACAATGAAGGAAAGAGCGAGAAAAAGCGTAAGGGTCACATGGATGTTGCAAACGTCGTGACCCCTGAAAAGGCTGTTGAGATCAATAACGTAATGGCCAAGATCGCCGCTTCCACCCTGGGCAAAACAGCCGACCCTAAGGCCGCAGGCCTGGAATCCATTCTTGAGGCCCTTCCAGAGGCAAAGCAGGAAGTAAAGCGCAAGCCAAGGCGGGCAACCAGCGATGGACCGGTTGACCCCAAGGCTTAGGCCCCATTAGACTAGGGATTTGTTGCCCAGGTGGTAACTATCCAAACTTAGAAAAAGGTAAAACAAGTGGTTTACGCAGTAGTTCGCGCAGGCGGTCGTCAAGAGAAGGTTTCGGTTGGAACCATCGTGACTCTAGACCGAGTAAAAGCTGACAAAAGTGGAAAAATTCAACTTCCAGCTTTGTTGTTGGTAGATGGCGACAAGGTTACAACCGATGCCACAACCCTTGCTTCCGTTAAGGTAACCGCAGAGGTCATGAACGACCTTCGTGGACCAAAGATCATTATTCAGAAGTACAAGAACAAGACTGGGTACAAAAGAAAGCAGGGTTTCCGCTCTGAACTTACCCGCGTCAAAGTACTAGAGATCAAGTAAAGGACTAGAACAAATGGCATCCAAAAAAGGCGTTAGCTCCACCAGAAACGGTAGAGACTCCAATGCTCAGCGTCTTGGCGTCAAGCGTTACGCAGGTCAGGAAGTCAACGCAGGAGAAATCCTTGTTCGTCAGCGCGGAACACACTTTCACCCGGGTAAGAACGTAGGCAAGGGCAAGGATGACACTTTGTTCGCTCTAGCCACAGGTGCCGTGGAATACGGAACCAAGGGTGGTCGCCGAGTAGTAAACATCGTTGAGGCTGCATAAGTCTAGAACGACAAAAAGTTTCTACTAAAGGCGAGCCAAAGGCTCGCCTTTAGTTATTTTCAGGAAGGGACGAAATTGATTTCATTTGTTGATCAAGTAACCCTTCACTTGCGCGCTGGTGATGGCGGAAAAGGTTGCGTCTCGGTAAAGCGCGAGAAGTTCAAACCACTTGGTGGTCCTGACGGAGCTAACGGTGGAGACGGTGGATCTATCACTCTCGTAGCGGATGCCAACACCACCACTTTGCTTGACTACCATTTCCATCCACATCGCGCCGGGGGAGATGGTGCAGCCGGTGCGGGAGACTTTAGAAATGGTGCTCAGGGAGCAGATCTCAGGTTGCCAGTTCCAGTTGGCACGATTGTGAAAAAGCCAACCGGAGAATTCATCGCCGATCTAGACGAAGCCGGGATGGAACTTGTCGTAGCTGTAGGCGGAGTCGGTGGACTTGGAAACGCAGCACTTTCTTCAACCAAGCGCAAAGCTCCAGGTTTTGCTTTGCTTGGGGTTCCGGGTTGGGCAGGCGATGTAGTACTCGAACTCAAGACCGTTGCCGACATCGCACTAGTTGGTTACCCAAGCGCTGGAAAGTCTTCACTCATTGCTGCCGTTTCGGCTGCACGGCCAAAGATTGCCGACTACCCTTTTACTACCCTTCATCCAAATCTCGGTGTCGTGCAGGCTGGAGAAACCAGATTTACCATCGCTGATGTTCCAGGACTTATTGAAGGAGCAAGCGAAGGAAAAGGTCTAGGTCTAGAGTTTTTGCGTCACGTCGAAAGATGTGCTGCACTGCTGCACGTAATTGATTGCGCAACTCTTGAACCAAACAGAGATCCGATATCGGATCTCGACAAGGTTCTAAAGGAACTTGATGCCTACCAGGTTCCAGAAGGTCAAGTGCCGCTAACTGAGAGGCCTTCGCTAATTGCCCTAAACAAGGTCGACATTCCTGACGCCAAGGAGTTGGCATCGTTTATCCGGCCAGAACTTGAAGCCAGGGGATTCGAAGTTTTCGAAGTGTCCGCCGCTTCACATGCAGGGCTAAAAGAGCTTAAGTATGCGATGGCCAAGCTTGTCGAATCGGAGCGCAAGTCAAAAGCTGATGTTCCAGCCAGAGCACGTATCACTTTGATGCAGGCCAGAAAAGAAGATAACAAGTTCACTATCGTTCGAGAAGAATCGGGCATGGAAGAGTTCTTCCGTATCCTTGGCGCCAAGCCAGAACGCTGGGTCGCCCAAACTGAGTTTGGAAATGAAGAAGCAGTTGGTTACCTTGCTGACCGCTTGGCAAAAATTGGAATCGAAGACGCGCTATTCAAGGCCGGTGCGTCATCTGGTTCAACCGTGGTGATTGGCCCAGGAGATGGAATCATCTTTGATTGGGAGCCAACTATTGCCTCTACCGCCGAGCTACTTGTAAGCCCTCGTGGAACCGACCCTAGGTTCGGGCCACTAAACGATCGTCGAACCACAGCTGAGCGTCGTAAGCGCTACCAAGAAATGATGGATGCAAGATCGGCTTTCCGTGATCAGATGGAAAAAGACCGCAAGTCCGGAGCTTGGAGTACACCTTCCCCAGAGGAGGAAAAGTAAATGATTGAAAAAGCTCACTGGCTTGAAGATGCAAAAAGAGTTGTAGTCAAGATCGGTTCGAATTCGGTAACTGGAGTAAACGAAGACAAGATTGATAACCTCGTTGATGCCCTTGCTAAGGCAATGGAGCGCGGCACTGAAATAGTCCTCGTGTCATCGGGAGCAATTGCAACCGGTATGCCACTTTTTGACTTTGAGAATAAACCTACAGACCTAGAAACTTTTCAGGCTCTAGCTGCGGTGGGTCAGTTCCGTTTGGTCTCCAAGTACCAGAAGTCTCTTGAAAGATTCGGGATTATTGCCGGTCAAGTCCTGCTTACTGTTCCAGACATTGAGAATCACGAAAGCCGGGACAACGCAAGAAAGGCTTTAGAGAGACTCTTCGAACTCAAGGCGCTACCTATCGTCAACGAGAACGACACTGTGGCTACTACTGAAATTCGCTTTGGAGATAACGATCACCTGGCTGCAATGGTTTCAACCCTGATTGGTGCAGACGCACTGGTTCTACTAAGCGACGTTGATGGAATTTATGATGTACCCCCTACTAACCCCGACGCAAAGCTGATTTCCCACGTTCTATTTGATATGGACATGACCGCCTTAGAAATAGGTGGAACCAACACGGGTGTTGGAACAGGTGGAGCAATCACAAAAGTTGCGGCAGCCAGGGATTGCACAGAAGCCGGAATAGCGGTTATCGTCACCAATGCAGACAATGTCGGCTTGGTTCTTTCTGGAACTAACTCTGGAACCTTCTTTGAACCCAAACCACAAACCCGTCAGGCTCAGGGCTAGGCTCGAATCATGACCGCGTTACAAAGAATTCAAGCAGCTAAAGACGCAAGCTACTCACTGGCTAGTGCGTCAACTGCGTCCAAAAACGCAGCATTGAAATCAATTGCTGAGCTACTTGTTGCCCGCAGTGCTGAAATTCTTGCAGCAAACTCAATTGATCTAGAGCAGGCCGTCAAATCAAATCTTGCGACCGGATTGCAAGATCGCCTTCGGCTTAGCGATGCAAGAATCAAGTCTTTGGCTGATTCAATCAATGAGGTCATTGCGCTACCGGATCCAATAGGTGAGATCGTCCAGGCCAAGACTCTTGAGAATGGACTAGACCTAACCCAGATACGTGTTCCTTTTGGAGTAATCGGTGTTATCTACGAAGCTAGGCCGAATGTGACTATCGACATCAGTGCTTTAGCAATCAAGTCTGGAAATGCCGTTGTCCTTCGTGGTGGAACCGCTGCCGAAAATACCAACATCGCCCTAGCGAAAGTACTCAAGGAAGCACTGGCAAGCTCAAGTCTTAGCCCAGAGCTGGTTCAAACAGTTGATGACTTTGGCAGAGAAGGTGCGAACGAGATGATGGCAGCTCGTGGCCTAATTGACGTATTAATCCCAAGGGGAAGCGCCAGTTTGATTAACGCCGTAGTCGAAGGATCAAAAGTTCCGGTGATTCAAACCGGTGATGGTGTGACCCACGTGTTTATCGACGTATCAGCTAACCCAGACTGGGCTGTTGAGATTGTATTTAACTCCAAGGTGCAACGTCCGGCTACTTGCAATGCGTTGGAAACTCTGCTGGTTCACGAAGCGGTTGCCTCTACTATTCTTCCCAAAGTCCTGGATCGTTTGGTTGCTGCTGGCGTAACACTTCACGCCGACCAGAAGGTAAGAAGCATCTATCCAGATTCCGTTTTGGCAACCGAGGCAGACTGGCATGCCGAGTACTACACGCTGGATTTAGCAGTCAAGGTAGTCGCTTCTTTGGATGAGGCAATAGATCACATAAAGAAATACTCAACCCACCACACTGAATCGATAATCACAGGCGATGAAGCTCACGCGGAAAGATTCCTTACTGAAATCGATTCAGCCGTGGTCATGGTCAATGCTTCAACGAGATTCACCGATGGCGGGCAGTTTGGCTTCGGAACTGAGGTTGGAATTTCAACTCAAAAGCTGCATGCCCGCGGTCCGATGGGGCTAAGAGAGTTAACAAGCACGAAATGGCTGGCTCGAGGTGCCGGCCAAACGCGCGCCTAGGTTATTCTAGGTATAACACTTCTAAGGAGATCATTTTGCTAGCTGTACTACTATCTGAAACCGATGGTGTGTTCATACAACACAGCGAACTACCAATTCCTGCTCTAGCTTTCGGGGCCATTGCGATGAGCGTGTTTATCCTTCTTGCTTTTGTCGTTTACTCGTATCGCGATGTAGCCAACCGCCACGATCACAAGAATTCGAGCTCGCAAGGTCACTAGGCCTCCAAATTCTCTATGGCTAAAATTCGACTGGGAGTTATGGGTGGAACCTTTGACCCAATTCACAACGGCCACTTAGTAGCCGCCAGCGAGGTTGCAACAGCTCTAAAACTCGATCAAGTGGTATTCGTGCCAACTGGTGAGCCAGAAAAGAAACCAGAAGTCACTGGCGGTGAGCATCGCTACCTAATGACAGTTATTGCAACAGCAGCCAATCCAAGATTCTTAGTTTCTAGAGTTGATATCGATAGAGAAAAGCCCACTTACACGGTTGATACCCTTACTGATCTAAAGAACAGCTATCCAGATGCGGAACTGTTCTTCATAACCGGCAGTGATGCTATTGCCCAAATTTTGGCTTGGAAAGATGTGCAGCGACTTTGGGATTTGGCACACTTTGTTGCGGTTAGTAGACCGGGACATGCCCTTCAGATTCCTGATGTCCCTGAGGGCGCAGTCACAGTTGTTGAAGTTCCGGCTCTTTCGATTAGTTCAACAGACTGCAGGAACAGGGTTTCCAACGGCGAACCTATTTGGTACCTAGTTCCTGATGGTGTGGTTCAGTACATTGGTAAGCATGGCTTATACAAGGGACTCTCATGAGCGATAGCCCCACCTTCCAGACAAGAAGAGAACGTAAAGCAGCAGAGTCAACTGCTGTAGCAAAGCAACCTCTAGAGCAAACCCAATCCGCTCCGTCCTTTGAGCCATACATTCCATCATTTACTGAACCGGTAACTGAAAACACCGGTTACAAACCCTACGTTCCAGAAGCAGCAACTCCGTTGCCTCAAACTCCTAGCTACGAACCTTACGTAATTCCTCCAAGCCAACCGCAGGTAGCAAAGTCTCGTCGCGAACTTCGGGGCCTCAATGACCTCAAGGAATCTGCCACCACAGAAAAGGCACCGCTTTTTGCCGATCACACCCTCACTGGATCAGTTCCTGTTATATCAACACCGGATATCTTTTTGGAGCCAGTAACTGGCTCCAACTTTGGCTCGACTGCAAATTTGGGTATTGAGCCAGTTACCGCATCGATCATCCTAGATAAAGTTCCAGACATGCTTTCTGGATCTATTGTTCTTTCAGGCTCTGGACCTGCAGTAACAACTGGTTCAATTCAGATTCCAACCGTTGATCCAACGACGGGAAGCATCACCGTTATCTTGGAAAGTGAACAAGCCGACGAGGCTGTTGCCGAAGATAGCCTGAATTCGTTTGTTTCCTCTGTGGCTCCAGTCCGTGCTGCTGGAATCGCTAAAACCAGAGCCAAGGTGGTTGAGCTGACATTGATCAATCGAAAAGGCCAGGGTCAGGTCTACGCGGTTATGTCAACAGTTGTTCTTATGATCTCTATAGGGGCCCTCACGGTAGCTGCCTTTATGCTTGGAATCTTATAAAGATGGGTGTTTGTGAGCGCTACTAAAAAAGCAATTGAAGTTGCAGAATTTGCTGCAGCCGCCGCCTCTGACAAAGTAGCTGAGAACATCGTGGCACTTGATGTTTCTTCACACATGCCACTAACCGACATATTCCTGATTGCCTCTGGCAGAAACGAGCGCCAGGTAGTTGCAATCTCTGATGGCATCGAAGAGAAGCTTTTAGAGCAAGGAATTAAATTACTTCGTCGCGAAGGAAAAGCCGGCGGAAGATGGGTTCTTTTGGACTTTGGGGAAATAATCTGCCACGTCATGCACGAAGAAGATCGCGTGTATTACTCACTGGAAAGAATCTGGAGCGACTGCCCAGAGCTCAAGCTAACTGCTTTGTCAGCTAGCCCCAGTTTGAGCTAAGCTAACAAAGTTATACATCAGGGCCTGTGGCGCAGCTGGTAGCGCACCTGCATGGCATGCAGGGGGTCAGGGGTTCAAATCCCCTCAGGTCCACAATCAGTAGTCCTCCGGGGCTACTTTTTTGTTTAACCCTTAGATTCGCGGATTGATATCTAGACTGAGACGATGCCTCAAGAAAAGCTCTCGAGACCACACGTGTGGCTGCCCTCGTCACAATCTGAAAACACCCTTTTACTTCTGCACGGATCTGGTGCGGATGAGTTTGATCTATTGTCTTTAGGCAAAGCCTTGGACCCTTCAGCTAGCATCTTGTCTCCTCGGGGCCTTGCCAACCAGGACGGCATGGTTAGGTTCTTCGAGTATTTTGAGGACTTTAGCGCCAAGGAAGACACTCTTATTGAAGCCGTTCAGTCCTTGGCAGAATTTCTCAAGCTAGCAAGTGGGCATTACGGGTTTGACCCAAAGCGAGTAACTGCTGTTGGGTTTTCTAACGGTGCTCACATGGCTGGAGCCTTGCTAACGGTCCACCCTGAGCTACTTAGAGGAATTGTCGCTTTTGGCACTACACGGGCGTTTGTCGAGACCGAATTCAAGCCAGACCTTGAAGGAAAGTTCGTGTTTATTGCCAACGGAGAAAAGGACCCCTACTCGCCTAGGCAAAAATCGGAGGAAATGATCAAGGAGTTTCAATCTTGGGGAGCCAAAGTTGAGGTCCTGATGCACCCCGGAGGGCATCAGATTAGCCCTGAGCACGTAGAAATACTTGCCCGTGAGCTAGCGCTCAGCTAACTTTCAGCAAATCAGCTTAGAATTTAGTTGTTACACCTACAGACAAAAGGAGAACATCTTGTCCCACAACCCAGTGTTTAACCGCTCAATGCAAACCGGATTACAGGCTGCTCGTGAGGTGCCTCAGGACCTTGTGGATGCAGAATTTTCTAAGATTGCTGCCAAAAATGAGCCAATGACCGTTGAGGGAACAGCCGGCAAGATAGCAGCAATCTTCGTTGTGTTGCTGATTACAGCCGCTGCTACTTGGGTAGTCGAGGATCTTCAGGGTCTCTGGTTACCTGCAATGTTTGTGGGCCTAGGTCTTGCTTTGTGGATCACCTTTTCTAAGAAGGTAATGCCAGGAGTGATCGTTGCCTACGCAGCCGTCGAGGGTGTTTTCTTGGGTGGAATTTCGGCAATGTTCGAAAGTCAGTATCCAGGCATTGTGCAGTCCGCAGTTTTGGCAACCTTGACCACCGCTGGTGCGATGTTTGCCGCTTACCGCTTTGGTTGGATCAAAGTTGATGCCAGGTTCACCAGAATCATGACCTTTGCAATTGTTGGTTACCTAATCTTTGCTGTTATCAACCTAGGTTTTGTTTTGATCACAGGCGGTGCTGGCGTTTACGGTTCTGCTTTTGGATGGCTTGCTGGATTGGTAGGAGCAGGTCTTGCTGCCTTCACTCTGAACCTTGATTTTGAAACCATCACCGTGGGTGCTAGAGACAAGTGGCCAGTTGATATGGAATGGCGCGCAGCCTTTGGTCTTGCCGTTACCCTTATCTGGCTTTACGTTGAAATTCTTCGCTTGTTGTCAATTTTCAACCGCGACTAAATTCTCCTTAAGGTATTGCTGCCACAGTTGATTTAGGTCCCAGGCGTTTTCAGCCATTACCGATACGCCTTTGACGCCGGTTCTTCTGGTTTTACCGGATACCAGCATTAGCTTGGTGTTAAAAAGCACGTGACTTGATCGCTCCTGGGCTTGATCAAAAAATGTGGCATCTGAACACCCTGTGCCATCGTCAAGGGTTATAAAGACAACCCTTTTACCTGAACGCATTGGGGGAGACTGGGTTGCCACCCTTACGCCAGCAACCAAAACATCGGTTTTGGATCTAAGCCCTACAAGTTCGCTGGCTCGAACCACACCCATTTGATCTAGCATCGGCTGATACTTAGCCAGCTGGTGATCCGTGACATCCATTCCCAATAGATCCATTTCGCTTTCTAGCTGAAGCTCCTTGGTGAATTCCGGGTTCCCCTTGGGCATCAAATCAATCAAATCAAAATCCAGCATGGGCTGATCTTTGGTGAGCTTTGGTCTTGATTTCAAGGCGCTTAGCTGCCTAACTCTTTCGAGAACATCTCCTCGAGTGTGATCTTGGCTGTTAGCCCCAAGTTGATCCAAGGCTCCGATTAGCGCAAGGTTTTTAGCGGTAGCTCTTCCTGGGTTAGCTCGTAAATAGAAATCGGCTAGGTCCTTATAGGGAGCATTTTCGATAATGCGACTAATTTCTGCCCCAGAGATTCCATACAAATCAGTAAGGGCCATACGAATAGCTAATCCGTCTGAAGTTTTCTCAACCAGGTATTCGTCTTTGGATTTATTGACATCAACGCCGAGAATCTTCACTCCAAGTCTTCTGGCTTCCGCCAGCAGCAAGCGCTTTGGATACATTCCAGGGTCATGGGTAAATAGACCAGCTAGAAACTCAGTTGGGTAGTGAGTTTTTAGCCACGCGCTTTGGTAGGTAGGTAGCGCAAAGGCTGCTCCGTGGGCTTTGCAGAAACCAAAGCTTCCAAAGCCATCAAGTACGCTCCAGATGCGATCCACAACAACTCTCGAGTATCCGCGCTTTGTGGCGTTTTCCTTAAAGAACTTCTCAACAAACTTGCGGTCCTTTTCAAGAGATCTTCTAAGCTCATCGGCTTTAGCCAGCGAGCAGCCAGTCATAACGTTCAGAATCTTCAGTAGCTGCTCGTGAAAGATAACAACACCGTGGGTGGATTTTAGAATCGGTTCCAGGTCTGGATGTATGAAATCCGGTTTGATAAAGCCATGTCTGCCATCTAAATAAGGGGAGATCATGTTGCCCTTCATGGGGCCTGGCCTAAACAGCGAAATCTGTATTGTCAGGTCATTAAACTCCGTGGGCTGATGCTTGCCGGTTAGCTCTCTTTGGCCGGGGCTCTCAATTTGAAAGACGCCTAGGGTGTTGGTGGTTCTTATTTGCTTGAAAGTTTCCGCGTCATCTCTTGCAATGGAATCCAGATCAATGCTTTTTTTGGAGACCCGCTCTATTTCCCTAATCGCGTAGGCCATGCTCGATTGCATCCGAACTCCGAGAATATCTAGCTTGAGCATTCCCATTGGGTCCATATCGTCTTTATCGAACTGACTCATCGGAAGCCCCAGACCGCTTGGCTCAACCGGGGTGTGAGAAAGAAGCTGCTCGTTACCGAGTATCACTCCACACGGGTGCATCGAGATATGCCTTGGGAGCCTATCTAGTCGCTCGGTGACATCAACCAAAAGATTTAGCCTGCGATCAGTATCCAGCTGCGCGGCAAGCTGTCTAAGTTCTGGCTTTTTACCTAACATTCCTCGAAAGTCCCTGGCGCTAAAGCGCCAGATGCTTTTTGCTATCTCGTCGATTTGATCTGGCTCGAAGCCAAGAGCTAGCCCACCATCTCTTACGGCGCCTCTTCCGCGATAGGTGGACTGCATCGAAAGCAAGGTGACTCTGTTGCCACCGTAGCGCTTGAATATCGCTCGGTAGATCTCATGCCGCCTGGCTGATTCAACATCGATATCAATGTCCGGCAAGCTAGAGCGCTCGGTACTTAGAAACCTTTCGAACAATAGCTCATGCTCTATTGGGTCAACACTTGAGATACCCAGTAGGTAATTGACCATGGAGCCAGCTCCCGAACCACGAGCTGCTGTTCTGATTCTCATATCCCTGATCATTTGGGCAACATCGGCAACGGTTAGAAAATAGGTAGCAAAACCTAGCTTGTTAATGGTTATTAGCTCTTGGTGCAAGCGGTGCCTAATTGGCAATAGCTTGTCTTCGCTCTGGTTTGGATACCTCCAGTTGATTCCGGTGTGAGCTTTTTGCCACAGCACCTCAAAGGGGTTCCCTTCTATCCCAAGGGCCGACTTCTCGGGGGTTTTGGGCTTGGACCAGCCACAATCTGACACCGGATCTAGTCTTAGCTGCTTTGCCAAAGCTTCGGTATTTGAAATTAGCTCTAGGGCCAGAGTTTTACTCTCGGTGATTTCTAGAGCTAGTTTTTCCATCAAGCTCGCAGGCTTTAGCCAGGCTTGGGCGTTGGGTTGTGGGTCAAATAGGCCAAGTGCCTCTAGATGCCTTGCGGCATCTAGGACATCACCGGTTAGAGCATCATCTGGTTCAAGGTATCTAACCGCATTGGTTATCACCGGTGTAATACCGATTGTTTTGGCAAGCTGGAGCATTCTTTTAGCCTGCATGGTGGAGTAATTGGTTCCTGGTTCAGTTAGGTGTGAAACTATTTCAACCGCAAGTGCTGATTTATACGGCAGCAGCTCTTGCCACTCCAGAAGTTTTTGAGCCGCATCGGTTGCGTTAGCAAGTATTGTTGCCTGACCAAAATCAGAATCAGGACCAAGCAGTATGGTGCAATTAGCTTTGTTGTCTGTTGACATTAGTGCAGCTAGATCTTTTTGAGAAATGGCCACTTCTTTTTTGCTTTTTTTCTGCGCCGCAGAAATGATTCTGCAAAGAGCGGCCCAACCGGCTCCTTGGTTATGACCCCTAGCAAGTATTGTTACGGTGCCTTTGTGCTGCACGTTTAGTCGAACTCCAACTATCGGTGCAATATTTTGCTTCAGGCAAGAACCGATGTGCTTTACGGCTCCATAGAGACCGTTTAGATCCGTTATCGCGAGCGCATCAAAACCTAAACTGCTTGCGGCTTTAGCAAGCTCATCAGGCTTAGCTGTTCCAAAATGAAACGAGTAAGCAGAAGATACGTTCAGGTGAGTAAATGACATTGCTAACCAAAGATTCGAAGTAGCTGCCAGCTGTTAGTTGCTTCGGTGTGGATTAGCTCAAACTGAGCAGGGGAGGAGTTTTGCTTGCTGGCACTTAGTCGCCACATCTCAAGTTCTAAAACCCCAGCTCCGATACCGCGCTGGGCTCTGGCGGATTCATCCCACCAGTTCCTTCTGGAAAACCAGCGAACCGGCTTAGTAATCACCTGATAGCTGCCATTTCGCCAGCTAAAGCCCACCGGCTCACCCGCTTGGTTAGTTGCTACCTGGATTGACTCGTCTACCCTGATCATTTGCTTGCCCCATAGTGCTCTAATTATTCGAACAAGTGTTCGAATAATTAGTGTATGGGTATCAGCCGACAATCAAAAATCGGCCTATTCAGGGCCCTAATTAGGCCTTTGGGGACTCCTCGGCAATCATCTTGTCGGCAGCCTTGGAGATCTTCTTCTTGGCAAAGTGGATCAAAACAACGAATAGGGCGATGATGCCCACAAAGAGAAAGGCACCAAATTTGAAGTTTGAGGCCACCTCCTCGTAGCTAGCCCTGGCGATGTAGCCAATTCCGACGTAGACAGTTGCCCAGACGAAGCAGGCGGCAAAGGTCCAGGAAATGAAGGTCTTGTATCTCATCTTGGTGGCTCCCGCCACAACCGGAACTAGCGAGTGCAATACGGGTAGGAACCTGGAGATTGCTACTGCTGGCCCACCTCTTTTTTCAACGAAGACATCAGCTCGTCGCCAATTCTCTTCACCAAAGCGCTGCCCTAGCTTGGAGGCCCTGATCCGATCGCCAAAGAGTCTTCCAATAAAGAATCCGATGGTTTCACCGATTAGGGAACCTATTAGAACGGCACCAATGAGCCAAAAGAAATCTGGAAGATCAACCACACCGGTTGACGCCACAAGCACAACCGTGTCCCCAGGCATTATCAAGCCAATAAACAAAGAAGTCTCGAGCATGATTGCGATTCCAGCGGCAACATTTCGCCAGAGGGGATCAACGCCCTGGACTAAAGCCAGTAGCCAGTCGAGAGCTTCATTCACACTGTTAATCCTGCCACAGAAACGTTGGAATTTACCGTGTGACTGTTTTAGCCAACCTGAGTGCTAAGTAGCTTTAGTCGCTTGGTAAATGGTTCCAATTGCGATGAAGTAGGTAGCTCATCGGCTAGGCCAGCCCAAGAACTCACCGGAACAATGCCATTTAGTGAACTAAGTGCCCAGATCGGCAGCTTCACAAGATCCTCAGGCTTGATGTTCTCAACCCTGGTTTCGATGCCCATTTGACTGGCTATCTCAAAAAGCTCTTGTCTGGTAATAGAAGGTAACCAATTGGTTTGATCATCCGAGGAGCAAAGCACATTGCCCCGCCACCAAACCAGAGCACTCAGCGCACCTTCAGCGACAAAGCCTTTGGAATCAGTGATGACCGCTTCGGTGGCTCCGTTCATGTTGGCGTGGCGCCTAAGCTGCTGGCACAAAGATAGGTCAGGACCTTTGACTAAGGGAGATTGCCTTGGATCAGGGTCCGGGTATTGCCAGAGCACTAGTGATTCCACTGGTGCTGGTGCTTCACGAAGTCTTAGGTGTAGCCGATCTGCTGGCTCTTGTTCACCGTGATACTCGATCCTTGGAAACCATCTACCCTCTCTTGGGCTCAGACGTCTTACCTCGGCAAAGAAGCCTCTCAACAGAGGCTCTTGGGAAGTGTCTTCGGCAAGTACCCAGTTGGCGAATCTATCGAAGTGTGCCTGCAAGGATCTAACAGCACCGTTTTCAACCAACCAGGAGTCAGCAACTCTTAGCTGAACTTCGGGGCCGGAAACAATGAGGGGTTTAAGCTCTGCGTTTTCGAGGCGGTAAAAATCCCCCAGAACGCTCATCGATTACTCCTATAGGCCTTGGTCTAATCTATAGAGTACGAGCTTTTCTTTCAGCCCAAATCAATCTCACACAAGGTGGCCATTTTGCGTCTAGAGCTAGCCAAGCTCCGTGGCTTTGTGAACCCAGCTGACATCTTTATCTCCATCCACAAAGATGACCCCAATAGCTTCTGGCTAGATCGATCAACCCACCCCGATGAACCGGTCTCTGTAATTGGCTCCGCGGGATCAAAACTTGACTTGGGTGACAATCCGCTGGAGGCTATCGCTAGCCATCTGACCAAAATCAAGGAATCTATCGATAGCTTTCCTCAAGATGAGATTCCATTTAGCTTTAGGCCAGGGCTGGTTGGCTATCTAGGCTACGAGATGCTCAAAGGCGCTCGCGAAATAGCCTCCGGCGAAAAAGCTGAGCTAATGATTGTTGATCGAGCGATGGTATTTGACCACCGCGATCGTCACATGTATTTCATTGGTCTATTTGAAACCGAGGCTGAGTTCCATAACTGGCACCGCGCAGCCCTGCTGCGTCTAACCCTGGTGGGCGGGGAGTTCGCTTCATACATGCAGCGAACCAAAGAGCCGAAGATTGTCTCCAGCAAGCTTCGTCATTCACCGGATAAGTATTTGGAGCTTATAGATAAGTGCAAGCAGCACATCGCCTCAGGGGATGTGTATCAGCTTTGTTTGACCAATCAGATTCTGATTGAGCACGACGCAGACCCGCTAAAGACTTTTCTAACTCTCAGGCAGCAAAACCCAGCTCCCTATGGAAGCTATGTCAAAGCGGGAAATCGGGAAATCGTCAGCTCTTCACCGGAACAGTTTCTGAAGGTTACAGCTTCGGGCAAAATCTCCAGCAAGCCAATCAAGGGAACTCGCCCGAGGTCGCAAGTTCCTGTTGAAGATGAGCTGCTAGCCAAAGAGCTGAGAGAAAACGAAAAAGAGCAGGCCGAGAATCTAATGATTGTTGACCTTATGCGAAATGATCTTGGAAGAATTTGCGAACCAGATTCAGTCACTGTTGAGAAACTTTTCGACGTTGAATCCTATGCAACAGTGCATCAACTAGTTAGCACCGTGACCGGAGAGCTTCTTGCGAATCAAAATGCCGTCACAGCATTGGAAGCCTGCTTTCCGGCTGGATCTATGACTGGAGCGCCAAAGATTCGAGCCATAAAGATTCTGGAAGATTTAGAGGCAGGACCTCGCGGTGTTTACTCCGGAGCAATCGGCTATCTAGGTTTTGATGGTTCAGCTGATCTTGGGATGACCATCAGGACTTTGGTATTTGAAGGAAATGTTGCCAGCCTGGGAGTTGGCGGGGGGATAACGATCGATTCCAATCCAGAGCAGGAGCTCCAAGAAACTATGCTCAAGGCAGAGGCACTTCTTCGAACCCTTGGAGGCACAACTTGGAATCACTAGCACTGGTTGTCACCATTATTTTCTTAGGTCTAATCGCGATAGGCCTTGTTGGACCTCTACTGGCGATAGTGTTTCGAAAAAATAAGATCGGCAAGTACTGGGTAGTTGGATTCCTCGTTTTGCTCGGAGGGTTAACTTTATTAGCCTGGCAGGGGAGCCCAGCGCTTGGTGCAATACCTCTTTTTGCTTTAGCAATCACGGGGGCTATTGCCTTTTGGCCCAAAGCAAACAAGTAATTCTTTGCTTGGCTCTTGGTAGCCTTTACTAGCAAGTTCGTAAATCAGCAGGAGAATTCAAGTGCCCACCGAGTCAGAGCAGTATGACGCTAATGCGTTAGCCAAGAAATGGCTGCCTGTATGGGATGAGCTAAAACCTTTTGACTCCGGCAAGGCTGATGACAAAAGACCAAAGAAATACGTTTTGGACATGTTCCCTTACCCCTCGGGGGACCTTCACATGGGTCACGCCGAGGCCTATGCACTAGGCGATGTCATCGCCAGGTATTGGATCCAGCAGGGCTATAACGTCATGCACCCAATCGGTTGGGACTCTTTCGGACTTCCAGCAGAGAACGCCGCAATCAAACGCGGCCTAGACCCAAGAGGCTGGACCTACGACAACATCGCACAGCAAAAAGCTTCCATGCGAAGGTACGCTTGCAGCTTTGACTGGGACAGAGTCCTCATAACTTCCGACCCGGAGTACTACAAGTGGAATCAGTGGCTGTTTCTAGAGTTTTACAAAAATGGCTTGGCATATCGCAAAAACTCCAACGTTAACTGGTGCCCATCTTGCCAAACGGTTCTTGCTAACGAGCAGGTAGTTCAGGGTCTTTGTGAAAGGTGCGACACCGCCGTAACCAAGAAGGCTCTAACCCAGTGGTACTTCAAAGTAACTGACTATGCCGACAGGTTGCTTGATGATCTTGATTCGCTGGAAGGTGCTTGGCCACAAAAAGTTCTTTCCATGCAGCGCAACTGGATCGGAAGATCCTACGGTGCGGTTGTGAAATTTGAGATTGAAAACAGGTCAGAACCGATTGAGGTTTACACCACAAGACCAGACACTTTGTTTGGTGCAACCTTTATGGTGGTCGCGGCAGATTCAGATATGGCAGCAGAGCTTGCGGCGGGATCCAGTCCTGAGGTTCGCATGAAGTACCAAGACTTTTTGGAAGCCACCAAGAAAAGTAATGACATCGAAAGATTGGCAACTGACCGACCAAAAAACGGTGTTGATCTTGGCAGGTTTGCAATCAATCCAGTAAACGGTGAACGTATTCCAATTTGGTTAGCTGATTATGTACTTGCTGACTACGGAACAGGTGCCATCATGGCTGTTCCAGCTCACGACCAGCGAGATTTAGATTTTGCTAAGACAAACGGTTTGCCGGTGCAGGTCGTAGTTGATACCGGCGAGCCAGATCCTTCCGAATCTGGAATAGCAACTACCGGTGATGGCGTTTTGGTGAACTCCGGAGATCTAAATGGATTGAACAAGGCTGATGCCATCAAGAAGATTACGACTTCATTGGAATCCGCAGGAAAGGGAAAAACAGCCAAGAATTTCCGCTTGCGTGACTGGCTAATCTCCAGGCAACGCTATTGGGGCACACCATTCCCAATTGTTTACTGCGAAGCGTGTGGCGAAGTTCCCGTTCCTGAATCAGAGCTTCCAATTAGGCTTCCAGATTCCAAGGGATTGGATCTCTCACCAAAGGGCACCTCACCGCTTGGGGCAGCAACCGACTGGGTCAATGTGCCATGTCCGAAGTGCGCCGGTCCCGCCAAGCGCGACACCGACACCATGGACACCTTTGTTGACTCATCCTGGTACTTTCTTAGGTTCTTATCGCCAAATTCAGACACCGAAGCCTTCTCTAAATCAGAGGCCAAGCAGTGGGCGCCGGTTGATCAATATGTTGGTGGAGTAACCCACGCAATCTTGCATCTTTTGTATGCACGCTTTTTCACCAAGGCACTGCATGACCTAGGCCATCTTGATTTTGAAGAACCATTTACCAGATTGCTAAATCAGGGCATGGTTCAAATGAACGGCTCCGCGATGAGTAAATCTCGGGGAAACTTAGTTCGCTTATCAGAGCAACTTGACGAGCACGGAGTCGACGCCGTAAGACTAACCATGGCTTTTGCAGGTCCTCCAGAAGATGACATCGACTGGGCTGATGTGTCACCTGCTGCTAGCTCAAAGTTCTTGGCTCGTGCCTGGAGATGTGCCAACGAAGTTCAGTCTGAGCCTGGAGTGGACTTCGGCTCTGGAGACATAGAGCTTAGAAGAGCGACGCATCTTTTCTTGCAGCAGTTCCCAGAACAGATCGAGTCTTTCAAGTTTAACGTTGGTGTTGCCAAGGTTATGGAGTTGGTTAACGCCTTGCGTAAAGCAATCGACGGTACGCCTGGGCCAAAAGACCCGGCGGTTCGAGAAGCCGCCGAGACGGTAGCCAAGGCCCTAAGTTTGTTTGCCCCATATACGGCAGAGGACATGTGGCAGGCGCTGGGTCACAAACCAGCTGTCGCTCTAGCAGGATTTGCTAAGCCAATTGCGGAGCTACTTGTTCAAACCAGCTTGACCGCAGTAGTACAAATCGATGGCAAGCTTCGTGACAAGTTCGAAGTTTCGCCTGAGATTACAGCTGAGGAACTTGAGGCCCTAGCGATGAGTTCTGATGTTGTGAAAAAGGCACTTGAGGGCAAGAGCGTCAAGAACGTAATTGTTCGAGCTCCGAAGCTTGTCAACATAGCAACCTCCTAGGTTTTAGACGCAGGTAGGCTAATTGGGTGGGTAAAGCAAAACAGGTTTCTTGGCGAGCTGCTAAGCCAGCACCAATTGTCTTTGTGTCTGGACCGGAAGATTACTTAGCCGACCGCGCCATTCGCGCTATTAGAGATCAACTCAGGAAAAAAGACACTGGATTAGAGGTTCATGAAATTGCTGCCTCTGATTACTCAACGGGGCAACTCGATGCGCTGGCCAGCCCTTCGCTATTTATGGAACCAAGGCTACTTATCATCAGCGGAGTCGAAAAATGTAGCGATTCACTAATTGATGATGGTTTGGCGCTACTTGATAACCCGCAAACAGAAACCACGGTTGTATTGCGCCATAACTCCTCAAGCGTTCGAGGTAAAAAGCTCGTGGACGCAATACGTCTTAGTGATGCCGCGATTGAAATCGCCTGCGCCAAGATCGACAAAGACAGCGATAGGGCAGCCTTCATTCAAGCCGAGTTTGCAGCCGCGGATAGAAAAATAACAGCTGGGGCAGTGAGAGCTCTAGCCGATGCTTTTGCAGATGACCTTGCTGAGCTTGCCGCTGCTTGCACGCAGCTACTTTCTGACCAGAGTGAAAGTATCGATGAAGCTATGGTCGATAAGTATTACGGGGGAAGAGTTGAAACTAATGCCTTCAAAGTTGCGGATGCAGCTCTAGCTGGACAATCGGCTCAGGCACTGGCACTTTTAAGACACGTGATCGCAACCGGTGCTGATCCAGTTCCAGTGGTGGCTGCATTTGCTATGAAGGTTCGATTGATGGCCAAGGTCTATGGCAATAAGTACGCAAGCGCTTCCACGGTTGGCGCACAACCCTGGCAGATCCAGCGAGCACAGAAGGATTTAGCAGGCTGGAGCGAAGAGGGTTTAGCTGAGGCAGTTATGGCAGTTGCTACCGCTGATGCTGCAGTTAAAGGTATGGAGCGCGATAGTGTTTTTGCGCTTGAAAAGCTTGTGCTGCTGCTATCCAATAGAGGGCAAAAAAATACCGAGGTCTAATGACCTCGGTAAGTTTCTAAAGATATTTACTTGAGTCCAGCTACCTTCTTGGCAAGAGCTGACTTACGGTTGGCAGCCTGGGACTTGTGAATAACGCCCTTGGATACTGCCTTATCAAGCTTGCGGCTTGCAACCTTTAGGGCAGCTGCTGCAGTTGCCTTGTCACCGGACACGGTGGCTTCGCGGGCTGCGCGAACAACAGTCTTTAGCTCACTCTTTACAGCGCGGTTGCGCTCTGTGGCCTTGATGTTCGTGCCAATACGCTTGACCTGAGATTTGATATTTGCCATTTATTTTTCTTTCGTTTTGGGGAAACCCAACTCGCTCAAGCTTACTAGCTGGCCCCCGCCTAGGGCAACCAGCATTGGGGTAGTAGCAAGCTAGTTGGCTAGCGTTATGGGACAATGGAGGCTAGCTTTCACCCCCATAGTTTTAGGAAATTGCCTTGTCGCCACGCGCCAAATCTCAACTGCAGCCGTCCAAGACGGCTCCGGGGCAAATTCGAAACTTCTGCATCATCGCCCACATCGACCACGGTAAGTCCACTTTGGCGGACCGCATGCTGCAGCTAACGGGGGTAGTGGATGATCGGTCGATGCGGGCCCAGTACTTAGACCGTATGGACATTGAGCGCGAGCGCGGTATCACTATTAAGTCCCAAGCAGTTCGAATGCCTTGGGAAGTCAATGGTGAAGTTTTTGCCATAAACATGATCGACACCCCAGGGCACGTGGACTTCACCTATGAGGTTTCAAGATCTCTAGCTGCTTGTGAAGGAGCGGTGCTGCTAGTTGATGCAGCTCAAGGCATCGAAGCCCAAACTCTTGCAAACCTATATCTAGCCATGGAAAACGAGCTAACGATCATTCCTGTTCTAAACAAGATTGATCTGCCAGCAGCTCAGCCTGATAAATACGCCGAAGAGCTAGCGGGCCTTATCGGAGGAGACCCGGCAGATTGCCTTCGAGTGTCAGGAAAGACCGGTGTTGGAGTTTCTGAGCTTTTGGACAAGATCATTGCCACGGTTCCGGCTCCGGTTGGAGACGCCAACGCTCCCGCCAGAGCGATGATTTTTGACTCGGTTTATGACAGCTACCGCGGAGTTGTTACATACATCCGAATGATTGATGGATCTTTATCACCAAGGGAAAAGATTCAGATGATGTCCACTCGTGCCGTACACGAGTTACTAGAAATTGGAGTGAGCTCACCTGAACCAGAACCCACCCAGGGGTTAGGTGTCGGGGAAGTTGGCTATTTGATCACTGGCGTGAAAGATGTTCGACAATCCAAGGTTGGTGACACGGTAACCACAGTGTCAAAGCCAGCCAACGAAGCTCTCACCGGATACTCAGAACCGCTTCCGATGGTTTTCTCCGGTGTTTACCCAATCGATGGCTCTGACTATCCAGATCTTCGAGAAGCACTTGATCGACTAAAGCTTTCCGACGCTGCTTTGGTTTATGAACCCGAAACTTCCGTTGCTTTAGGTTTTGGTTTCCGCTGCGGCTTCTTGGGGCTGCTGCACCTAGAAATTGTTACCGAGCGGTTGCAGCGCGAGTTTGGCCTGGAGCTAATTGCAACTGCCCCGTCGGTTGTCTATGAAGTAACTCTTGATGATGGCAAGGAAGTTACTGTTACTAACCCAAGCGAATTTCCTACTGGCAAAATCAAAAAGGTTTTGGAGCCAATGGTTAAGGCCACAATCTTGGCGCCGAAGGATTACGTCGGAACCATCATGGAACTTTGCCAGACTCGTCGCGGCGTCATGATCGACATGCAATACCTTGGCGAGGATCGGGTGCAACTTCGTTACACCCTTCCACTTGCCGAGATTGTCTTCGACTTTTTTGATCAACTAAAGAGCAAAACTCAGGGTTACGGATCTTTGGACTACGAAGAAATCGGTTTAGCTGAGGGTGATTTGGTAAAAGTTGATCTGTTATTGCAGGGAGAGCAGGTTGATGCATTTAGCGCCATTGTTCACAAGGACAAGGCCTACGCCTACGGTGTGATGATTACCGGAAAGCTTCGTGAATTAATTCCTAGGCAGCAATTTGAAGTTCCGATCCAAGCCGCGATTGGAGCCCGAATCATTGCCCGTGAATCAATTCGTGCTGTTCGAAAAGACGTGCTTGCTAAGTGCTACGGAGGAGACATCTCTCGTAAGCGCAAGCTACTAGAGAAACAAAAAGAAGGTAAGAAGCGTATGAAGATGGTTGGGCGAGTGGAAGTGCCACAGGAAGCCTTCATTGCCGCACTCTCTTCAGATGGCGAAAAAAAGGGCGAAAAGAAGGCTAAGTAATTGGCTGCCCCTCTTCCTCTAGGCGACAAGCCTCCAGAAAACGGATTGTTTTCAGAATCCGAGATTGCTGGTTCAGAATCCAGATCTTTTCATGCCTACGTGCATATACCTTTTTGCACCGTTAAGTGTGGCTACTGTGATTTCAACACCTATACCTCAGGTGAACTTGGAACCCTAAAGCAGAGTGATTTTGCTGCGACACTAATTGGTGAAATCATCCTTTCCGGCAAGATTTTGCAGCAATCAAATCTTGCTCCAAGGAAACTAAGGACTGTCTTTTTTGGTGGCGGGACTCCATCGCTTTTGCCAGCAGCTGATCTAATTGCCATTCTGGACTCTCTGGAATCGAAGTTTGGTTTTCAGAATGATGCAGAGATCACCTTTGAGGCCAATCCTGATTCGGTAACAATTGAAAGCCTGTCGGCTTTGAGAACTGCAGGGTTCAACAGAATTTCGATTGGAATGCAGTCGGCAGTCCCGGAAGTTTTGAAAACCTTAGAGCGAACCCACGATCCAGAAAATGTTTCTATCGCTCTGGAAATTGCTAAGTCTCTTGGCTTTAGAACATCTCTGGATCTGATCTTTGGAGCTCCTGGCGAGACATTGCAGCAGTGGGAGCAAACCATTCGTCAAGTTATTGATTTAGACCCGGGACACCTATCGGCGTATTCGTTGATTGTTGAACCTGGAACAAAGCTTGCTAGGCAGATTAATTCGGGGGAGCTAGCACAGGTGGATGAAGACCTGCAGGCAGATAAGTACGAGCTTGCGGACAAGTTACTTTCTGAAGCCGGTTACAACTGGTACGAGATAAGCAACTGGTCAAAAACGCCAGAGCTAAAGTCCAACCACAACCTGGCTTACTGGAGCGGACAAGACTGGTGGGGCTATGGGCCAGGGGCTCACTCGCATCTTGGTTCGGTGCGTTGGTGGAACCATAAGCACCCGCTTAGCTACGCAAACCTACTTGAGAAAAACGTTTCGCCCGCCGCCGGCAGGGAGCAGCTCGATCGTGAAACTTCGGCCCTTGAACGCATTTTGCTGGAGTCTCGAACTTCAGAAGGAATGTCAATCGAGCAGATCAAGAAGCTACAGCCAGGTAGCGAAGTAGCAATATCGCAACTGATTGCCGATGGCTTGATTGAAGGTCCGAAAGCAATTGCGGGGAAGCTGCTTTTGACCCTCAAGGGACGCTTGCTTGCCGACGCAGTAGTTAGAGCGCTTTCCAACTGACACTTATTTACCTGTAGCGGGTAATATTGGCACTCATAAGCAATGAGTGCTAACTAGGTAGGTGATTGAGCTTGATTTCAGAAAGACCCCTCGAGGTTCTAAAAGCAATCGTGCAAGATTACATCCATAGCAATGAGCCAGTTGGTTCCAAGTCTTTAGTTGAACGTCACTCCTTCGGAGTTTCCGCTGCCACCATTCGAAACGACATGGCGATTCTGGAAGAGGAAGAGCTCATTGCTGCCCCACACACATCCAGCGGTCGTGTCCCAACAGATAAGGGGTATCGCCTATTTGTTGATCGCCTAAATGAAGTCAAGCCAATTAGCAACGCTGAGCGCGCCGCAATTGAAGGCTTCATGTCAAAAAGTTCGGATCTCGATGAGACTCTTAGCCAAACAGCAAGGTTACTTTCGCAGCTAACCAATGAAATTGCTCTGGTGCAGTATCCAAGCCTTGGCAAAGCCTCAGTGAGGCACATTGAGCTAATCGCAATTGATGAAAAGCGACTACTTTTGATGCTGATTACTGACTCTGGTCGGATTCAGCAGCACGTGATGGAAGTGGCCTCAGGCTACGAAGCATCAGCGGTTGAAAAGCTTCGCAACTTCCTAAACGAAAAAGTAGCCGGTAAGCCGCTATCTTCAGTGAACAAGACACTTCGTGCCTCCAAAGATGAAATAAGTGTCCCACTCCAAGCACTTGCTGGCACTGTGATCCCAGAGGTTGCATTACTAGTTGACGCCAATAGTCAAGAAAAGATTCTGCTCGCCGGAACTTCCAACCTGGCAAAGCGCCAGGGGGAGTTTCCAGGAAGCATCTCACCTGTACTTGAAGCCATTGAAGAACAGGTTGTTTTACTTAAGCTGATTTCTGAGATGCAGGCCGATCAACACGGCGTCTCACTAAGAATCGGCAGAGAAAATACTGTCGATGCACTTTCAAATACCTCGGTCTTAGTTTCTGGATACGAGAACCAAGGTAGCGAAGTAGCGAAGGTCGGGGTAATTGGTCCAACCAGAATGGATTACTCATCAAACATCGGTGCTGTTCGAGCGGTAGCCAGGTATCTCACGCAATCTCTTGGAGGACTCTAACTCTTGGCAGATCATTACGAGACTCTTGGTGTTTCCAGGAGCGCTTCTTCAGAGGAAATCAAGAAGGCATATCGAAAGTTAGCTCGTGAGCTACACCCAGACGTGAATGACTCAGACGCTGCTCAAGAGCGTTTTAAGTTGGTAACTCACGCCTACGAGGTGTTAGGTGATGACCAAGCAAGGCGTCGATACGATTCCGGTGGTGACTCTCAGAGCTTTGGCTTTGGTGATATTTTTGAGACTTTCTTTGGTGGCGGCCAGCGCGGACCTCGCTCTAGGGCCGAACGAGGTCAGGATGCACTGCTTCGAGTTGAGCTGAGCTTCGAAGAAGCAATCTTTGGAGTTGAGAAGTCAATTCCGGTTGACACGGCTGTTTTATGCGATACCTGTAATGGAAGTTGTGCCAAGCCTGGCACCAGCCCGAGAGTTTGTGATATTTGTCACGGAAGTGGTCAGGTACAAACTCAAGTTCGTTCTCTGCTAGGCGCCATGGTTACAACTAGCCCATGCGGTTCTTGTCGCGGCTACGGTCATGTGATCCCGGAACCTTGTTTAGATTGCCGCAGCCAAGGAAGAGTGCGGGCAAGAAGAGACATCGAACTGAAAATTCCAGCTGGAGTTGAAGACGGCATTCGGTTGCAGCTTTCTGGCTCCGGTGAAGTTGGATTTGGCGGTGGCCCAAGTGGTGATCTCTACGTTGATGTTTCTATCGCCCCGCATCAGCTATTTGGTAGATCCGGTGACGAGCTGACCTGCGAGCTAGAGCTACCTCTTCATGAGGCAGCTCTTGGAACGCTGGTAAAGATAAAGACTTTTGATGGGGAACTCGAATTGCAAATTCCAGCCGGGTCGCAAACCGGTGACACCGTGAGTGTAAAAGGAAAAGGCTTTGGCAGGCTTCGCCAATCTGGCAGAGGCGATTTGGTTGTAACCATTTCGGTAAAGATTCCAACCAAGTTGGACTCAAAGCAAAAGGAACTATTTAGAACACTTGCTGGTTTGCGTAAAGGCGACACCGCTGGTCTAGTTCCGAGAAAGTCAGGCGCGTTCCAGGGAAGACGCCGTGGTTGAGCCACTGTTTATTTCAGCGATTCCATCTGACACCAAAACCGGTTCCAAAATCAGAATTGCTGGCACCGAAGCAAAGCACGCCATGTCGGTTCGCAGACTACAAATTGGTGAAGCAATATCCGTATCTGATGGTCAGGGTCAAAAGGTTCGCGGCAAGGTAAGTCAACTCTCTAAGGATTTTCTAGAGCTTGATGTTGAAACAGTGGAGACAATCGAAAGGCCAAAGCCGCAGCTGGTTTTGGTTCAGGCCCTAGCCAAGGGAGATCGCGATGAAATGGCGGTGCAAGCCTGCACCGAGCTTGGCATTCAAACCGTGATTCCCTGGCAGAGCGAAAGATCAGTTTCGATTTGGAAACCTGAAAAACAAGACAAGCACCGACTTCGTTGGCAAACCATCGCCACCGAAGCTGCCAAACAATCGCTCCGTACTTTTATCCCTGAGGTTGAGAAGGTTCTGGGAACCAGTGAGCTAGTGGATCGCCTGAAGAGTTTCGACCTGACGCTTGTTTTGGACCCAACATCAACCACCTCGCTGACGAGTGTGCCAATCGTGGGGCAGCAGTCGATAGCCATCGTTGTCGGCCCAGAAGGCGGCATTAGCCCGCAAGAACTTGAGCAGTTTCGCTCCGCTGGATTGAGCCTGGTTGGTCTTGGAAGCGGCATTTTGAGAACTTCAACGGCTGGTGTGGCGGTAGTGTCCTACCTTCAGGCAACCCTTGGAAATTGGAGCTAGGGCTAGCTAAAACTAGACTGAAATGCATGACGGAAGCTAACTGCATCTTTTGCAAAATTGTCTCAGGCGATATTGCCTCGGACAAAATTGCAGAAACTGCGAACACCTTGGCATTTAGAGACATTGCTCCGCTATCAAAGGTCCATCTGTTAGTCATCCCCAAAAAGCATTACAAGAGCGTTGTTGAGCTCTCGGAAGCATCTCCTACGGTACTGGGTGAACTAATGTCACAAGCAACCTCACTGGCTCAAGAACACACCAATGGCTCTTTCAAGCTACAGTTCAATACCGGCAGTGAAGCAGGACAGACCATTTTTCACGCCCACGCTCACGTTTTGTCAGATCACTCAAAGGACGGCTCTTGACATCATCCGAATCTAAAGATTCAAAAACTGTCGTAATAGAAATTTCCGGTGTTGATCCCATTTTCGTATTCGGGCCTGAGGACAAACTACTTAGAACTATCGAGGAAAGTTTCCCCGATGTTCGCTTCACAGCGCGTGGCAATGAAATTGAGATTTCTGGACCTAGTTCATCTGTTGCACTAGCTGAGCAGCGCTTGAGGCAGATTATCTCTGCTGTTTCTTCAGGTAGGGAAGTTACCCCAGCCGATCTGAGAAGAACTGAGCCTGATCTTCTCTCACAAAGCATTCTTAGTTCAAGAGGTAAGTCGATCAGACCAAAAACCGCTGGTCAAAAAGAGTATGTCGAGTCAATTGATAAAAACACCATTGTTTTTGGGATTGGTCCCGCTGGAACCGGAAAGACCTACCTGGCTATGGCAAAGGCAGTGCAGGCTCTGCAGCGCAAGGAAGTTTCCAGAATTATCTTGACCAGGCCAGCAGTTGAAGCTGGAGAGCGCCTTGGCTTTCTTCCTGGAACTCTGAGCGAGAAAATCGACCCTTACCTAAGACCATTATTTGACGCCCTCCACGAGATGCTAGATCCCGATGCAGTGCCAAGGATGATTGCCACCGGAACCATTGAAGTCGCACCGCTTGCCTACATGCGAGGCAGGACACTGAATGACTCTTTTATCATTTTGGACGAGGCTCAAAACACCACCGCGGAGCAGATGAAGATGTTTCTAACTCGCCTGGGTTTCAATTCCAAGATGGTTGTCACAGGAGACATCACTCAGGTTGACCTGCAAGGCGGAGTATCGGGTCTAAGAGTTGCCTCGAGAGTTCTTGCCAACGTTGAAGATGTTTACTTCTCTCAGATGAGCTCCGCGGATGTCATTAGACACCCGCTGGTTGGAAAGATCGTAGATGCCTATGATCGAGCCGATGCTGCCAATCCTAAAAAGGCTAACTAGTTGAGTATTGAAATAAGTAACGAAACCGAATTTGCTGTTGACGAAGTTCGGGTTCTTAGACTTGCCGAGTTTGCTTTGGATCGAATGAAAATTGATCCAGCAGCTGAATTGGCAATCATCTTTGTAGACGAACCTGCGATGGAGCAACTGCATTTGCAGTGGATGGATGAGCCAGGTCCCACCGACGTGCTTAGCTTTCCGATGGATGAGCTTCGCCCAGGAACTGAGTCAGAGCCAACACCTGCTGGCTTACTCGGAGACATTGTTATTTGTCCAACCGTTGCTCAAAAGCAAGCGGTAACAGCTGGCCATGAAACCATCAACGAGATTCTTCTTTTGACCACCCACGGAGTGCTGCACCTGTTGGGCTTTGATCACGCGGAACCAGAAGAAGAACTTGAGATGTTTGGCATTCAGAAGTCAATATTGAAGGCCTACTACGAAAGCGAGAGCAGTCAACTTGTCGGAGAGTAACAGGTTCGCCTTTATCGGCAAAGTATTTGCAAAAAAGCAGGTGGATTCCACCGAGGCTGAAGAGTATGAGCAAGACCTAATTGAATCAGTCGAGGACTTCTCAGAAACTATTACCCGCGAGGTAATGATTCCAAGAATTGACATCGCAACAATTACTGCCGAATCCAATCTGGATACTGCGATGACCATGTTTTTATACAGCGGCTACTCTCGTCTACCGGTTACTGGCAAGAACACAGACGACATCGTGGGAATCTTGTACCTAAAAGATGTAGCGAAGATTCTTCACGAAACCCCAAAGCTCATGTTTGAAAAAACCGCTGAGGACCTTGCCAGGTCAGCAATATTTGTACCGGAGTCCAAGCCACTCAAGGACCTTTTGCAGGACATGCAAAAAAGCTCCACCCACATAGCCATAGTGATCGATGAGTACGGCGGGGTAGCGGGACTTGTGACCATGGAAGACGTTATTGAAGAGCTAGTTGGTGACATCGCGGATGAGTACGACAAAGAGGTCCCTGATGTAGAAAAGCTCGCAGTTGACCTTTATCGCGTAAATGCTCGCTTTTCTCTATTTGAGCTAGGCGAACTACTTGAAATCGAGCTAGAAGACGATGACGTTGATTCAGTTGGTGGTTGGCTAACCAAGAGCCTGGGAGCTCTTCCAAAACTTGGTGATCAGATTGTGATCAACAACCTAGAACTTACTGCCGATAGAGTTGAGGGCCGGGCCAAGAGGCTTGTAACCGTCTTAGTTCGAGTACTTGCTGAAAAGGAACCTGAGGAACTGTCAACTGATGAGTAGTGAATTTCGCGCTGGGTTTGTGACCTTCGTTGGTCGCCCCAATGTCGGGAAATCAACGCTCACAAACGCCCTGGTCGGCGAAAAGATAGCTATCACGAGTGACAAACCGCAAACCACAAGAAAAGCGATTCGGGGGATTGCCCATCTCGATTCCGGTCAACTAATCATTGTTGACACCCCTGGTCTTCATCGCCCAAGGACCTTACTTGGTGAAAGGCTTAACGACCTAGTCGCCTCAACTCTTGGCGAGGTGGACGTAATAGGAATGTGTTTCCCCGCGGGTGACAAAATCGGCCCAGGGGATAAGTTCATCAACGAACAGTTAAGTAGCTTTCCAAAAGCCAAGTGCGTTGCGATTGTTACCAAGAGCGAAACAGTTTCCAGAGAAGAACTAGCGAATCAACTGCTCGAGGTTTCTAAACTTCGCGACTGGAGCGAGATCATCCCAGTATCTGCCATCGCTGGTTCCCAGCTTGATGAGTTAGCTCAACTACTTGTTGGCATGATGCCACTATCTGAAGAGCTTTACCCTAAAGAGACAATCACTGACGAATCGATTGAGTCCCGAATCTGTGAACTGATTCGTGAAGCATCCCTGGAGGGGGTTCGTCACGAGCTTCCGCACTCACTAGCGGTAACCATGGACGAGATGAAAAAACGAGAGAGCTCTGAGCTAACCGATATTCACGCCAACATATTTGTGGAGCGTGACAGTCAAAAAGGCATTGTTTTAGGCAAGGGCGGTTCCCGCCTAAAGGACGTGGGGACCAGAGCCCGCAAGGAGATAGAAGCTCTTATCGGAGGACCAGTGTTTCTGAGCCTCAGGGTGAAGATTGCTCACGAGTGGCAGCGAGATCCAAAGCAGCTAGGAAAACTGGGCTTTTAAGTGTTAGCCTTTTTTGGTGTTCTCTGAGCTACTACTTAGTGGCCGCGGCGAGGCCTAACCACCGGCCTTCCTCGTCGCGGGGCTTTGTTATAGCCGACTCAGACCATCTTTAGGAGAACACAATTGCAAAACAACCAGAAACCTTCTTCGATGCCGGTGCATCGATATAAGCCTTTTCACGAGCAAATCAAATTTGAGCTGCCAGATCGCACCTGGCCAACCAAGCGCATAGAAAAAACGCCACGCTGGTGTGCGGTTGATCTTCGAGACGGTAATCAGGCCCTAATTGATCCAATGTCGCCAGAGCGCAAACTAAAGATGTTCCAACTGCTGGTTCGCATGGGTTACAAAGAGATTGAAGTTGGCTTTCCTTCGGCTAGCCAGACCGACTTCGACTTTGTTCGAGTGCTAATCAACGACTCTCACATCCCAGATGATGTCACGATTCAGGTTTTGACTCAGGCCAGGGATCACCTAATCGAACGAACTTATGAGTCGCTTGTTGGAGCCAAAAACGTAATCGTTCACTTCTATAACTCGACTTCTGTGCTGCAGCGAAAAGTTGTTTTCAACCAGGATAAGGACGGCATCAAGAAAATTGCCTTGGACGCGGCTAAGAAGTGCAAGTCACTAGAGCACATGCTTCCAGGAACCAATGTCTATTACGAGTACTCACCAGAAAGCTATACCGGTACCGAATTGGAGTACGCGCTCGAGGTTTGCAACGCGGTAATTGAAGAAATTGCCCCAACACCAGATCGGAAGATGGTAATCAATCTTCCCGCGACCGTGGAGATGACCACCCCAAATGTTTACGCGGATTCAATCGAATGGATGAGCAGAAGACTTGCCAAGCGCGAGAGCGTAATTTTGTCGCTGCACCCGCACAACGACCGCGGAACAGCTATTGCCGCTGCCGAACTTGGCTATATGGCTGGGGCCGACCGCATTGAGGGCTGCCTATTTGGAAACGGTGAGCGAACCGGAAACGTTGACCTGGTGACTCTTGGATTGAACTTGTTCTCGCAGGGAATTGATCCTCAGATTGATTTTGGCGACATCGACGAGATCAAGCGCACCGTTGAGTACTGTAACCAGCTTCCGGTTGCAGAGCGCTCACCATACGGAGGCGACCTGGTCTACACAGCATTTTCTGGCTCTCATCAAGACGCCATCAAAAAAGGCTTTGAGGCCATGCAGAAATCCGCTACCGAAGCAGGAAAAGATATATCTGAGCTTGAGTGGGCAGTGCCATATCTTCCAATTGATCCGATGGATGTTGGAAGAAGCTACGAGGCGGTTATTCGCGTTAACTCTCAGTCCGGTAAGGGCGGCGTTGCCTACCTATTGAAATCTGACCACTCACTTGATCTTCCAAGAAAGCTCCAGATTGAATTCTCTAGAGTGGTGCAGGGTCTCACCGATAGCGAAGGTGGCGAAGTAAGCTCCGAGAAGCTTTGGGAGATTTTCCAAGACGAGTACCTTCCTGCGCCAATTGAAAAGTCCGAGCTTAAGTGGGGCCGCTTTGAACTAAAGCGCATGAAAACCGAAAGCGAAATGGATGGCGAGCTAAAACTTCAGATTGTGTTGCGTGATGGTGACAAAGAAGTTGAGGCTTCTGGAACCGGAAATGGACCAATTTCGGCTTTCTTGTCAATCCTTGGTGCGCAGGGTGTGGAGACCAGATTGCTTGACTACATTGAGCACACCATGAGCGCCGGTGGAGACGCCCAGGCCGCTTCGTATATTGAGCTTGATGTGGCAGGAAAGACCCTTTGGGGAGTGGGAATCGATTCTGACATCGCAACTTCTTCGCTCAAGGCAGTTATTTCGGGAGTAAATCGCGCCATACGTGCTTGAGAGCAGAGGTTCGTCCTTGGCTCGTTAGATACTGGTCTAGTGCCCGTTTATCGCGATGAAGCCGTTGTGCTTCGAACTCACAAGCTAGGCGAAGCTGACCGCATCGTAACTTTGCTATCGCGCTACCGCGGCCAAATCAGAGCCGTTGCCAAAGGAGTTCGGCGCACTGCCTCCAAGTTCGGTTCGAGGCTAGAGCCATTTATGGTTGTCGATGCACAGTTCTACGAAGGTAAGAATCTAGATATCGTAAACCAGGTTGAAACAATCGGCTCCTACGGCGGATCAATCATCGACGACTACGGTGCCTTTACTGCAGCCAACGCAATGGTTGAAGCAGCCGAGCGACTAACCATGGAAGAGTCTTCACCGCAGCAATACCTACTTCTTGTTGGCGCACTTCGCTCTCTTGCAACCAAAGAGCATGACTCATCGCTGATTTTGGATTCTTACCTGTTGCGCGCATTAGCTATAGCAGGTTGGGCTCCAAGCTTTGATGACTGCGCACGCTGTGATGCCAAGGGCCCACACACCGCTTTTGTGATGCAGGTCGGTTCGGTGGTTTGTGCAGAATGCAAGCCAATTGGTGCGATTTCATTATCAGTTGAGACAACAGCTCTACTAGGCGCCTTGCTATCTGGCGACTGGGAACTAGTGGAAAATTCCGCACCGGGCGCTAGAGCAAACGCATCAGGTATCGTAGCTGCGTATAGTCAGTGGCATATTGAGCGCGGTCTTAAATCAATGCCCCACGTCGAAAGAGCATGATGGAGTTTCAGCCAGTAGCAAAAAAGGGAATCAAGGTGCCTAAGTTTTCTCAGGTTCCAAAGCACATCGCAATCGTGATGGATGGAAATGGCCGCTGGGCAAATAAGCGAGGACTTCCAAGAGTCGAAGGTCACAAAGCCGGCGAGGCAGCACTTCTTGACGTGGTAGCTGGAGCAATCGAAGCTGGAGTTTCGGAGCTATCTGTATTCGCTTTCTCTACTGAGAATTGGAAGCGCTCACCTGAAGAAGTGCGCTTTCTTATGGGTTTCAATAAAGAGGTGCTTAGAGATCGCAGAGACCAACTAAATAACTGGGGCGTAAAGGTTCGTTGGGTTGGCAGAAGACCAAAGCTTTGGGCAAGCGTTATTGACGAGCTAGAAGAAGCGGAGAAAATGACAAAGAAGAACAAGGTTCTTACTTTGACGATGTGCGTGAACTACGGTTCACGCATTGAGATTGTTGACACGGTAAATGAGATCACTCAGCTGGTTGCTAAAAAGAAACTTAAGGCTGGATCTATCACCGAGAGAAGTTTTGGCAAACTGCTATCGACCAACCCGCTCAAAGATGTTGACCTATTTGTTAGATCCTCGGGCGAAAAGCGCATGTCAAACTTCCTGCTCTGGCAAAGTGCCTACGCTGAGCTGGTATTTAGTGAAGTGCTTTGGCCAGATTTCGACCGCCAGGAGCTCTGGCGGGCAATCGAGCAGTACTCGACAAGGCAGCGCCGCTTCGGGGCTGCAGTGGATAGCCCTAAGGGCTAACTAGCCAACTAAACTGGGGTTCAGCCTTAGTTCAGGCTTTATCTATCTATTTGGAGTACAAATTGGCCACCACCAATCGTCTAGATTCGGCAATTGCCCTCGCTAAGCGCAGAGGCTTTGTTTTCCCAGCCGGAGAAATCTATGGTGGTACCCGTTCAGCTTGGGATTATGGACCACTTGGAGTTGAACTCAAAGAAAACATCAAGCGTCAGTGGTGGCGCTCTGTTGTAAACAGCCGTGAGGACGTAGTTGGCCTAGATTCCTCAGTAATCCTGCCAAGAAAAGTATGGGAAGCATCCGGACACGTAAAAGAGTTTGTTGATCCACTAATTGAGTGCACCAGCTGCAACAAAAGATTCCGCCAGGATCACCTTGAGGAAGCTTTTGAAGAGAAAAAGGGCCGCGCTCCAGAGTCCATGAAGGACATCGCTTGCCCAAATTGTGGCACGAGGGATGCCTGGACTGAACCCAAGCAGTTCAATGGACTACTAAAGACCCACCTGGGACCTGTGGAAGACGAATCTGGAATGCACTACCTAAGGCCAGAAACCGCTCAAGGAATCTTCGTAAACTTTGCCAACGTCCTAGGAGCGGCTCGCATGAAGCCGCCATTTGGAATTGGTCAGATCGGAAAGAGCTTCCGTAACGAGATCACCCCTGGCAACTTTATATTTAGAACTCGCGAATTTGAGCAAATGGAAATGGAGTTCTTTGTTCAACCAGGAACAGATGAGACTTGGCACGAGTACTGGATTCAAGAGCGTTTCAACTGGTACGTAAATCTTGGAATCAATCCTGAAAACCTCAGGTTGTTTGAGCACCCGAAGGAAAAGCTTTCGCACTATTCCAAGCGCACAGTAGACATCGAATACCGCTTTGGTTTTCCTGGAAGCGAATTTGGTGAACTCGAGGGAGTTGCTAACCGCACTGACTTTGACCTAGCAACTCACGCAAGGGAGTCGGGTGTTGACCTTAGCTACTTCGATCAGAGCATCAATGAGCGCTGGACGCCTTATGTTATTGAGCCAGCGGCTGGTCTAACGAGGTCCCTAATGGCTTTCTTGGTCGACGCCTACGCCGAAGACGAAGCGCCAAATACTAAAGGTGGCGTGGATGTGAGAACCGTGCTTCGTTTGGACTACAGATTGGCTCCGGTAAAGGCAGCTGTGCTTCCACTGTCTCGCAATGAAGATCTTTCACCAGTTGCCAGAAAACTTGCCAACGATCTGCGTGAAAGCTGGAACATTGACTTTGACGATTCTGGCGCAATCGGGCGCCGCTACCGCAGACAAGATGAAATTGGAACACCTTTTTGCATCACCGTTGACTTTGACTCCTTGCAGGATCAGGCAGTTACCGTCCGCGAGCGTGACAGCATGGAACAGCAGCGAGTTTCCCTTGACAAGCTAAAGGGTTACCTGGTTGAGAAGTTGGTCTAATCATTTATGCAGTCACAAACTAAACCGGCTCTAAGCTATGGCAACATAGCGATCGATGTTCCGGTGGTACTTGCTCCAATGGCTGGCATCACAAACACCGCCTATCGAAGACTCTGCCAAGGCTTTGGCGGAGGCCTATACGTTTCGGAAATGGTTACCTCGAGAGCTCTTGTGGAGCGAACCGAAGAGTCCATGAGGCTAATTGGTCACCACGAGAGTGAAAAGGTTCGCTCTGTTCAGCTATATGGAGTTGATCCAAAAACCATTGCAGATGCGGTCACCATGTTGGTCTCCGAAGATCGTGCCGACCACATCGATCTAAACTTTGGCTGCCCGGTTCCAAAAGTCACGCGGAAAGGTGGCGGAGCAGCTCTTCCTTGGAAGCAAGACCTTTTCCAAGCGATCGTTCAAAGCGCCGTTAAGGCTGCCGGGGACATTCCAGTGACAGTAAAGATGCGAAAAGGTATCGACGCTGATCACCTGACTTTCTTGGAATCCGGAAAAGCTGCAAGGGATGCCGGAGTAGTGGCAGTTGCCCTGCACGGTCGAACCGCCGCTGATTTCTACTCTGGCAAAGCTGACTGGGACGCGATTGCCGAACTTAGAGCCGCGTTACCCGATGTTCAAGTTCTTGGAAACGGAGATATCTGGTCTGCGCAGGACGCCGTAAACATGATGAAGCAAACCGGTGTTGATGGCGTGGTTGTTGGAAGAGGTTGCCTTGGAAGGCCCTGGCTTTTTGCAGATTTAGAAAACGCCTTCCGCTCCTATCTTGAAAACCCAAATGCCAACATCAATTACTCGCAGGTCCAACCAAACTTGGGCGAGGTTGCTGACGCCTTCAGGCAGCATGCTGAACTTCTTGTTGAATTCTTTGGTGATGAATTGCGTGCCTGCAGGGATATCAGAAAACACGTTGCTTGGTACTTCAAGGGCTACCCGGTCGGCGGTTCCTTACGTGCGGCTCTTGCAAGTGTTGAAACCCTGACCCACATGGATGAACTTCTTGGCACGTTAGATCGCAGCATGCCGTACCCAGGAGACGAAGCCGAGGGCCCAAGAGGAAGAGCCGGGGGAATGAAGAGCTGCGCGCTACCTGAGCACTGGTTGGATTCCAGGGAGCTTGGCGATTCCGCGAGAGCGTCGCTTTTGGAAGCTGAACTTAGTGTTTCGGGTGGCTAAATGATTAGCCGAGGTTATCGAGACTCAGATCAAGAAAGATTTGTTCCAGAAGATCGCTCGGGCTCAATCAAGCGGGGCGAATTCGCAAGGGACCGAGCTAGAGTTCTGCACTCCTCTGCACTTCGAAGACTCGGCGCAAAGACGCAGGTGCTGTCGCCTTCAAATGGTGATTTCGCCAGAACCAGACTCACCCACTCACTTGAGGTTGCTCAAGTCGGTCGCGAGATGGCACAAGAACTCGGTATTGATCCAGATGTAGTTGATACCGCTTGCTTAGCTCACGATTTGGGGCACCCTCCCTTTGGGCACAATGGCGAAGCAGCACTAAACGAATGGTCCAAAGAATTTGGCGGATTCGAAGGCAATGCCCAAACTCTGAGACTGCTATCTCGAATAGAACCAAAAGTATTCGATACCAACGAAAAAAGCCGCGGTCTAAACCTCACTCGCGCAGTGTTGGATGCATCTTGTAAGTACCCGTGGGCAAGAGAATCAGGTCAGGCAGAAACCGGTGGAGACTACTCGGTGAAATTCGGTTACTACCGGGACGACAAAGAAGTCTTTGAATTCTTAAGGTCTGGAGCGACCCCAATGCGCAAGTGTATCGAAGCCGAGGTTATGGATTTTGCGGATGATGTTGCCTATTCAGTTCACGACTTTGAGGATGCCATTGTTTCAGGATATGTAAATCTAGCCGAGATTAACTCGGCATCTTCTGACTCGGGACTGCTGCAAAAGATCTCAGAGTGGGACGGCTCGGAGCTTACTATTTCAGATTTCGAACAAGCGCTTGCTAGGTTGCGGTCAAATATTTACTGGCTTTCAAGTCACAGTGGCGAAATGAAAGATCAGGCAACTCTGAAGAACCTAACCAGTGCTCTGATTGGCTCATTCGTTAGAAGAACTACCGACCAAACGGAATTAGCAAATGCTTCCGAGCACTTAGTTAGATACCAGGGAGCCCTAGTGGTTCCATCAGAAGTAAGGGCTGAGATAGCAGTTCTCAAAGGAATAGTGTCTGCCTATCTAATGTCCGATGAGAAAAGGCAGCCTTACTACCAATGGCAAAGGGCGATTCTTTCTGAGCTTGCAGATGCTCTGCTAGCTGCCAACGGCAAGCACCTAGATACTTACTGCGCCAGCGCTTGGCAGGAAGCAACCACCGACGAGCAAAAGCACCGTGTGATCGTTGACCAGGTTGCATCACTAACTGACGTATCAGCTCTTAGCCTGCACCACGAACTAGTGACTAAATAGGATTATCAAGTGGCCGGAAAAATAAGCGCGAGAGACATCGAGGAAGTAAAGGCTCGGATTAACATCGCCGATGTTATCGGTGTCTACGTTGCTCTAAAGCCAGCCAGCGCGGGAAGCCTGAAGGGGCTTTGTCCGTTCCATCAGGAAAAATCCCCCTCTTTTAACGTCAGGCCCCTGCAAGGTTTCTATCACTGCTTTGGTTGCGGGGCAGGTGGCGATGTGTACAAGTTCTTGCAGGAAATGGAATCACTGAGCTTCTATGAAGCGGTCGAAAACCTAGCCCAAAAAGCTAGCTACACCCTCACCTACGAAGCCGGATCCAACGCCCCAGACCAGGGACAAAAAGCCAGAATCTATGAAGCAAATCTTGCTGCTTCCAAATACTTTGCTGAACAACTAGGAACTGATGCGGCAACAACCGGCCGAGACTTCTTGAAATCCCGCGGCTTTGATAAATCAGCTGCCGAAACTTTTGGAGTGGGTTTTGCTCCTAAAGGCTGGAACAACCTCGTGGATCACCTCAAGACCTTGGGTTTCACCGAGGATGAGCTTGTGCTTGCCTCGCTGGCCTCCAGGGGAGAGCGCGGTCTTTACGACAAGTTCCGCGGAAGACTAATTTGGCCAATTAGAGACACCTCTAACCAGGTGATTGGTTTTGGAGCAAGAAAACTATTTGATGATGACCAGGGGCCAAAGTATCTAAACACTTCAGAAACTCCGGTGTATCACAAGTCAGCGGTGCTGTATGGAATTGATCTAGCCAAGAAGGAAATCTCCAAGACGCAAAAGGTAGTTGTAGTTGAGGGATACACCGACGTAATGGCTTGTCACCTAGCTGGAGTCACCACCGCGGTTGCAACCTGTGGAACAGCATTCGGAGATGAGCACATTCGAATCCTTAATCGCATGCTTTCAGCAAATGTGGATAATCCAGCAGAAGTGATTTTCACTTTTGATCCAGACGAAGCTGGTCAAAAAGCGGCTATGCGCGCCTTCGCCGATGCCGATAAGTTCCACGCCAACAGCTTCATAGCGGTTGGACCAGATGGGCTAGATCCTTCGGATCTAAGGGTGCAAAAAGGCGATGAAGCCGTGCAGCTGATGATTGAAAGCAAAAAACCCATCTACGAGTTTGCTATCAAGCAGAAGCTAAAAAACTTTGACCTATCTAGCGTGGAGGGTCGAGTTGGTGCCGCCAGGGCAGCCGCTGGTGTCATTGCAACTATTCGGGACTCTGCAATGCGCTCCGTATACCTTCGCGAAGTGGCGAACTGGGTAAATCTTGATGTTTCGGAAGCTAGCGCCTTGGTAGAGCGTTCCATCAAGGACAAGGTTGTAGCGGCTGTTGCGCCAATGCGACAGGACGTTGCTGCTGAACCTGCTGTGCAGTCTTTTGAGGAGCCAGATCTTCGAGACCCAACTATTCGATTCGAGCGACAGTTACTTGAGGTGCTAATTCAGCACCCGGCAGAGATTGAAGAAGCTAAATACCTTGAACTAGTGTCGGGAGATTTCCTAGCCAAGGTACACTCCTTACTTGCCTCAGCACTTTTGGCCAATACTGCACACCGCAAAGACCCAAACTGGTTGGTAAAACTCTCAGATTCGCTTGACCCAGCCCTCCACCAGATCCTACGGGCGATGGCTGCAACATCGCTACCTGCAAGGAACGAAGAAGAGCTCAAGCGGTATATCGATGGCGTTGCGGTTAGTGGCTTTATAAATTTGCTAACCAGGCAGAAGCTTTCCTTGCAGGCTGTTCTTCGCCAAACCGAACCATCGGATTCAGCCAAGATCTCTGAAATCCAAAAAGAGCTAATGGATATCGAACAACGCAGGCGGGTACTTCAAGGTGGCTAACAATTTTGTTGCAATCGAGCCAAGAAGCTTTCCTGAATACGAAAAAGCTTTAGAACTAGGCGGTGCCAAGCTCTCGCCTATAGGGTCAGATGTTCGTGGGCTGATCTGGACGGATTACTCTTCCCCGGCAGCACTGGGTGAATTAATTGATCGCAACCCGCAGTTGGAATGGGTGCAGTTACCATTTGCCGGTGTTGACGCATTCGCTAAGCAATTAGATAAGAACGTTTTGTTCACTAGCGCCAAGGGCGCCTATAGGGAACCGGTAGCTGAGCATGCTCTAATGCTCGCTTTGGCCCTTGGTCGGAGGCTTCCGGTTCGCATCAAGGCTTCCAGTTGGGGCAAACGTGAAGCATTTAGCTTCTATGATTCAAAAGTTTTGCTCATTGGCGCTGGTGGAATATCAGATGAGCTCACAAAACTGCTTGCGCCATTTAGGGCAGAGATTACTGTTGTGAGAAACAACGCTGAACTACCTTTCGCTGGAGCCAAAAAAGTATCGGGGCTGGAAAAACTAGATAGCTTGCTTCCAGAAGCTGACCTTGTGATTGTGACCTGCGCTTTGACAGAGAAAACTCGGGGGCTAATCAACTTCCAGCGGCTGTCGCTTTTCAAGCCGACTGCCTATCTTGTTAATGTAGCCAGAGGACCAATTGTGGTTAGCGATGATCTAATTCGAGCGTTGGATGATGGTCTTCTAGCCGGGGCCGGGTTAGATGTAACCGACCCTGAACCGCTTCCAGATGAGCACGGCTTTTTTGGCCGTGACGACCTGATTCTGACGCCTCATACCGCTGACACTAAGGAAATAGTCACCAGGCTATTTGCCACCCGCATCGAGCAGAACGTGAAGGCTTTTTTGGGCAACCGTGCCTGGGTGGGCGAGGTTAGCCCTTCTCTGGGCTACTGACATAGCAGGGCCGCCATTTTTGGTAGTGTTGGAGGCTGCGCAAGCATTCCTCGGTAGCTCAATTGGCAGAGCAATCGGCTGTTAACCGATAGGTTCTTGGTTCGAGTCCAAGCCGGGGAGCCAGAGAATCCAACCCACATCAAGGCAACCCTCAGGAGATATGTGTGATTCGCTGGATACTAGACACCAAATGGGTTCCAGAGATTGCTCTTTGTATCACCCTCTTGGCTGTTTTCGGCGGAATCAACGCCATTACTAGCGGTATTGGCTACTTTCTACTGGCTCTCCCATTCGCACTAGCTTCGCTGTTCGTCAGACAACATAGCTACCTGACTGGCGTAATGCTCTTGGTCGGAGTCGCCCTACACATTGGCTTCTCCGCGGTGCCATCCTTTGGGAACTTAGTTCTTGCAGTCGTTGCTTTTGTTGTCGGCGTGTTCACGTCTAATCCTTGGCGTGTAATCAACATTCTGGGCGTCAGCGCTGCTTCATTTTTGATCGTCGCAAGCGCTTCCTATAACCCAAATCTTTCACTACCGAACTTGGGGATTATCGAATTCACTGACACCGGAAGACTGGTTTTCTTCATTGTTGGATCGATCCTGGTGGGCAGCCTAATCGGCCTTGCCGCAGTTGGCGGTCGTCTCGTGCGTGAGCAATATCTTCAGAGGCAATTCCAAGGCAACCGCAAATACTCAAACTCCCAGCAGGATGAGATCTCGCTGGAACTTGCGGAGCAAGCCAAGCGCTTCGAGATGGCGGGGGACATGAACGAAAGTGCTGTGCAGCACATTTCTTCGGTGATAACTAACGCAGAGGCTGGCTTATACACGGCCAAGCTAGATCCTGATGCGGGTTTGCGCGCTTTAGACAAAGTGCTGCTGAGCGCAAAGGCGGCTCACAGCGAGCTTAGAAGGCTTTACGAGACCATCAATCGTGGGACTATCATCTCCACCGCGCCTCCAACCCTAGAAAGCATTTCGGCTCTTGAGCTAACTATGCGCGAGGCCGGTTACAACATGTCTATTACCTACTCGGGCTCGCGGGTTGCATTAGATAGCTCAATGGAGCTAGCAATTTACCGGATAGTTTTTGAGGCAATCAAGAATGTTCGCCAGCACAACCCCAAGGGCACCATGGTAACCGTGGAGATCACCTGGTTTGAAACCAGCCTTCAGGTAATCATTCGAGACAACGGTGTCGAGGTGGTTAGAAAAAGCGCTGTTGGCCCTAATGGCTTGCCGGCTCCATATGATGCCAACGATGACATAGATAACCTCCTAGAAAAAGTAATCGGACCCGGAATCACGGCTATGCGTGAGCGTGTAGAGAGCTTCGGTGGATCCCTTGAGGCTCAGCCTGTAGTCGGGGTTGGATTCACCGTTTCGGCTCTTTTCCCGATTATTCGACCCAAGCAAGACTGATCAGAACCTGAATGAGCCAATCCCTTCGAATTGCCCTGATTGATTGGAACACGAGTGTTCGATCCGCTAGGAGGGCAATTCTTGATGCCACAGAAAACCTCAGCGTGGTCTTTGAATCCGATGGCAGAAAAGATCAGCTAAACCAGCTACCTGATTTGTTGGTGGATGTCGTAGTGATTGATCAACAACTAGATAGCAAAACTGGAGTCGACGCCTTCTTGACTCTTAGGCAGAGCTATGAAGAACTGTCAGAGGTTCCCAAGGCAGTTCTCACCACGGTCTATGACATTGCAACCCTCCGTGTCCTAGCTCTCGGAGCTGGAATGCACGATGTGGTGAGTATCGATAGCGGACCCGAGGGGTTAATTACTGCCATTAGGTCAGCCGCTTCAGCTGAACCCGTTATTGACCTGGCGGAACTTGCAAAGTTGCTTACCGAAACTCCTCCAGTATCCAAGAACAATTTCGAATTGAGTCAAGCTGTAATTGCACTACCGGTTAGAAAAAAGGGCTTGATCGAAAAACTTGTTGAGGAGTGGCCAAAGATAAAGGACGGCTCCAAGCCGAGGCTAACTCTTGAGCAATACCAACCACTTGCTCTTTCGCTAGGCTTTCTTAGCGCAAGCGAGCTTATTATCAAGCTCATGCAGAATGGGGTGTTAAATGCCAAGTGAAGCGCAAAGCGTTAGGGCAATCTCATTTGGCGTGGGTTTTGCAACCGGTCTTTACGGAATTTCGTTTGGAGCGCTATCGGTTGCGGCCGGCTTAGATTTTTGGCAGACCATGGCGCTAAGCCTTTTGATGTTTAGCGGGGGTAGCCAGTTTGCTTTTGTTGGTGTAATCGCAACCGGAGCAGGAGTAGTTCCTGCGGTCTTGTCAGCCTGGCTACTGGGTGTTCGTAACGGCTTCTATGCAATTCGATTGGCTCCGGTTATGTCTTTGTCTGGAATCTTGAAGCCTGTGGGAGCTCAACTAACAATTGATGAATCAAATGCCGTTTCGCTTTCCCAAGAGCCTGATCTTCCAAAACAGCGCCAGGGTTTTTGGCTAACCGGAATATTCGTTTTCCTATTCTGGAACCTCGCCACAGCAGCCGGAGCATTGCTTGGTTCTGCCATTGGTAACCCCGCTGACTGGGGTTTGGATGCTGCAGCTGGTGCGGCTTTTCTTGGATTGATTTGGCCAAGACTAAAAGAGTCCAAGCTATTGCTGCTAGCTGTAGTGTCAGCGTTTAGTGCTGTTTTACTTTCTGCATTTCTTCCAGCCGGTATTCCAGTGCTTCTGACCGCAGGTGTTGCTGTTATCTTCTGGATCATCGAGCTTTTAGGAAAATCAAAATGACGCTCTGGGTAGGTGTTTTGCTAGCAAGTGCACTGGTGTACTCCTGGAAGCTACTAGGGCATCTGATCCCGGAGCGCTTCGTTCGGAATCCAAGCATTCGATCTCTGGCGGCCCTACTTACGGTCGCAATGCTCGCAGGCCTTGTTGGAATTCAAACTTTTGTCTCTGCCGAGGGGGTCACTTTAGACGCCAGGGCAGCTGCCTTGGTGGTTGCCGCCGTTCTTTTCTACTTGAGAGTGCCATTTATATTTGTGGTCATTGCCGCGGCAGCAGTTGCCAGCTTGCTAAGAATGTGGCTTTAGTCCTCGAGGTGATCTGTTCCTGGTAGCCAGGACTGGCCAGGTCTATTCCAACCAAGCTCGGCCATAACTTCGAATGCTTCTTTTTTGGCATCTTCTGGCAGCTTGTCGACATAGATGATTCCTTCAAGATGATCAAACTCATGCTGGAAGATTCTTGCGAACCAACCCTCGGCTTCGATTCTTATCGGCTTTTGCTCTAGATCAACGCCTTCGATTACCGCCCAGTCCGCTCGCTGCAGTGAGAATCTTTCACCCGGGACGGAAAGGCAACCTTCGCTGTGTAGTTCTTCATCGGGTTCTTCTTCTGAAACTGGACCGATAATAATTGTCGGATTAATCACTACCCCTCTTCGAGGGTTGTCATCATCATCGGGATAGTCATAGACAAACACTTGAAGCGCCACGCCCACCTGAGGTGCTGCTAGCCCAACCCCCGGCGCGCTCTTCATAGTTTCGAACATGTCGCGAACTAGATCGGATAATTCCTGATCAAATGCTGTCACCTGCTGGGCCCTCTGGTGCAGCACCTGGTCCCCGTAGATGCGTATTGGCCTGATCATGGCTCAAATCTAGCCGTTAGTTTTGGCTAATCAGCTCAATTCAGGGCTAGGCTCGAATTTGGGAAATTTTAGGAATACTTGTGGGACCAGAACTTAGATTATTAGCAATTGTTCTTGCCGTTTTGGCAGCGGTTGCTCTAGCTTTTGGTGCGCAGTTTCAAAACCAGGCGGTTTCAACTAGCCGAGAAAAGCACATCCAGCCCAAGGTTTCACTCTCGATTAGAGAGCTAATCAATCTGCTGATAAAACCTCGCTGGGTTTCTGGAACTAGCTTGATGTTTTTGGCGATGCTGTTACAGCTTGGAGCGCTTTCGCTAGCACCACTTATAGTGGTGCAGCCCATCGGAGCTATCGCTCTAGTTATCACCTCACTACTTAACGCGCGCTATACCAAGACCAAACTAAATCGAGCCACCATGTTGGCGATTGGGCTAAGCACTTTTGGCGTTGGCGGCTTTGTCGTGACTGCCTCTCAGGTAGCGGCCCAAGTGGAACTAACCGATGAAAACCTCCTTCGAGTGCTGCTGCTGTTTGTAATCATCTTGGTTGCCTTTGCGGCGCTATTTTTCATCTTTGGGAAAAAAGCCCAAGCGCTGACCTACATTCTTGGTGCCGGAGTGCTTTACGGATTTGTGGTAACCCTTGCCAAGGTGACAATCCAGCGTTTGTATCAGATGGACTACGACATCTTGACCCTAATTGCAGTGGTGAGCATGATAGGAGCCGTGCTGCTGGGAGGCTGGTTCGTTCAGAATGCGTACGCCTCTGGGCCGCCAGATTTGGTTATCGCAGGATTGACTGTTATCGATCCGATAGTGGCAATTGCAATTGCTATTGGCATCCTAGGAGAGGCCCAGCAGGCCACACTGGGCTCCGGATCTCTATTCTCAGCCTTTGGGCTGCTGGCAATTTGCGGAGTCTATTTGTTGTCCAAAGTTCACCCGGAACTAAGAAAACGACCCAAGGCCTCCGTCAAGTAAACTTGTAATCACACCCCAACATTCAATCTCAGGGATGAAATGACTGAAGCAGTAAAAGCTAGTAGACGCATGCGCGTGGTCATTGGTTGCGACACCTTCCCACCAGACATAAACGGGGCATCTAGATTTGCTGAGAGACTAGCTGCTGGTCTAGTTCGGGCTGGGCACGAAGTGCACGTTATTGCACCTTCCTATAGCAAAAGATACGGCACCTTCTCTGAAGTTCATGACTCCAGCTCTATGACTATTCACCGGCTCAAAAGCTACCGGGTGGTGCAACACAAGACCCTGCGATACGTCTGGCCATTTACCCTAAAGGCCAAGACCGATCGAATCTTGAAAGATCTCAAGCCAGATGCGGTCCATATCAACTCTCACATGATTGTTGGCCGCTACCTACTTAGATCTGCCAGAAAGCAGGGTATTCGAGTTATTGCCACCAACCACATAATGCCTGAGAACCTAATCAAGTATTCGCTTGTCATTCCGCGCTGGGCAGAAAAGGTCGCAATGAGCCTGGCCTGGAAAGACACGGGTCGAATCCTTAAAAAAGCTGACGTGGTAACAACCCCAACTAGAAAAGCTGCCAACCTTCTGGAAAACGCTGCAGGACTAACCGGGGTGCTAGCTGTTTCTTGCGGCATCGAAGCTTCTAATTTTGCGAACAACAGCCCAACAACAAACACCGAGCCAAGAATTCTCTTTTTGGGCCGGCTTGATTACGAGAAACACATTCACAACTTGATTAAAGCCGTAGCGCTATTACCGAAATCCCTTAGGGTAAAACTTGAAATTGTTGGCGACGGGGGAGAGCGCGAGTATCTGGAGAATCTTGCCAAGGACTTAGGCCTAGAAAACAACGTCGAATTCCGTGGTCACATCTCAGACGAAGAGTTGCCAAAGGTATACGAAAGAGCAACAGTGTTTGCCATGCCTTCAATAGCAGAGCTGCAATCCATTGCCACCATGGAGGCCATGGCCTCAGGTCGTCCCGTGGTTGCAGCGGACGCCATGGCGCTGCCTCATTTGGTGCACGATGGTGACAACGGCTACCTGTTTCCCCCAGATGACGTTAAAGCCTTCGCAGATCGACTCCTTAAGGTGCTTACCGCTGATCAAAAAGAGCTAGATCGCCTCTCGGAGAACTCACTGCACTTGATTCAGTCCCACGATATTGATCGCACCATAAGAATCTTTGAGGGTCTCTATAGCGGTGAAACACAGGAAGAGAACGAGACAGCCGACAACCTTGCTACCTACTCACTACCTATCGGAAGCCTCAGCAAAACCATTAGTAGATCCATTGCCTTAGCCAGAAGGCGCTCAGCCAAGCTTCGCGAGCAAGCAGAGCTCACACGCAAGGAATTGTTCGCCAGAGCAGAAGACGCCAGGGATGAAGTAATAGAGCGTCTGGAAGAAGTTCGCGACGATGTGGCCTTCGCCGCCAAGAAGCTAGAGATTCGAGTGCGCAAGGGCGTCAAGAAAGCCGCTGAGAGACTCAGAAGAGAAGAACTTCCTTAGACAATCTGTTTAGATCTGTATACCCAGCATCAACATCACAACGTTTACCAGCGATGCCACTAGCAGAAGATGAAAAACCAGCTTGGGCGGATTTGGGCGTAGAGCCAGAACGCTTGCAAGTAGAGACAAAGCTACAGTCAACCCCAGCCCCGCAATAGAAACCAAAGGATCCAACTTGCTGCTTTGGGTTACCAAAATAGTAGATGCGGAAATAGCGGTTACCGCAATTACCAGGGCTGATGCTTTCTGACCAAGAATGTGGGGAAGTGCTATAACTCCCGTCTTCTTATCCGCTAGGAGATCCGGAAGTGTGTTGGCGAAGTGAGCAGCCACACCAAAGAGACCTGCAACAACCATCACCCAGGCCGGAGGTATTTCTGGATCCTGGCCGGAGAGCGTGACAAAGGCTGGAAGGATTCCAAATCCGATAATGTACGGAACAACTGAAAAGCAATTGGCTTTTAGCCCGAGGTTGTATGCCCAGCCGATTGCAAGCATAAGTAGCATCCATAAAAATGCTGTAATGCCTAGTGAAGAGGCAAGCGCAAGTGCAATGACTGCTGAAGCTATGGAAGCTGTTCTAACTGCAGCCAGTGGAACCATTCCCTGAGCTACCGGTTTGTCTAGTCTCTTTACGGCTTTATCTCTTCCCGCATCTAGCCAGTCGTTCGAAAGACCAACTGAAAACTGCTGAGTTAGAACCGCTAAACCAACTAGCCAAAGTTTCTCTAGTGGCAAATCCACTCCAAGTCCAAACAGAACGGCGAAGCTCGCTACAGAAAACGAGGGGAGAGGGTGAGTGGATCTGAAAAGAGCTAAGGCTTTTAGCCACATGAATTTACCTCTTGACTGCCTTCTTCTAAGCGTAAGCATTTAGCGGGCATGGCTTACACAACAGACTTTATTGCTTGTAGCACTAGCATCACAGTCATTTCTAAGGTTCGTCGGTAAAGTAGTGGGGTGATTCGATTTCAGAAGCCGCGATTAGTACCTAAGGCATGGAAATTCATTGATTAGCATCCTGGCTGTTGCGGTTGGCAGAATCGTTAGATTTATCATCCGTATCTTTCGGCGCGGGGGAGGCTCCGCCTTCCCGGGAACAGTTGCTAGCTCAATAGCTCCAAACTTGCTCAGTGATGCAATTCGTTCTGCGAGAAAAGGATTGGTCGTAGTTTCAGGCAGCTCTGGTAAGAGCTCAACAACTCAAGTACTTGTAGCGCTTTTAAGGGCTCATGGTTACAAAGTTTTCACCAACCCCTCGACGGCAAACATCAAACAGGGCCTCTATGCGGCAATACTTCAGTTCGGTGATTATCGAGGTCACATTGACGCGGATTTTGTAGTCATGGAATGGGATGAGGGCCACGGTGCAGCCCTAGTGGAATCCCTTCAGCCACGCCTTGCTGTGCTCACCAATGTCTACTCAGACCAACTTGATCGGTTCGTAGATCCTGAGCTCGTAGTTGAGAAGCTGAAAAAGATCTATGACCACTCAGATCACGCCGTGATAAACGTGGATGACAAGAACCTAACGCAATTTGTGAACCCCGAGAAAATAACTGGCTTCGGATTATCGCCCTCAATTCAACCTCGCCCAAGCTATGCGATTAACTTTGGGCCAGAGCCTAAAGTTGAGCCCTCGGTTGAAGTCTCGAAGCTTGGGGAAAGATCTCTTCAGGTAAGAGTCCCCGAACGCCTTCTTAGCTTCGAGACAAAAGCTGACGCCCCTCATCAAGCTCTCAACCTGGCAGCTTCCATTGCTGCTGTTTCCAAATTGATTGAGCCAGATTGGGATTTGGTGGAAAAGACGGTTTCAAATTTGCCACCGGTATTTGCTAGAGATGAAATTGCGTCAGTTCGTGGCAAAGAGGTTAGGTTTTTGCTCTGCCTGAATCCAACAAGCTTCACTCACAGTCTCAGTGAGATCTCTGATCGGACGAGCCCTTTGATGATTATGGCCGGGTCTGACATCAGCGATCCAAGTTGGCTTTGGACCGTGGATTTTTCAAAGCTTAGGCACGTGGACGTTGTTGGAGGCAAGAACGCCTATGACCTAGCACTAAGGCTGATGTATCAAGACGTTCAGGTGGACAGGATTATTCTCGAGGCCGATAAGGCAGCAGATGCATTTCTGGAGCTTTCTGGACCGAGCCCGACAGTGCTATTCACAGCTGACGCGATGCGACGCACCCGAAGATACTTGGGGTTCGCGAAATGATCAAATTGGCGACCTTCCTGCCAACCTATTTCAACAACAATGGCGATCAAGGAAACATTGAGGTCCTTGCCAAGCAGCTTGAGTGGCGCGGAGTCCAATACTCTGTGACTTCTAATGAGCTGAAAGACTCGGACTTTTTACTTGTTGGCGATGGCTCGAGAGCAGTTATGCGTGAGTTCAAATCAGAACTTGCCGCAATTACAGATGTGGTAGCAGAGCGCCTAAGTAGCGGAAAGGCAACACTGCTTGTTGGTTCCGCCCACGAGTTCTTCTGCTCTAGATTGCCTGGGCTTCCAGAACTAAAGTACGCACCAAGGGTAAGCGAGAATCGTCAGGTAAGTTCCGGGGGTCTTAGAGTTTTTGGATACAGAAACAACGAAATCGATAACGACTTATTCATAGAACAAGCGTTCATCTCGACCTCGCTGTTTGGCCCAATCCTTGCCAAGAACGAGAATCTTTTGAACATAGTTCTCACATCAATGGGAGTAACTACTGAGCTCCCGGCAGTGCATCAGTCACGGCTAGCTCCGGTGTTGCAGGGTGTTCGATCTAAGGCCTTAGGAAGCTAGCGGTCTTTATCGTCTAGTCTTAGTAGTTGCGAGGGGAGTTAGCTCAGCTGGTTAGAGCAGCGGACTCATAATCCGTCGGTCACGGGTTCAAGTCCCGTACTCCCCACTGACGAATTTCCGCTGTAACCAATTTTCTTCGACTCAGCCCTTACTATTTAATCATGAAGACTGTTCGCCGTTTGGGGTTTGCATTTGCCTGGGTGATTGTACTTACGGGCTGCGCTACCCCACCCCAGACCCCCACCTCACAGCCAACTGTTGAGGATCAAGAGGTTGAAGAGCAAGAGGTTGAATTCTTCGAAGGCACCGTCTACATCTCACCCGATGTACTAACCCCGGAGTCTCCGACAGACTTCTTGGCCATCACAGCTCGAGGAACCATGGTTAGAGAAACCTTTGATAGGCGAGCAAACGACTGGGTTGAGGAAGAGATGCGCGTTTATGCTGCAAGCTACCAGTGCAGCTTCGAGGTCGATGTTCTTGTAAATCTTGAGTTCCCCGAATCAGAGGCAAAAAATGTGGCAGAAGGTTACGCCAGAGTCTTAGGGCAGTTACCGATCGCAGCTCGATCCCAGGTGTATGAGCTTTGGATTCACGCCGGAGACTTTCCTGCGGGTGGGGGAAATCAGTCAATCCTCATTCACACCGATCTTGCAGAAAGAGACCAAGACTACATTGAAGAAATATTTATCCACGAGTCAGCACATACAAGTTTGGATTGGCAGTCTGGAGGATTAGTTCGAGAGACTGACTGGATTGCTGCTTCAGCATTGGATGCTGGCTTTGTCTCTAGTTACGCCGAGCAATTCCCAGATCGTGAAGATGTTGCAGAATCTTTTGGTGCTTACACCCTATGGCTACAAGCCACCGAAAAGCCTGGCTTAAAAGCTGATGCGCAGAGAATAGAGGCTCTCATACCTGAGAGGTTGGACTTTTTTGATCAGATGGGGAAGAAGCTACGCTTCGAGTCCGTTAGCTGCACGAGCTAAGCGCCGGTATGGCGGATAGTAATCCGTCGGTCACGGGTTCAAGTCCCGTACTCCCCACCGATTAATCGGCTAGGTATTTTTGCCTTGGGTAGAGTTGATAACTATGAGCTCCCCAACCAGACCTTCGATTCGCAAGCGAACAAAGCTAATGCGAGTAACGGGTGTAACTGGAGAAGTGCTCATAACCGCAGGTGCCCTAATGGGGTTGTTCCTGTCCTGGCACTTGGTCCTGAACGACACAATTCAGGGAGATCGCCAGAATCAATCTGCGAGCGCCCTGGCCCAGCAATGGCAGGCGCCAGAGTCTTCTTCTGCAGAACAAAACCAGGCAGCGGCTATTGTCAATCCCAGTAACGAGGAACCTCCAGTTACTGTCTCACCTGCCGAAGGCGAGGCTTTTGCTTTACTTTACGTTCCAAGATTTGGACCAGAGTACGTTCGAACAATCGCTGAAGGCGTTGACGTCGAATCGGTTCTCAATAGCCGGAGGCTAGGCGTCGGTAGGTATCTTGAATCCGATCAGCTGGGAGATTATGGAAACTTCGCTCTGGCAGCTCACCGAACCACATTCGGAGCACCTTTTGGAGACATAGGAGAGCTTCGGGTTGGCGACCAGATTTATGTTGAAGTTCCAGAGGGCTGGCATGCTTACGAGTTTAGAAATCTTGAGTATGTCTGGGAAACCGACGTGCAGGTCTTGAATTCTTTTCCAAAATTACAGGAAGAGGTTCCAGGTTACCGGGTGATAACCCTTACTAGTTGCCACCCCAAGTTCACGGTCTCTGAGCGCGTTATCGCCTACGGGCTGTATAGCGGTTGGTATCCAAGAGATGGCGGACCTCCAACCGAAATAGCCGATTTAGTGAAGGAAAACTCCTAATGTATGCAGCGTTATGGCGATTGCTACCTGGTGGAGTGTTTCTGAAGTTGATTCAGCTGACAATCATCTTGGTGATTGTAGTTTTTGTGCTCTTTGAATGGGTGTTCCCGTGGATTGCTCAGACTCTCTTGTCAGAGCAGTCAACAGTTGAGTAATACGTTTTAAGGCCTAGTTCTGTTTTTCGGTTTCTAGGCTTGCTTTGACAACTTCCCCTATCAAGCATCCAGACGCTAGTTCCTCCGCGACGATTGTAGTGAGCCACGTGTCAGAGAACTGGGCGATAAGACACTCTCCCTTTAAAGCTATTGCCAGGCTGACCGACTCTGGTGGTTGGCGAGTCATTGTCTCAAGCTGGGTGTGAGTAATCGATTCGATGCTAAAGCCGGTTTCCCCGAGCAGTTTGATACTTTCAGCTAGATCATGATTGGGCTTTCCAGCTCCAGATTCTTTCATCACGCTCTCAAATACTGGCAAGTTGCTCGAAGCAGATCCGGTTGGGTAATAGAAGAACTCGGGCGACTTAGACACTTCTGGCTCGGCATTGGGCTCTGTAGCTACTGTGCAGCCGGTAAGCAATCCGCCGAGAACCAGGGCAATTGCTATTGCTTTTTGTGCCTGAATGTTTCGCACGCTATCTAGACCACCGAAGCGGCGTTGCCCTTTTCTCGAAAGTAACACGATGCGCATAGCGACTCGTACGTTACCTCTTCGCCATCGATAGCTACTTGGTCACCGTCAAAGATGAAGCTGTCATTAATCTTTCTTGCGTTGAACATAGCTTTCTTGCCGCAGCGACAGATTGTCTTCAGCTCTTCGAGGCTGTGTGCGATCTCAAGTAGTCGAAGTGAGCCGGGGAAGCCATTGGTAAGAAAGTCAGTTCGGATGCCATAAGCCAGCACCGGCACATCATCCAAAACTGCAATCTCTAGAGCCTGATCAACTTGCTCACGGGTTAGAAACTGGGACTCATCCAGCAGCAGGCAGGCAACTCTCTTGCCGGTCTTTTCGCGATGTAGGGTAGAGCGCTTTTGAAATTCTTTTCTCAGGTTCAGCTCAGGAGTTACTAGGAAATCAACCTTCCGATCAACGCCAAGCCTAGACAAGATAGCCATATCTCCCTTAGTGTCTACTGCTGGCTTAGCAAGCAATACCGCTTGCCCGCGCTCTTCGTAGTTGTAGGCAGCCTGCAATAGGGCCGTTGACTTACCTGAGTTCATCGCACCGTGGCGGAAATATAGCTTGCTCATAATGTTGCAATTTTAGCTGCTTGTTTTGACTTGTTCCGCAGCTAGGTCTAGCCTTGGAGAACCACCAAATAAAGGTCGTAGGGGAAGACGTACCTGGGTTTGGAGGTGAAAGTATGTCTAAAGGGCTCGTGTTCATTCACCAAGCGCCCAGTGCTTTGCTTGCCCACATCGAGTGGACTATCTCGGGGGTCTGCGGAGCACCAATAACCGTTAGCTGGCACGGGTTGCCTGACCTCATGAAGGGTTATCGCGCTCTTGCGCTTTGGGATGCCCCCGCAGGTGCTGGGGCGGTTCTTGCCACCTCGTTTATGAACCTCAAGCAACTCTGCTTTGAGGTGATTCAGCAGGACTCTCCGGATGTTGCTGGATACCGCTGGAGCTACACACCATCTCTTGGCATGTTCTCATCCGCTACGGATGAGGCAGGAAACATTCTGGTTAGCGAAAACCAGTTGCGCTTCATTGTTGATAGCTGTGGGTCTAATGGACTCAAGCTCCAAGCAGAGCTTCGAAAAGTCTTAGGTCAGGCGTTCGATGATGAGCTTGAAAGCTACCGAGAGTTATTCGACGGATCGGAAAGCAACAACAGCGTTGTGACCTCCGAAGCCGAACGAGTTAGTTATAGCCAGAATGTTAGACCCCTCTAGTTTTCTTGGAGAAACAACTACGTCCAGTTTGATTTCTGGATCTTGATTCTCAAGGTTAATTGTTGGTGGCGCAGTTTTTTCGTGCAGTGCGAGAACTGTGAAAATCGCTTCAATCGCTCCAGCTCCTCCAAGCAAGTGTCCGGTGGAGGCCTTGGTTGCAGACACCGGAATACTAGATAGCTTCTCGCCAAAGACTCGCTTGAGTGCTTGATACTCTGCGATGTCGCCTACCGGTGTGCTGGTGGCGTGTGCGTTGATGTGAGCAACATCATCTATAGAGCTGCCGGACTGCTCGAGGGCGCCAAGCATTGCTCTAGCGGCCGCAGTTCCTTCAGGATCAGGAGCTGTGATGTGATGAGCGTCTGAAGTCACAGCTGCGCCCACTACTTCTGCATAAATCTTTGCCCCACGAGCTTTGGCGTGTTCCTCGCTTTCCAAAACCAGTGTTCCGGCACCCTCACCCATCACGAAACCATCGCGAGCGGTGTCATAAGGCCTAGAGGCACCAGCTGGATCATCGTTGCGCTTTGATAGCGCGTGCATGGCTGCGAAGGACGCAATCGGAAGAGGGTGAATCGCGGCTTCCGCGCCACCCGCAACAACAATATCTGCTTCGCCGTTTCTAATTCTGTTGAAAGCGTTAGCTATGGCCTCTGTTCCAGATGCACATGCCGACACGGCTGTACTAACTCCCGCCCTGGCGTGAAGCTCCATTCCAATGGCAGCAGCTGGGCCATTGGCCATCAGCATCGGGACGGTCATTGGTAACACACGCCTTGGACCGCGCTCCTTCAGAGTGTCGTAGGCATCAAGCAGGGTCCAGATTCCACCAATACCCGTTGCGTATTCGACGGCTAAGCGTTCGGGAGCAACTTCGGGGGAGCCAGCATCGAGCCAAGCCTCTCGAGCTGAGACCAAAGCGAACTGGCTCGATGGGTCTAATCTTTTGGCTTCTTGCGGGGTGAGCATTTCCTTAGCTGGAACCTTGGCTTGTCCGGCGAAGGTAACGGGGAGCTCGTACTTGGCAACCCAGTCCTGCGAGAGGGTTGTTATTCCAGATTCGCCCGCAAGCAATGCTCGCCAAGTTGATTTGCTGTCGCCACCAAGTGGCGTAGTTGCGCCAATGCCAGTGACAACAACTTTGTGGACCAAGGTTTTTAGCCTTGCGCCTTTGTGATGTAGTTCACAGCGTCACCAACGGTAAGAAGGTTCTTTACCTCGTCGTCTGGAATCTTTACATCAAACTTGTCTTCGGCGTTTACGACGATTGTCATCATCGAAATTGAGTCAATGTCTAGATCGTCAGTAAATGACTTGTCTAGCTGTACAGCATCGTTAGCGATACCGGTTTCGTCGTTTACGATCTCTGCTAGTCCGCTAAGTACCTCTGCTGCAGAAAGTGCCATTTTTTATCTCCTAGTTGTTTGATTGACCGATTGTAAGTTTAGGGCACAACCACTACTTGAGCCCCGTAGGCTAAACCAGCCCCGAAGCCTATTTGTAGCGCTAGATCACCAGATTTAATGCGACCTTCGGCCAGAAGGGCGTGCATGGCCAGTGGGATGCTGGCAGCTGAAGTGTTACCGGTTGTAACGATGTCTCTGGCTACAACCACCGATTCAGGTAGAGCCAATTGCTTTGCCATTTCGTCAATGATGCGCTCGTTGGCCTGGTGGGTAACCAGCGCAGCTAATTCTTCTGGTTTAACTCCTGCAACCTCAAGAGCTTGTTTGGCTACTTTTACCATTTCCCAAACAGCCCAGCGGAAAACGCTTTGACCTTCTTGAACAAGGGTAGGCCAGCTTCCGATGCCATCGCGGAAATCAAGCAGGGAACCTGTCATGCCAACGGCTTCCCACTTAGACCCATCGGAGCCCCAAACGCTTTTTGAAATTCCTGGTGAATCCGATGGCCCGACAATGGCAGCGCCCGCTCCATCGCCTAGAAGAAATGAGATTGATCTATCGGTTGGATCAACAAAATCTGACAGCTTCTCGCCGCCAACAACCAGAACATACTTCGCAGTTCCTGATCTAACCAGTGAATCTGCTTGAGCAATGCCGTAGCAGTAACCAGCACAAGCAGCAGAGATGTCAAAAGCAGGAGCTGGGTTTGCACCGACGAGTTCTGCCAGCAGCGATGCGGCCGAAGGAGTTTGGTATGGGTGGGTAATAGTGGAAAAAATCACAGCTTCAATCTCGGCTGGCTTGATGCCTGCTTTTTCAATCGCTTCGTTACTTGCCTCGACGGCCATGTCCATTAAGGACCTATCTTTGCTGGCGCGCATTCTGGTAACGATGCCGGTGCGCTGTCTAATCCACTCATCAGATGAGTTGATAGGTCCAGCAATATCGTCATTGGTGACCGTTAGGTCTCCTCGAGATGCCCCGAGAGAGTAAATCTTGGAGAAAGCAATTGTTTCGGCTTGGTTTAGCTTCGCCATGTCTAAACCTGCTCTCTTACAAATGCGATGGCCTTTTCAAGATCTTCCGGAGACTTCAGGGCCAGGGTGGCAACTCCCGGCATTGCTCGCTTTGCTATTCCACTTAGGGTACCGCCTGGCAAAAGCTCAATAACAGCGCTCACGCCATCGGACACCATAGACTCCATGTTCAAATCCCATCGCACTGGGTTAGAAACCTGATTGATTAGTAGCTCCAAAAACTTATCTCCGCTGTCAACTCTGGCTCCATCGCTATTGGACCAAATTAGCAGTTTGGGGTTTTCGGTTCTGATAGAACTCGCCAAAGAACTAAGCGCAACTTTGGCAGTTTCCATAAAAGAAGTATGAAAAGCACCTGCTACTGCCAAACCCACTACCCGAGTTCCTGGCGGAGGCGAGTCAATAAGCTCTTGAATTTTCGTAGAAGAACCCGCAGCGACTATTTGACCCTTTCCGTTGTAGTTTGCCGCAAAGAGCCCCGTGTTAGATAAATGATCTAGAACAATCTCTTGTTCGCCGCCAACTACCGCTGCCATTGAGCTCGACTCAAGAGTTGCTGCCTGAGCCATCTGTTCGCCTCGGGCTTTAACGAACTTGAGCGCAGCTTCGGTGTCTAATACTCCAGCAATGTTTGCAGCCGCTATTTCACCGACCGAGTGACCTGCAACACCGGCAAACAAAGAATCGTCATTTAATGCCTCCACTAACACGGCGTGACTAGCCATTGACGCAGCAACAATTAGAGGCTGGGCAATTTTGGTGTCCTTGATTGTCTCAGCGTCAGCTTCGGTTCCAAAGTGAATCAAATCCATTTCAAGAATTGCAGAGAACTTTTCGATTTCTTGTCTGAATGATCCAAGTTCTAACCATGGAGCCAAAAAGCCTGGAGTTTGGGCCCCTTGGCCAGGGCACGTTAGAGCAATCAAGATTCCCTCGATCTCATGGTTGGCTCAGGCTCGTTCATCTTGCCAAGCAGGGTTGCCACCTGCAAAACAAAGGACTCTCTGGCACCGGTAGCATCCCAGCCGATTAATTCAGAAATTTTCTTTAGGCGATAGCGAACGGTGTTGCTGTGAACAAACATCTCTCTGGCGGTTAGCTCCAGCGAGCGACCGGTTTCTAGGTAAGTCACCAAGGTATCTAGCAAGTCGGGGGAGTTTTTTCTAAGCGGTTGGTAGATCTTGTTTATCAGTGTTGTCTTTGCCAACATGTCACCAGCTAGTGCTCGCTCAGCCAAGAGATCATCTGCTGAGGTAGGCCTTGGTGCCTTATTCCAAGCTCCAACTACGGAGAAGCCAGAAAGAGCAGACCGAGCAGATTTGTGGGCATCGGTGATCGAGGGAACCTCGGAGCCAACCACAATTGGCCCTTCGGTGAAACTAGTGGATAGTCCACTGCAAAGCGCGAATAGCGATGGAGTCTTCGCTGGATCTGGATTCTCCTCAGGTACTTGGCCAACCACAACAATTAGTCGATCACCGTGAATGCCAACCAGAACGTCCGCGCCGCTTCTTCTTGCTTCTCTTCGCAAGTTGTCAACATCGGTGCTCTGATCCGAGCCACCGATCATTACCGCGACCGCGCCACGTGCTCTCCAGCCGAGAGCGGAAACCCTGGAAGAAAGCTCTTCTTCGTTTTCACCGCTGAGAATGCTGTCCACCACCAGCGCTTCTAACCTGGCATCCCACAGTCCGCGGGCTTCAGCGGCCTTGGCATAAACATCAGCTGCACTAAAAGCGATTTCTCTGGAATACAACAGCACAGCCTCGCGAAGCTCACTGTGTTCTTGGACGACTCGGTCCTCAACAACTTGTACTACAACGCGAATAAGTTGCAATGTCTCTTGCAAAGATATCGAGCGAAGTAGTTCCCTTGGCGCAGTCGAGAACACATCGGCAGCAACCCAGGGCTGCGACGTGGGATCTTCGTACCAAGCAAGAAAAGAGGTGATGCCAGCTTGAGCGACAAGCCCAACGGCAGATCTTCTGGCAGCTGGCATCTTGGAATACCAGGGGAGAGTCTTATCAAGACGAGCTAATGTGGTGGTTGCTAATTCTCCAGCGATGGATTGCAACCACTCAAGGGTTTCGTCCTTAGGCTTCGCCACCGGCAGTTCCGCTTGTTCCTGCGTTTACGTTGTGCAGTTGGTAGCGATCGATAGCCAGTTGCAAAACTGAATGATCTAGTTCGCCGCGGGCTACTAGTTGTTGCAATGAACGAACCACAATCGATGGTCCATCGATCTTGAATTCACGTCTTGCAGCTGGCCTGGTGTCGGAGAAACCAAAACCATCAGCACCCAAAGTGGCATAGTCGCCTGGAACCCAAGCGCGAATCTGGTCTGGAACTGCGTGCATGTAATCGCTGACTCCAATAAATGGCCCAGAGGCGTTTTGAAGCATCTTGGTGACATAAGCAGTTTCTACTTCATTATTTGGGTAGAGGAACTTCTCTCTGTCCTTGTTCAGTCCATCGCGTCGAAGCTCGGTCCAGCTCGTTACCGACCAGATGTCAGCCGAAACTCCCCAGTCCTTAGCTAGAAGATCTTGTGCCTCGTAGGCCCATTGCAGAGCCACTCCAGAAGCTAGAATCTGAACCTTGCGTCCTGGAGCTTGGTTCTCGCTAACGCGGTGAATCCCGCGCAGGATTCCTTCCACGTCCACGTTTTCTGGTTCCGCTGGCTGAACGTAAGGTTCGTTATAGACAGTTAGGTAGTAAATGACGTTTGGATCTTTATGGGTTTCGCCATACATGCGCTCAAGTCCTGCCTGCATGATGTGACCAATTTCATATCCGTATGCCGGGTCGTAGCTAATAACTGCGGTGTTAGTTGATGCCAATAGTGGCGAGTGGCCATCGGCGTGCTGCAAACCTTCACCGGTTAGTGTGGTGCGACCGGCGGTTGCGCCAATCATGAAACCTCTAGCCATTTGATCAGTAGCTGCCCAAATAGCATCGGCGGTGCGCTGGAATCCAAACATCGAGTAGAAAACGTAAATTGGAATCATTGGCTGACCTTGAGTGGCATAACTGGAGCCAACCGCGGTAAAGGCGGCTATTGATCCAGCCTCGTTAATTCCGGTGTGCAGAATCTGACCAGTTTCTGACTCTTTGTAGTTCAGCAGTAGATCGCGGTCCACAGATAAGTAGTGGTGTCCGGCTGGGTTGTAAATCTTTGCGGTCGGGAAGAATGCATCCATTCCAAATGTTCTTGCCTCGTCAGGAATGATTGGCACAATTCTTGGACCTAGTTCTGAAGATCGCAGAAGATCCTTTAGCAATCTCACGAAGGCCATCGTGGTGGCAACTTCTTGGGTTCCAGAGCCAGCCTTTGCGATGTCGTAAGTTTTGTTTTCTGGAAGAGCAAAGCTCACATACTTGCTTCTTCGTTCTGGAAGGTAGCCACCCAATTCGCGACGACGCTCGTGCATGTATTGGATCTCTGGAGTCGAATCCGCTGGCTTGTAATAAGGGGGCTGATATGGATCGCGTTCTAGCTCAGCGTCGGAGATTGGAATGTGCGTCTCGTCACGGAACTGCTTTAGATCGGCCAGGGTTAGTTTTTTCATCTGGTGAGTGGCGTTTCGACCTTCGAAGGTCTTACCAAGGGTGTAACCCTTGATGGTCTTGGCAATGATGACTGTCGGCTGACCCTTGTGCTCGGTCGCGGACTTATAGGCAGCGTAGATCTTCTTGTAGTCGTGACCACCGCGTCTTAGGCCCCAGAGTTGATCATCGGTCATTGACTCGACCATCTTGGCGGTTCTTGGGTCGCGGCCAAAGAAGTTCTCTCTGACGAAAGCTCCGGACTCGGTTTTGTAGGTTTGGTAGTCACCATCGGGGGTTCTGTTCATTAAATCTACAAGCGCACCTTCAGTGTCTGCGCTTAGCAGTGGATCCCACTCGCGACCCCAGATGACCTTGATTACGTTCCATCCGGCCCCTCTAAAGAACGACTCGAGCTCCTGAATGATCTTGCCGTTACCTCTAACTGGGCCATCCAGACGCTGCAGGTTGGCGTTAACAACGAAAGTTAGATTGTCTAGACCGTCGTTGGCAGCCAGTTGCAGTGCACCGCGGCTTTCGACCTCGTCAAGCTCGCCATCTCCCAGGAAGGCCCACACGTGCTGCGAGGAAGTGTCGCGGAAGTTTCGGTTATGTAGGTAGCGGTTGAACTGCGCTTGGTAAATCGCATTTATTGGCCCAAGTCCCATCGAAACAGTTGGGAACTGCCAGAACTCTGGCATAAGTCTCGGGTGCGGGTAAGAAGATAGTCCTCCGCCTGGGTGAGATTTTTCCTGGCGGAAACCATTTAGCTGGTTTTCGGAAAGTCGGCCTTCCAAAAACGCACGAGCATATGGGCCAGGGGAGGCGTGACCTTGAATGAAAATCTGATCTCCACCGGATGGGTGATCTTGACCTTTGAAGAAGTGGTTGAAACCAACTTCATATAAAGAAGCAGAGGAAGCAAAAGTTGAGATATGTCCACCAACCGCTATTCCTGGGCGCTGGGCTCGGTGCACCAGCATCGCTGCATTCCATCGCATCCAAGAGCGGTAGGTTCTCTCGATTTTTTCATCGCCTGGGAAAGCTGGTTCGTCTTCTGGAGAAATCGTGTTGATGTAATCTGTGGTTGGTACCAGCGGCACGTTAAGCTGCAGTTCGTGTGAGCGCCTAAGAAGATTGAGCATTAACTCTCTGGCGCGACCGCGACCGCGGGTTGCTGAGGCCTGAGAAAGAGATTCCAGCCACTCGGAGGTTTCCTGGGGATCCATGTCTGGATTGGAAACTGCGTAGGCATCATTGTTGTTAATGGACAATGAAATCCTTTCTAAAAAGAGTCTTCGCTAATGTTTTTTGACAGCGAACCATTTAGGGCTCCGGATAGGGCCAATAAGAAGTTTACCTATTCAAGATGGGGTTATTTGAACCCAATATGAGGGCCTACTATGGAACAAAGTATTTAAACCAAGGAGATGAAATGGCTGCAGAAGTAGGCGAAAAGGCCCCAGATTTTGAGCTAAACAATCAGCACGGGGAGCCAGTGAAGCTTTCCTCTTATATCGGCAAAAAGCCAGTGGTGCTGGTTTTCTACCCACTCTCGTTCTCGGGCACCTGCACCGGAGAGCTTTGCGAGCTCAGAGACAACATTTCTATCTTCGAGTCAGCGGAGACCGAGCTTTTGGCTATTTCCGTGGACTCAAAGTACACCCAGAAGATCTTTGCTGACCAGGAGGGCTACAAGTTTCAGGTGTTAGCCGACTTCTGGCCACACGGCGGCGTTGCCAAGCAATACGGGGTCTTCATGGAAGAAGCCGGAATTGCCAAGCGCGGCACGTTCTTGATTGATAAAGAAGGCGTGATTCAGGCCAAGTTTGTCAACGGCCCTGGCGAAGCTAGGGACCTAGGAAGCTACAAAGAGGCTCTAGCGGCTTTGTAGTAGAGTTTTGTAGTTGCCTTATGGCGCATGTTTGAGGGCCTTTAGCTCAGTTGGTAGAGCGCCACGTTTACACCGTGGATGTCATCGGTTCGAGCCCGGTAGGGCCCACAGATAGCGACCAAGGATAGCCCGGCGTTAGGATTTGGTCATGGAATCTCCAACACCCCCAACTCCTCGTTCGATGTCAGATGACGAACTAAATGCCGAGGTCATGAGATTACAGTCTCAACCAGATGGCCTAATGGCTGCCATGGCTCTTATCGAAGCCCAAAACCTATTGAGGCAGCAAGATTCCTTCGCTTACTCGCAGTGGCAACTACAAGCACAAATGCAAGTTGCCTCTGCTCCTGCCGAAGTCGCCGAGCCAGAGCCTAAAGCCGCAGAACCAGATCCAATTATTGTCCCCGCACCGGTAGTTGCTCCAGCACCAGTTTTACCACCTGCTGCTCCTGTCCAGGCGGTAGCGCAAGAAACAAGCGTCGATGAAATCGTTGCAGCCCTAACCAGTAACTATGTCGGGACGCAAAACAACAGTCAAAATACTGAAGAAGAGGCGTTCGCCCCCTTGTCGCCACCGGTACCAGCCTTGGCACCTGAAAGCAAGAAAATCAGTTTTGATCAGCTAATTTCTGGCGAAGAAGAATCCGTAAACGATCCGTTGCCTATCCCCGCTGAAACTTCTGATCAAACAGAGCTAGCTGAAGACGAAGCTCAGGCTACCGGGGTAGCTAGAACTAAAACTTCCGCTGCACTTAGTTGGTCATGGATCTCGATAGCTTCTTCACCTTTGGTTTTGGTTCTAGCTGCGTTCCTTAAGGAATCCGGCGCGTCTTTGACTCAGTCACTTATTGTGATTTCGGGACTCATTGTTACAACAGCTGTGTTAGCTGGCATTGGATCGGTTGCCGCAAAGCGTGGCTCAAGCCCAATAGGAGTGTTATCCAGAGCTGCGTTTGGGGTTTGGGGTAACGTTTTGCCGGCAGTTGTAATGCTGCTTGTGAAGATTATTTGGTCGATTGCACTATTGATTTTTGCGGCCAGAATTTTGTCTCCGCTTTTGGCTAGTCAGCCATGGTTTGCAGTTATTAGTTCGCAGTTTGTATTCCCGGCAGAATTCACGGCCCTGATGCTAACCACAATTCCGATGGTCATGATTTCTGCTTTGGTTGCCGGATTTGGCGGCATCGCCATTCTTCGGTCTCAGCAATTTGTCGGTGCCTTCTCGCTAATTGGAATTTTGGGAATTGGCTTCTTCGTGTTCTCCACTAACTCGATTCTTGATCTGCGACAGGGTGAGCTACTTGCAGCGCCGGAGCTTATCGACCTAGCAATCTTCAGCTTTATGCTTTTTGGCTTCACTGTCTTCTCGCAAAGCGGTGACTTCGCCAGAAAGCTTCCGGTCGAAACCCCTGGAGCCAAGGTTTTCTTCCTTTCTTTTGTGTCCACTCTGTTTATTCCTCTTGCTGTTGGAGTAATGGGAGTGCTGTGGATATTCATGGCCGAAGAAAGCTTTGGACTGCTACTAACCGATCAGTTGATTCCAACAATTGCCGCAGCAGCGCCTATTTGGGTCTTCATTGGTTTTGTAGTTGCAGTTGGGCTTTCGGTGCTGCAGCTATTGGCAAACTCGATTTACTCTCTAGCGGGTTCTTTAGCGTCAGTTGGGGCAAAACTTCCTGGGGCAGTTTCTGTATTGCTTCTTTCCATTGTTTTGCTGGCCGGAACATTGGTTTCTAGCATGCTGCTAGCAACATCTTCAGTGCTTGAGATGCTAATTGAATTGCTACTGCTTGTCTCGGTCGTTGCGGCCTCGTATAGCGGAATTGTGGTGGCCGATGCATTGATACGATCTCGCGATTACCACGAGGTTTCGCTCACCCGAGACTATGGTTTCTACGGTCGATTCAACTCCGCTAACCTAATCGGTTTTATCTTTGCTGTGGCGCTTGGTTTTGGATACCTGAATGGAACCGGGTTGCTTTCATCCTGGACCGGTTACCTAGGTGATTTCACACCAGCAATCTTCGATGTGGCGGGTTCCAACATTGGAATTGCGATGGCATTTGGTCTTGCTATCTTGTTTCCGGTTTTGTTTGGTATTCCTAGGATCAAGAAACAAGAAGTAAAGCTCGTGGAGTTGGATGAGCGCCGAGAGGAACTCAAGGAATACCTAGACTCGGCTAACTAGACGTATGACAGTCAAGTTATCAAAGCTCCTATCGTTATTCGAGTCTTCCTGGCCACAATCCGGTGCTGACGAGTGGGACCAAGTCGGACTTGCCTGTGGCTCAGCGAATCAAGACGTGGCGAGGGTCCTACTGTGCGTGGACCCAACGCTTGCTGCTTTGCAAGAAGCCAAAGAGAAAAAATGCCAATTAGTTGTATCCCACCATCCACTTCTTCTTGAAGGCGTTCACACCGTGGCTGAGGGCGAACTAAAAGGCGACATTCTTTCTTTTGCAATTATCAATTCAATTGCCCTCTTCTCCGCACACACCAATGCCGATATTGTGCCTGGGGGAGTATCAGATGTCTTGGCTAACAAGATCGGCATCAAAAACAGCGTTCCGCTGGTTGGAACTACAAGCCACTCCGGCCACGGCAGAATCGGAAACCTAGATCAACCAATAACAGTGCGTGAACTAGCGCAAAGAATCGACGAGATTTTGCCTTCTACTTACGCCCCAATTCGAGTCGCTGGAAATGCAACAGCTAAAGTTTCTAGGGTTGCTGTTGTTGGCGGCTCTGGGGCAAGTTTTCTTCCGGATGCAATCAGCGCGGGTGCCGAGTGCTTTGTAACAAGCGATCTGAAGCATCACGTGAGCCTAGACGCTGTTACCGACCAAGCTCAGAGCATTAGCCTTATCGACATCTCTCACTTCGCAGCAGAAAGCCTCTGGCTTGCTCCGGCTGCAGCCCAACTTGCAAAGCAGGTGCCGGACGTTGAGTTTTTAGTTAGTGAAGAAAACACCGACCCATGGTCGCTAACGATTCCAGGAAAGTTATCATGATCGCGAGTTTGACCGATCAAAAGCAACTTTTGGCTATTGCAGCTCACGATGTCGAGCTGGCAAGAATTTCAAATTCGCGAAAGCAAGCCCAGGCCGAGTCTGAGCTTGAGGCGGCTTCCGCCGAAACCCTGCGGGTATCAGATTTACTGATTGATGCCAGGAATACGGTAGGTGAACTTGAGATGGAACTAGGTAGAGCTGAGGCTGATCTTGAACTAGTTGCTAATCGAATCTCAAAAGATAACAAGCAGCTTTCATCAACAAGTTCGGCAAAAGACGCTCAGGGAATAGAGCATGAACTCGTCACTTTAGGCACCAGAAAAAGTGAACTCGAGGATGCTCAGCTGCAGATAATGGAGCTTCTTGAAAGCGCCCAGAAAGTTCATGAAAACCTAAAGCAAGAAAAGCAAGCGGCTGATGCAACCCTGGCTGCTTTGCAGCAGAGAATTTCCTCAGAGCTGGCTGATCTTGGAGCGCAGGCCGAGAAAATTCAGGCCGAGCGTAAGAACATTCTTAGCGCAATTGATCAAGAGCTTGCGGCCGTCTACGAGCGAAAATACAGCCGTGGGGTTGCGGTTGGAAGATTGACGGGCAGAGATTGTGGGGCCTGCAGACTCTCCATTACGGCAACAAGTTTTGAGGAGCTCATGAATCTGCCTCAAGAAGAACTAGCCGAATGCCCAAACTGCCAAGCCTTCCTGGTGCGCTCATGAAGCTAATCATTGAAGCCGACGGTGGTTCAAGGGGAAATCCTGGATTGAGCGGTGCCGGAGCGGTCGTTATCGACGCGGCAAGCGGCAACATTCTCCGAGAGATATCCGAAGCTGTAGGAATTGCAACCAATAACGTTGCTGAATATTCGGCGGTTATCTTTGCCCTGGAGGCAGCGTTCGAGATAGACCCAGCTGCAGAGATTGTGGTTCGGATGGATTCCAAGCTTGTTGTTGAGCAGATGAGTGGTCGCTGGAAGATAAAGCACCCGGACATGCTTTCGTTAGGAGCAAGAGTTCAAGAGCTGATTTCGGGCAAGAATGTAGAGTTCGTGTGGATTCCCAGAGAGCAAAATGTATTAGCCGACGCGCTAGCCAACAAGGCTATGGATGGCGAACCAGCCCCAACTGCTGCCGCAGGCGAGTTCAATCATGTTGCTCCCTCATCTATACGCGCCCCACAATCTTCTGTAGCCGAAGCCACCACTTTGATCATGGTCAGACACGGTAGGACCGCACTCACCGAAACAAGGAAAATCTCCGGAGGAGACGGTGAGAACCCAGATCTTTCCGAGCTTGGTAACAAAGATGCTGACGAGGTTGCTTTAGAACTCACCAGGGTTGGCACATCAGGAGCGTTTAGCTTCCTAGCCAAGCCAGTTGCGGTCATCCATTCGCCCGTTAAACGCGCAGCCCAAACCGCTAGCAAGATTGGTCAGAAGCTAGGCGCTGAACTAGTTGAGCTGGCTGATCTTAGAGAAATTGGCTTTGGCGACTGGGATGGTCTAACCAACGAAGAGATATTCGTTGGCCACGAGACTCAGTATCAGGCTTGGCGAGGTTCCTACGATGTTGCGCCACCGAACGGGGAATCACTCAAGGACTTTGATGTTCGCGTGAACCGAAGCCTAGATTTCATACTTGAGAAATTCGCCGGCAAGACCGTGGTGGTGGTGGCTCACGTGATGCCAATTAGGGGACTGCTTCGAATTGCCAACGATGCCTCGGTTGCTGGGTATTGGCGGGTAGATCTTGGCCCCGCATCGATTTCGATTGCACGTTTTTGGGGCCGCGAGGGCGCCGAGATAGTCTGCGTGAATTCAACTTCTCATTTATCTTCTTGACCACGCTGGCTAGACTTGTTTCTGGATGGGTCGGCAAGACGGTCGCGGCAGTTTACTGACGAGGAACGTCCGGGCTCCAAAGAGCAAAATGGTGGGTAACGCCCACCCGGGGTAACCCGAGAGATAGTGCAACAGAAAGCAAACCGCCGAGCAATCGGTAAGGGTGAAACGGTGGTGTAAGAGACCACCAGCGAGTCAAGTGATTGAATCGGCTAGGTAAACCTCATTTGGAGCAAGACCAAACAGTGAACGCTTGAGGGCTGCTCGCCCAAGTTCACGGGTAGGTCGCTTGAGACGTTGGGCAACTAACGTCCTAGATAGATGACCGTCACTTTGCAAAAAGGACAAAACCCGGCGTAATAGCCGGCCCATCCACTTAATCCTTGCTGAGATGCTTCGCCGCAAAGTACGCGGCGCCAATGATTCCAGCATTGTTTTTAGATCTGGCAGCCACAATCTCAACGTCGGATTCGATCAAGTGCAGAAAACTCTCGTGTTCTTTAGAAACTCCACCGCCGATGATAATCAAGTCGGGGTAGAACAAGCGGTTCAGCCGGTCAAAGTACTTTGAAAGAACTTTGGCCCACTGCTCAAAGCTGAGATTGTCCCTTGCTTTTGCAGAATACGCAGCCTTGGTCTCGTAATCGACCCCGTCGATTTCGATGTGACCGAGCTCGGTGTTTGGGATCAACTTACCGTTCATAAAAAGTGCGGTACCGATCCCGGTTCCTAATGTACACATCAGCACAAGCCCCTTACGATCTTGGCCAGCCCCGAACTTGATCTCGGCTACACCTGCGGCATCAGCATCGTTTAGCATCACAATCTCGGTGCCAAGAGCTTTAGAAAAAAGCTTGCCGGCCTGAAGCCCAATCCACTCGTTTGATACATTGGCGGCCGAAAGAGTGACACCATTTTTTACCGGCGCAGGAAAGCAGATTCCAATTGGAGTATTTTTCGGGGCATCTATTTGCTTCACGAGCTTGATCACAAGTTCGACAACACTTGCGGGCTTTCCTCCATCTGGAGTGTCGAAGCGCAATCTCTCTGTGACTAACTCACCTTTTTTAAGATTTACTAACGCACCTTTGATACCGGTTCCACCGATATCTATGCCGATTGCGTTTTTCATAACTTTCTCATTTTAGGGCAGAGTCAGAATCTGAGCTCCAGATTCGGTTACAACCAGAGTGTGTTCAAACTGAGCGGTGATCGATTTGTCCTTGGTGGCAACTGTCCAGCCATCTGGCCACATATCCCATTCGTGAGTACCGAGGGTCAACATGGGCTCAATGGTAAATACCATTCCAACTTCCATGGTGTTCGAATATAGCGGCGCCGCATCGTAGTGAGGGATAACTAGTCCGGAATGAAAAGCTTCACCGATACCGTGACCGGTGAAGTCTCGGACAACTCCGTAGCCGAATCTCTTGGCGTAGGACTCGATTGTTCGGCCAATTACGTTGATTGGACGCCCTGGCATAACAGACGCGATGGCACGCTCGAGTGACTCTTTGGTTCGGTCAACGAGCAAGGACACTTCTTCGGACACATTACCTACTTTGAAAGTTTGATTGCTATCTCCGTGGAAGCCATCGAGATACGCAGTGACGTCGATGTTGACGATGTCTCCATCTTGGATCTCTAGATCATCAGGAATTCCGTGGCAGATGATCTCGTTTACCGATGTGCAACAGGATTTGGGAAATCCGCGATAGCCCAAAGTTGATGGGTAGGCACCGTTCGAGATCAAAAAATCGTGCACGATAACATCGAGCTCGTTTGTGCTCATGCCGACCTTGATGCTGCTGCCAGCTAATTCAATAGCCTGTGCAGCGAGCTTTCCAGCCGTTCGAATCTTTTCTATTTGGTCTGCTGTTTTCACGTGACCGCCAGTCCATTCGGCGGGGGCTTTTTTGCCTACATACTCTGGCCTGACTATGTTGCTTGGCACCGAGAGGGCTTTTGACACCACTCCGGGCGTCAGTGAACCAGTTACGTTATCGCGAGGCATTTATCCAGTCTATTCAACGCCCCCCGCTAGGCTCACTTGATAGGAGGGCAAAATGTCTGAGGCTGCAAAGTATTGGTTCAACACAAAAACCAAGAAAGTTGAGTTCGGGCTCAAGAGCTCTTCTCTTGATCGGATCGGACCCTTTGAGACCGAGAAAGAAGCTGCGAACGCCGAAGAGATTGTCAGGTTACGGGCCAAGCAATGGCTCGAGGATGAAAGGCTCGAAGATTAGCTATCGAACGAGTGTTCCGGCCCAGGAAACTCACCAGAGATAACTTCGGCTCGATAGTTACTCGCAGCTTTAGCTAGATCGTTTCTTAGGTTTGTGTACTGCTTCACGAATTTTCTTGTTCCGCTAGAAAGCCCAGCAAAATCCTGCCACACCAGTATCTGGCCATCGGTACCGTTGCCGGCTCCGATACCAATCGTTGGAACCGATAGCTTCTGGCTTAGCTCTTTAGACAGCTCAGCTGGAACCATTTCAAGAACAATCGCGAATACGCCAGCTTCCTGCAGTGCTAGCGCATCCTTCTCGAGGGCGGCCGCTTGTTCGCCTCTGCCTTGAACTTTGAAACCACCAAGAGCGTGAACCGACTGCGGTGTAAAGCCGAGATGGCCCATGACTGGAATTCCTGCCGCAACAATTGCTCTTACTTGCGCGGCGCGATCGGAACCACCCTCGAGCTTTACTGCCTCTGCGCCAGATCGCTTCATCATCAAAATTGCATTTTCTAATGCCTGGGTTGGCGACACCTCATAAGAGCCAAACGGCATATCAATTACCACGAGGGCTCGCTTAACCGAGGAGCTCACACCTTTTCCAAAGCTAATCATCTCGTCAACGGTTACCTCGAGAGTGCTGTCGTGGCCCAAAACAGTGTTGCCGGCCGAGTCTCCGATCAGGATCACTTCAATGCCGGCTTGATCAAAGATTTCAGCGGTGGTCGCGTCGTAGCTGGTGAGGCAAGAAAACTTTGTTCCGGAAGCCTTTAGCTCAGTTAGCGAACTAGTTCGCACTTTTTTGATTTCGGTTGCCAAGACAACTCCTACTTTGACCAACGGGTGATTGGAAGTCTGCGTTCTCGCCCAAAGGCAAGTTTAGTAATTCTTGGGCCTATCGCACTCTGTCTTCTCTTCCATTCAGAGATGCTTACCAAGCGAATAACCGACTCAACGGTTGTGGCATCCAAACCTTGAGCAATAATCTCTGATTCAGACATTCTCTGTTCGATGTGTAGCTCAAGGATTCGATCTAACACCGCATAGTCAGGAAGCGAGTCTTGATCTAGTTGATCTGGTCGTAATTCAGCCGATGGCGGCTTGCTAATTGAAGCTTCGGGAATTGGGGGAGTAGTGCCTTGTTTGGTGGCTAATTCATTGCGGTATCTGGCAAGGTCCCAAACCAGTGTTTTTTCAACATCCTTTATAGGCGCGTATCCACCAGCGGCATCACCATAAATAGTGGAGTAACCAACCGCAAGCTCAGTCTTGTTGCCAGTTGAAAGTAGCAAGTGCCCATCGGTGTTTGATTTGGCCATGAGAACCACTGCTCGGATTCTTGCCTGCAGATTCTCAGCAGCAAGTCCTTGAAGTTGAAGCTTTTCCACAAACTGTTCCACATAGGGCTCAATTAGCTCAGTTGAATAAACAAGCCCAGTGTTTTTTGCTAGCAACGCCGCATCAGATAGCGAGTGATCCGAGGAGTATTTGCTCGGTAGCGATACCCCCAATACATTCTTGGCACCGATGGCGTCAACTGCAATGCTTGCGCAAACAGCCGAGTCAATTCCACCCGAAAGACCGAGCACAACTGACTTGAATCCGTTCTTGCGGACATAATCGCGCAGTCCAAGAACCAACGCATTCCACACCTGCGCTAAATCGGTTTGGGTGCTTGTTGATTCAGTAACTGTCTTGATCGAGTTCTTGGATTCAATTTCGACAACCAATAGATCAGTATCAAACTGCTTAGCACGGGCAATTTCTTGTCCGCCAGCATCAATTAGGAAGCTATTGCCATCAAAGACCAAATCGTCCTGACCACCAACTAAGTTGACGTAGGCAACAGCGGTGGATTGCCTGGAGGCTAACTCCGAAACTAACTCAAGCCTGGTATCTGTTTTGGATCGTTCAAAAGGGGAGCCATTGAGCACCAGGGTTAGATCAACATTGTGGCTTGCTATTTGGGAAACCGGTCCACCACTTTGCCAAATGTCTTCACAAATTACTGTTGCAAAACGTAGGCCATCAATTTCAAAGGTGAGTAGCTGATCGCCTGGAACGAAGACTCGATACTCATCAAACACGGAGTAGTTCGGAAGGTGATGCTTGGCGTAGCTTGCCTGAACCTTGCCATCAAAGATCAAGCTCGCACAGTTTTGTCCGATAGCCCAAGAAGTCGGGCTTTTCGCTAACGCGGGATGGCCAACGACCACGCGAATGTGACCTTGGCCTCGCTTGGCTAGTTCTTTTGCGAGGGCTTCCAGGGCTTTACCAGAGTCATTTAGGAAATCTTTGCTTAGGGCTAAATCTTCAATCGGGTAGCCAGTCAGAGCGAGCTCTGGAAAAAGCACCAAGCTCGAACCCGAGCCTTGAGCTTGCTGAACTTTTTCTAGAATCTGCGTGCTATTTCCCGCAAGGTCACCCACAGTCGGGTTTATCTGGGCCATGGCTAGGCGAAGAGCGGGCATAAGTATTAGCCTAGTAGCAGGCAAGGAAGAGGTTTTTCATGGATAAGCAGCGCGATTTTGTGCTCCGGACAATCGAAGAGCGAGGCGTTAAGTTCGTTCGACTTTGGTTCACCGATGTTGCTGGAACTCTCAAAATGGTTGCCGTCGCTCCTGCCGAAGTTGAAGGGGCGTTTGCCGAAGGCTTAGGTTTTGATGGCTCTGCAATCGAAGGACTCTCAAGAGCATATGAAGCCGATATGTTGGCGGCTCCAGATCCATCTACATTCCAGATTCTTCCATGGCGAGGAGATGTAGACCCGACCGCAAGAATGTTCTGCGACATTATGACTCCAGATGGCCAGCCGGCCGCAGCCGACCCAAGAAACGTTTTGCGAAGGGCTCTAGCTAAAGCAAGCGACCTTGGCTTCTCTTTTTACATTCACCCCGAGATTGAGTTCTATCTTCTAAAGTCTTCCCAGATTGGTCCAGAAGGCCCAATTCCGGTCGATAACGCAGGTTACTTCGACAACGTTCCAGGTGGCACCGCACACAACTTCAGAAGAAGAGCCGTGACCATGCTCGAGCAGCTGGGTATCTCGGTTGAGTTCAGCCACCACGAAGGTGGTCCTGGTCAAAATGAAATCGATCTTCGTTACGCCGATGCCCTAACTATGGCCGATAACATCATGACCTTTAGAACCGTCATCAAGGAAGTTGCCATCGAGCAGGGCGTATACGCCACCTTCATGCCAAAACCTTTCACTGAGCACCCAGGCTCGGGAATGCACACCCACATGTCCCTATTCGAAGGTGACACCAACGCGTTCTTTGACGCCAGTGGCCAGTATCGGTTATCCAAAGTCGGTCGTCAGTTCATGGCTGGATTATTGCGCCACGCTCCTGAAATCACCGCGGTAACCAATCAGTACGTGAACTCATATAAGCGTCTTTGGGGTGGCGGAGAAGCTCCAAGCTTTGTTTGCTGGGGCCACAACAACCGCTCAGCTTTGATTCGCGTTCCGCTATACAAGCCAGACAAGGGTCAGTCTTCACGTATTGAGTATCGAGCCATCGACTCGGCTGCAAACCCATACCTTGCCTACGCTCTGTTACTTGCGGCAGGACTCAAGGGTATTGAGAATGAGTATGAACTGCCCGCGGAGACCGAAGACAACGTTTGGAACCTAACCGATTCGGAGCGTCGTGCGATGGGAATCGAACCCCTGCCACAATCTCTGGATCACGCCATTCGTAAGTTTGAAGAGTCGGAACTTGCAGCAGAAACTCTCGGTGAGCAAGTGTTTAGCCATATGCTCGCTAACAAGAGAGCGGAGTGGGCTGCTTATAGAACCCAGGTCACCCCATTTGAACTAAAGCGGAATCTAGAAACTCTTTAGTAGCTAATGGCCCGAGAGCGCAGCACCGGATTATCTGAGCTTGCCGGCTCTGGCTTTATCGAACTAGACCAAGCTCAGCAGAAACTTGCCAATCTATCTACGCAGTTAGGTCTTAGCGAATCAAACCTACTTGATCCAATCGGGAACACTCAAGATCCCGACCAGTGCCTCGAGCTACTGGTTCGTCTAACCAGAGACAACAACCCAAAGATTCAATCAATCGCAGCGAATCAGGCCGCGTTTGGGCGGCTATGTAAAGTCCTTGGTGCATCAGTTGGGCTATTTGAATTCCTTGCTCGAGAGCCAGCAGCACTTGAATTGTTTATGCAAGAGCCAGCATTACCAAGCGCGGAATCATCTCTAATCGCGCTTACTAAGGCTGCCACAGGTGTTTCACCGATAAGGATTGCCTATCGACAACAGCTTCTAAAAATCGCAATCTTCGACGTCTGCTCGCAAGATCCCGCCGGCCAAATCGGACCCGTGTCGAAAGCACTGGCAGATTTGGCAGCGGCAGCGATTGAAGCTGGACTCACTCTTGCCAAGGCAGAACTTTCTGACGAGGCAAACCAACTTCATTTCCCAAGGCAGGATGTTTCCAACACCCGCATTGCGGTAATTGGTATGGGTAAGTGTGGGGCAAGGGAATTGAACTATATATCGGACGTCGATGTCATTTATGTTGCAGAACCTGCCTCTAACGAAATTGAAACCGATAGAGCGCTAGAGATTGCGACCAAGGTTTGCTCTCGGATGATGCGAATCATGGACGAGGCAGATTCCGAACCAGCACTCTGGCAAGTCGATGCCAACTTGCGACCTGAGGGTAAGGCTGGCGCTCTAGTTAGATCTCTTGACTCGCACAAAACCTACTACGAGAGATGGGCTGAGAGCTGGGAGTTTCAGGCTCTCTTGAAGGCAAGGCCAATTGCCGGCGACACTGAGCTAGGTGAGAAATACTTGGCGGTGACCCAACCCATGGTTTGGGAATCTACCGCCCGCGATAACTTTGTTGAATCAGTTCAGCGCATGAGACAACTAGTTACTGACAACATTCCAATAAGCGAAGTAGACGCTCAGATTAAGCTCGGCCCTGGAGGCCTAAGGGATATCGAATTCACGGTTCAACTGCTGCAGTTAGTTCACGGAAGAACCGATAGCTCACTTAGAGAAAGAGACACCCTTGGAGCCATTGACTCCTTGGCAACAGGCGGATACATCGCCAGAGATGACGGGAAGCGATTTAGTGATCATTATCGCTTCTTAAGACTTCTAGAGCACCGGATTCAACTCAGTCACCTAAGACGCACCCACCTGATGCCAGCTGACGAGCTTGCTAGAAGAGCAATCGCCAGGTCGCTGTCCTTGGAGCTAAGCGCCACGAAGCTAATTGAAAGATGGGAAGCGGTAAAGCTCGAAGTTCGTGATTTGCACCAGCAGCTGTTCTATAGGCCGCTGCTGAGCGCGGTATCGGGTCTGAGTCAAGAAGATCTTGAGCTAACCAGCGCCCAAGCACAAGATCGACTTGGCGCAATTGGTTTTCAAGATTCCCGCAGTGCTTTAGCGCACATCACTGCCTTGACTTCTGGTTTGTCCAGGCGAGCAGCGATTCAAAGACAACTTCTACCAGTGCTGTTGCAGTGGTTTGCCGACGGCACTGACCCAGATGCTGCACTTTTGGCTTTTAGAAGATTGAGTGAGGATCTGGGGGATTCTCACTGGTACCTTCGTATGCTGCGTGACTCATCAGGAGCCGCCAAGCGCATGACGCAGGTATTTTCAACAAGTCGTCTAGCAACATCGCTGTTTGAGCGAATGCCAGAAGCTGCAGCATGGTTTGAACGCGAAGAAGAGCTTCTGCCACAAAAACTGGATCAACTACTTGGCCAATTCCAGGCAATCATTTCCCGTCATGAAGACCCGGATTTGGCAGCAACAAGCATCAAGGCTATTCGCCGAAAAGAGACCCTCCGGGTCGCAATCGGATTCGTTATCGGTTCACTCGATCTTGATGCCTCTTCCAAGGGCCTGTCGGACATAACCGAGGCGTATCTGTTGAGCATGCAAGAACTTGCTACCGGCTCAATGCAGACAAAACTTGGCAACCTTAGCCAAGAGCTTGCAATAGTTGCTATGGGCCGGTTCGGGGGAGCAGAGCTTGGGTTTGGTTCCGACGCCGATGTGATGTTTGTTTACAAACCAACAGTTGCCGACGTGAACCTTGCCCAGTCAGAGGCCCAAGAGCTGGTCTCTGAGATTCGAAGGCTTTGCTCAGATCAGATTCTCGAGTTTGAGCTAGATCTGGATCTTCGGCCAGAAGGCAAAAACGGACCCATTGTTAGATCGATTGATTCCTACGCTAGCTATTACCAGCGTTGGGCGGGTACCTGGGAGTCTCAGGCTCTTCTTCGAGCACGGGTAATTTCAGGAGAGAAGTCAGTAAAGGACGAGTTTGTTTCACTGATTGACCGCTATCGCTATCCGGAACAAATGGAAGAAGCGGCGGTAGTTGAAATTAGAAGAATTAAGGCCAGAGTCGAAGTTGAAAGGCTTCCACTCGGTGCTGATCCGATGAGGCATCTAAAGCTTGGAAGAGGTTCCATTAGCGATGTCGAGTGGTTAGTGCAACTACTTCAACTAAAGCATGGACACTCCAATCCAAGTCTGCAGACGCCCCATACTTTGCAAGCTCTTGATCAGCTAGAGAAAGCCGGAATCGTTCAATCATCCGATGCAATTGTGCTCAAGCAGGCTTGGCAGTTATCTTCCGCGATTCGCTCTGCGGTGATGCTGGCGCAGAACAAACGAACCGATGTTTTACCAATCGACCGTCAGCAACTTGAATCTGTTGCCAGATTGCTTGAGTATCCTCGTGGCGGAGCGGGGGCACTAGAACAGGATTACTTAGCCACTACCAGGCGAGCTAGAGCCGTGTTTGAGAAACTGTTCTACGACTAAACGCCGTAGTAAAGCTCAAACTCGTAAGGGTGTGGGCGAAGTGCCAAAGGAGCGATCTCTTTTTCTCTCTTATAAGAAATCCAAGTTTCGATTAGATCCTTGGTAAACACATCACCTGCAAGTAAGTAGTCGTGATCTGCCTCTAGCGCCTGCAGAACCTCTTCTAGGGTTCCTGGAACCTGTGGGATCAGCTTTGCTTCCTCTGGTGGCAATTCGTAGAGGTCTTTGTCCACTGGCTCGTGTGGCTCAATACGGTTCTTGATGCCATCAAGACCGGCCATTAGCATCGCTGCGAAGGCAAGGTAAGGGTTTGAGGAAGCATCTGGAGCGCGGAACTCAATGCGCTTAGCTTTCGGGTTAGTTCCAGTCATTGGAATACGAATGGCGGCTGATCTGTTTCCAGCGGAGTAAACAAGGTTCACCGGAGCTTCGAAGCCAGGCACTAGGCGGTGGTAAGAGTTAACGCTCGGGTTTGTAAAGGCAAGCAGGCTTGGTGCGTGCTTTAGGATTCCACCGATGTACCAGCGGGCCATGTCGCTTAGTCCGCCGTAGCCACTCTCGTCGTAGAACAAAGGCTTGCCGTCTTTCCACAGTGACTGGTGAACGTGCATACCTGAACCGTTGTCGCCAAATAGTGGCTTTGGCATAAACGTTGCAGTCTTGCCAAACGAGTGAGCAACGTTTTTCACAATGTATTTGAACTTCAAGATGTCATCGCCGGCGTGTAAAAGGGTGTCAAAACGGTAGTTGATTTCACCCTGACCTGCGGTGCCAACCTCGTGATGGCTTCGCTCAACGGACAATCCGGCAGCTTCTAGCTCGAGTACAATCTGGTCACGAATGTCTGCATGCTGATCTACCGGAGAAACTGGGAAGTAACCGCCCTTGTATGGAGTCTTGTTCGCTAAGTTTCCCCCAGACTCCTCGCGACCGGAGTTCCAAGCAGCCTCGGAGCTATCGATGAAGTGGTAGGCGGTGTTTGCCTTTACTTCGTAACGCACGTCATCGAAGATGAAAAATTCTGCTTCTGGAGCAAAGAATGCAGTGTCAGCAATACCGGTAGTTGATAGGTAGGCCTGAGCTTTCTTAGCGACCTGTCTTGGGTCGCGGCCATAGATTTCACCAGTTCTTGGGTTGTAAATATCAAAGATCATGTTCAGCGTCTTCTCAACTCGGAAGGCATCCAAATAAGCAGTTGTTACATCGGGGATTAGCTGCATGTCTGATTCATGGATGGAGGCAAAACCCCTAATTGAAGAGCCGTCGAAGAGTTGACCGTCCACAAAGAACTGCTGGTCGATCATGGCAGCTGGAAGGTTGAAGTGCTGCTGCACACCAGGCAGATCGGTGAAACGAACGTCTAGAAACTTTACGTCGTTGTCTTTGATGTATTTGACTACTTCTGCGGCGGTTTTGAACATTAGAGATCCCTTCAAATCAACTGGTTATAGACAAATCTTAGCTAGCTAGATGTTTCAAGCTGTTTTAGGAATGTTTCGGGAATGTAAAATCTACATTCTCCGGCCAGCGCGCATCCGGTTAGGGTCAATGCCCTTCGGGATCGGGATGTTCAGGCCCAGACCAGCTAGCCGCTTGTTGACAACGGAGATTTCTGCTCGGCTGAGGGTCTTTTTGAGCTTGTATATGGCCTTGGTCAAGGCATGCAGCGGAACTGAACCAGGTTGGTCATTTACCGAAAGCACGGACACAGTTACTCCAGGAATAGCCCTTGAGACCTTGCGTTTTTCGTCTTCGACTATCTGCCTCAGGCGCGCTGAGCTGCCTTCGCCGATTAGAACAACACCAGCTCGGCCAACAGCTCGATAGACAGCGTCGCGGGATTTAGGGTCCACTGCTACTGGCATATCACTTGTCGAGTAGCCGCGCTTTAGAGTCGCAGTAAGTACTGCCGCCACCGCACCCGGTTGGCCAGAAATTCTCATGAACGCAGCGCGTTCGGCTCTTCTGGAGAGCACACCGAGAGCCAAAAGAATCGAGAACAGCACGGTAGATACCGACCAAAGGAATATCGAGAGCGGGGAGTCCATAAAGAACAGCAGGATAATTACGATTCCAGCTGCCATGGGTCCAACAAAAGAAAGTATTCCAAGTGAAACAAAGTTCTTATCAGCCTTGGCAGTTAACTTATAGACCTGCCAAAGTTGCTTGATTCTGCCTGGCTCTTTTTTAACCTTTGGCTTTTTCTCTGCCATTATTTCCTTCTTGTTATGCAACAGCCTGCGAGAAGCCATCTCTTGCTGCTGCTTCTGCTAGGTGTTGGAGATTCTCTGGAACTGGAAGCCCCTTTTTGTTCATTGATTGAGCCCACAGCCTGCCCGCGCGGTAAGAAGATCTAACTAGCGGTCCGCTGAGCACTCCCAAGAAGCCAAGCTGTTCTGCTTCGTTCTTGAGCTCTACAAACTCCTGCGGCTTTACCCAGCGTGACACCGGATGGTGCTTAGGGGTTGGTCGCAAATACTGAGTAATGGTCAAGATGTCCGTTCCTGCATCGTGTAGATCTTTCATAGCCTGCGAAATCTCTTCAATGGTTTCACCCATTCCAAGGATCAAGTTTGACTTGGTCACCAGGCCATATTCTCTGGCTTGAGTGATTACATCAAGAGATCTTTCATAACTAAAAGCTGGGCGAATCTCCTTGAAAATGCGCGGAACTGTTTCTACGTTGTGAGCAAAAACTTCTGGCTTGGCGTCGAAAACCTTCTTTAGTAATAGCGGGTTACCTGAGAAGTCAGGAACCAGAATTTCAACTCCGGTGCCGGGTGACTTTTTGTGAATCTGCTTGATTGTCTCGGCGTATAGCCAAGCTCCTTCATCTGGAAGATCATCTCTTGCCACTCCGGTTACGGTGGCGTAGCGAAGCTGCATTTGCCTGACTGATACTGCAACTCGTCTAGGCTCATCTGGATCAAAAGCCACCGGCTTTCCGGTGTCGATCTGGCAGAAATCACATCTCCTGGTGCACTGTGAGCCACCGATCAAGAAAGTAGCTTCCCGATCTTCCCAGCATTCGTATATGTTTGGGCAACCAGCTTCTTGGCAAACAGTGTTTAGATTCTCAGCTTTAACAAGTTTTTGCATGGCCTGATACTCAGGACCCATTTTTGCTACGGTTCTAATCCATTCAGGCTTGCGCTCAATGGGGATGGCCGAGTTTCGAGCCTCGATTCGAAGCATCTTCTTGGCAGGCTTTTCGCCCTGGTCGATCTGACTCATAGGACAACTTTAGCAATGTCGGTCAGGCGCAGCTTTACTCGCTCAGCGGCCATAGCCGGGGTGACCAAAGTGCCAGTTAATTCAGTAATTGAGCTGGTTCCAGCATCATTAATTCCACAGGCCACGATGTGATCATAGGCATCCAGTGAGTTGGAGCAATTCAAGGCAAAGCCATGCATGGCTACTCGTTCGGAGACTCTGATGCCAATTGCCGCTACCTTCAAGTGGGTGTCACCGGTTGGAGCCCAAACTCCCGAGCGGCCTGCCACTCGCTCAGTGGCTAATCCAAAATCGCTACAGACATCTATTAGTACTTGCTCGAGAAACCGCACGTAACCCACAACATCAAAAGGCTCTGGAAGTCTCATAATCGGGTAGCCAACCAATTGGCCAGGGCCATGCCAGGTGAGCTTTCCTCCACGGTCAACCTCGATGACTTCGGTGCCATCATCTGGTCTTTCGGAGTCTTCAGTTCTTTTGCCCGCTGTGTATACGCTGCTGTGCTCAAGCAAAATGACAGTGTCTGGCCTTGATTTGGCCACCACTTCCTTGTGCACCTCGCGCTGCAACCGCAGGCCCTCGTTATAAGCGACAAAGTCAGGTTCAAATCCTGCAACTAGAAAATCGGGCACTTCACAAGTCTAAGAGTTATCCCAAACCTTGAATCAAGCTCTCACTGCTTTCCCTGCTCGAACTAGCGTTTATGGGTGCGAGCCGTAGTAGCTAGAAAACTGACTGCATTGGGATACTCAACCGGTAAGAAGCTAAAGCTTCCAGGCGTTGAGGCAATCTGTGTCGAAGACCCACTAGGGCAGTCAATGCTGCTTGTTTCCAATGTTTTTTATGGACCAAGTTGGGCTCAAATATACAAATCAGTTGAGCATCTCATTCCGACTCCAAGACTGATAAGACTCGGAAACACTCCAGCCGTACTGATTGGAGACACAGCGAGCAACAGAGAGCTAATCGGGAGCCTCTTTGAAAGAGCCAATACCTCACGAAGTAAGCAAGTCCACCTAGAAGGTCTTGGCTTTGTTGAGCTTGAGAACAAAGCAAAACCAGAATTGAAACTTTTCGCTTTGCCCCTGATTTCTATCTTTTTGGTAGTTGGTCTGGGGATCTTCTGGAGTAGCAGCCAGCAGCAAAGCCAAGAACAAAACGAGGGCGCAGAAGCAATTACAGCTGCGGATTCTTGCATTGTTGATGGAAACAAGTCTGAGTTTGATAGTTGGCTTGGCGAGTCTTTATCGAATCAGCCAGCACTTAATGCGGGACAAGAGATTCAAATGAACACTGGATTGGGTGAGCTGACTGTTCTGGTTGAGAGCATCATCGGCTCAGCAGCCAAAGTAACCGGAGTGGCGGAATGTAAAGATGGAAGAAAACGCGCGATCAACCATCGAGTGGATGCTTCTGGTTCTGGTGCGGTTTTGGAGCTAGGGCAGTAGTTAGATTCCTAGGTTTGCCTGGAAGTTTGCAGACTCAAGTCTTGCCTTTACATCTACCAAGAACCTGGAAGCATCCGCACCATCAATTAGGCGGTGATCGTAGCTAAGGGCTAGATAAACCATCGAACGAATAGCGATAGATTCTTGGCCATCATCAGTTGTGATTGCAATTGGCCTTCTCTGAACAATTCCTGTTCCCAAAATTGCAACCTGCGGTAAGAACACAACAGGAGTATCAAATAGCGCTCCGCGTGAACCAGTGTTAGTCAAGGTGAAGGTGCCACCCATCATTTCATCCGGCTTTAGTTTGTTCTCGCGGGTTCTAGAGGCAAGGTCTGCGATCTGAACGGCGATTTGAGCGAGGTTCAAGCTCGCAGCGTCTCTGATTACTGGAGTTAGCAAACCACGCTCAGTGTCAACCGCAAAACTAATGTTCTCGGTCGGGTGGTAGATGATCATTTCGCCCTCAATAGAAGCGTTTAGCTTCGGGTGAGATCTAAGAGCTTCTGCGGCCGCTAGGAAGAAAAACGGCATGAAGTTCAGCTTGGTACCGGTTGCTGCCTGGAACGCTGGCTGAATTGCCTTGCGCATTTCGGCAATTCTAGAAACATCAACCTCAACAACGGTTGTTAGTTGGGCCGAGGAAACCATGGAGGCAACTGCGCGTTCCGCGAGAACTTTTCTCAGTCTTGACATTGGCTCGGAAGTTCCACGCTGGGCACTAACGGGTGCTGGAACGTGAGCGGCCGCAGGCACAGACATCGCGTGCGATGTTCCGGCTGTTGCCGACAGAACATCTTCCTTGCGAATTCTTCCACCAACGCCGGTGCCAACTACACGAGTTAGATCCACCCCGGAATCTTGGGCGAGTTTACGAACAAGCGGAGTTACGTAACCCGCGTCCATGGATGCAGCGGCAGGTGCCGCAACTGGTGCAACCGGTGCCACAGGCGCTACTGGTGCAACAGGAACTACCGGAGTGACTGGAGCAGCTGGTGTGTAAATCATTGGCGTGGCAACTGGTGCTGCAACTGGTGCAGGTTGCGCAACCGGAGGAGCAATTGGGGGAGCCACGGGTGCAGGCGGAGCAACCGGAGGTGCTACCGGTGCTTGCGCTACAGGCGCTGCTGCAACCGGCGCAGCTGCTGCGGCACCGGATCCGCCGGAAATGATTACCAGTACTGCGCCGACTTGGACTGTCTCGTCTTCTTGAACCAAGATTTGCTCGATAACTCCAGCTACAGGGGAAGGAATCTCGGTGTCTACCTTGTCGGTTGATACCTCTACAAGGGGTTCGTCAACAGCTACGCTATCTCCGACTTTTTTAAGCCATCTAGTTACTGTGCCTTCGGTTACTGATTCACCGAGTGCCGGTAGAACTACGGATTCGCTCATTTTCTAAACTCCTTGTGGGTATTTTCTAATTCTAAGCGTGGGCGTGCAGCGGCTTACCGGCAAGGGCTAGGTGAGCCTCTCCGATGGCCTCATTCATGGTTGGGTGAGCGTGAACCAAGCTGGCAACATCCTCAGGATATGCTTCCCAGTTCACAATTAGCTGCGCTTCACCAATTTGCTCGCCAACTCGAGAACCGATCATATGAACACCAACAACTGGTCCATTGTTTTGGCGAACGAGCTTGATAAATCCAGCGGTTCCAAGGATGTTTGACTTTCCGTTTCCGGCGAGGTTGTACTCGTAAGTCGAAACGTTCTCGGCACCAAACTTTGCTTTTGCTTTTGCTTCAGATAGTCCAACGGAGGCGATCTCAGGCTCGCAGTAAGTGACCTTAGGGATGCCGTCTTCATCGATAACAGCTGGCGCTAGTCCTGCGATGTCTTCAGCGATGAAGATGCCCTGCTGGAATCCACGGTGAGCTAGCTGAACACCTGGAACAATGTCTCCTGCTGCGTATACACCCGGGAGGTTTGTTTGCAGGCGCTCATTAGTGATTACCCAGCCACGATCGAGCTTTAGACCTTGCTCTTCGTAACCCAACCCTGCGGTGTTTGGTCCACGACCAACAGCAACAAGCATTAGTTCTGCTTCGACGCGAGTTCCGTCTTCTAGAACTGCGGTAACGGAAGTGTCGGTTTGCTCTACCCCTGAGAAGCGAACACCAAGCTTGTAGTCAATGCCACGCTTACGATAAGCGCGCTCAAGAGCTTTGGAAATTGACTCTTCTTCGTTTGGAACCAGGTGAGGCAGACCTTCAATAATTGTTACTTCGGCACCGAACGAGCGCCAGATGGATGCAAACTCAACACCGATTACGCCTCCGCCAAGAACGATGACGCTTTTGGGCACGAAGTTGAGCTTGAGTGCGTGGTCAGAGGTAATGACTCGACCACCAATGTCTAGCCCTGGCAAGGTTTTTGAGTATGACCCGGTTGCTAGAACAAGATTTGTTCCGGTGTAGGTATCGCCGTTCACGGTGACAGTTTTTGGCCCGGTTAGTCGACCTTCACCTGAAACCATAGTGATGTTTTTACCGGCACCAACTAATCCGGTAAGACCCTTGAAAAGTTTGTCGACAATTGAATCGCGGTAGGCATTGACTTTTGGCATGTCAATTGAGCCGAAGGTGGCGTTTATGCCAAAGGAGGCAGCCTCACGGGTGTTGTCTGCGATCTCTGCTGAGTGAAGCAGGGCCTTGGTTGGAATACAACCGCGGTGTAGGCAGGTTCCCCCAAGCTTGTCTTTTTCGATTAGAGCTACGGTCTTGCCTAGCTGCGCTGAGCGAAGAGCGGCTGCGTAACCGCCACTTCCACCGCCAAGGATTACAACATCGAATGAGTTATCAGACAAGGCGAATTCTCCTAGTTGTTGGATTCTTATGGGGACCAGAAGAGTTTACTACTGTTGCCTAGTTGGCCAGGTCACGCGCCAGCTGGACCAGAGTTCTCACGGTTACCCCAGTAGCACCTTTGGGTGTGTGGCCGTAGGCAGCAGAGTCGTTGTTGGCAGGCCCCGCAATATCGAGGTGGGCCCAGGCTGGTTTTTTAGCCTGATCAGCGCCAACAAACTCCCTCAGAAACAGTCCACCGATAAGCATTCCGCCGGCTCTATTTCCGATCTTGACGTTTGCGATGTCGGCAATATCGGAATCAAGAAGCGGTCTTAGCTCTTCGGGAAGTGGCATATGCCACACCAGCTCACCAACCGACTCGGAGGCTTTTTCTACCTTCTTTACTGCCGCTTCGTCTCCCATCAAACCGGCATACCTATTACCTAAAGCGATGGTGGCAGCTCCGGTTAGGGTCGCCACGTCAATCAAGTAATCAGGGGACTCCTCAACAGCCATCGACAAGCCGTCTGCCAGAACTAAGCGGCCTTCGGCATCGGTGTTTAGAACCTCAACAGTTTTACCGTTTCGGATCTTGATTATGTCGTTTGGCCTTGTTGCTGACCCAGAAGGCATGTTCTCTGCAAGGCAAAGCCAAGCGGTGGCTTTTACCTTTATACCTAGAGTTGCAATCGCAACCAGAGCTTGCATAACTGCCGCCGCACCAGTCATGTCGTATTTCATGCCAACCATAGACTCGGCAGGCTTTAGAGAAAGACCTCCGGTATCAAAGGTGATTCCCTTGCCAACTAGGGCAAGAGACACCTTGGCACCAGCAGGCTTGTATTCCAACTTCACAAGTCGCGGGGGCCTAGTGGAGCCCTTGCCAACGGCATGGATTCCTCCAAGACCTGCTGTGACAAGGTCCTTTTCTTCCCAGACCTTTATCTTTATCGGAAGATTCTTGGAAGCCTTTTTTGCGTGCTGGGTCATGACCTCCGGGTATAGATCATTGGCTGGCTGATTAACCAGGTCGCGACACGCATGCACCGCGGAAACAACAGTTTCAACCGAGGACAATTCCGCAGGCTTCGGCTTTGATTTGGAGACGATAGTTACCTTTGCAAGGTGGCGCTTTACCGGCTTTGACTTGTAGTTCTGAAAATCGTAGTTACCAAGCATGAAGCCTTCAAAAACAGCCAAGGTTTCAGCTGCCGATTTCAACGGAACATCGATAACCACGTGCTCAGCTGCGCCTAGCTCGCGCGCTGCGACGCCGCCGATAAACCTAAAAGAGTCAAGGTCTTTCGAAGGGCCTAACCCAATCAAAAGCACGACGCTCGAACTTGGCCCTGAAACCTTTGTAGTTTTGCCTAGCGCCGAACTTACTCCAAGGGAATCAAGGTTGATTGATGCCAAGAATTTGGCACCAAGGCTGGATTGGGCAAGAGCTGACTTCGCTCCATCTGCTTTTACACCTATTACATAGGCGGTTGCTTTAGTGGCTGCTGGAGAAGTTTCGCTGATGGCGTGCTTAAGTTTTGTCATGTTGACCATGATAATCGAGCCAGTGCTTAGGATTGAATCATGTCATCCGAGCCCATCTATCACTTCGAGCCTGATCACCAGGAGATTCCTGCGGGCCTGCACCTGATTGCTGGCTTAACTGGGTTCACTGATGCCGGTGGAGTGCTGAATCAGTTTTCCGAGCACATTTTTGCAAATCTAGATTCTGTGCAGGTTTTGCACTTTGATAACGACGAGTTGCTTGATTACCGATCCAGGCGACCGGTGATGTTTTTCGAGAAGGACCACATCGAAGATTATGAGCCAGCAAGTTTGGCGCTTTATCTAGTGCATGACGAAGTGAACCAACCCTTTTTGTTCCTGCATGGCTATGAACCAGATTTTCGCTGGGATGCTTTCACCGATGCGGTTCTAAGGCTCATCAAGCGCCTGCAGGTAAAAGATGTCACTTGGCTTCACTCAATTCCGTTCCCAATTCCTCACACCCGAGAAACCGGTGTAACGGTTTCTGGAAACCGGATGGACATTGTCAACCAACTTTCCGAGTGGAAGCCCCAAACTCAGGTTCCTGGCAACGTCTTGCATCTTCTAGAGTTCAAGGTTGCCAAAACTGGTCTGCCGATTGTTGGCTACGTACTTCTCTGCCCTCACTACTTGGCCGACAACGACTTCCCGCAAGCCGCAGTTTCTGCTTTTGAGCTGGTTGCGTCTTCAACCGGACTGGTCTTTCCAACCGATGACCTTCGAGACGACGGCATAGAGTTTCTTACCAAACTAAACGATCAGATTTCAGAGAACGCAGAACTGCAAAAAATGATTGCGACCTTGGAACAGGGTTACCAAAACGAAGTGACTGGTCCGTCAAGAGCTCCTATTAGAAAACCTGCAGTGAAGCTGCCAAATGCGGAAGAAATCGCCGCCGAGCTAGAGGGCTACCTTGCCTCGAGGCAAAGAAACAAGCCCGACGAATCAAACGATTAGTTTTTTGCCGGAGAGATTCTCTAGAATTTTCCAATTCTGACTGAGCTCGTTAGGCGTTAGCCTCGCTGGAATTTTTGCAGCAGCAGAATCTCCCCAAAGCTCCAAATATTTTGGACCGAGGTATGACCCACCTGGGATGTTTTTGTTGGAAGCAGCCTCAACAATCGGTCTCGCACCGGCTTTTGCCGATTGGGCAAGAAATGACTCAAAGAATCTAGTCGCCTTTGGCCCGTAGGGTTCTGCTCTTGCAAAACCGGGGTGAGCAGCTAACGACGAAAAACTCTCTGAACCAAGAAGATTCTCGAGCTCTAGTGCGAAGGCAAGATTTGCAAGTTTGCTTGCGCTGTAACTCATCCCAGCTTGGTAGTTCTGCTTGGAACCTGCGGGTCCAAGTTTGCTAGGTGCGAATCGAGCGATAATCGAAGCCACGGACACCACTCGAGAATTACCTGCACGATGTTTTAGTAGATCCATCGTGAGAGCAAAGTGACCTACCGCGTTTACTCCGTAGTGGTACTCGACCCCGAAATCTGTTTCTGCGTAGTTAGAAAGTATCTTGGCTCCAGCATTGTTTACCAGCACATCCCAGGAGCCATAGTTGGCGCGATAGGCAGAAACAAACCTGTTGATTGATTCCATCGATGCCAGATCAAGCTCCAGCATTGAAACCTTGGCCATTGGGTTGGCACTAGTGATTCTTGAAACCGCCGCATTGCCTTTGAGAGTGCTTCGACTCGTGATTAGAACCTCGAAACCCTTGGAGGCTAGGGCAACTGCGGTTTCGAATCCAAGCCCAGTATTGGCCCCTGTGACTATCGCTAATGGCATGTATCCAAGGCTAGATCAGGAATAGTTGCAGCTAAACCAGGGTTATAGATACTCCATGGTGGCGTGTACAAGAACCACAGTAAATAGGTGCCATAATTGGAGAAGACCCAGTCGTCGAAGCAACTTTTCGACTTGACATGGGTCTTAGTAATTCCCGAAATCAAGGCATCAGCGAGAGGTTAGTTTGGCAAAGGCGACAGTAGCTACAAAGAAGGCTTCCCCGAAAGCCTCCTTGAAGGCCGACCCGAAGACCAAGAAAGCTGCCGGCGCAACTAAGGCAGCCCCCAAGAGCTCGAAGCCCAAGACTTCTTTGAAGACGGCTTCGGCAAAAAATGCCAAGCCTGCTAAACCTGCCTCAAAGAAAGCTACGAAGTCTGCTGCGGTGAAGCCAGCGGCAAAGTCTAAAGCCCGTTCTACCGGACCGGCAGCGAAGGCTAAAAAGTCTGATTTAAAAACCAAGCCAGCAAAGTCCAAAATATCCGACCTTCCCGAAGATGAGTTAGACGATGTTGATGTCGACGTCTTGGAGTCTGTGGAGGACATAGTCGCTGACGTAGCAGAAGCGGTTGACATTACTGCGGTCGAAATTGACTTAGCAGTCGAAGAAGTAGTTGTTCCAGGTGGCGGATTTGTTTTAAAGAACAACGAAGACGATGACATTCCGGCTCAGACAACCACCATTACAGGTGCAACAGCCGACCCGGTGAAGGACTACCTAAAGCAAATCGGTAAAGTTGCGCTTCTAAATGCTGAACTTGAGGTTGAGCTTGCAAAGAGGATTGAAGCTGGCTTGTTTGCCGAAGAAAAGCTAGCTGGGAAACGTCAGCTTTCTAAAGATCTAGAGCGCGATCTGCGTTGGGTAGTCAAAGACGGACAGAAAGCAAAGAGCCATCTTTTGGAAGCAAATCTAAGGCTCGTTGTTTCTCTCGCCAAGCGTTACACCGGTCGCGGTATGCAATTTTTGGATTTGATTCAAGAAGGAAACCTCGGACTTATCCGTGCGGTCGAGAAGTTTGACTACACCAAGGGTTACAAATTCTCTACCTATGCAACTTGGTGGATTCGCCAGGCAATTACTAGGGCCATGGCGGACCAGGCAAGAACGATTCGTATCCCGGTTCACATGGTTGAAGTTATTAACAAGCTAGCCAGAGTGCAAAGACAGCTGCTTCAAGATCTTGGCCGCGAACCAACCCCAGAAGAGCTAGCTAGAGAGCTAGACATGACACCTGAAAAGGTCGTGGAGGTTCAAAAGTATGGACGCGAACCAATTTCCCTTTCCACACCACTTGGTGAAGATGGCGACAGCGAGTTTGGCGACCTGATTGAAGACACTGAAGCCGTGGTTCCAGCCGATGCTGTTGGCTTCACGATGCTACAGCGCGAGCTGGAACGAATTCTTGGTTCATTGCACCCACGCGAGGCCGGGGTTATAAAGAGCAGGTTTGGTTTGGGCGACGGAGTTCAAAAGACTCTGGATCAGATTGGTGAAGAGTTTGGTGTGACCCGTGAGCGCATTAGGCAAATTGAGTCGAAAACAATGTCCAAGTTGAGGCATCCTTCTAGATCGCAGATGCTTCGAGACTATTTGGAGCAGTAGCTCAAGTCTTTAGAAATTACTTGCTGAGCAGTCTGGCTGTTTCGTCTAGCCAGCCTTTTGCAATTGGCTCTAGCTTCGCCTTGTTGGCGTTTCCGTGATGGGCACAAAATAGCAGCTCACCAGTAGCCAGTGACGCACGAATGTAAGCCTGAGCTCCGCAGACGTCGCAGCGGTCAGCTGCACTTAGCACTTCACTTGGGTTCTGGTCCTGTGTTTCTAATGGCTGCATATGTTTTGTTTCCCTTCTGGCTCCTATTTGAGCACACCAATCACTTGCTTTCGTTCAAATTGACCCATATTTCGCTAACTGCGAAGTTATTTCCCGACTTCGGGTGTGTGGATGCGCTCTAGAGCTTGGCCGAGATTAGCATTTCAGAGTGGCAACCGAAGACTATTCAGCTAGACACCTCTCCGTCCTAGAAGGACTAGAGGCCGTTCGGAAGCGCCCTGGTATGTACATCGGTTCAACCGATGGCCGCGGATTGATGCACTGCCTCTGGGAGATCATCGATAACAGCGTGGATGAGGCGCTTGCTGGTCACGGCAAGCACGTCACGATAGAACTCAATAAAGACGGCAGCGTGACCGTAGAAGATGACGGCCGCGGTGTGCCTGTTGATATTGAGCCAAAAACTGGCCTATCTGGCGTCGAGGTTGTTTTCACCAAACTGCACGCTGGTGGAAAATTTGGCAGCGGATCCTATGCAGCCTCCGGTGGTTTGCACGGTGTTGGTGCCTCTGTTGTCAACGCTTTGTCAGAGCGATTAGATGTTGAGGTTGATCGAAACGGTCAAACCTACGCCATGTCCTTCCATCGTGGAGAACCAGGGGTTTTCGACGACAAGAAATCCATTTCTCCACAAAGCCCGTTTAAGGCATTCGCTAAGAAAAGCGAATTGAAGATTCTTGGCAAAGTTGCCAAGAACAAAACCGGCACCAGGGTCAGGTACTGGCCAGACCCGCAGATTTTCGTAAAAGAGACCGCTTTCGATCTAAAAGATCTTGAAGACAGAGCAAGGCAGACCGCCTTCTTGGTTCCCGGATTAGTTCTTTCCGTGGTGGACAAGAGAGGCGGCAAACCCACCAAGCAGCAATTCAAGTTTGACGGCGGTATTTCCGAGTTCGTTGACTACCTTGCACCAGATGCTGCCCTTACGGCTATTTGGAGGCTCAGGGGAGAAACCGAGTTCACCGAGACTGTTCCCGTTCTAGACAAAAAAGGAAACATGGTTTCCACCGAAGTCACTAGAAAGTGCGAGGTGGATATAGCTCTTCGCTGGGGAACAGGCTATGAAACCAGCTTCCGGTCCTTTGTGAACGTAATTGCTACACCTAAGGGCGGAACCCACGTAACTGGATTCGAGCAGGGGGCAGTAAAAGCTATTCGCGCTGAAATTGAAGCAAATTCCAGAAAGCTAAAGCTTGGAAACGACAAGGTTGAAAAAGAAGACATACTGGCAGGCCTCACAGCTGTTGTTGCCGTCCGCCTTGCAGAGCCACAGTTCGAAGGACAGACCAAGGAGATTCTTGGAACCCCGGCAGTAAAAAACATTGTTGCCGCAATTGTTGCCAAGAGGCTAAACGAGAGATTCTCTTCCGGTAAACGTGATGATAAGACCCAGTCTGCTTTAGTTTTGGAAAAGATTGTTGCTGAAACGAAATCGAGGGTGTCGGCTCGAACTCATAAGGAAACGCAGCGCAGGAAGAATGCTCTTGAGAGCTCATCATTGCCAAGCAAGCTAGTCGATTGCAGAACTTCGGAAACTGAAGTTTCAGAACTGTTCATTGTCGAGGGAGATTCAGCTCTTGGAACTGCAAAGCTTGCTCGCAACAGCGAATACCAAGCTCTTTTACCTATTCGTGGAAAGATCCTTAATGTCCAAAAAGCTTCGGTCGCGGACATGCTTTCAAACACAGAGTGCGCCTCAATCATTCAGGTATTGGGCGCAGGTTCTGGACGAAGCTTTGAGCTGCCTTCGGCGCGCTACGGCAAAGTGATTTTGATGAGCGATGCTGATGTGGATGGTGCGCACATTAGAACCTTGCTACTAACACTCTTCTTTAGATACATGAGACCACTGGTGGAAGCCGGGCGAGTTTATGCAGCAGTCCCACCGCTTCATCGAGTGACGGTTATTAATGCCGGTTCTAAAGCCAATGAACACATCTACACCTATTCGCAAGCAGAGCTTGAAAAGTTACTTGCCAAGCTAAAGACCGCGAAGAAAAGTTACCAAGAGCCAATTCAGCGCTATAAGGGACTGGGAGAGATGGACGCCGAGCAGTTAGCGGAGACAACCATGGACCGATCTAAGCGTGCGCTTAGAAGAGTCACCGTGAAAGACGCTGCGGCGGCGGAAAAGATGTTCGAGCTATTGATGGGCAACGAGGTTGGACCAAGAAGAGACTTCATTATCGACTCGGCGGATACGCTCGAGCGCGAACGAATCGACGCTTAGGCTAAGCCGATAAAACTAATCGCAGGCGCTGCATCTCCTGATGTGTCGCGCTTCTGGATCTCGTACTCAACACCGATTGCCTTACCTTTGGCATCTAGTAATTGGAAACTTTCAGGGCCCGCATAAGCCAAAGCGATCTGGTCTCTAGCCTTGGTGAACTTATGAGCCCTCATACCTCCGGTGGCGCGGCCTTTCTTCGGGAATTCGTCAATCTTGCTCACTTTTAGTGCTCCGGGGTCAGTACCAGGAAGTGATTTTGAGCTGTTTGCAATCGTGAGCACGATGTTCTTGGTTTTTGCTTTCAAGACTCCAAAAAAGACAACTTCGGATTCCGTTTTGATCCCAGCCATTCCGGCACCGTTCCTACCCTGAGGGCGAACGGTCTTGGCATCAAATCGAAGCAGTTGCGCGTCTTGGGTTATGAAAACTAGCTCATCATTTTCTTCCGAAAGCGCTGCACCCACAACTTTGTCTCCAGCTTTGAGGTTTATGCACTCAAAGTCAGATTTTTGTGGGAAGTCTGGAAGCACTCGCTTAACTGTCCCGTTTTTGGTTCCAAGAGCGACGATGCTCTTTTCGTCAACCGGAATAACGGCAACAACTTTCTCCTTCTTGCCCAGGCCAAGAAACTCGGCGGCAAGTGGACCGGGGTTTTGAGCACCGTATTCACCGACCGGGATGTCCCCGATGTGAGTTCTGAGCATTCGACCTAAATCTGTTATGAATACAACATCTGATCTCGTTGTCGATGAGAACCAGTTCCGATAGCCAACTTTTCTTGAAGCTGGGGGTTCGGGTGACTCAGAGCGAAACACGCGCCCATTTGAAGTAAGGGTGATGGCTGTGGGGGAGTCTGTTAATTGTGCTGAGACTTGCTCTTTGCCACTTGAAACCGGAACGGTTGTTTCTTCGGCTTGGATTGATGTCCTGCGGTCATCACCGTAGTTGTCGGCCACCTCTTGCAGCTCTGTGGCAACTAGTTCTTTCAAAATCTTGTCGGAAGACAAAATCTTCTCAAGTTCTTCGATTTCCTTCTTGAGCTGCTTCTTCTCGTTGTCTAGTTCTAGCTTCGAGAATTTAGTTAGCCTTCTTAGTCGAAGCTCCAGAATGTATTCGGCTTGAACATCCGAGAGCTTGAATTTCTTCATGAGCTTTGTTTTAGCTTCTTGAACCTCTTCGGAAGCCCTGATGATCTTGATGACCTCGTCGATCGCAACAATTGCAAGGAGCATTCCCTCGACTAGGTGCAGTCTTGCCTGACGCTTACCCAAGCGGTTTCGACTGCGACGTTTGGTGACAATCACTCGGTGAGCTAGATACACACCCAACAGGTCTCGAAGCCCAAGGGTTTGCGGTTGACCATCAACTAGCGCAACGTTGTTGATACCGAAGCTGTCTTCCATCGGGGTGTAGCGGAACAGAAGATCAAGAACAACTTGAGGGTCAAAGCCAGTTTTTAGTTCAATAATCAGCTTGAGACCGTTGCTTCGATCGGTCAGGTCGATTACGTCTGAAATACCCTGCAACTTCTTGCTGTTGACACCTTCTTTGATCTTCTCAATGACTTTTTCTGGGCCAATCAGGTAAGGAAGCTCGGTTACAACCAACCCCATCCTTCTTGGAGCAACGCTCTCGACCGCAACTCGGGCCCGCGTCTTGAATGAGCCGCGACCGGTTTCGTAAGCTTCGGCGATTCCCTCTCCGGCGATGATGATTCCACCGTTTGGGAAATCTGGGGCAGGAACGATTTTCATTAGATCCTGGAGCGTGCTCTTCGGGTTCTTCAGAAGGTGAATTGCCGCTTTGATTACTTCACGCATGTTGTGAGGCGGCATGTTTGTTGCCATACCTACGGCAATTCCAGATGCACCATTCACCAAGAGGTTTGGAAAAGCAGCGGGTAAGACCTCGGGCTCTGAAAGCTGAGCGTCATAGTTGGGCTTGAAGTCAACGACATCCTCGTTTAGCCCCTCGTTCATCACTAGCGCGGCAGCTGAAAGCCTTACCTCGGTATATCTGGCAGCTGCCGGCCCATCGTCCAAACTTCCGAAGTTTCCGTGGCCGTCAATTAACGGTGCGCGCAGAGAGAACGGCTGTGCCATTCGCACTAGTGCATCGTAAATGGCACTGTCTCCGTGGGGGTGGAGCTTACCCATTACCTCGCCGGTAACTCGAGCAGATTTGACGTGCCCCTTGTCTGGGCGAAGACCCATCTCACCCATTTGGTATACGATGCGTCGGTGGACCGGCTTTAGCCCATCCCTGGCGTCGGGCAGCGCTCTTGAGTAGATAACGGAATACGAATACTCAAGAAAAGAATCCTGCATCTCCTTAGATAGGTCGATGTCGAAGATACGCTCTGGGACTACTTCAATAGGATCTTTGGCCATGGTCTTCCTGTTGCTGTGGCAAACTTAGCTTCGATGCTACCTTCTGTTCCCAAATCACTCGGGAGGCTTTCCGACGCCTACCTAAGCGCCTATCTTGCTCTCAGCTCATCCGATAATCCCCTGAAGCTCGCTCAGAAGAAGAGTTACCTGGTGATTCTGGTAGATGGTCTTGGCACCGCAAACATTAGAAGCGCTGCCGGCCACGCAGGATTCCTCAATCAAAAGCTCATGTCAGCTAAGTCTTTATTCTCGGGGTTTCCTGCCACGACAAGCTCTAGCCTCACATCACTAGCAACAGGTGCAGCTAATGGCAGCCACGCGGTGCTCGGACACCGAGTTTATGACCGCGCTAAAAGTCGGAACATCAACTATCTAAACGATCTTGGTTTGGAACTTGATCCACGCGAGTATCAAGACCTCAAGACAATCTCTGAGCAAGCTGCAAAAACCGGCGTGGTGATATCAACCATTGGCCCATCCGAGTATGACAAGTCTGGGTTCACCATGGCCACCATGCCAAACGCCACCTACATTCCGGCTCAAAGTTTTCAAGATCGTTTCACGGCTGCCAAAAAGGCTCTTAGTGTTCCCAATAGCTTGACGTATCTATACTTTCCCGAACTCGATCAGTTTGCCCACCGCTATGGTTCCAACTCCAAGCAGTGGCTAAACGCTATTGAAGAGTTGGATTCCGAACTGAATAAATTTGCTCGTTCAATCCCGTCAACTGCAGGAGTTACTCTCACCGCAGATCATGGAGTAATTGATGTTGAACCAGCAAGGCATATTTACCTCGACGAGTATGAATGCTTTAGTGATCTTGAGCAAATTGGGGGAGACCCAAGAGTTAGCTTTCTCTATTTTCAAGAGAGCACTGACTTGGCTAGCAAACTCGATGAAATTGCCGAAGCAATCGGAAATATTTGCGACGTTGTCACGATTGCGGACTTGATAGCCGCTGGTTGGCTATCGAAATTGTCTGAGCAAGCCAAACGCGTGGCTCCAGATCTGGTACTTCTTCCTAAGACGGACAGGGTGGCCTATCACCGAGGGTTTGCAAAATCTAGATCATTGTTGATGGTCGGGCAGCACGGAGGTATGACTCAGGCCGAGTGGGAAGTTCCGCTTATTGTTTTTTAGTCTTCGGTCTTTGTTCCAAAGACGATTTCGTCCCAGCTAGGAATAGACGCTCTTCCTTTTTTGGGTGCGGGAGGATTCTCCGCTACAACAATTTCTGGTTCCTGACTTACATCGTCATCAGCGAACCCAGGCTGCTCATCGAGGTCAGGGACAACTGACAAGAATTCGGTGTGCGGAGTTTCTTCCTGGTCTTCTAGAAGTTCTCGCTCGTTGCGTTTTTTCCGGAGTGCTTCCAAAAGATCTGCCGTATCGGAAATTGGTGCCTCTGTTGGAGTAGGTGCAGTGAACTGGCTCGCTGGCTTAGGAGGTTCTCGGACAATTTCTACGGTGTCGGCAAGATTTGATGTGAAATCCGAGACTGTAGCGCTCACAGGACGGAGCCTTGGAGCAGGTGCGGCAATTTTGTCACCGGAGGATAAAGATATGGCAGATGCGTTTTCGGGAATTAGCGCCAGCCGCTTTGGGTCATAGAGCCATGTCGCTTTGTTTTGCTTTCCCTCAAGCTCGAACTCGCAATAGATGAAGAAGCCATGCTCGGGGGCTTTCATGGCCGACCACTTCTCGATGCCCGCACCACTGGCAGCAAGTCGCGCCTTGATGATTTCGCCAAACTCTCTGGTGGCTGCGTTATTGAAGCGGTCCCCAGGAACCTCAAGCCGAACAGTCAGTGCGTTCAAAACTGCATGATTTAGCTCATCTAGAACCGGTTGAGCGAATTTCATCACATAGTCAACTGGTGCGCCGCTGGCTTGGACTATTTCCTCAATGCTTCGGCCAACCCTTATTTCTTCTTGGATTTCCCTTGGGCTCAGCCGGGGCTCATCGAGCATTCGCGGGGCTTCGTTTCTTAACGCACTTCTTACGGATTGATCCAGCAGTAGGCGAAACCTTTGGCCCTCGGAGTCTTCCAGCAATAGAAAGTCACCATCTGAACCTAAAAACTTGATGTCTTTCATGTCGGGTTATCTCCTGCCTATGAGTTTGCCAGCAAGCTTCCTGACTAAGCGCAAAAACACGGCATTTTCCAAGGAAATTCACGCAGTGTCAGTTTGCTATTGGGGGGTATTTGTTAGACACTACTAGCGCCTAAAGAACAAACGAAAGGGCCACCCATGGCTACCGACTACGACGCTCCTAGAAAAGCTGACGACGACACCGAGTCCCTCGAAGCTATCAAAGAGCGCGGCCCTGCCAAGACAGCCTCGGACACCGAGGATATTGACGCTGGTGACTCCTTCTCAATCCCGGACGTAGTTTCCGAAGACCTAGACGTGGTAGTTTTGCCGCCGCAGGATGATGAGTTCACCTGCTCTAACTGCTTTATCGTCAAGCACCGCTCGCTGGTTGCCAGAAAGACCAAGAATGGTCCAATTTGCTCTGAGTGTGACTCCTAGCTCTTTTTTAGAAGTGCAGCCAGCTTGTTGGGTTCTCTGGTTGAGATGAGCCAATAGGGTGTTGGATCTTCGGGGTCCGTAATTGGAATCTTGATTGCCGTTTTCACCGAGCCCTGAAAAACCTTGTGCGCTCCCGGATCCAAGTTCGGCCCACGCTCCAAGAAGATCCCTTCCTTGGAAATCACTTCGACTTCGCCAATCAAGCTCCTCAAGATGGCTACTCTGCCTACTTTTAGCTCCAGTTGCGAAAGTTCAATTCTCGGGGCGCGCAAGATAAGAAGTGTCCAAATAGTTATCACCGCAACAACTCCAAGAGCCAACCCAATTCTTATATCGAAGGGCTCGGCAATTATTGCTATCGATGGCAGCAAGGCAAAAATGGCGGCAAACGTCCCGAAATTTGGCAGGACCCGTTCCTTATATAAAGGGGATTCGTGCTTCTCTGGTTCACTCACACTCAATAGATTACGCTGGGAATCTATGACTCACGTACCCGTATTAGTAATGGCATCGCCTGGATTCGAGCCTAGCTACGCCAAAGCCGGTGACGCTGGAGCCGATCTTAGTTCTACCAAGAAGATCGTGATTGGCCCGGGAGCTCGCGAACTAGTTCCCACCGGAGTTTCGATTGCCTTACCCGATGGCTTTGTTGGTTTGGTACACCCTCGCTCGGGCCTGGCGCTAAAGCACGGAATAACTGTTTTGAATTCCCCTGGCACCATTGATGCCGGCTATCGTGGCGAAATTATGGTCACGCTCTATAACTCGTCCACCGAGAAATTCGAGATTGAAGTTGGCGACCGAATTGCGCAGCTTCTAATCCAAAGCGTTGAGCAAGCCAATTTCATCGCCGTTGACCAACTTCCTGATTCTGATCGGGGTCAAGCGGGTTTTGGATCGACGGGAAATAAGTAGATGGACAACTACGGCAAAGCAAAATCCCAACCGATTGATCGGCTAAGTGGTGGCCCGTTCGACGTTACCGAGCTGGTCCAAGTTCGGCCCACCATTGATTTTGGTGCTATTCAACTCCCAATGCGTGACGATGTCACTTACAAGCTCGAGGTGGAATCATCAACAAATAAAATCGTGGCTTTGACCGTTGAACACAGTGGTTCTACGTTGCAACTGCAAGCATTTAGCGCCCCCGGATCTGAAGGGGTGTGGCACGAGATTCGTGCGTCGTTAGAGCAATCAATTTTGGCGCAGGGGGGCAAAACTGAAAGCGTGGTTGGGCCGTTAGGGCCAGAACTAAACGCACAGATCCCCACCAGTGATGGCGGCACCAGGCTGGCAAAATTCATTGGCGTGGATGGACCCAATTGGTTCTTGCGCGGTGTGATAACAGGCCTTGCTCTTGGCGACACTCTCTCGATGTCGCATGTGATTGAGATCTTTAGGTCGGCAGTTGTTATTCGAGGTAGCTCGCCAATGCCGCCAAAGGAACTTTTGGAACTAGTTGCACCTTCGGGTGCTCAAAAAAGCGTTAGCAAATGACCGACGAGAAGTTTAGAGATTCGGCGGCAAAAAAACTTGGCGTTAATTCGGTAGATGGACAACTGAGCCTGGATAGCAAGTCACTTCTTGAAGGAATGGGAGGGAAGTTAGGAATAGCGGAGACGATTATTCCAAGCCTGCTGTTTGGAATCAGTTTTGCGCTAACCGGACAAGCAATTGTTTCGGTGTCCTTGGCAGCGTCGGCGTCGGCGGTGTTTATTGTTTATCGCTTGATTACTCGCAAATCTGCCAGCAGTGCTTTGATCGGAGCGGTAGCCGTTGGCTTTGCAGCTTGGTTGGCTCTTCGCGAAGGTGGAGAAGCAGTTGATTACTTTGTCCCAGGATTTATAACCAATGCTGTTTACGGCAGCGTGCTATTGATTTCTATTTTGGTTCGCTGGCCAATTATCGGTGTTCTGGTCGAGGTCCTTCGTGGCAATGCCACTAGTTGGCGCAGGGACCGTAAGAAGGTAACAATTTACTCGCTAGTTACTGCGATGTGGGTAGGTTTCTTCAGCCTTCGTCTCGCTGTTCAGGTTCCGCTGTATTTGGCCGGGAGTGCTGAACTGTTGGCTACAGCCCGTGTTGCTATGGGGCCACCGCTTTATGCACTAGTTATTCTTGTGACCTGGCTCATACTTCGAGCCACGGTTCTTCGGACCAGGTAAGTGGTAAATTTGATAACTGGAGCTGATTTGCTCAAAAATGTAGGAGTTATAGATGTCCAAGATTGACAGTTTCGGCGTAGCGCGCGAGCTCAAGGTAGGCAACGAGTCTTATCGCATCTTCGATATCAGCAAGCTTGATGCCAAGACTTTGCCATACAGCCTAAAGATTCTTCTTGAGAACCTTCTAAGGACCGAAGACGGCGCAAACGTAACTTCTTCTCATATCCAATCAATCGTGGACTGGGACCCAAAGGCGGAGCCTGACACTGAGATTCAGTTCACCCCGGCACGTGTAATCATGCAGGACTTCACTGGTGTGCCATGTGTTGTTGACCTCGCAACTATGCGCGAGGCCATGGTGGATCTTGGGGGAGACCCGAAGAAAATCAATCCGCTAGCTCCTGCCGAGCTGGTTATCGATCACTCGGTTGTTATCGATGTCGCGGGATCCAAGGACGCATTTGAAAGAAACGTTGAATATGAATACCAGCGCAACGCTGAGCGTTACCAATTTCTTCGCTGGGGTCAAATGGCATTCGATGATTTCAAAGTGGTACCTCCTGGCACCGGAATCGTACATCAGGTCAACATTGAGTACCTAGCTCGAACTGTCATGACCAGAAATGTTGGCGGCCAACTACTTGCCTACCCAGATTCCTGCGTAGGCACCGACTCTCACACCACAATGGTCAACGGCCTTGGGGTTTTGGGTTGGGGTGTTGGTGGAATCGAAGCCGAGGCCGCGATGCTTGGTCAGCCAGTTTCCATGCTGATTCCAAAAGTTGTCGGCTTCAAGCTCACTGGGCAGATCCCGATGGGCGCAACCGCGACTGACGTTGTGTTAACAATCACTGAGAAACTTCGCCAGCATGGAGTCGTTGGCAAGTTTGTTGAGTTCTATGGAGCCGGTGTTGCTTCTGTTCCACTAGCAAACCGAGCAACTATTGGAAACATGAGCCCTGAGTTTGGTTCTACTGTTGCGATTTTCCCAATCGATGAAGTAACTCTTGATTACCTTCGCTTCACCGGAAGAAAGCAAGCTGAGATTGATTTAGTTGAGCAGTACAGCAAAGCCCAAGGCCTGTGGCACGATCCTTCGATTGAACCTCGATACAGCGAGTATCTAGAACTTGATCTGGCGACAGTTGTGCCTTCTATTGCAGGCCCTAAGCGTCCTCAGGATCGAATCGAATTGTCTAAGTCAAAAAACCAATTCGCAAAAGACATCCTTACCTACTCCTCAATAGCCTCCAAGCCAGCAAAGGTTTCTGGAAAAGACTTCTCGATGGACAACGGACATGTGAGCATCGCGTCAATTACCTCATGCACTAACACCTCTAACCCATCGGTAATGATGGCGGCAGGGTTACTTGCTAGAAAAGCCGTTTCCAAGGGACTCAAGGCAAAGCCTTGGGTGAAAACGTCCTTAGCTCCCGGATCCAAAGTTGTGACCGACTACTACGACAAAGCAGGTCTTACTAAGGACCTAGACGCTTTAGGTTTCCAGCTAGTTGGCTATGGCTGCACCACCTGTATTGGAAACTCAGGGCCTCTTGACGAGGAAATCTCCGCAGCCGTGAACGAGAATGATTTGGCTGTTACCGCGGTGCTTTCTGGAAACAGAAACTTTGAAGGTCGAATCAACCCAGATGTGAAGATGAACTACCTGGCTTCACCGCCATTAGTGATTGCTTACGCGTTAGCTGGAACCATGGACTTTGATTTCGAAAAAGACTCTCTTGGTGACGATGCTTCTGGAAATGATGTTTTCTTGAAAGATATTTGGCCAACACCAGAAGAAGTGCAGAGCACTATCGATTCGTCAATTAACTCAGGCATGTTCACCACCCAGTACGCAGGTGTTTTTGATGGTGACAAAAGATGGCAATCTCTTGACACTCCAACTGGCGACACTTTCTCTTGGGATCTGAAATCAACTTATGTTCGCAAACCGCCTTACTTCGACGGAATGAAAATGGAGCCCACTCCGGTTACAGATATCCACGGAGCTCGCGTACTTGCGAAGCTCGGTGACTCTGTGACAACTGATCACATCAGCCCAGCTGGCTCTATCAAAGCTGATTCACCTGCCGGTAAGTATTTGACCGAGCACGGAGTATCTCGGGTTGATTTCAACAGCTACGGATCTCGTCGCGGTAATCACGAGGTAATGATTCGTGGAACATTCGCCAATATTCGCTTGCGCAATCAGCTACTTCAAGATGTTGAGGGTGGTTACACCAGAGATTTCACTAAAGCCGCGGGGGATCAAGCATTCATTTATGACGCCTCCCAGAACTACCAGACTGCTGGTACACCGCTAGTTATTCTTGGTGATAAAGAGTATGGGTCCGGATCTTCAAGAGACTGGGCAGCAAAGGGCACCAGCTTGCTTGGTGTTCGTGCTGTAATCACCCAAAGCTTCGAGCGCATTCACCGAAGCAACCTAATTGGTATGGGTGTTCTACCTCTGGAGTTCCCAGCGGGAGCCTCGGCTGATACTTTGGGTCTTGATGGCACAGAGATTTTCGACATCTCAGGTGTTGAGAAACTCAACGAGGGTCTCACACCTAAGACCCTAAAAGTTGTTGCCAAGCCAAGCGAGCACTCCAAGCCTGGCAAGCAAACTGTTGAGTTTGAGGCGACTTTGCGAATCGACACCCCTGGAGAAGCGGACTATTTCCGCCATGGCGGAATCTTGCAGTATGTGCTTCGATCGTTAGTAACGGCATAGAGGAAGTTAGCCTTCGAATGAGCATCCTAGATAGAGTCAACGGACCAGAGGACCTAAAGGGTCTAAAAGACGCTGAGGTCATCGAGCTTGCCCAGGACATTCGGGAATTCCTAATTTCCAAGGTTGCCAAAACCGGGGGACACCTTGGCCCAAACCTTGGCGTAGTTGAAACAACGTTGGCCATTCACCGTGTTTTTGATTCTCCAAAAGACAGCATCATCTTTGATACCGGCCATCAGTCATATGTTCACAAGCTGCTTACTGGACGAAAAAACTTTGACAACTTGCGTTCAAGGGAAGGCCTTGCTGGCTACCCGCAACGCTCGGAATCAGTTCATGACATCGTCGAGAGCTCACACGCTTCCTCTTCAATCTCGTGGGGTGATGGAATCGCCAAGGCCTATCGCCTAACCAAGCAAGACGACAGATACGTGATCGTGGTTGTTGGAGATGGCGCACTTACCGGAGGAATGACCTGGGAAGCTCTGAATAACATCAGCGATGATAACGACCGCAAGCTTGTGATTGTTGTTAACGACAACGGTAGATCCTACGCTCCAACTATTGGTGGTTTGGCTAGGTACCTAAATGGAATCCGAACCGAGCGTATTTATCGCAGGCTCTACAGACTAAGCCGCAAGGTGTTTTACAAATTCGGCATGCCAGGAAAAATGGCTTACTCCACTTTGCGTGGCGCAGCTAAAGGTCTTCTTGGAACATTTGCACCAAAAGGAATCTTTCCAAATCTAGATTTGAAGTACATCGGTCCAGTAAATGGTCACGACATGAACGCGATGGAAGAGGCGCTCAAGCAGGCAAAGAAATATGCCAATCCAGTTATCGTTCACGCCATTACCCAAAAAGGTAAGGGTTACGAACCAGCCGTCAGCGACGAGGCGGATCAATTCCACGCAGTTGGTCAAATTGATCCAGATACCGGTAAGGCCGTTGGAGATTCTGGCAAGCAGAGCTGGACTGGTGTCTTCGCCGATGAAATGGTCGAGATTGCCAAGAACAAGCCGAATGTAATTGGCATCACTGCAGCGATGCTTATCCCGGTTGGGCTACACAAATTTGCCGATAAGTTCCCAGAGCGAGTGTTCGATGTTGGAATCGCCGAGCAGCACGCCGTGACTTCAGCGGCCGGTATGGCCTTTGGTGGACTGCATCCAGTTGTTGCCGTGTATGCGACTTTTATGGGTCGCGCTTTTGACCAGGTCTTGATGGACGTTGCTCTTCACAAAGCAGGGGTCACCTTCGTACTTGACCGCGCCGGTGTTACAGGACCCGATGGCGCTAGCCATCACGGAATGTGGGATCTGGCCATGTTACAGATTGTCCCGGGAATCAGAATTGCTTCACCTCGAGATGGAAAAAGACTTGTTGAGGAACTGAATGAAGCAATCGAGGTATCCGATGCACCGACTGTTATCAGATTCCCGAAGGGCTCTGTTTCTTCCGAGATCGAGGCCGTTAGGCGACTAGCTGACGGCGTTGATGTACTTATGGAAAGCCCTGCAAAGGACGTGCTAATTCTGACAGTCGGTTCTATGGCTCACATGGGGCTACAGGTAGCCAAGATGCTTGCTGATCAGGGAATCGGCGCGACGGTTATTGATCCTCGTTGGGTGATTCCAGTTCCTGAATCTGTTGTTTCACTTGCAAGCAAGCACAGGTTAGTTGTGACCATTGAGGATGGAATTCGAGTTGGTGGAATTGGAACCCGGGTTCGTCAGGACCTGCGCGCGGCTCAAGTTGACACCGCACTTAGTGAAATTGGATTACCGGATGAGTTCCTGGAGCATGCTTCCAGAGATGAAATTTTAGATCGCGTAGGCCTGAACGCTCAAGACATTTCCCGCGAAATTGTTGCCCAGGTTCTTGGAGCACGCGTCCCACACGCTAGAGCTATCCCTGAGGACTCTGTGGTTTCTGATCAGGCTCGTCTAGCCGAGTAATTGAATCCGTAATCGCATCAGCGGTTAGATCAACCTGCCAACTTCTTGCACCAAATCCCATCAGAGTCTGACTCACGCTCGTAAGCGTTGCTGGTTCGGGTGGCGCAAAACAAATCTGTCTTAAGAAATCTGGAGTAAGAAGGTTCTCCAAGGGGACATTTGCTTTCTCGCTAATTAGAGTCAACGCATTCTTAGCGTGACGCAAACGTCGATCAGCTTCTGGATACTTGGCTGCCCAGTTGCGGTGATTTGGAATACCTTCTGTTCTTTCTGCTCTAACAGGCGGTAGAACCGTCGCCTTGAGCGCTGATTGCAGCGCGTCCCACCAAAGATCTAGATAGCTTCTGGAAGCTCGCCCATTAAAGCTTCGAAGCGAAGCTAGCTCTGGTCTAGTCCTTGGTTTAGCAATGGCGACCGCCAAGATCGAAGCGTCAGGAATCAGCCTGCCGGGAGATACATCCAGCTTGATAGCGAGCTCTTCACGTGCCAGCCAAAGTTGCCTTGCTGCCTCCAAAGACAGCTGATCAGAAACTTTGGAAAGCCCGGATATTCCACGCCAGCGATCTTGTTTTGTTGGCTTTGGCTTGAATGAAAGCAGGTTTTCAAACTCCTGGTTAGCCCATTCGGATTTACCTTGAGCTTCAAGCAGCAATTGCAGGCTTGTTCGAAGTTCATGCAGTAGCTCAACATCGAGTGCTGCATAGTTCAACCAACTCTCGGGTAACGGCCTGGTGCTCCAATCAGCGGCAGAGTGCTCCTTAGCAAGGCCGATTTGTAGCAGCGATTCAACCAAAGAGCCAAGACCAACCCGTGGTTGGCCAGTCAGCCTTCCTGCTAGCTCGGTATCGAAAATTGCTTTGGGGTGTAAACCGAGTTCTTCGAGGCAAGGTATGTCCTGAGTAGCCGCGTGAAGTATCCACTCACGGTCGGCAAGAAACTCACGAAGTCGAGAAAACTCATGAGAATCCACCAATGAAGAATCGGTTGTTGGGTCTATCAAGAAAATGTCGGAGTGCTTGGTTTTTAGCTGAACTAGATATGCGCGCTGCGAGTACTTGAACCCCGATGCTCTTTCGGCGTCAACTGCTACTGGTCCGGGTGTGCTTTCGAGTTGATCAATTGCAACAGCGAGCTCGTAGGGGTTTGTAACAAGGTGGTATTTGGATCTAGGTGCTGCAAGTGTTTCAAGGGTTACGGGTTCAGCTTCGAGCGGGCTTGAATCTGTAGCAGTCAAATTAAATTCTGCTTATCCCTGATTCTGGAGGCAATCCAGACATCATGCACAAAAGGTCCTGCCAAGCTTCGAGATGGGCCGAAAAATTCGAATCAGTGGGCGACCATGATGCTCGAAGCTCGAGCTCGGCGTGATCGCTCTGACCCGACATCGCACCATATCCTTGCGAGATAATTCTGGTGATGGTGCCTGCCTGCAGGGTGTATCCGGCGCCCCGTGCTTTCAAAGAGTCTTCTAACCAGGCCCAGCAGACGTCGGTGATCAGCTCATCCTGACCTATGTCCGTTTCTAGAGGGGACTTTGCGAAGCAGATAATTCGAAAATTTCCGCCCCATCCCTCTTGTGGGGTGTCGGAATTCAGAAGCACAAATCTTCCAGTTCCCGCATCAGCTTGGGCAGCATGTGACTCTGCTCCAACGTGGGCGGCTAGAGCAAGCGAGTGTTTAGCAAGCTTGTCTGGGGAAGGAATTTCTGTAACGTTTAGATCAGAACGAATATCCGCTTGGCGCAAGGACATGACAGCTAGCTGAAAATCAGCAGCCGTATTGGTCACATCCGCGATCTCAAGCATTTTTTCCAGCTTAAGAGCCTGCCTTCTATTTACGCTCTTGCCACGCCGTTAGTAGGCCCAGAGGGTGAATGACGCATCCTCGGATTCTGCAAGTGATACCAGGGATCCTGAGTCGCTAAAAGGATTCCATTTTGGCGTTAGTGATTCGTGTAAGAGCCTCGAAGTGATGGTGATGGCAGATTGAGCTACGTGAGTGGTTGCGAAGCACACTTTTGTAAGGGTCGGCCCCGCCTCAAGTAGCAGCGCTTTCAGCTGCATCCGCCTGGCCCAGTCCAAGAGCGCAACAAAGGGCTCGGATGGTTCAATAACAACGTGTTCGAGCTTGGAATCGTCACGACTTGAATTGCTGGGGCTAAAAAGGGTGGCCCCGGAGGAAGCGTTAGCAGCGGGAATCGCCTCGAAGTTTCCCGATGCCGAAACAATCGCCAAATGCGACGAAGAGAGTTTTTTGTATTGCTCTTTACGCGCTGTTGCCGCATCCACAATCACAAGATCGGCCTGCCTTCGAAGTGCCAATAAGAGCTCCAGATCTTCCCTGGTTGATAGACCCCTGGAGGATCCAGCTTCATCGAAAAAACTTCCAGTTGAACTAATCACATGGTTTGTGCGAATGCCATCCCAGCTACCGTAGCTTTTTGCTAGCTCTTCTGCAGTTGAGACTTGCTTAGAAAGCGCGAGTCCGGAAAGCGCTGCAATCATAGAAGGGATTTCTCCCTTAACTGACGCTTGATGCGCGAAAGTATTCCAATCATTCCACGAAGCCTTAGGGGAGACACGACCCTCTGCAGCGATAGCTTGGACGGAAAATCAATGTCAAAATCAAGCGCCTCTTGCACGCTAAGTCCATCAATGACGCTAAAAAGTATGCTGGCGAATCCTCTGGTCGTCGGCGCTTCCGGAGGTGCACTAAAAAACAGTCTGGTTAGGTTGTCTTGGTCAATCTCCACAAACAAAAAAATTGGGGATTGGCACTCTTCAACTCTTTCCAAAAGTTCTGGATGATCGGCGTATCGAGCTGGCAATTCAGGTAGCGCTTCTGAGAACTCCAGCAACAGATCCAGCCGTTCAGACTCTCTGATTGAGGCGAAGTCCTCAATCAGGGTTTCTGGAAGTTCAAGTGTTGCCAATTAGACCAGCTGAGGTACCGGGCCAGGTTCGCTACCCAAAGCTATGGGTGCCCTTACTAGAGAACCCCATTCGCTCCAAGAGCCGTCGTAGTTTCTAACGGTTTCAATGCCAAGTAGGTACTTCAACACAAACCAGGTGTGAGATGAACGCTCGCCGATTCTGCAATAGGCGATTACATCGGAGTGACCCGCTAGCTTAGCGCCCTTGAGGTAAAGCTCTTCTAAACCAGCAAGGTCTTTGAAGCTCTGATCTTCGTTGCAAGCTTTAGACCAGGGGACCGACGCTGCAGTAGGGATATGTCCTGCGCGAGTTGCTCCCTCATCCGGGTAGCCAGGAGCAGTTAGGCGATCACCGGCATATTCTTCTGGGGAACGAACGTCAATTAGCGGTTTCCCAAAGTGAGAAACAACATCGTCGCGGAAAGCGCGAAGTTTCTTATCGTCTCTTTCGATTACTGGATAGTTGGATGGCGCTGGCTTTGGCTCATCTTTAGTAAGCTCCCTGCCTTCAGCAATCCATTTGTCTCTTCCGCCATCCAGTAGCCGGACGTCTTCATGGCCAAATAGCTTGAAAACCCAAAGGGCATATGCTGCCCACCAGTTACTTTTGTCTCCATACAAAACGATGGTGTCTTCACGATTGATTCCAAGTCTTGAAAAGACCTTCGAAAAGCCTGCCCCGTCGATGTAATCACGGGTAACTTGATCGTTGAGGTCGGTGTGCCAGTCAATTTTCAGGGCAGTCGGGATATGTCCGGTTTGGTAAAGCAAAACGTCCTCGTCGGACTCAAGCAATACAAGACCGGGCTTTCCAAGGTTCTCTACTAACCACTTGGTGCTAACAAGAGCCGATGGGTCTGCGTACTTTCTAAACTTCTCGGAACTGTCAATGTCGATTGGCAAAGTTATCTCCTTGTAGAATTGGGGATTCAACTGATCCACATGTAGGCGGTGCTATTGTCAACCAAATCAGGAACAATTTGTTCCCTGGTTGAAATCCAGCCCAACCCCACTCTTGGGGAAGTCCTGGACCAGCTTGTTCCTCCAAGAGAGTTTACCAAGGCCCGCTTCGATAACTATCTTCCAAATTCGAACTTCCCTTCTCAGGCAGTGGCTCTAGGGTCTGCCAGGGCTTTCGTAAAGCCGGGGGTTATAAAGTCCCTGTTCTCAAAGGGGAAAGCCCCTACCTACTCAGGAATTTACCTTGACGGCGGTTTCGGTGTTGGTAAGACGCATTTGCTTGCAGCAATCTGGCACGAGTTCACCGGCAAGAAAGCTTTTGGAAGCTTCCTTGCCTACACCAGCCTCATCGGCTTACTAGGTTTCGCAGAGGCCCTTAAGCACCTGAGCCAGTATCAATTAATTTGCATAGATGAGTTTGAGCTTGATGACCCAGGCGACACTATGTTGATGTCTAGATTACTTTCAGAACTTGGAGCAAAAGGAATTCGATTCGCAGCAACATCCAACACCCCACCAAATGCACTAGGGGAGGGAAGATTTGCAGCAAGAGATTTTGCCAGGGAAATATCAGCAATGGCCGACAGATTCCAAATTGTGAGCGTTGATGGCGATGATTATCGCCATCGACCAGTTGACGGCCACACCGCCGCTTTATCTGATTCAGAGATAGAGAAATTAGTCACAGACTCACTTGCAACGGGTAAAAACGTGTCCCGTGACGACTTTTCAAAATTGCTTCAGCACTTAGCCAAGGTTCATCCTTCAAAGTTTCTAAAGCTAATCGAGTCAATCGACGTTTTGATTTTAACGTCCGCCCATAAGCTAACGGACCAGTCGGCAGCGCTTAGATTCGTTTCTTTCGTAGACAGGCTTTATGAGTCAAGGATTGCGATTGCTTCAACGGGTATTGGTATAACAGAAGTTTTCTCTGATGAGCACATAGCCGGGGGTTACCGAAAAAAGTACCTTAGGGCTATTTCGCGGATCGGGTCTTTGACCGAGCTGGCTTAGCCCTCTTTTTCTTTTGGGATAGGTGCCATCTGCCTCGAAACCACAAAGCTGCTCCACCCAGCGACATCGCAACAAACGAGCCAAGTAAAACACCCAGAGTTGCCTGAGCATAGAGCTCTCGATCATCAATGAATGCCAGATGCGCAATCAAAAGTGAAACCGTGAATCCAATTCCAGCCAACAAACCTAGCGGGATGAAATCAAGCACGGTTAATTGAAGACGATCTTTTGGCGCTAACAGCTTGTTTGCGACAACCGCAGCTAAAGAAATTCCAACGACTTTACCAACGGCAAGACCAAAGAAGATTCCAGAGAAAACCGGTTGCGAATCGCCAGCCATTGTCGGCATCACAACAGCAACTGCCGTGAATGCAAAGATTGGAAGAATAAAGAAATTAGTTGCTGGCTGAACCTTGTTCATTGCAGTGTGTGCTCTAACAGCAGGAATCAAGATTCCTAGGATCACACCGGCAACAGTTGCGTGGACGCCGCTCTGGTAGATCGTGTACCAAAGGACCAAGCCAAACACTGCCCTAACAAGCCACTTGTTTGCAAACTTTGAAGTTTCTGCATATCTAAAGGCAGCAGAGACAACTGCGCTAGCGATCAGCCAAGCTGGCTCAAGTTTTGTGGTGTAGAAAATAGCGATGATGCTAATCGCAATCAGGTCATCAAAAATTGCAAGCGCTAGCAGGAAGATTCGGGCGGCTGAAGGCATGCCTCTTCCAAAAATCGCGAGAACTCCAAGGGCGAATGCGATGTCAGTTGCGGCGGGGATGGGCCATCCGACGATCCCATCAGTGCCCCAATTTAGATAACTGTAGATAGCCGAAGGAACGATAACTCCCGCCAGGGCTGCAATAACTGGAACCATGGCTTTCTTTGGAGACGATAGGGCTCCAGTTTTGAGCTCGTACTTGAGCTCCAAACCCGCCACAAAGAAAAATACAGCCAAGAATAGATCAGAGACTACGTGTCCAACGGTGATCTGGATTCCGATAAGTTCCAGATTCAGCTTGAAGGCGATTGCGTCGAGCAGTGGCTCTCCGAAGGGCGAGTTTGCCAAAACCAGCCCAATCATCGCTGCTGTCATCATGATCATGGCAGCGTTGCGTTCAGATTTCATAGTTCAAAAATACCTCATTTACGAAACAAGATGTTCATCTCAGATTGCTCTTTGTAACATTCTGGAAATCCAGCAAGCAACTAGTTGAAACCTTAAGGCGCCAGCATCTAGCTAACAGTTTGCATTCACGTTCTTTCGAGAAAGGCCCCCAATGGATCAAGGAAATACCGCATTCGTTCTGTTCTCAGCTGCATTAGTTCTACTAATGACCCCAGGACTTGCTTTCTTCTATGGCGGGCTCGTGAAGGCAAAATCGGTGGTGAGCATGATCATGCTCTCGTTTGGCTCACTTGCTCTGATAGCCGTTTTATGGGTGCTCTATGGTTACGCGATTACCTTTGCAGATGTTGGGGACACTGGCTGGATAGGTATTCCACACATCATAGGAATCGACACCAGCTCGCTTGGACTTAGTGCTCAGGTTGCAGAATCGGCTAACCCGGTTGGCGCATTCCCAGAGCTTGCATTCGTTAGCTTCCAGGCAACGTTTGCAATCATTACGGTCGCCCTGATTTCGGGTGCGATTGCCGACCGAGCAAAGTTTGGAGCTTGGATGGTGTTCGCGGGTCTTTGGGCAACATTGGTCTATTTCCCGGTTGCTGGCTGGGTATTTAACTTCACACCTGAAGATGACGGTGGCTGGATTGTTGACAAGCTGGGTGCCATTGATTTTGCTGGCGGAACGGCTGTTCACATAAACGCCGGTGCTGCAGCTTTGGCGCTAGCCATTGTTTTGGGAAAGCGCTTTGGTTTTTCAAGGGGAATAACGCAGCCTCACAACGTTCCTCTAACGCTGATTGGCGCGTCACTGCTTTGGTTCGGTTGGTTTGGGTTTAATGCCGGGTCACAGTTAGCCGCAGACGGTATTGCGTCACTAGTTGTAATCAACACGATTGCTGCCCCAGCAGCCGCGATGCTCGGCTGGATTTCCATAGAGAAAATTCGTCACGGTAAAGGAACATCGATTGGAGCAGCCTCTGGTGCGATTGCCGGCTTAGTTGCAATCACCCCAGCCTGTGCTTCGATTGATCCGGTTTGGGCAATTGTCCTGGGCTTGGTTGCTGGATCGCTTTGCGCTCTGGCAGTTGATTTGAAGTTCAGATTCGGCTTTGATGATTCGCTCGATGTTGTGGGAATCCACTTAGTCGGAGGTGTCATTGGGACACTGTTTATAGGTTTGGTTGGCGTTGATGTTGGATTGTTCTTTGGATTCGGCTTTGATCAACTGATTGCTCAAACAATAGGTGCAGCCGCAGTCTTTGGCTACTCTTTCGTGATGGCCCTCGCTATCGGATTTGCAATCGAGAAAACTATGGGCTTCCGGGTCCAAGCCGATGCTGAGCTAGCCGGAATAGACACTTCTGTCCATGGTGAAGAGGCTTATTCGTTTGGAAGCGACCGCCAGAACTAGCTAGTTGAGACGTGCCCTTTAGAGCTAAGGCTCGCTTTGGGGCTACTGGCAGCTAGCTTGGATTTGGGTTAGAGTAGCCAAGCAACCTAGGTTGCACGCGGATGTGGCTCAGTGGTAGAGCATCACCTTGCCAAGGTGAGGGTCGCGAGTTCGAATCTCGTCATCCG